>WBZU01000957.1_pt1 | contig 23158 bp, 14 predicted proteins | sample 5204311 | NCBI WGS metagenome assembly WBZU01 (sample SAMN12344359, study PRJNA552823) | activated sludge metagenome | biome: Activated sludge suspended growth; feature: Nitrification reactor; material: Wastewater; isolation source: activated sludge from nitrification reactor of wastewater... | reverse complement strand
GGCCGTCCTCAGACCTGGAACGGGTATCGCCGATCCCAATTTATCCAAGCGGACATTTCTTACAGCCCCACCTCAGCTCAGCTTCTTATCTCAAAACTAATCCCCACATTGTCTTGTGTAGCGTTGCCTCTGATTTCAAACCTTGAAACGACAAGCCGAGGCACTTGTGTCTCCCAAAGGCGTAGATGAAGAGATTTTCACCCGGCATTCACGATCTCTTCATCCGAGCGAGGTATATATATTGTTATGTAATACTAACCAACAAGGAGGGCATTGCTCGTGCACAACATGCTGGATCTTTCGATGGTCTACTTTCCGTACGTCGTCATGGGGGCAGGTCAGGCCGTCATAGCAGCTACAAACGTGACTGGAAAGAAAGCCAATAATACTGAGGAACTTCAGGGGCGGGGAATTGCCCGCCTAGCATTTGATATAGCAGCGTCGAGCGACAAAGTCAGATCAATATCGGGACCTCCCATAGGATCGCCGAATTGGGGAAAAGCATGACGGTGCCATTAACCGGTCGATATGTGTGAGATGAAAAACTCTTCGGATATCTTCCATCGGGCTTTCATGCTTCAGCAGTATGTCGTCTATGTCGACAAAAGAAGAAAAAGGAGGCCGGTCATGACCATGATCATTTTTTCAGTGCTTACAGTAAGCTTCTTGTTGGGAATCTTGTACCGAGCGTTTGGTGCGGAGTAGTGGAGATGTTGGGAGCCTCCGATGATCCGAGACACACGCTGTGTATGCAAACACAGAACATTCTCAGCGGAGAAGAAGCAACTGCGCATAGAGGAAAGGATTGTAATGGTGAACGGCATATTGACGCGCGGTAACGGGTGGAGGTCACCAAGCGCATCGGGGCGGGTGGATCTACCTATGCTGTTTTTCCCTAACCAGTCGGGGAGTTCGTGAGCCCTGACGGATTTTACCAGAGGGGGCCAAGAAGCGCGTCGAGGTGCGTCATTGAGCAAAGATGCCTCTCCTCATGCTGCAGGGTTGCCGTGGAGCTGACATGGTCATGCTATGGACCATGACACCTCCTTTCACGTCTTCACACGGTAGATTTCTGCCCGTGGATCGGACAGCGTCAATAACCTGGCGAGTAATGCTTAAGGAGAGGAAATGGTCTGAGAAGGGGGCAAACGCCCTTCTCAGACCAAGATGGTATGAGTGAATAGAGATCCGATCCGGAATCTTGGAAACTTCTGTCAGGAGATGGCTGCGTTGATTCTTCTCCCCCTTACCTTCTTTCGCAAGGCCCTGCACCATCTTTTTCGATCATTACGTCCAGTACAGAGGGAAGAGAATCAAAGGCGCAGATTCCCTCGAACCTTCGTTTCTGGTACGAAATAACAATTCCGTGGTCTTAACGATAGTGTGTCTGATAGCTCAATCGTAAGGTTCGACGGCGGCTCGGTGTGAGCGTTTGCCGGAATGGTCTGACTGCCGCGTCACTACGGTAGGTCCTTTCATAGCTCGTCCAAATTGTCTAGCTGGATAGACGGCTCTGAGGATATTCTCCCCACATCTTCGATGAGTGGTCCTGGGCATTGCCAAGAACAGCAGGTGTATAGAATCGTCAGTCAGATAATTTCGGCACCTAAGCACGATAGTTGCTCAGTTACGGCGATACGTCGCGATCAATAAATGCTTAATAAGGGAACAAGTCATCATTCAAGAGGGAAGAACTATGCAGCTAACGATCGTCTGTTCACAGATATTGCGAGTAAGTCTCATTGCACTACTCCTCAGTGCATCGGCACTGTCGGATGCCTGTGCCGATGCCGTCACCGAATGGAACGAGCAGGCTGGTGGAATCGTGGTGAAGGCTGGTTTGGGACCGTTGCCGGCTGAACGGGCATTAGCGATGGTTCAAGCCTCAGTCTATGAAGCGGTGAACGCCATCACGCAACGGTATCCCGTCAGCGATTTGAAACTAGAGACAGCTTCTGGGGTATCGGTAGAAGCGGCGGTCGCGGCGGCGAATCGTGCCATGTTGACGAAGCTTGTCCCATCTCAGCAAGCCATTATCGATCATGCCTATCAGGTTGCCATGACAGTCATCGTCGATGGTTCGGCTAAATCGAACGGTATCGCTGTCGGTGAAAAGGCGGTCGCGGGCATTCTAGCGCGACGAGCGAATGATGGGGCTGCAGCAGGGGAGTCCTATCGTCCGCATGCGAGGGCAGGAACCTATGTGCCCACGGTGATACCGGAAGCGCCGCAGTGGAGGTATCGCACGCCTTGGTTGATGACGAACCCGTCGCAATTTCGCCCTGGGCCACCTCCGGACTTGGGCAGCGACGTATGGGTGCGCGACTACAATGAGGTAAAAGCGCTGGGTGGAAAGCAGAGCCGACAGCGAACTGCGGAACAGACTGACATTGCCCGTTTCTGGGAGGAGGTCATGCCGCCGATCTATCATGGTATTGTGAGATCCGTCGCGAATATCCCGGGACGAGACATCACTCGGAATGCACGTCTGTTTGCCGCAGTCACACAAGCGTCTGATGATGGCTTAATTGCGGTGTTTGATGCGAAGTATCACTATGGCTTCTGGAGACCACTCACCGCCATTCGAAACGGAGATATCGATGGCAACGATGCGACTGAACGGGATGAGTCCTGGGTGCCATTCATCGAGACACCCATGCACCCGGAATATCCCTGCGCACACTGTATTACATCCGGTGCCGTGGGGACGGTGTTAAAAGCTGAGATCGGCAATGACCCAATGCCGGTCTTCATCACGACCAGTCATGCCGCGGGTGACATCACGCGCAACTGGACGAGTGTGGACGAGTTCATGCAGGAAGTCCCGAATGCACGGATCTATGATGGCGTCCATTATCGGAACAGCGGCAAAGTGGGAACCGAGATGGGTAAACAGATCGGTAGATTGGCTATTGAAAAATATCAATTGATACGTAAATAGCCGTTATGGCTCCGTGATGATATGTCCGCTGGGTTTCTCTTCCTCGTCACCCCATTCCGCCACAGCCTGCGCCATTTCGGCTAATCGCAGTGCGGCTCGGCCAAACACCGTGTCGGACGGGTAGGTCCCATCAAGCCCCCGTTCGCCGGCGGTGATGCCAGTGAGCAATTCCAACGCTTCTTCAATGGTGTTCACGGCATACACGGCAAAGTGACCGGACTCGACGGCTTCCACTACATCGCGGCGAAGGGCCACATGCTTGGTGTTGCGCGTGGGGATGATGACACCTTGCGTGCCGGTCAACCCTTTGCGTGAACAGGATTCGAAGAACCCCTCGATCTTTTCGTTCACCCCGCCGATCGGCTGGATTTCACCCAATTGATTGACGGAGCCTGTGACGGCCAGCCACTGATGGATCGGTAGATCGGCGAGGCTGGACAGAATGGCGATGAGCTCGGCTACGGCGGCGCTGTCACCTTCCACTTCGGAATAGGTCTGTTCAAACGTCAACGAAGCGCTCATGGCGAAGGGATGGGATCCTGAAAACTTGCCGGCAAGATATCCGCCCAGCGTCAGTACCCCTTTGCTGTGGATCATTCCGGCCAGTTCCGCCTCCCGCTGAATATCGATCACGCCTTTGGTGCCCACATAGGTACGGGCGGTAATTCGCGTGGGGCGCCCGAACGCGTAGTCGCCAAGCTCATGAACCGACAGACCATTGACCTGACCGACCACGTCACCGTCGAGATCGATCATCAATGTGCCTTCCTTGATCTCATCCTGGATCCAGTGTTCCGCCAGATTTGAACGATGACGCTTATGCGTGACGGCGGCATCGACGTCTGCTCGCGTCACAAACGCATGGCCTTCTTTCCTCGCCCAATATCCTGCTTCCCGGATGAGGTCGCTGACGAGACTGAGCCTGATCGACAGTCGGTCGCGACGATCGGCAAAGCGGAGTCCTTGCCGGAGAATTTCCGCAACGGCATCCGCTCCGAAGTGGGGCAGTCCCTCTTCTCGACAGAGCCTCGCAATGAACCGGGCGTATTGGCGGTCCTGTCGTGCACTCCTCACGACTTCGGTATCGAAATCCGCTTTCACCTTGAACAGCTTTTCGAAATCTTCTTCGTAGGCTTGCAAGGTATGATACAGCATGGGTGGCCCAACCATGATGACCTTCACCGTCACGGGGATCGGCTCCGGTCTCAGTCCTGTCGTGGAGAACCCATAGAATTCAGCAGGATCCTCGATAGTCACTTCGCCGGTCTTGATCACCCGCTTGAGGGCGTCCCATGAAAACGGCTGGCGCAGCATGTCCAATGCGTTCACGATCAGATAGCCGCCGTTGGCTTGCAGGACAGCTCCTGCACGGATTTCCGTGAAGTCCGTGTACATCACCCCCATGTGGGCCCGTCGTTCGATCTTGCCGATGAGATTGGGGTAGGTCGGGTGTGATTCATCGATGACCGGAGCGCCTTCCAACGGGTCGCGTTGCACGATCAAATTGACAAGGAAGCGCGACATGTCGGGTCGCTTGAATTCCAAACCGGGGATGGCAATTGCGGGACCTTCCCGCGGAAGAAAATCCTTGTAGTGATGCACGATGTCGTCTCGAACTTGTTCCAAGAAAGTTGTGATCGTTGTCATATCTTGGTACGTCCGTCGTAGGGTTTCGTAACGGCCTTCCAAGACATCGGTGGCCAATTGGCGATCCAGATGACGCTGTTGATGCTCGGCTTCCTTCTCAAGTCCGTGGATACGGACATGGAATTCTCGGATTTCCCCTTCAAGGGTCTTACGCCGTTCGCTCAGATCTCGTTGTTCTTCCTCAGTCATCGCCTCCATGTCGGCTTCTGTCATGGAACGGCCATCTTTGAGCGGCGCAATCCCAAAACCGACTGAGGTTTCCTCAAAGCCAAATCCCTGTGTACGACTGTGTTCCGTTAATTCATGAAAGAGCGCCTTTTTCTTGGCATTGATGTCATCATGCAACTTGGCCTTGGCATCGAGATATTTCTTGCTCTCGAACGCCAAGGGGATGTCACGTCGTAGTCCCTCGATGAATTCGGACATCTCTCGTTTGAATGACCCGCCCTGTCCGGCGGGCAGCGCGAGACAGGTCGGCCGAGAGGGGTCCTTGAAATTATTGACATAACACCAGTCAGCTGGAGCGGGAGCGGTCCGTGCCATATGCTGGACCATCTGCCGAATGACGGTGGCTTTTCCTGTGCCAACCGGGCCGGAGACGTAGAGATTGAATCCGGGACTCTTCATGTTGAGCCCAAATTCCAACGCTTCCACGGCCCGCTCCTGTCCAATGATCTCAGTCAGTGGTTCGAGTTCGCCCGTATCCTCGAAGCCGAGCTGACCGGGATCGATTGTCGGGGCCAGCATTGAGACGGGGACCTTATATTTTTCAATATTCATCCTAGGAGACCTTTACGGCTATCGATGGCGGGAGTGCGACAACCGTTGCCTGAGGACCTTTATCACCCTCTTCGATGTTGAAGACCACGTCGGTTCCATCTTCCAGTTGCTCAAATGTGAGTCCCTGCAGTGCATTCGCATGGAAGTAGACCTCGCCGCCTCCCTCTTTGAGAATGAAGCCATACCTCTCATTTAGGAACAGCTTCGATACGACGCCGCAATGCGGGGGCCGGGGTGGCAGGCGCACCTCGGTCTGTGCGAGTTTTTCGCGATACTTGCGGAGTTCGATACCAACGGCCTGAAATGCGGACCTGATGGCTTCCTCGAAGGTCTTGTCTTCCTTACGAGCCGTTAGGGTATGACGACCGGGCAACGTGACCACAATGAGAGCTTCCGCCACGTTCGTAAGTTTCTTATGGTGTCGATTTTTGGTCAAGGTGACTCGACCATGAGTCACATCATCATGCCCGCGTTGGAGGTCTTCCATGCGGGATTCAATTTCGGTCTTCCAGCGGGGGGTCATGGCAACATTGCGGCTGTGAATTTCTAGCTCCATTCGTGCCTCCACATCGTCATAGTTCATGCCCTCTTAGGAATCAGGAGTCGCAAACGATGTGCCGACGAGGCAAGAGCCCAAGATTATTGGCCAGTCAGCAATGGGTGGATAATTCATGACCCGAGTCATTCCGTCTGATTCCAGTACGGGGCATTTGTCCACAGTGCCACTCTGGTCTGTGTCGCTCGATGCGACAGTTCTTGGATTGCTAGCAGGCTATTGACAAAGTCCACCAGCGGCGTTCTCGCCTCGCTCAGAGGCTCAACGTACGGCAGAGAGTACGATTTGCTTCTTCGCTCGCTGCGGCCTGCTGGATGGCCTTTCTGAACAGCCTGTGCGGTACTCTCCAGACGTTCGTGACCTCAGGCAGGGTTCCATTTCTGAGGTCGTTCTTGGGTTTGTCAACACACTGCTAGAGGAGTAAGGGGCGAGGCACAAGGCGATAACGAATGAGGTGTCCATGGAACGCGATTTGCGAGAGGTTAGGGTATGCCCGCGTTGCGCAAGCAGACCTTGGAACACTACCTACAGACCCGCTTTGGGCCGGAGGCGCGACTCTTGTCCTATGGAATCATCGGCAAGGAGAGTTCCAAGGGATCCCAGAAGCGGTATGGGTATGGCACGCCGGTCAAATTGACCTTCCAAGTCGGACGTCGGATTCACTCTGCCGTGCTTGAAACGATGAAGCCTGGTCCGTTCGGGCATGAACATATGGCTGATCGTGCTCAGGCGATGCTCTGGGACTATGACTCCTATGGACGACTCCCACACCATGTGAAAGCCCTCGATGTTGGGGCGTTCGATGCCGACCAAACGCTCTTTTCGATTGCGGAAGCCCGTGAATTCTTCGTGCTGAACGAATGGACCGACGGGGCGAGTTATCATGCGGATCTCGAACGATTGATGAAAGGCGGGGTACTTCGTAAGGTGGATCGACAACGTACGGTCACGCTGGCGCGGTATCTGGCACAGATCCATGCCAAAAAGCGTCGAGACGCGGATCTCTATAAGCGTCGGCTGCGTGAATTGATCGGTCATGGCGAATGCATCATGGGGTTGACTGACAGCTATCCCACACGCTTTGGCTTTATCACCGTCGATTTGTTACGAACGGTGGAGGAAGCGTGCAACCGGTGGCGGTGGCGTCTCCGTGACAAGACCAACCGGCTTGCACAGGTGCATGGGGATTTCCATCCGTACAATGTATTGTTCCGTCGCGGGACGGATTTTGCGGTGTTGGACCGATCGCGAGGAGAATGGGGCGAGCCGGCCGACGACATCACGGCCATGACGATCAACTATCTGCTCAACTCGCTGATCAGCCGTGGAAAGCTGAAGGGGCCATTTGAGTTCATTTTCCGGTTGTTTTGGGAGACCTATATGGAAGCAAGTGGCGACAAGGAAGTGATGGAAACAGCCGCACCGTTCTTTGCCTTTCGCGGCTTGGTCGTGGCCAGCCCGCTCTGGTATCCAAACCTGTCGATCGACACCCGGCGGAGTCTCTTTCGTTTCATTGAAAATGTGCTCGACGTGCCGCGCTTTGAGCCCGAACGGGTAAATGAGTATTGCGGTGTTTGAAGGGTCATTGGTCGCTCGTTATCGTCAAGGGGAAGAAATTATCGAAGTTGCGAAGCCTCAAGTAATTCCTGTAGCCCACACTGGCTGTTGAGCGATGACCATTGACCATACCCCGGCTTTCGCTATCTGGCTTACGGGTTTGCCTGCGTCTGGCAAGAGTACGATTGCCGTAGCGCTGCGACCTCAGCTCGAGCAGTTGAAGTTGTCCGTCGAAGTCCTTGAGTCCGATGCAGTCAGGCGAGTCCTCACGCCGACACCGACCTATTCACTAGCAGAGCGGGATCTCTTCTACCGCGCCCTCGCCTTCATGGGCGCGAGATTGGTTTCGCATGGCGTCACGGTCATCTTCGACGCCACGGCGAGCAAACGCGTATACCGTGATTTCGCTCGAAGCCTCATCCCTCAGTTTATTGAGGTAGCAGTAGAGTGCCCATTAGGACTTGCGATGGAGCGTGATTACAAAGGGACCTATCAACGAGGTCAGCGTGGGGAATCGTCAACCGTTCCAGGGCTACAAGACCCTTATGAAGCGCCGCTTCATCCGGAAGTGAGAATCGATACGACGCAACTCTCCGCCACAGACTCGGCGAGAATCGTATTGGAAGTTGTGAAAGAGAAATTCAAAGAGGATGTGCCTCACTGATCGCAGTTCCCATGGTCTCCACCCTCCATATCATGGTACGAAGATAAGCCGGAAGCGCCAGTCTCTAGCAGGGTGCTGAAAAAGTCCGCCAGCGGCGTTCTCGCATCGCTCAGAGGCTCAACGTACGGGGCAGAGTACGATTCGCCTCTTCGCTTGCTGCGGCCTTGCTGGACGGCCATTTTGAGCACCCTGCACGGCCAGTTAGAGTCCTCTCAAACTTCGATACCTGTGATGGCCGCAGGAGCCAAAATGAGTTTTTCCGCAACCTGCTAGAGTGACTTGATGGGGATCTTTCCCGCCCGTTATAGTGACGCGCCATGCGAAAAAAGCCTGCGTCTCGTTTTAGAACAACATATAGCCCTCCGGCTGAAGCGACAGTGAGCCCCATCGCTCAAACTCCCGCTGCGGCCGCGCTGCTTGCTGCATTTCGTAATCTTGCCGTCAATGATGTCTATACGATGGCCCCGAAAGCGTCGGTGGTGCGGGGACATGACTACTATCGGCGGCAGCGACTGCAACACTACGTGTGGAGCAAAGATGGTGCGACACTCACGGCTCATGTGCAGGGCACCGTCTTGTACGAAGTCGTATTTTCCCTGGACGACGGGTTTCTCTCTGCCTTCTGCGACTGTCCGGCTTGGGAGTTTGATTGTCCGTGCAAACATGTCCTGTGCGCTTGTTTCACCACCAAACATCTCCTTGTGCCCGAGACGTTCCAATTATCCGATCGAGAACAAGCCCATCTTGCCGCACTCAGAACCGATTTGTTGGGGGTGCCCATTCAGGCGGGTGTCCCGAGCAAAGGCAGTACGCTCGAGTCAGGCTATGAAATCGTGATCGACGCAAGCTTACCCTCACCGCAGCTCTCCATCCATCGCAATGGTGTGAGGTTGGCTGCAGGCTGGGTTCCAGACTTACCGACCGAGCTGCGACCGCTGCTTCATCCGTCCTGGTTTCCGTCGACCTACGGGGATGATCCCTTGTTGCGCTACCTTGACTTGGCCAAGCGCCGGTTCCCTATTGTCCTCAAAGTTGACCGGGACTTGCTCGTTCTTCAATGGGCGCCGACAGTCGCGTGCCAAAGTAAGACGGAGCTGACTCTTTCCGGTGAAGCCGTGAGGATTCGCGCGGTGTGTGTAGCGGACGGCACGGTGCTCGACCGAATTGTCCGGTATCGTAGTTTCGTGGTTGATGTGAATGGCCGACGCTTGCTTCTTTTGGAGGATGAAGGTGGGTGGGCTTCCTTTCTGTCACTGCGCAATGCCATCCAGAGGGTCGACAGTCCTTATGGTCGCAGTGGTTTGGATGAAGCGCCCTATGCGGTTGTCTTACCGCCCAATGAGGGTCATCGGAGATGGCAGGGTCTGCACCATGAGCTGGAATTCACCATTCCGCGACAGGAGTTTCAATCCGCTCAGATCGATCTGATCTACACGCAAGCGGACAACACGCTTGACGATCTGCTGTTTCGTGGAAATGGAAGCGAGACGTTGGTTCGCGTATCTGTTGCCGGATCAGTAAGCGAGGAGCGGGAATACGCGTTGACGCTCAGGCCGCTCCTTGATGAGTCTGGTGCACCAACGACTGCGTGGAGGCTCCAGGCACAATGCCGGCAAGGTGAGACGTGGTGTGCGCCAAGCGCATCGACTTTTTCCTTCATCCGGGCGTTGGAGCAGGGCCGCGCCGTGTCAGGGCCGTTGCGAACACAGAAACGCAAGGCGGTGCTTTACGAGTTGTTCTTTCGCCTGCTGACGGTCGGTGAGGCGAAGGAACGAGACCTCCATATTAAGACAGCGCTGGATCAGACCGATTGGGTGAGAAGCATTCGGCTAGAGGCGGCACGATGGCTGAAACAGCACTTGGCTGTCTATGCCAGACCAGATGTACGGTTGCAGATTGATGCAGGGCAGTGGGGGTTGCACACGATCGACAAGTCTCGGGAGGGATGGCTCTATCAGGTTCCATTCGAGATCTTCGGCCCGGACGCGTTTCGTGGCATGCCCTCGCATGATGCGATGCTGATTGATTCGCGGGTGCTGTTCCCACGATTGCCCGCTCTCTTAGAAAAGCTGACCATGGTCGGGACCACACTGTTGTACGAGGAGAAGCCGCTCCGGTCGGTTCGGTGGGACTGTTCCGTTCACGTCAGGCATCAGGATCGACAGGAGACGGGAATCGATTGGTTCGAGATCAAGCCGGAGATTCGTTGCGATGGAATAGCCATTGACGAAGATGAATGGATGACGGTTCTGCAGCGAGGCGGACTCATTGGAGGTGAAGGCGGTCTACGGCTTCTGGACGGCCCGAGCATGGAACGGCTACGTGCCATCTTCGACCTGACCGGGGGCGCCCCGGTGAATCGGGAATCGACGCTGGTTGTACGGGTGCCTCGGTTACAGATCCTCGATTGGCTCGCGCTGCGCGAGCAGGGAATCCACGTGTCGTTGCCGGCCGAAGACGAAGCAGTGCTGGCGGGCTTGCTGGGATTTGTGCGGATTGAGAAGCCACCGTTACCGAAGGAGCTTCATGCAACGCTCCGCCCCTACCAGCAGGACGGCTATGCCTGGTTGGCATTTCTCTATGCCCATCGATTCGGGGCCTGTTTGGCGGACGACATGGGGCTGGGCAAGACCATCCAGACCATCTGCCTTCTGGCTGCCATTAGGGAGGGACGCCTCAAGGCAGCGCGCGGGGTAAAAGGTCCCCACTTGGTCGTGGTGCCGACGAGCCTCCTCTTCAATTGGGAGCAGGAACTGGCTCGGTTCGCGCCAGAATTTACGGTCCATGTGTATAGCGGGAGCGAACGGACATTCGAGGCCGGGGACGGTGAGGTCGTACTCACGACCTATGGGTTGGTTCGTCGGGATATCACTCTCTTGGAGCAGACCATGTTCCATGTGATCGTCTTCGATGAGGCCCAGGCGGTGAAGAACATTCAGGCGGATACGACGGGGGCAGTCCGACGACTCAAGGGGCGCTTCAAGATCGCGTTGACCGGTACACCACTCGAAAACCATCTCGGCGAGTATTTCTCCGTGATCGATCTCTGCGTGCCGGGGCTCTTGGGCGAGAGTGATCGATTCAAGACGGACTTGAAACGTCTCTCGGGTCCTACGCTTGACCGGGTACTGCGTCGGACGAGGCCTTTCGTTTTGCGGCGGACTAAGGCGGAGATTCTTCAGGACTTACCTCCGAAAATCGAGCATGAGGTGTTTCTGGAGTTGACGGATCGCCAAAAGGCACTCTATCAGCAGACGGTCGAACAGGTTCGCTCAACAATCGATGAGGCCTATCGCAGCAAGACGTCCGGGCAGGCGCAGTTCATCGCCCTCACGGCTATCCTCAAGCTGCGGCAGGTTTGTCTTTCGCCACGACTCCTCACGAAACAACCGGAGGAGCGCTCTCCTAAGCTTGGTTTTCTCCTGGAACGATTAAACGTATTGAGAGAGGAGGGACATAGCGCGCTGGTGTTTTCACAGTTCACCAGCTTTCTGGATCTGGTGCAGGAAGCGTGCATACAGCATGGATTGCCGTATCATCGATTGGACGGCGCCACGGCACCGGCTGCGCGCAAAGCCCGCGTGAAGGCCTTTCAAGACGGTGACCAGCCCAATGTCTTTCTCCTGAGCTTGAAGGCGGGGGGGCAAGGGTTGAATCTGACCCGTGCCAGTTATGTCTTTCATCTGGATCCTTGGTGGAATCCCGCCGTGGAGCGGCAAGCGTCGGATCGTGCGCATCGCATCGGGCAACAACGGACCGTCACAATCGTGCGGATTCTCATGCGACACAGCATTGAGGAGAAAATGATGGCGCTCAAACAGCGGAAACTCGAGTTGTACGATGCCGTTCTGGCCGGCGCGGTGCGAGGCTCAGGACAGGGCGTGCTGACAAAAGCCGATATCGATTTCCTGCTCTCGCCGAGTGCATGACACAGAGGAAGGTGACCCTTGTTAATCTTAACCGACGTCGGCTGTTTCATGCCTAGCCTGAGTCACTGCTCCTTGGTATCGCTTGCATTGAAAAAACACGTTGAAACTGACGAAGGGATTAGCCTTTAAAGTTCTTACATTGCCGATCCCTCCATTGTTACTCTTGCCGGTTACCGTGACTTGTTGGGAGCCTGACTCGTGAAGCAGTCGTTGAGTGAGCCGTTTGAATGCACTGGGAGGCCGTGACTGGAGTACGTCAAGCAGAGCAGCTCCCTGATCCTTCCGCTTTTCTTCATCTGGAACATCCTCATCACGTTGCTGTACCTCTGATTCTTTCGCCTTTTGGGGACGATTAGCCTGAACGGACTGGAATATGCCGAGTGCATTGAAGGTTGAAAGATCCTCCTCGTGACACGATCGTCTTGACGTAAGCCGGCTCGCACGAGGCAGCTTGGTGAGGCGTTTCCATTTGCCGTACTTTCGGTATGTCACATAGTCGTGGCTTGTCCTATTGACTTTGGACGATCCTCAGTACGCACACTTCTTTCTACGCAACAGTTGGTCGCACACACGAATATTCCGCTTTGTCGAGCAACCATGAGCCTCCAGCCTACCTGATAGTTACGAAATGGCTTAATTCCCGAGCGTAATCAGTGAGCAGGCACACCGTAGTGACAGAAGTAGCCGGGTGTACCTCGTGAAGTACGGCTGATGGCCCGCGAGGCACAGTGAGGCAACGTCCATGATTGGCGATCAACCTAGGAGGGTGGCAGCACTGTTTTCGGTGCGATGCCCCAATTGATAGTAAAGCTACGTTTAGTCTTGACTAGGGCTGTATAACTCTAGTAGGTATTTGTAAGATAGCGTGCCATCACTTAGGGCTGTATATACCTATCACGGTTAAGTCATGGCTGGGACATGTACGGAGAAGCTACGCATATCGCTCGTTATCGTGACTGTACGATGAGGCTGTAGGCTGCAACAGTATGTCCAGTCGATCTTTTGTAGTACGTCCGTTATGACATGCTGAAACCATGATGAAGATGTCATGGGGAGCCACATTTCCCCTTGACGGATCCGAATGGCTCTAGTATGTAGTATAGCTTATAAGTGGTATTTTGTAGAGCTATATAGCTCTAGCTCTGCGAAAGGAATCGGTGGGGGAGATGGGGCGAAGCTATGCATATCACCAATTGAATAGAGTGGGCCGTGAGTCCACATGATACAACAGCACGTGAGACCGAGCTTCGCTGGTATGCCATACTTACGCGCTCCCACCAGGAGAAACAAGTTCGGGACCGGCTGCTTGCAGAGGGAATTGAGCCATTTCTTCCTTTAAGCAGGGTGCAGCGTCAATGGTCCGACCGAAAGGTGTGGGCGAGATCACCGTTGTTTCGTGGGTATTGTTTCGCCAGGTTTACGTTAGACAACAGCCTTGCCATTCTCAAAACTGCAGGGGTCGCGCGCATTGTTGGTATCCTAAAGCCGGAACCTATTCACGACGAAGAGATCGCGGTACTCCAGCGGGTTGCCGCTACTGACTGTGCGACGGAGCCGTACGAGTATTCTACTGAAGGCACATGGGTAGAAGTGATACGGGGTCCCCTTGCGGGCCTTCGCGGCCAATTCGTCAGAAGGGAAGGCCATCAAGGTTTGGTAATCCGTGCCGCTCTCATTCAACAAGCGGCGCTCATTCACATCGGAGCCGGCGAGGTGGTACCAGCAGAGTAGTGCCGAATATTCATCATGGTCTCGGCTTCATCCGCATGAGGACCAGGGTGACAGTAGGGGAGAGTCGGACGGGCAATACCCACTCGAGCAAGGGGAATATATTCTCCAGCCCTGCAAGTCAATAGGTGAGGATAGCTTTCTTCACGCTTGACATGCCAGGGCTAGATTTGTCGTGATACGAGACAGCGCGAGGGGTTGTGTCACGGTGAGCAGATTATGAAACCAACGATCCTCAGGTTGGTTTTATGCGCTCATAGAACGCGTTGAGATACCCTGAAAAGAAAACGAACTCAGCACCTCCGCGTGGCATAGGCTCAAACAGTCGCAGGGTGCATGAAATTACTCATGCAACCGAATAAGAAGTTGGGGCGCACACTCAGGGAATCGGATATAGATCGCAGTCACTTCTGAAAGGCTCAAGGCAGGATCTATGCCCCTCTTCCTGTGTGGAATCAAGGATCCACTCCATTGGGCATTTCTGTCTCCCTCTAGTCAGATAGTTGCGTGGTCTATGGCTGTCCTCTCAACGTTGGCAACAGTGGGAACGCCATTGGCACAACAATCGGAGACACTCAACACGTTCTCTGTCAGTAGTGGGTCACCCTTCGGTGCATCGGGGACGATGTTTTTATCGCAGTTCGCCAACCCTGCGCTCCTAGGATCGCTGTACTTGACCCCGCAGTGGCCCATGACGGGGTATTATCCCATCTTTCCAGGGAGCTTGCCTGAAGCGTTTCCCCGTGAGGGGGTTTCGGTCGGACCACTCCGCTTGCATCCCCATATGGGAGTCGCCCAGATGTACACAGATAATGTGTTCAGGACGAACGGCAATAAAACCAGTGACTTTCTGACCACTCTCTCACCGGGGATCCAAGCCCAATTACCGTTTGGAGGACTTCACTCCTTCCTGATCGATTATCGGACCAATCTTCAATACTATTCACGCACGACATCAAACGACGTACAAGATCAGTCTGCGGTAGGCGCGGTCAAGTTCAATTTTCCCGGCGGACTCAAAATTGATCTCCAGGGCGAGCATAGGCTCGGACATGATCCCAGAGGCTCTGCTGTGGATAATGTGAACACGCAACGTCTTGGGGTGAACAAATGGACCGCCGATGGTTTCACCGGGCATGCCGAGTATTTTGGGGCACAGTCTAGCGTGGGACTCCATGTGCAAACGCTTCGCTGGCAATACCTCAATAATAACCAGGGCGCTGTTCGTGACCGACTGATAAACCGAGCCAATTTACTGTTCTCACGGGATGTGACGGACAACATGTCCCTCCGGGCCATGGTTGGTGCGCAGCAATCGATTTATGACCAGAATAAGAATTTGGACAATGTCATCTATACCTTCAGTGGAGGAGCGACCTGGAATATCAGCGAGATGACGTCCGGAGATATTCTGGTCGGATATCAGCATGTGCAATTTACCCGTGCGCAGGTCAGTCAACCTCCTCCGTTGGACCGATTTTTCAGAGACAAAAATACCTACTCTAATCTCTTTGTGATGGGAAGACTCAATTGGCAGGCGACGCCGTTGTTGCGGCTATCGTTGCAGCTGTATCGGACAATCCAACAAACGGTATCGATCGGTTCCCTATTCTACACTGCGACGGGTGTGAATCTTACGGCGCGGCACGAATTGACCGATCGCATGACGGTAAATATCAACTTCGGGTACGAGCACGACAAATTTCAAGGTGTGAGTTCCGCTGGGGTAACGAGCGGGCCGGACAGGAATGAGGATTTAAAGAATATTGCGGTAGGAGTGAACTATCAAGCGGTCAAATGGGTGGGCGTTGGGGCGCAATATATGTTTGAGGATCGACGCTCGACTCAGGCTCAGTTCACCTACCAAGCAAACACGGTGATGCTGTTTGCAGAGACGCTCTTTTAGCCCAGAGGTGGGCTTCATCGTTCTGGTTATGGGTGCCAATGGCGAATTGAATTGAGGCGCACCCCTATTGAAACGCGGACTATGACATGACTCGTGATGACGATAGTATCTCACCGCAATCGGCTGAAAGTAATGGCCGTGAGACCGTCCTTGCCGAGTATGCCGGCGCCTGTCGGCGCCGTGTTTGGCTGATCGTTGTCATTGCGGTTGGGTGTGCAGCGGCTGCGGCTGTGTGGTCGTTCATGCAGATACCGCGGTACCAAGCAAAAGCCACAGTGGTGGTCGAACAAGTAGGACGAAGTGGCTTAGAATATGATCGAGACTACCGCCAGGGCGACCTTTCCCCAGAATACTTTCAAACGCAGTTTGAATTGATGAAAAGCCATTATATTTTCCAACGGACGGCGCAGCTTCTCCACTTGTCCGAACAGCCGGAATATAAACCCAGGCTCTCGATCCTTTCCTCAATGATGGGCGACATCCTGCCTGCGGCTGTCGCGGGAGTGGTCGGGTTCAAAGGGGGTGCCGATGCACAAGTTTCAGGGGAAGGGGACGAGGACGAACGCTTACTGAAGCAGTTTGCTGAGGCTATTGAAATCGTGCCGATTCGTGGCGCACGACTGGCCCATGTGATGGCAACTTCCAATGACCCGGAATTTGCCGCCCGCATCGCCAATACGCTGGCTTCGACCTACATTGAACGCACCCAAGAGCTAAACGCGCTATCGAAGGAAAAAGCTGCTGCATGGTATATCGCCCATCTCGACGAACTGCGTAAGAAAGCCGAAGACTCGCAGCAGGTCCTCTATCAGTTTCGTCTGAAGCATGGGTTGATGGGAGGGCGTGAGCAGCAAACGGCGAGGGCTCACACGAACACCGAATTGGACTCAGAACTTGTCAGGGCAGAGATGAAGCAAGCGGAGGCCAAGTCTCGTCTCGAACAAATTGAATCGATATTGCGCCGCCGAACAGGCCACGATGGAGCCATCGAAATAGACTGGTCGAGTTTGGATGCCTCGACCGAAGTGCTGAGTTCGACGCTGATGCAAACGTTGAGAGCCCAAGATATCAGGGTGTCAGGTCAGGTTGCCGAGTTGGAGGACAGGTATGGATCGCTTCACCCTAAGCTGATTCACGCCAAGGCGGAGATGCAGGATCTTCATGAACGAATCGAACAGGAGGTACAGAAGATCTTTGACTCCGTGAAGCAGGAATATGATTCGGCGCGCGGACGGGTACGCGTCATTAAGGAAGCAGCAAGCCGTCATCGACAAGAGAAAATTAAGCTCGAGCAATACGAAGTCGACTATGGAATCCTCGAGCGAGAGGCAGAGAGCACCCAACACCTGTACGACATTTTTCTTAAACAGACGAAGGAAGCCGACCTTTCGGCCGGGTTGCGGAGTGCCAATGTGTATCTCGCCGATCCTGCGGTGCCGAACGCTATCCCAGTAAAGCCCAAGAAGCAGTTAAATATCATGTTAGGACTTCTGGTAGGGCTGATGACGGGGGTTGGGCTGGCTCTTTTCTTAGAAGCTCGTGATCGGACCTTGAGGGGACCCGATGATTTAGGACGGTATCTGCCGAAGATCTCTCTCCTCGGAGTAATGCCACTATTGCCGAAAGCCAAGATCGGGGAGAGGCTGTCTCTCCTCACCCAGCAATCATCAGGTGTCGCGGCTGAACACGTTCGCATTATCAGGACCAGCGTACTACTCTCCAGACCCGATGAATTACCGTCGTGTGTCCTCATAACGAGTCCTGGAGAAGGCGAAGGGAAAACGACCCTCTCGGTGAACCTCGCGGTCGCACTGGCCCAGTTGGAAAATACGAAGGTTCTACTGATTGACGCCGATTTGCGGAATCCTGCACATAGGTATATCCACGGAGTCCAGCGCGAGGGGATTGACACAAATGGACTCGCGACTTTCCTGGCTGGAAGGGCCAGCTTGAGAGAGATTATATATCGGACCGATCTGGCCAACCTGTCGGTTATTCCTCGAGGGGATCGCCCAGCAAATCCATCGGAACTGTTGCACTCCAAACAGCTGAGAGAGCTTCTGAACAGATGTCGAGAAGAACGGTATCATGTCATTCTGGATGCCCCGCCAGTGCTCCCTGTGACGGACCCCGTGATCCTTGCCTCTCAGGTCGATGGCGTGCTCCTGGTGGCCAGCGCCGGCCAGACCACCCGTGAAGCTTGTCGAGCGGCCATTGACCAGCTGACGAGTGCCGGAGGGAGAATACTGGGGATCGTTTTGCAGAAAGTCCGAATCTCTACTAACCTGTACCCTTCCTACGTCGGCAAGAAGTTTGAAGAGAATGGGATCCCACTGTAGGCAGATCCTTCAAGGTTCTCCTCCAAGTGATGGGCAGGTAGGGCTCACACACGCTGGTGAGAATTCAGCTAAGCGATGCTCGAAACGTTGAAGAAGATGATTCGTCTCTGGTTCAGCCATTGGATTAAACCGTGCAGAACGTGCTGCAAGTAGGTCTTCAATGGTGGGATACGTGGAAGGCGCGATCGATCAATCGCCGGATCTTGAGTGCGTTGGTGACCGTCGGTGCCCTGACCGTCCTGGCAAAAACTGCCTCTGCCGGAAAAGATTTAGTGGTGGCCTATCAATTTGGGGCCGGCGATGAACTCGACGCGTTTCTCATGGCGTTTGTGATCCCCTCGTTTGCGATCAATCTAGTCGGTGGCTCGCTCAATGCTGCGCTGATCCCTACCTATATTCAGGTGCGAAAAGAAGAAGGAATGGCAGCGGCTACGGACCTGTACGCGAGTGTACTGACCGGCAGTGTCGTTCTCTTAGCGATGACATCACTGATCTTGTTTGCCATAGGCCCGTTTGTGCTTCGTACGGTGGCCTTGGAATTTCCTGAAGAGAAATTCGCGTTGACGGTGTCGTTATTCAACACCTTGTTGCCCTGTCTCCTTCTCAGCGGACTTGCCACCACCTGGGGAGCGATACTGAACGCTCACGAGCAATTTTCGCTTGCCGCAATCGCTCCTGCCATCATGGCAGGTATGACCATTCTTGCCCTTCTGGCACTCACGCACTCTATGAACATTCATGCGCTCGCCATCGGCGTGGTTGCCGGCGCGGTATGCCACGCTGTGCTTCTCGGATGGGGTGTGGCTCGGGTAGGGGTCCGGCTTCTTCCCGGGTGGAGCGGCATGAGTCCAGCGTTGAAGACGGTGTGGTATCAGTATGCTCCAATGCTTGCGGGGGCAGCCTTGATCGGCAGCACAGAGATGATCGGGCAGATCATGGCTGCGTCCTTGGGATCGGGGAGTGTCTCGATCCTGTCTTACGGCAACAAGATTCCTATGCTGTTACTCGGTGTCGCGTCCATGGCTGCGAGCACGGCGGTGCTCCCGTATTTTTCACAGATGGTCGCCGCACGGCAGTGGGTTGAGATACGACAGACGCTGCTCACCTATGTCCGCTTGATCGCCGCCATCACGATTCCCCTGACGATCATTCTTGTGGTGTGCTCAGAACCCATCGTCCAACTTCTCTTCCAACGCGGAGCGTTTACGGCTGCACATACCCATCAGGCGGCATGGGTACAATCCCTCGCCCTCTTGCAGATCGTTCCATTTACCTTAGGTATTCTCGCCGTTCGATTGCTCTCGTCTCTCAAGGCCAATCATATTTTGATGTGGAGTTCCGCTATCAGTCTGGTCCTCTCGATCGTCTTGAACTACGTCTTTATGCAACTCCTCGGTGTCGCCGGGATTGCCCTGGCGACCAGCGTAATGTACCTGGTCTCAATGTGTTTTCTGTATGTCATGGTGTTTCAACGGCTCCGATTGGAGAGTGCCGGTGTTTCCCCCCATCTCGCGACCTCGCGTCCGTAACCCCGATGCGCATCACATTGGTCATTTCAACATTCACGGCTGGAGGAGCAGAGCGGGTGATGTCTGTTATGGCTAACTATTGGGCAGAGCGGGGAGAGGACATGACTCTCATCACCCTCAGCCCGCAGCCCAATGACTGGTATACGCTCGATCGTCGTATCAAGCGGGTAGCATTAGATGCTTTATCGAGCTCAGCACACGTTGTCCAAGCCCTACGTGAAAACGTTCGGAGAATTCTACGACTGCGCCGCGCATTACGTGGGGCACAGCCCGACGTGATCGTGAGCTTTCTCGATAAGACCAATGTGCTTACGCTCATGGCAAGCTGGGGCCTTGGTATCCCCGTTGTCATCTCTGAGCGCAATGATCCCCGTGAATATAATATCGGTCTGGCTTGGAGTGTGTTGCGGTCCGTATTGTACCGGCGTGCTGATGCGATTGTGGTGCAATCATGCGCCATACGTGATTGGGCCTTGAAGCTTCCGGGAATAAAAGCCACTTATGTGATCCCAAACCCTATGCGCCAAACAAAGAGTGAGTCCGAACAGGCGTCAAAACCTCACGCATCTGCTCATACTATCGTTGCCATGGGCCGATTGGTAGAGCAAAAGGGGTTCGATATCCTGATCGAGGCATTTAGCCGATGTGCCGCAAAACATTCTGATTGGTCGTTGGTCATCCTTGGTGAGGGGCCGCGGCGCGCGAACTTGCAGACAGTTGCCGAGGACTTGGGGATCGGAGAGCGTGTCCATTTAGTTGGGCAGGTTAAAGAGCCTGACACCTTTCTGAAAGGAGCTGACCTCTTTGTGTTGTCCTCTCGATATGAAGGGTTTCCGAATGCCCTGGTCGAGGCGATGGCCTGTCAACTTCCAGTCGTAAGCGCGGACTGTGCCAGCGGCGGACCACGTGACATCATCCGTGACGGGGTCGATGGCATTCTGGTTCCACCGAAGGACGTGGCGGCTTTAGCCCATGCTATGGAGCGATTGATGGGGGACCAAACGGAACGTCAACGGCTTGGAAGCCGAGCGGGCGAGGTTGTCGACCGCTTCAGTCTAAGCAGAGTCATGAAGTTATGGGACGACCTTCTGACTGGTATCGCAAGGCTATCCCATGCGTGACAAAGGTTCAATCTTACAATAATTCTTGCTGTGTAACCCAAGCATCACATGCACATTCTCTTTCTTATCCGTTCGCTGGACTGTGGCGGGGCGGAACGGCAGCTGGTTGTTCTGGCTCGCGAGCTCCATCAGCGTGGACACGAGGTCTCCGTTGCTGTGTGCTATTCCGGAGGACCGCTGGAAGTAGATCTGAAGGAGGCCTCCGTCCGGATCATTTCTCTCGACAAGCGAGGACGATGGGATCTGGTGAGGTTTCTCCTACGACTGATTCGAACTGTGCGTTCGGAACGGCCAGACTTGTTGTATGCCTACATCGTGGATTTCATGACGGTGTTCGTACAACCCTTTCTACGCTCGATGAAGATTGTCTGGAGCATTCGCAGTTCTAATATGGACTATAGCCGCTATGATTGGCTTTGTGGCCCGAGCTATGCGCTAAACTGCTGGCTCTCCAAATCTGCAGATCTGATCATTTCGAATTCGTATGCCGGACGCCAAGTTCGTGTTGCAGACGGATATCCGGCCGAGAGAATCGTGGTCATTCCGAATGGCATCGATACCAACCGGTTCTATCCAAATGTGGAAGCACGCGAGCGGATACGCACCCAGTGGGGAGTAGGCGAGGATGAATTTCTCATCGGCCTCGTCGGCAGGCTGGATCCGATGAAAGATCATGAAACTTTCTTGCAAGCAGCCGTGCTACTGCAACAAGAGTGCAACCAGGTACGCTTCGTGTGCGTGGGAGATGGGGCATTCGAATACAAAACTGCGCTCCAGGACCGTGCACAGAAGCTTGGGCTGTCCGACCGCATGATGTGGGTTGGGAGGCAATCGGAAATGCCGCAGGTCTATAACGCCCTTGACCTCCTAGTGAATTCTTCTTCGTATGGGGAAGGGTTCGCCAATGTGCTGGGTGAAGGCATGGCATGCGGTGTCCCCTGTGTGGCGACCGATGTAGGGGATTCTGGTCTAGTAATTGGAGACACAGGCCAGCTGGTACCACCCAAGGATCCGTCCGCTCTCAAAGCAGCGATGCGACAAGTCCTGGATGCCAAACCACGTGCGTCGGAGATCCGCCAACGCATTGTTGAACACTTTACATTAGAGAATCTTGTTCTCACAACGGAGCAGACACTGCTGGCACTATGTCATCAACCGATCAGTAAACCCGTTCCGTCACGAGAGCATACGCCTGTTTGTTGATGCCCGTGCAGAACGTTTAAGCGAATGTCATGACGAGTACCCTTTTCCGTAACACCTTGGCGGTGATCGCGGTTGCGCTCTTTTACAGCAACCTTCATGCATACCTGCACAGGACGTACGAGGTCGTGGCACCGTGGCAGTGGGTTCTCGCTTTTCTTGTTCTGTCCCTGCCACTGCTGGTTAGGCAGGTGATGTCGTCCGAGATTCTCCGACTTCCGATTGTGGGGTGGTGCTTCCTGTATCTCTGGGTCACGCTCGTCTGGTTTTTGTTCGGGTCACAGTCGGACATGGCCTGGCAGGAAGTGCGATGGCGGATCCTCGCCATATTTGAGATTCTCGGCTTTCTAGCGATTTTCATGGATAGCAGGGCACATCTGTACGCGCGGTTCGCGTTGATGGTGGCGGTCCATGTTGGTATCGTGATCAATGTCTTTGAACTCTTTGCCCCCAATACATTCAGTGATGTCTCCGGACGATCCGCCGGCTTGTACGTGAATGCCAATATGTCCGCGGAAGCACTCGTCCTTGGAATGATTCTTGGCATCACGGTGGTACCCTCCTGGTATCGCGGCGCGTTCATTGTCCTCACTGGCGTTGGTGTGTTTGTAACCTACTCTCGGGCGGGACTGATTGGGTGGCTTATTGTTGTAGGGGGGCTGATGCTGGGACAGTTCATCAGCGCGAGGCATTTGGTCCGGATAGGTCTCGTGACGGTCTGCCTTCTCACCCTCGTGCTGTTGCCGAAAGCCGACCAGATTCTCACCACGCTGGAAAGGGTTGGTACGTTGAATGCGGACACGCAAGAGCGACTCGCCTGGTTCATGGATCCACTTGAAGTGGATGATAAATCAGGCCGATCACGCAAGTCTGTTGCCCGAGAAGCTTGGGAACGAGTAACCGAACAGCCGTTCTTCGGTGGCGGAACTGGGTCGGTACATAAGGGACTAGACATCCAACCGCATAATCAGTTCTTGTCGCATATGATCGATCATGGCTTTTTCGGAGCAATGCTCATGCCGATGCTTCTGCTGGCTTTGATCTGGCAAGGTGAAGGAGAGCGTCGGCGAATTGTCCTTATCTTCAGCGTCGTGACACTGTGGTTTGGTTTCTTTACGCACACATTCTTGAATAATGCGCACAGCCTTCTCCTCATAGCCCTGGTCGCGGCACTTGTAGCAATACCTGTCCGTCCGAAAGCAAAAACAAAACAAAGCGGGCAGGTTGCCAATTCAGATCGTGGTCGTTTTACCACCGTTTT
>WBZU01000956.1_pt1 | contig 23191 bp, 18 predicted proteins | sample 5204311 | NCBI WGS metagenome assembly WBZU01 (sample SAMN12344359, study PRJNA552823) | activated sludge metagenome | biome: Activated sludge suspended growth; feature: Nitrification reactor; material: Wastewater; isolation source: activated sludge from nitrification reactor of wastewater... | reverse complement strand
ATTTTGTGAAAATCGATATTCAGAGCGTAGACCTTGCCGAACTTGGTAAGGTTTTTATGCGATTTAACACGCATCCGGTAAAAATGATTGCGGAGAAAGTTGAAACTGAGAAACAGTTTGGGGCATGCAAAAATGCAGGCTTCCAGCTTTTTCAGGGATTTTATTTTGCGCGCCCCGAGACATTTACCGCAACAGTCATCAATCCATCATTTGATAGCGTATTGAATATTTTGAACAAAGTGAGCCAGGACGCAGATAATGAAGTGATCGAAGCAGGCTTCAAGCGGGATGCGGCCTTATCATTCAAACTGTTGCGCTACATCAATTCGGTGGGTTTTGGGCTTTCGTGCGAAGTTCAATCCATCAATCACGCCTTGTCGATTCTAGGCACCAACCAGCTATATCGTTGGCTTACTTTGTTAATGGTAACGGCCGGAGAAAATTCTACCCCACCCGCGCTCATGAAAACATCTATTACCCGTGGACGCTTGACCGAGTTGTTGGGCGAAGGCTATTTTGATAAAAAAGATCGGGACAATCTGTTTATTGTCGGGGTATTTTCGCTGCTGGATGCCATACTAAAAATGCCGATTGATCAGGTGCTAGAAAAAATTCAATTGCCAGAACCAGTCACCGAGGCGTTACTCGCCCGTGAGGGAATTTATGGTCCTTTTTTACAGTTGACAGAAGCCTGTGAGGACTCAGACGATGAGCGTATTTTAGAGCTGTCTGAACTGCTGCAGCTAGATTCTTCCAAGGTGAACAAATGTCATCTCTCAGCCCTGGCATGGGCAGAAACGCTGGGAATTCAATAAGGAACGCTCTCTTTTAGAATAACGGGGCTAATGTCAAAAATCCCCGTATCATGACTGACCAGGATTTGACCATCCTGAATGGTGCAGCTGATGTTCATGCTGCGCGATGCAATACCTGCCAGCGCTTGCGTGCTGGTTAAATTGATAACGGTGAGGTTGTTGATTTTTAATAGCGCTTTGCTGTTCTGGCTCCACCACATATCAGCTATTCGCCCGCCGTAAAGCACCACCACCACTTGTGTTGCTCTGCCACAGGCTTTGCGAATTTCCTTTTCTTCAGGCAAGCCCACATCTATCCATAACTGTATCGCACCAGTCAGGTCTTTTTGCCACAAGTCCGGCTCTTCATCATCACTTAAGCCTTTACCGAAGATCAGCATTTCATTGGCATAAAGCGTAAATGCGATGAGCCGCACCATCACGCGCTCATCGGTTTCGGATGGATGCCTGGCCAGCGTAAGGCTGTGCTGCGCGTAATATTGCCTGTCCATATCCGCAATGTTCAGGTCGATTTTATAAATAGTAGATTTCAAGGCCATGGCGCATTATACCTACTTAACAAGGCAGGCCTGCTTTCTGTTAAGCTTTCATTCTTTATAAAACAGATAAATTCCATGGCTCAATATGTAATGTCGATGCTCCGCGTGAGCAAAATCGTGCCGCCAAAACGGCAAATCATCAAGGATATTTCGCTGTCGTTTTTCCCCGGTGCCAAGATTGGTTTGTTGGGTTTAAACGGTTCTGGCAAATCAACGGTACTGCGTATTATGGCGGGCGTAGATAAAGAATTTGAAGGCGAAGTGCAATGGCAGCCCGGTATCTCTATCGGCTATTTACCACAGGAGCCACAGCTAGACCCCAACAAAACCGTGCGTGAAGAAGTTGAATCAGGCATGGGTGCGGTGATGGAAGCCAAGCAGAAGCTAGAGGAAGTTTATGCCGCATACGCTGACCCGGATGCAGATTTTGATAAATTGGCAGAAGAACAGGCCAAGTATGAAAATATCATCGCCGCCAGCGGTTCGGATGTGGAGCATCAATTGGAAGTTGCTGCGGATGCGCTGCGTTTACCGCCCTGGGATGCAAAAATCGGCCCGTTATCAGGTGGTGAAAAGCGCCGTGTGGCCTTGTGCAAATTACTATTATCCAAGCCTGATATGTTGCTGCTGGATGAGCCGACCAACCATTTGGATGCAGAATCGGTAGAGTGGCTAGAACAGTTTTTAGTGAGATTTCCAGGCACTGTGGTGGCGGTCACGCATGATCGATACTTTTTAGATAATGCAGCAGAATGGATTTTAGAGCTAGATCGCGGCCATGGCATTCCGTGGAAAGGCAATTACTCTAGCTGGCTGGAGCAGAAAGAGGAAAGGCTGAAACAGGAAGAGTCGCAAGAGTCTGCACGTCGCAAGGCGTTGCACACCGAGTTGGAATGGGTACGCCAGAACCCGAAAGCGCGCCAGGCAAAAAGTAAATCAAGAATCGCACGCTACGAAGAACTGGCGAGCGCGGAATATCAGAAACGCAATGAAACGCAGGAGATATTTATTCCCGCAGGTGAGCGTCTGGGTGATCAGGTAATTGAATTTAACGGCGTGAGCAAAGTCTTTAAGGAGCGCCTGCTGATCGATAATTTGAGCTTTAGTATCCCACCGGGTGCTATTGTCGGCATCATCGGTCCGAACGGCGCAGGCAAGTCGACACTGTTCAAAATGATTACAGGCAAAGAGCAGCCGGATAGCGGCGAAGTGAAGATTGGTTCAACGGTCAAGCTGGCGTATGTAGACCAAAGCCGCGATGCACTTAGTAGCGATAAAACCGTGTTCGATGAAATCTCCGGCGGCTCGGATATTTTGCAGGTGGGACGTTACGAAACGCCGTCACGTGCGTACATTGGCCGCTTTAACTTTAAAGGCGGCGATCAGCAGAAAATCGTCGGTCAGCTCTCGGGCGGTGAGCGTGGGCGCTTGCACTTGGCTAAGACATTGATTTCTGGTGGTAATGTGCTGTTGCTGGATGAGCCCTCAAACGACCTGGATGTAGAAACTTTACGCGCACTGGAAGATGCGCTGCTGGAGTTTGCTGGCAGCGTACTGGTGATTTCTCATGATCGTTGGTTCCTGGATCGTATCGCGACGCATATTTTGGCGGCTGAAGGTGATTCACAGTGGACCTTCTTTAACGGCAACTATCAGGAATACGAGGCCGATAAGAAAAAACGTTTGGGTGAGGAAGGTGCGAAGCCAAAACGGATTCGCTACAAACCGATTACGAGATAAGCGGCTTACAGCCAATCCCAATTTAAGCGCTTCTTGTAAGGCGCGTTTTTCATCGCCCAATCCCACAAAAATGGCGGAATGAAGCGCATCAATCTGGCCAGTATGCCCATTTGCCAAGGAATCACACAGAAGCGGCGTTTGCTTTTTACGGCATTTACAAATTTTCTGGCGAATATATCTACATCCATCAGAAACGGCATTTTGTAGCTGTTGACGTCCGTCATCGGGGTGCGTATATAACCTGGTGCGATGGTGGTGACGGCAATATTATCGCGCAGCATTTCTACACGCAGGCTTTCTAAGTAGCTAATCACAGCAGCCTTACTGGCACTGTAGGCACCCGCGCCGGGCAAACCACGGATGCCCGCCACGCTGGCAACACCCACCAGCTGGCCATGACCAGCTTGTTTCATCGCGGCAATAAATGGCTGAAACGTATGCACCATGCCCATGAGGTTAATGTCCATCACCGCTTGAAATGCGGCGGTGTCTTCTTTGTGTTCAGTAAGCGTTCCGCGACTGACACCAGCGTTGGCGATGACAATATCCGGTGCGCCAAAGTGGGCGATAAAGTCTTGTGCAGCAGCTTCTAAAGCCGCGCTATTGCGTACATCCAGGGGATAAATGGCACAGGTGACTTGGTATTGTTTTTGCAGCGCATCTGACAATTGCTGTAAGTGCTCACTTCGCCTAGCCGCCAGGCCAATAAAAATGGGGTTTCCGGCGCTTTGTTTTGCATATTCATGTGCCAGCGCGTTGCCAATGCCGCTGGACGCACCGGTGATAAAGATTTTTTTCATGGCCCAAAGTATAGCGTGATAACTTTAAAAAAATAAGCCCGCCAAAAAATACTTCAGCGGGCTTATTCTGTATTACTTAACTTTTTTTGGTGGAGCGATTTTTTTAGGCAAAACTTTGTTTTTAGTTTTTGCCTGGCTTACTTTTTTGCGGCTTTATCCTTACGCACATTATCGATAATGTAATCGGCGGTTTTTAACGCTTGCTCGTTACCGCCATTCATGGTGCTGGAGGTAATATATTTACCATCGATTACAAGACTTGGCACACCGGTTGCGCCAGAGTTACGAAAAGTGATTGCAGCACGATTTAAGCTGGTGTTGATAGTGAATGATTTAAACGCCTGCTCAACTTTTAATTTATCCAGCCCGCTTTGTTTGGTCACCCAGTCAATCGCTGCCTTTTCGTCGGTGGGGTTCAAGGTTTTTTGTTTGTGAATTGCATCAAACAAAGGCGTATGCAGTTTCTCCGCAATCCCTAAAGTTTCCATCGCGTAAAAGGCTTTGGCCATGGGTGCCCAGCTTGGGTTAGGCAAGCCAGGCATGCGCTTGAAATAGACATCGCCTGGCAATTTTTTCACCCAGGCGTTTAAAGGTGTTTCCATTTGATAGCAGTGAATGCAGCCGTACCAAAAGATCTCCATGACTTCAATTTTGGCCGGATTTTCTGTAGAAATAGGCTGTGCTACAGCATCAAACTGCTCGCCTAGTTTGGGAGCGTCTGCTAACGCTGCATTACCCATCGTTAACGTGCCGAATGCAAACATAAACATCGCAAAAATTTTTTTCATTATTTATTCCTTAATTTCTTTGTAAAAATACTATTGTGAAACCACAGTCCGTGTTTATTAACGTCCGTTGACTATAAAAGATAACAATTAATTCCCTCTTATTCGGTTTTTGTCTCGGTGTGCACTTTAATCAGGTCGGTATTAAAGCCATTGGTCGTGAGCTCGCCGCGAATCTTGTTGATTTGCGCAATGTCGTTTAGCGGCCCTACGCGCACACGATGCCAAACGCCTTTTTCCGGAATGGTCGCGGTTTGCACAACAGCTTCAAAGCCTTGCAAAGCCAATTTAGCTTTCATGTTGTCTGCGTCAGCTTCGCTTGGAAACGCGCCCACCTGTAAAAAATAACTATCTTTTTTAACTGTTTTTGAGTTGTTCTTTATTTCCTGCTCGGTTACCGTGCTTTCGGTTTCCGGCAAAATGGTGTAAAAATCAAACTTATTATCCTGCTTGGTTGCGCTATCAGGACCTTCTTCCTGTGGTATGGCGCTTTCTGTCGCAATATTTTCTTTGGCCAGTTTTTCAGTATGATTTTCGATAGTCGGCCTGTTGATTTTTTTGTCAGAAAACGGGTTGTCGGTACCTTTAATAAACATCGTCAGCCCAAGAGATAGGCCAACGCCCAGCAATAAGCCTATCAGCAAGCCCGAGAAAAACGGACTGCCTTTACTTTTACCGGATCTTTGCGGACTAGGTTTGTAATCTCTGCTCATAATATTGTCCTTGCTTTACATTTTCTGTGGTGCGCTCACGCCCAGCAAACCCAAGCCATTTTTTAGTACTTGCTGTGTTGCGGCAATTAACGCTAAACGAGCCAGTTTGGTTGGCTCATCATCCACTAAAAATTTTGTGTCATTGTAATAGCTATGCAAATCACTTGCACATTCTTTCAAGTAATTGGCGATGGTGTGCGGCGCCAGGTCTGCGGCAGCTGCGCTCACCACTTCGGGATACTCGCTCAAACGCTGCATCAATTTTGCCTCGTTTGGCATGTTGAGCGTGCTTAAGTTCACCGATTTCAAGCTGGTGATATTGCCGTCCCATTGCGTTAATACGCTGCAAATACGCGCATGGGCGTACTGAATGTAATACACCGGGTTGTCATTCGTTTGCGCGCGCGCCAGGTCAATGTCAAACACCAGTTGCGAATCGGCGCGGCGCGCAGCCAGGAAATAACGCGTGGTATCGCAGCCAACTTCGTCGATTAAATCGCGCAAAGTGACATAACTGCCTGCGCGTTTGGAAAGTTTTACTTCTTCGCCGCTACGCATGACCGTGACCATCTGATGCAGTACGTATTCCGGCCAACCTTTAGGGATGCCCATATCGAGTGCCTGCAAGCCGGCACGGACGCGGGTGATGGTGCTGTGGTGATCTGCACCCTGCTCGTTAATCACACGGATAAAACCGCGCTCCCATTTTTCTGCATGATAGGCAACATCCGGCACAAAATAGGTGTATCCCCCCTCGCTTTTACGCATGACGCGGTCTTTATCGTCGCCAAAATCTGTGGTTTTAAGCCAAAGCGCATTCAATTGCTCGTAAGTATGGCCGCTTTTAATCAGTGCTTGCACCGTTTCTTCAACTTTGCCATTTGCATACAGTCCGCTTTCCAGAGAAAACACGTCAAATTTAATCTGAAACGCTTTCAAGTCTAAATCCTGCTCGTGGCGTAAATACGCTACTGCAAATGTGCGTATAGATTCAATATCGTTGATGTCGCCACTGGCAGTTACTTCCATGTCGTCTGCGACTACCGTATGCCTGGTTAAATAAGCCGCAGCAATATCACTGATATACTCGCCACGGTAACCATCTTCAGGAAAACTCGTATCATGAGTCGAGATGCCTTTACATCGCGCAAGGACAGAAATGGTCAGGTTATCAATTTGTGCGCCGGCGTCATTGTAATAAAACTCGCGGGTTACATTCCAACCGGTGGCCTCCAAAAGGCGCGCCAGGCAATCGCCCACAGCTGCGCCGCGGCCATGGCCTACGTGGAGCGGACCTGTGGGATTGGCAGAGACAAATTCAACCTGAACTTTTGCGCCCCTACCGGTATTGTTGCGCCCATATTCAGCGCCTTGCTGCAAAATCTCACGCACCACCGATTGTTTGGATTGTGCGTTTAAAAAGAAATTGATAAAACCCGCGCCCGCAATTTCTACTTTTGCGATATATTCGCTTTGTGGCAGCGCTTTGATTAAACTTTCAGCAATGGCGCGCGGGTTTTGACGCAAGGGTTTAGCGAGTAGCATGGCTAAATTGGTGGCAAAATCGCCGTGTTCTGCAGATTTTGGGCGCTCAAGTACAATGTTAGTTTGTGCAGCATCTGCGCCTATGCTGTTTGCGGCGCGGGTAAGTAAATCGGCAAGATGAGCTTTCAAGTTAAGTTGAGCTTTCAATCATTAATTTTGCAAAAACGCTATTTTAACCTAAGCATGCATTAGACTCACCTATAACTTTTTATGTCACGACATATCCCTCAGACCATTTTTAATATCGCGCTAGATGTGCCGCTCAATCGAACGTTCGATTATTTGAGCGGCAGCTTTACTGCCCGTGTGGGCAATCGGGTCGTGGTGCCATTCGCAGGCCGCCACTTGGTGGGGGTGGTGGTAGGCTTGTCAGAAACTTCGGAGTACCCGATTGAAAAATTAAAGTCCGTCAGTCATGTGTTTGATGACGCGGCGATTGGCAACGTCGTGTTTGATAGCCGCATGTTTAAATTGCTTAAATTTTGTGCGGATTATTATCATTATCCTCTCGGCCAGGCACTCATTTCTGCGCTGCCGCTGCGTCTGCGGCAGATTAAACCCGCAGTCTCGCGCAAGCAGTTTTCGTATCAGTTATTGGCAAATGCAGATTTGACGCAAATCCCTGCGCGCAAGGCTTTGATGCAACGTATCATTGCTGCCCTGCAGGCCAAGTCCAGCTTGACTGAAGCCGAGCTCGCCCTAATTTCTTCAGGCTGGCGCAAAGCTATTTTAGAACTCAAAAATCTGGGCTTGGTGAGTGCCCAGGAAGTCGTGGCAGTAAAGGCTTCATTGCCAACATCATCTATTGAGCCGCAACTCAATGATGAGCAAAATCAGGCGATAGAAAGCGTGTTAGCGCTTACTCACCAATTTAAGCCATGGTTGTTATACGGCATTACTGGCAGTGGTAAAACCGAAGTTTATATCCAAATCTTACAAAAAATTCTCAGTGATAAAAATGCGCAAGTATTAGTGTTGGTGCCGGAAATCAATTTAACGCCGCAGCTGGAAGCACGTTTTAGAAGCCGTTTGAGTCAATATCCGTTAGTGACACTGCACAGCAACTTAAACGAAAGTGAGCGCTTACAAAACTGGCTTGCAGCCAGCACAGGAGCGGCTAAGATTGTGATTGGAACCCGCCTGGGCGTATTTACACCGATGCCGCATTTAAAATTAATTGTGATGGATGAGGAGCATGACAGCTCTTACAAGCAGCAAGATGGCATGCGCTACCATGCGCGTGATGTGGCGATGGTGCGCGCCAAGCAACAGAATATACCTATTGTATTAGGTAGCGCGACGCCATCACTGGAAACCTGGTTTAACGCAACAAGTGGCCATAACACGCAAAAGCAGCAATATGGCTTGCTAAGCCTCACCCAGCGCGCAGTTGAAAATGCCGCTTTACCCAATATTTTTTGTATCGATACCGCAAAATCGCCCACGGAAAATGGGCTATCGCCACTATTGGTCAATGCCATGCGCGAGTGTTTATCGCGTCGCGAGCAAAGTTTGTTGTTTATCAACCGCCGCGGTTATGCGCCAGTGCTGCATTGCAATGCATGTCAATGGGTGGCGCCGTGTATGCGCTGCTCGGCACGGATGGTGGTGCATTTAAGTCAAAAAAGGCTTAAGTGTCACCATTGCGGGCATGAGCAGAAAATCCCAATCCAATGCCCGAGTTGCGGCAATGCAGATCTGCACCCGACGGGACAAGCCACACAGCGTTTGGAGCAAACGCTTCGATCTTTGTTCCCAGCAGCGCGAATCGCACGGGTAGACCGCGACAGCATGCGCAATAAAGATGCACTCAACGATTTGTTAAGTAAAGTGCACGATCAGGAAATCGATATTTTGGTGGGTACGCAAATGCTGGCTAAAGGCCATGATTTTCCGCATTTAACTTTAGTGGGTGTGGTAGATACCGATAGTGCCTTGTATAGCCCGGATTTTCGCGCGAGTGAACGCTTGTTTGCACAGTTGATGCAGGTTTCTGGTCGCGCCGGCCGCGCCGAAAAGGCAGGCGAGGTGTTGATACAAACGGCTTTTCCGCAACACGCCTTATTTCAAGCGCTTCGCAGTCAGGATTATGTAAGCTTTGCCAACGAACTATTGCAAGAGCGCTCAGTGATGCAGTTCCCACCGACGAGCTATTTCGCATTGCTGCGAGCCGAGGCGAATGACTTTAGCCAGGTGCAGCAATTCTTAAGTCAAGCCGGGAATCTGGCGCGCACGCTACTGACAAACCAGTTAAAGCATGAAGTGATGATTTATGACCCGGTGCGCCCTCAGATGGAGCGTTTGAAAGGCTTGGAACGTGGGCAGTTGCTGCTGCAAGCCAATAGTCGCGCTGCTTTACAGCGGCTATTAAAGGTTTGGGTGCCGCAATTGCATGAATTGCCGATTGCTGCAAAAATTCGCTGGAGTTTAGATATTGATCCTTTAGAATTTTGAGATTGTTTTGCTATGCAATCTGCACCAAGCTTAAAAAGGCAGTAAAATAGCATTTTAGCTAAAAGCAGACAGATTGCGGCTGTAGTTCAATGGTAGAACGCCAGCTTCCCAAGCTCGATACGCGGGTTCGATTCCCGTCAGCCGCTCCAAGAAAGAAACTATGACGCCAACACCACCAACCGTACTCACCTTTGCTGCCACAGATCCTAGTGGCGGCGCCGGTTTGCAGGCCGATATTCTGGCGCTGGCCAGCATTGGCTGTCATCCGCTTTCTGTGGTGACAGGCGTTACTGTGCAAGATACGGTGGGGGTCGAGAGCGTGATGGCGCTTGATGCCGATTGGGTGAATGAGCAGGCGCGCACGATTTTAGAGGATGTGCAGGTTTCAGCATTTAAACTCGGGCTGCTGGGCAGCGTTGAAAATGTGGCCATTATTGCTGAAATCATGGCCGATTACCCGGATGTGCCCTTGCTGATAGACCCGATTTTAACGTCTGGCCGCGGTGACGAACTGGCTAACGAGGAAATGCAAGCCGCCATGTGCGAGCTACTGTTTCCGCAAGCTACGCTGATTACGCCCAATAGCCTGGAAGCGCGCCGTCTGGCATTTTATGATGAGAGTGAAGAGATCCAGCACACATCGCTGGATGAGTCGGCCACGCGCTTGCTGGGAATGGGCGTAGAATACGTGTTGATTACCGGTACGCATGAGCGCTCAACCGATGTGGTGAACTCGCTCTATGGGGCGCATTCTTCCGGCATCAATGGACTGATCAAGTCCTATCATTGGGAGCGGCTTGCAGGAAGTTACCACGGCTCTGGCTGCACGCTTACCAGCGCGATTGCAGCCTGTTTGGCACATGGTTTAAGTATGGAAGAAGCAGTTCAGGAAGCGCAGGAATATACTTGGCAAACGCTTAAAAACGCCTTCAGGCCGGGCATGGGGCAATTTATACCCGATCGCTTTTTTTGGGCGCGTGACGATAGTGACGTTGATGAACAAGATGACAAAGCCTCATCCATTCAGCATTAGTGGCTTATACGCCGTTACGCCAGACGAGCTGGTTACCGGCCTGCTATGCAGAAAAGTAGAGTCCGCCTTGCAAGGCGGCGTATCGCTGGTGCAATATCGTAACAAGGCAGCCAATGCTACGCTACGTCTCAGACAGGCCAGCGCGCTATTGGCGCTGTGCCGCAGTTATCATGTGCCGCTGGTGATTAACGATCATCTTGATTTATGCGCGCAGATTGATGCAGACGGTTTGCATTTGGGCATGACCGATTGTGATGTGAGTGCAGCCAGGCGTCTGCTCGGCGCTGATAAAATCATCGGCGCGTCTTGCTACAATCAGCCTGAATTAGCCATTAAGGCAGAGCAAGCCGGCGCCAGCTACGTAGCGTTTGGGGCATGTTTCGGTTCATCTACCAAGCCGGATGCGGTGAATGCGCCGCTGGATTTGTTTGCACAGGTGAGGCAGAAAATATCGATTCCGCTGGTGGCGATTGGCGGTATCACGCTGGAAAACGCGCCAAGTGCATTACGAGCGGGCGCCGATGCCGTTGCGGTGGTAGGTGCCCTATTTAACGCAAACGACATTATGGAAACCAGTCAGCAATTTACGCATTTATTCAAAACAACATCTTAATTTTAGCCAATATCATGACTTCACAAAATCCAATGGTTTCACAAAACAAAGTTCTGTTTGAAAAATCCCAGCAACTCATTCCCGGTGGCGTCAATTCTCCGGTGCGTGCATTCCGCAGCGTGGGTGGTACGCCAATCTTCTTTAAGAAAGGTTTGGGAAGCAGGCTGTGGGATGCTGATGGCAAAGAGTATATTGATTACATCAACTCGTGGGGGCCGATGATTGTCGGCCATGCGCACCCGGAGGTGATTTCAGCTGTGCAGGCGGTTGCGGCAAATAGTTTATCTTTCGGTGCGCCGACCGGCTTAGAATATGAAATGGCGGAAGCAATCAACAAGCTTGTGCCCAGCATGGAGCAGGTACGGTTAGTGAGTAGCGGCACCGAGGCGACCATGAGCGCCATCCGTGTGGCGCGCGGCTTTACCGGGCGCAATAAAATCGTGAAGTTCGAAGGTTGTTATCACGGCCATGCAGATATGCTGCTGGTAAAAGCGGGTTCCGGTTTGCTGACATTCAATGACGCAAATGCCAAAGGAGCGCCAAGTTCTGCAGGCGTTCCGGCTGAGGTGGTTGCGGATACCCTCACCTTGGAATACAACAATACGCAACAATTGCTCGATTTATTTAATAACATGGGCGACCAGATTGCCTGCGTGATCATCGAGCCGGTGGTCGGCAATATGAATCTGATTGTGCCACACATGGAATTTTTGCAAGCCTTGCGTGCGCTTTGTACAAAACATGGTGCGGTGCTGATTTTTGATGAAGTGATGACAGGTTTCCGCGTGGCTTTGGGCGGCGCGCAAGCGCTGTATAACATCAAGCCGGATATGACCACACTGGGCAAAGTCATCGGCGGCGGCTTGCCAGTAGGTGCTTTTGGCGGCCGTAAAGATATTATGTGCTGCCTTGCGCCTCTAGGGCCGGTCTATCAGGCGGGTACGTTATCGGGCAACCCGGTAGCGGTGACAGCGGGCTTAGCCACGCTTAAATTGATTCAAGAAAAAGGCTTTTACGAAAAATTGTCCGCACAGACCAAAAAACTGATGGATGGCTTGGTGCAAGCGGCTAAAGATGTCGGTGTGACCTTTAGTGCACAGAGTGTTGGCGGCATGTTTGGGCTTTATTTCAGTCAAAAGTGCCCCGCTTCGTTTAGCGAAATGCTGCAATCCGATAAAGAAGCGTTCAATAAATTTTTCCACAGCATGCTCGAAAGCGGTGTGTATCTTGGGCCTTCGGCATTCGAGGCGGGGTTTGTTTCCGCCGCGCATACGGATGAAGATGTCGCATTTACGATAGAAGCAGCAAAAAAAGCATTCTCAGCCATTTAAACATTATTTTTTCTATGTGATTGATGATAAGGCGTTTTAAAGGTATTATTGAGGGTTCCGCTAAATGTTTTGAATTAAAATTACTAGGCAATGAATATGGCAGTCGCACAAGCTGAAAAATTTAAGGGGCAGGCCCCAGAAAATCAGGGTTTATATAATAAACGTAACGAAAAAGACGCCTGTGGCGTAGGTTTTGTAGCACATATCAAAGGCAAAAAAAGTCACGAGATTGTGCAGCAAGGCCTAACGCTATTAACCAACTTAACGCATCGCGGCGCTACTGGCTACGACCCAAAACTGGGCGATGGCGCCGGGCTGCTCATGCAAATGCCTGATGCGTTTATGCGCAGCGAGGCGATCAAGCTCAATATTAATTTGCCAGAAGCTGGAAAATACGCGGTTGGTAATTTGTTCTTGCCGCAAGATGCCAAGAACCGCGCCGCCTGTGAAGCGTTGATTGCCAAAATCATTGCTGAAGAAAACCAAACCCTACTAGGCTGGCGTGATGTGCCGGTGGATAACAGCAATATTGCCCAAGCCGCACGCGATGTAGAGCCTTGTATGCGTCAGGTATTTATAGGCTCAAGCGCATCCGACCAAACTAGTTTTGAGCGTAAATGTTTTGTGATTCGCAAACGCATCGAGCACGCAGTCAGCGCATTAAACCTGCAAGATCATGCCGCATTTTACGTGCCTTCGCTTTCAAGCAGAACCATTGTTTACAAGGGTATGCTGCTGGCCAATGAAGTGGGCGTTTACTATCGCGATCTGGCTGATAAAAGCGTAGTTTCAGCACTTGCATTGGTACACCAGCGCTTTTCTACCAACACATTCCCAGCTTGGGATTTGGCGCACCCTTTCCGCATGATTGCACACAATGGTGAAATTAATACTGTGCAGGGCAATGTCAACTGGATGGCGGCGCGTCACGAAACCATGAAATCGGCAATCATTGGCGAAGATCTGGATAAGCTTTGGCCGTTAATTGCCGAGGGCCAATCTGACTCTGCCTGTTTTGATAATTGCCTGGAATTGCTGGTAGCAGGCGGTTATAGCTTGCCGCATGCCATGATGATGTTGATTCCGGAAGCATGGAATAACAATGCCCTGATGGATGACGAGCGTCGTGCTTTTTACGAATATCATGCCGCACTGATGGAGCCGTGGGATGGTCCAGCCGCCGTGGCGTTTACCGATGGCAATATGATTGGTGCCACGCTAGATAGAAACGGCTTGCGTCCTGCCCGCTATTTGGTCACCGATGATGACATCGTGATGATGGCATCGGAGATGGGTGTGCTGACATTCCCGCAAGAAAAAATCGTCAAAAAATGGCGTTTACAGCCTGGAAAAATGCTGCTGATAGATACGCAGCAAGGCCGCATTATTGATGATGCAGAAGTAAAAAGTGAGCTTGCATCCGCCAAGCCTTATAAAGCCTGGATTGAACAATCACGCCATTTCCTGGGCGACCTGCCAAAAGAAAATGCCCAGCTGGAAATGGCGGAAAGTTTGCTGGATACGCAGCAGGCATTTGGTTACAGCCAGGAAGATATTAAATTTGTATTGCAGCCAATGATCGCCAATGGTGAAGAAGGTGCTGGCTCAATGGGCAATGATGCGGCTTTGCCGGTGTTGTCCAATAAAGCAAAACTGCTTTACAACTATTTCAAGCAGTTATTTGCGCAAGTGACCAATCCACCGATTGACCCGATTCGCGAGGAACTGGTGATGTCGCTGGTGACATTTATAGGGCCCAAGCCTAATTTGCTAGGGGTGGATGAAACTAATCCGCCATTACGTTTAGAAGCCAGCCAGCCCGTACTTACTTTGAACGAATTAGAGCAGCTGAAAAATATTGGCACCTCAACAAAAGGCCAGTTCAAATCACTGGTGCTGGATATTACTTACGATGTGCAGCAGGGCAAAGCAGGCATGGCGAATGCCATTGCCAATTTAAACAAAGCAGCAGAAAAAGCGGTGCATGATGGCTTTAATGTATTGATTTTGTCAGACAGAGCCATTTCGAAAAACCGCATCGCTATCCCAGCATTGCTGGCATGTTCAGCTACACATGAATTTTTAGTAAAAACCGGGTTAAGAACCAGCACTGGCTTAGTGGTAGACACGGGCTCAGCAAGAGAAGTGCATCATTTTGCCTTACTGGCCGGTTACGGCGCAGAGGCGGTTTGCCCATGGCTGGCATTCGAGACGATTGAGCATCTGGCAAGTGATCATTATGTTGCCAGCAAAAACTTCGTTAAAGCCATCGGTAAAGGCTTGTACAAAGTCATGTCAAAAATGGGCATTTCTACGTACCAATCCTATTGCGGTGCCCAGATTTTTGAAGCGATTGGCTTGAATTCAGCCTTTATCAGCAAATACTTCACAGGTACCGCCACACAGATCGAAGGCATTGGCCTAGATGAAGTGGCTGAAGAAACGCTACGTTTGCATAATCTGGCGTTTGGTAATGACCCGGTATTAATGACTCAGCTGGATGCGGGTGGCGAGTATGCCTTCCGCGTGCGCGGCGAAGAGCACATGTGGACGCCGGAAACCGTTGCCAAGCTGCAAAATGCCACCCGCACCAACAAATTTGATACTTACAAAGAGTATGCCAAACTGATTAACGATCAAACGCGTCATTATAAAACTCTGCGCGGTTTGTTTGAGATTAAACAGGCAGGTGCACCGATTGCATTGGATCAGGTAGAGCCTGCAAAAGACATCGTGAAACGCTTTGCAACAGGCGCAATGTCATTGGGCTCGATCTCAACCGAAGCGCATGCCACCTTGGCCATCGCCATGAATCGCATCGGAGGTAAATCCAATACAGGCGAAGGCGGCGAGGATGCCAAACGCTTTATCCCCGTGACTGTAGATACCTCAATGGCGGCGGTGATTGGTAAGGATCTGGTTGAAACGAACATTGCACTAAAAGCTGGCGATTCGATGCGTTCACGCATCAAGCAGGTGGCTTCAGGCCGCTTTGGAGTGACCGCAGATTATTTAGCCTCTGCTGACCAAATTCAAATCAAAATGGCACAGGGTGCAAAACCAGGTGAAGGCGGTCAGTTGCCCGGCCATAAGGTAAGTCCGTATATCGCCAAGTTGCGTTTCAGCGTGCCGGGGGTTGGCTTAATTTCGCCACCACCACACCATGATATTTATTCGATTGAGGATTTGGCGCAGCTGATCCATGACCTGAAAAACGCTAATCCAAAAGCGTCTATTTCTGTGAAATTGGTTTCAGAAATGGGCGTCGGCACTGTCGCGGCAGGTGTAGCAAAAGCGAAATCTGATCATATTGTCATTGCAGGCCATGATGGCGGTACAGGCGCATCGCCTATTTCGTCCATCAAGCATGCCGGCACACCATGGGAATTAGGTCTGGCAGAAACGCAGCAGACGCTGGTGCTGAACCAATTACGCGGCCGCGTGATTGTGCAAGTAGATGGCCAAATGAAAACGGGCCGTGACGTGTTGATTGGTGCGCTATTGGGTGCAGACGAATTTGGTTTTGCAACTGCTCCACTGGTTGTTGAAGGCTGCATTATGATGCGTAAATGCCATCTGAACACCTGCCCGGTAGGTGTGGCCACACAAGACCCGGTATTGCGTAAGAAATTCACAGGCCAACCCGAGCATGTCGTGAATTTCTTCTTCTTTATTGCAGAAGAGGTGCGCGAACTGATGGCCAGCATAGGCATCGCCAAGTTTGATGATTTAATTGGACGCAGTGATTTGCTGGATATGAAAGCGGGCATCGACCATTGGAAAATCCATGGCTTGGATTTCGGCAAAATTTTCCATCAGCCTGATATGCCAGCCAGTGTTTCCCGCAAAAACAACGATGTGCAGGACCACGGCTTGGCGAATGCGCTGGATAACAAGCTTATTGAAATGGCAAAACCTGCACTGGAAAAAGGCGAAAAAGTGATGATGGATTTGCCAATTACCAATACTAACCGCACGGTTGGTACCATGCTCTCCAACCAGGTGGCTGTGCGCTATGGCAATGCCGGCTTGGCGGATGATACGATTCATGTGAAATTTGCCGGTACGTCGGGTCAAAGTTTCGCCGCATTTTTAGCCAAAGGCATTACGTTTGATTTGACCGGCGAGGGTAATGATTACGTAGGCAAGGGCTTGTGTGGCGGCCGCATTATCATCAAACCGCCAGCCGCATTTAGAGGTATTCCGCATGAAAACATCATCATCGGTAACACCGTGATGTATGGTGCGACATCCGGTGAAAGTTATTTTAACGGCGTTGCAGGCGAGCGTTTCTGTGTGCGTAACTCGGGCGCCAGCGCGGTAGTAGAAGGTGTTGGTAATCACGGTTGCGAATACATGACAGGCGGCACAGTGGTGGTGCTGGGCATTACAGGACAGAACTTCGCCGCAGGCATGAGCGGCGGCGTAGCCTATGTGTATGATGTGGATGGTTTATTTGCAAAACGCTGTAATATGAGCATGGTGTCACTGGAAAAAGTGCTGCATGTGGATCATGTAGCGGCAGATGCAGTGCACCACCTTGATCAGCCTGATGAGGTGACATTGCTGTCGCTCATTAAAAAACATATCAATTACACTAATAGTGAGCGTGCCAAGGCTATTCTCGCTGATTGGGACAATGCGCGTGGCAAGTTCGTGAAGGTAATGCCAAATGAATATAAACGCGCATTGATTGAACTTGCTGAAGATAAAGTATTGGTGGCTGCATAATGGGTAAAGCAACGGGTTTCATGGAGTTCGAACGTCTTTCTGAGGCAAACTTGCCTGTTCAGGAGCGTGTTAAAAACTACAAAGAGTTTGTATTGCATCTAACTGATGATCAGGCCAAGCAGCAAGGTGCACGTTGCATGGATTGTGGTATTCCGTTTTGTACGACGGGCTGTCCGATCAACAACATCATTCCAGACTGGAACGATTTGGTGTATCGTCAGGATTGGCGTGGCGCGATTGACGTACTGCACTCAACCAACAACTTCCCCGAGTTTACGGGCCGTATCTGTCCGGCACCCTGCGAAGCAGCATGCACTTTAAATATCAATAATGATGCCGTCGGCATTAAATCGATAGAGCATGCCATTATTGATAAAGCCTGGGAAAACGACTGGGTAAACCCGCAAATCAACCCCGATAAAACCGGTAAAAAAGTGGCGATTGTGGGCTCTGGTCCTGCCGGTTTGGCTGCTGCGCAGCAACTCGCGCGTGCGGGTCACAGAGTGGTCGTGTTTGAGAAAAACGACCGCATCGGCGGATTGCTGCGTTATGGCATTCCTGATTTCAAAATGGAAAAATCTCATATTGATCGCCGTATGAAGCAGATGCAGGCCGAGGGTGTTGAATTTAAGGTGAATCAGCACGTAGGTCAAAATGTGAATGCAGATGATTTGTTCAATCAGTATGATGCGGTTATTTTGGCAGGCGGTGCAGAGCAGCCGCGCGATTTGCCGGTACTAGGTCGTGAGCTTGATGGCGTGATGTTTGCGATGGACTTTTTACCGGCGCAAAACAAGGTGGTTGCAGGTGACTCTGTACCCAATCAAGTCAAAGCAACCAACAAACACGTGGTGGTGATTGGCGGCGGAGATACCGGCTCAGACTGCGTGGGCACATCAAACCGTCATGGCGCTTTGAGTGTTACGCAGTTTGAATTGATGCCGCGCCCACCCGAAAAAGAAAATAAAGAACTGGTTTGGCCGAACTGGCCACTCAAACTACGTACTTCCAGCAGTCATGAGGAAGGCGCCAACCGTGACTGGTCTGTGACAACCAAAGAACTCATCGGTGAAAACGGCAAAGTGACTGCATTAAAAGGTGCACGCGTTGAATGGAAAGACGGCAAAATGAGTGAGATCCCGGGTTCCGAGTTCACGATAAAAGCAGATTTGGTATTGCTGGCCATGGGCTTTGTTTCGCCTGTGCAAAAACTGCTTGATGCGTTTGGTGTCGAAAAAGACCCGCGTGGCAATGCTAAAGCAGCAACTGATGGTGATGGTTGCTATAAAACCAGCAAAGATAAAGTATTCGCTGCAGGCGATGTGCGCCGTGGGCAGTCATTAGTTGTTTGGGCGATTCGAGAAGGCCGCCAGGCAGCACGTGCTGTCGATGAATATTTAATGGGCGCATCCACACTGCCCCGTTAATGCTGAACTGAAACAAAAAACTAAGGATGCAAAATAAAATTGTTTTGCATCCTTTTTTATTAGGTAAATAAAATGACTCAACTAAAAAACGATACATTTTTGCGCGCCTTAATGCGCCAGCCCACGGACTATACCCCAGTATGGATGATGCGTCAGGCAGGCCGCTATTTGCCGGAGTATCGTGAAAGCCGGAAAAAAGCTGGTAGCTTTATGCAGTTATGCAAAAGTCCCGATTTTGCGACCGAGGTGACTATTCAGCCGCTGGATCGCTACCCTCTTCTGGATGCTTCTATTTTATTTTCAGATATTCTTACCGTGCCGGATGCGATGGGTTTGGGATTGTATTTTGAGGAAGGCGAAGGCCCAAAGTTTGAGCGTACTGCCTCGGATGAAACCAGCATTAAAGCTTTACAAGTGCCGGACATGGCAAAACTGCAATATGTGTTTGATGCAGTGAGCAGTATCCGCAAAGCCCTGAATGGACGTGTGCCACTCATCGGTTTTTCAGGCAGCCCCTGGACGCTTGCCACTTATATGGTGGAAGGCAAAGGCGGTACGGACTTTCTTAATACCAAGAAGCTCATGTATGCGCGTCCTGAGTTATTGCATCATATTCTGGAAGTGAATGCGCAAACGATTATTCAGTATCTGAATGCGCAAATTGCGGCGGGTGCACAGGCGGTGATGATATTCGATTCCTGGGGTGGTGCACTCTCACACAATGCCTATATTGAGTTTTCGCTTAACTATATGCAAAAAATCGTGAATGGCCTGACCAAGGAAGCGCAAGGCCGCAAAGTGCCAAGTATCGTCTTTACCAAAGGTGGCGCACTCTGGCTGGAAGCGCAGGCTAGCATCGGCGCAGATGCGCTGGGTCTGGATTGGGCGGTGGATATTGGCCAGGCACGCAAGCGCGTGGGCGGCAAAGTGGCTTTGCAAGGGAATATGGACCCGGCAGTTTTGCTTTCAACGCCTCAAGCCATCGAAAAAGAAGTCGCTAGTATTTTGGCAAGCTATGGCCATGGACATGGCCATGTGTTTAATCTGGGTCACGGCATTACCCAGTGGACACCACCTGAAAATGCAGACGCGATGCTATCTGCGGTAAATAGTCAAAGTAGAAAGTATCATCAGTCTAATTAATCCAGATGCCGGCAGCATTTCAGTGAAGACTAACCTTTAGGTTATGTCGTAACTAAAATGCGGGTGCGCTAATTATCACCAAATAAATTTCTAATTAAAAAAGCCCGATAAATCGGGCTTTTTTAATTATTTCAGCGACATACGTTTTGCGGTTTCATCTTTGTCTATCAATTGATGTTTTAACGCGCCAGCAATATGCAGAATAATCACAAGTAGAATTATGACACCAATCACTTCATGCGCCTCTTTGAAAAACTCGCGCATGCCTTTATTATCTAACCCCTGGATTAAGTCTATGCCAAACCATTTAATCCCATATTTGCTATTGGTGGCCATGACGATACCGCTAACAGGCAATGCTACCATGAGCAGGTAAAGCAAATGATGCGCACCTGTGGCGAGCTTTCTCTCCCATGCTTTAAGCGAGGCCAACATGGCAGGTGGGCGGTGTGTGATGCGCCAGAATACGCGAAATAAAATGAGTGCAAACAACGTTACACCAATGGATTTATGCAGATTAAAGTAGAAAGCTCTGGCGGTAATTTCCTCGGTAAATTGCCATGTATAAATGCCTAAATCAAACAAATCCAAACTCATGAGTTTAGGTGCGTCTTTAGGCAGTTCACTCATATACCAGCCTAGAGCAAACATCACAAAAATACCAAGTGCAATGAGCCAATGTAGAATAATCGCTGTCTTGGTGTAGCGTAAAGTACTTTGATTCATAGTAGTATCCTAGAGAAATAAAACATATATTTATGTGACACGTGTCACAGTGGATTGTTGCATGTAAGGGCAATATTCTAATCGGTAATTTAAAGTAAAGGAAAGCATCGTGCGAATTCTAATGATAATCATGAGCCTGGCCGCTCTGACGGGTTGTGTGCATGCACAAACGGCACATGATAATTTTGCGATTGAAAATATCGGCGATGGCATTTATGTGCATCATGGCGTACATTTGGATATTGATGAAGGTTACCAAGGCGATATCTGCAATGCGAGTTTTATAGTCGGCAGCAAAGGCGTGGCGGTGGTTGATACCGGTGGCAGCCTGAAAGTGGGCAAACAGCTGCGCGAGGCTATTCGCAAGGTGACACCGCTCCCTGTGCTGTATGTGATTAACACGCATGTGCATCCGGATCATATTTATGGCAATGCGGCTTTTCTTGCAGACAATCCTGCGTTTATTGGACATGACAAACTGGCCACGGCGATGGAGCTGCGCCGGGAGCAATACGCCAAACTGAATGCAAGACTGTTGGGCGAGGATGCCAAAGGCAGTGAGCTGGTTAAACCTACAAGGAGTGTTAAAACGACGCAGGAACTGGATTTGGGCGATAGAAAACTTATGTTGACTGCTCATCCGGTTGCGCATACCAATACCGATGTTTCAGTGATGGAGAGCAAAGCAAGCACTTTATTTGCCGGCGATCTGTTGTTTATCGAGCGCACACCTGTGCTGGAAGGTGACATCAAGGGTTTGATTGCCGAGATTGAGAAGTTAAAAAGCAGTCCTGCAAAGCAGGTCGTACCAGGGCATGGGCCAGTGACCAAGAACTGGGTTGAAGCACTAAATAATGCGCAACACTATTTGAATGTGCTGTTAGCGGATGTTCGCGCTAGTATCAAGAAAGGTGAAAGCATGGAATCGGCGATGAGCAGCGCCGCTGCAAGTGAAAGAGATAAATGGAAATTATTTGATATTGCAAACAGGCGCAATGTGAATACGATTTATCCGGCACTGGAGTGGGAATAAAAAAGGCGGCTTAAAGCCGCCTTTTAGAATTAAAACTTATTTTTTAAGATTATCCAAACTACATGCTGTTTGTGGGTAGCTGCTCAACAACAACATGCCGCCTGCGATGCCCAGATACAGGAAAAATACGTCCGGAATTATTCTGCCAAGCACTAAAGCCATGAAAAGTGCCAAGCCCATTAAAATGCGTGCAAACAACCTGGTTTTGTAACCCACTAGCAAAGCAAGCCCGCCAATAAGCTGCACTAAAATTAACAAGGGCGCAAATACACCTGGCAAACCAAATTGACCTAAAGTCATTTGATACTGCAAATAGCCATCAGGTTGGCTGGTAATGGCAGCCAGCTTGAGTACCACCAGCCCCAAAAAAACTAAGGCCAGCATCATGCGTGCGGCCGCTGTTTGATATTTTTGCATAATTAAAACCCTTAAAAATTTAACTTAAAAAAATAATAAACACGCATAATGCCTGTTACGTCAAACCGCTGCAAGTGATATTCAAATAAGTGCTAATCGAAATTGACCAGTGAATATAATATTGAGCAAGTTACTTGGGCTAGTCATCAACCGCAGCTGAGATGCGTGCGCGAGCAGGTATTTATACGTGAACAAAACGTGCCTGTTGATCTGGAGTGGGATAGCCTAGACGAGGGCGCCTGTCATCTGCTGGCCATGTTTGAAAACCACCCCATTGCCTGCGCGAGAATTGTTGGTTATAAAACAATCGGCCGCATGGCTGTGCTCAAACAATGGCGTGGCATGGGGCTGGGAACGGCTCTGCTGCTGGAAGCGATTAAAATTTGCAAATCGCAAGGGAGTAAAACAATTCTATTGTCTGCGCAAACACATGCGATCGGTTTTTACCGCCAAGCGGGGTTCAAGGTGGTAAGCGATGAATACCTGGATGCTAATATTCCGCATGTAGATATGCTGCTGGCGCTTGCAGATTAAGTTTAAGGATTAAATTGATACTTGCGCCAAGCATTTGGTAAAATAACATTTTAATTATTGAGAATTCCAAGAGAATATTATGTCAAAAATCATTTTCAAAGCTGGTGAAGCAACTGTATTTTCAGAAGGTAAAGACGTTACCGCAGCGATGCCGGAAATTTTAATTGGTTCAGTTGATGGTCCAGTTGGTCAAGCCTTTGCCAATTTGATGGCGCAAAGCAAAGGCCACACCGCCATGTTTGCGGTGCGTGATATCAACCAATTGGTACGTCCAGTCTGTATGACGGTGCCTAAGGTAACACTGAAAGGCAGCACTGACGTTGGCCTGTTTGGCGGCGTAGTGCAAGCGGCAACGGCCGATGCGATTTTGGATTGCGTGATTGAAGGCATCATCCCAAAAGACCAAGTGAACGATTTATGCATCATCAGCTTGGTATGGATTGACCCGGGTTGCATTCCTTTGGAAAAAGAAGGCAAATTGGACAAAGCCGATATGTATAAAAACAACTACGACGCGACTAAATTGGCGATTAAACGTGCATTGAATGACGAGCCAAGTATCGATGAGCTGATAGCTAATCGTCACAAGATCAAACACTGCATGTGGGAAGAGTCTTGGGATCAAAAGTAAACTTGAATCAAGAATAGCCGGAGCAAAAAACAACATAACTCTTGCCAAACTGCCGAAAGGTTTTTACTATAAACCTATAAGATAAAACTTGGAGGGCATATGGCAGAACGTAATGTATGTATGGAAGCGTTCGAGCGGCTTTGCGAGGACGTGAATGCGGACAAGAAATCCGCGATTGATG
>WBZU01000896.1_pt2 | contig 23219 bp, 23 predicted proteins | sample 5204311 | NCBI WGS metagenome assembly WBZU01 (sample SAMN12344359, study PRJNA552823) | activated sludge metagenome | biome: Activated sludge suspended growth; feature: Nitrification reactor; material: Wastewater; isolation source: activated sludge from nitrification reactor of wastewater... | reverse complement strand
CATCGGCGGGGCCGCCGCCGCGAGGTGGATGTCGGTGCCCGCCCGGTCCCACAGCGCCTGGATCAGGCTCTCGATCGGGGTGGTGTCGATCTGGGCAAGCTGCATCGGCGCAGTCTCGCACGCCCGAGCCCGCCGTACCCGCCCGCACTACCATCCCCCCTGGCCCGCGGGCCGACCATCACCACCGGGGGGAAACCAGGATGCTCACGAGCCAGGCGCGGCGCTTCGGAGACGCCCTCGTCGACCGCCACATCGTCTCCCGCGAGGACGTCGAGAACGCGTTGGACGAGGCGGCCCACAGCGGCCTGCCCTTCCCGGAGGTCGTGCGGTCGAAGCTCGACGTCCCGCCGCCGGCGATGGCCGCGGCGTGGGCGGCGGCGCTCAGCGTCGAGTACGTCGACTTCTCGATCGCGGTCGTCCACCCCGAGGCCTCGGCGATGCTCTCCGAGGAGCTGTGCCGACGCCTGCGGGTCGTGCCGGTGCGGATGGGCGAGGCCGGCCTGCTCGTGGCCTTCCCGCTCCCGCTCGACGCCAAGGCGGTCCAGGAGGTCGGCGATCACCTGGCCTCGCGCGGCCACCCGGACCTCGAGGTCGGCGTCAGCGAGGACGACGGGATCGCCGCCGCGCTGGCCGCCACCTTCGGCGGGGCCGAACCGAGCGCGGGGGCCGCGTCCCACGCCGAGCCGTCCGCCGACCTCTACCGGCTCTTCGACCGGGTGCTCGAGCTGGCCGGCTCGGACCTCCACCTGGCCGCCGGCCAGCCCCCGCGGGTCCGCGTGGTCGGCGAGCTGGTCCCGATGCCCGGCGAGGAGCCGTTGACCGCGGCGAAGGTCAAGGAGCTCGTGTACTCGATCCTGACCGTGCGCCAGCAGCAGGTCTTCGAGCGCGACAACGAGCTCGACACCTCCCACGCCATGGGGGCCAAGGTCCGCTTCCGCGTGAACGTGTTCCTCCAGCGCAACGCGGTGGGCGCGGCCTTCCGCGTGATCCCCTACGAGGTGGTCCCGTTCGAGCAGCTCGGCGTGCCGGAGGTGATCCGGACCTGGGCCGACCTCCCCCGCGGCCTCGTGCTCGTGACCGGCCCGACCGGCTCGGGCAAGAGCACCACGCTGGCCTCGCTGATCGACATCGTGAACCGCACCCGCCAGTGCCACATCATGACGATCGAGGACCCGGTCGAGTTCGTCCACCGATCGAAGGCGGCGCTGGTCAACCAGCGGGAAATCGGCCAGGACACCAGCGGGTTCGGCAAGGCCCTCACCCAGGCGATGCGCCAGGACCCCGACGTCATCCTGGTGGGCGAGATGCGCGACCTCGAGACGATCTCCACCGCCATCACCGCGGCCGAGACCGGCCACCTCGTGTTCGGCACCCTCCACACCCAGAACGCCGCCCAGACCGTCGACCGCATCATCGACGTGTTCCCCGGCGAGCAGCAGGGCCAGGTGCGCATCCAGCTGGCCAACTCGCTGGTCGGCGTGTCCACCCAACAGCTCGTGCCGACCGCCGACGGCCGCAGCCGGGCGGTGGCCTGCGAGATCCTGCTGGCCAACACCGCGGTCCGGGCGCTGATCCGCGACGGCAAGGTCCACCAGATCCACAACGCGATGCAGTCGGGCAAGCGCCAGGGCATGCAGTCGATGGACGACTCGCTGGCCGATCTCGTGCGCCGCGGGGTGGTCGAGGCCCACCAGGCGATGCGCCGGGCCCAGAACCCCGACGATCTGGGCCGCATGCTCGGCCTCACCCAGCCGACGACCTGATGGCCGACGCGCCGGTTCGGCGTGACGAGCTGGCGGTCCTCGGACTCGCCGGCGGCCTGCTCGTCCTGTGGGGGCCGTCGCTCAACGCCGGCCTGCTCACGCCGCGGATCGCGCTCACCCTCGTCGCCGCCGGACCCGGGCTGGTGTCGGTCGTGGGGCTGGCGTGGCGGCGTGACCTCGCCGCCCGCCTGCTGCTCGCCTTCCTGGGCTGGACGTTCCTGTCCGCCGTGCTCTGCGGCCAACCCCGGATCGCCCTGCTGGGCACCTACGGCTCCGACCTCGGCTGGGTCCACATCCTCGCCTGGTGCTCGATCTGGGGGCTCGGGAGGCGGCTCGGCCCCGGCGGGCGGTCCTACCTCCCGCTGGTCCTGATCGGCGGCGTGGCCATCAACGCGCTCGTCGCCCTCGCCCAGATGGGGTTCGACACCCAGGTCGGCCTGTTGCGGGTGCTCGACGGGCGGGCCTCGGGCCTCGCCCCCAGCAGCCTGTTCCTGGGCGGCCTGGTCTGCGGCGGGCTGGGCCTCCTGGGCCACCGCATCGGTCGAACGGCGCAGGCCCTGCCGGTCGCCTTGGCCGTCGTCGTGCTCCTCGCGATGGCCGGCAACCTGAGCGGCTCGCGGGTCACCCTCGTGGCCGGAGCGGCGCTGGCCGTCGTCCCGATCCTGCTCCCCGAGATCCGAACTTGTCTTCGTGCGTGCCCGGTGGGGCACGCACGAAGACAAGTTCCGCTGGTTGCTGGAGATCGGGCGGCTCGGTTGCTGCGGGCCGGGCTGGTGGTGGCGGCGCTCGTCCTCGGAACGGTCCTCTCGTTGCCGTTGGCCAGCGCCACCGGCGGGACCGAGCGCGTGGGGTCGGGCGGCGGGATGGCGCCGCGGGTCGAGATGTGGGAGGCCGGGCTTCGGGCCGTGGGCGAGCGGCCCGTGCTCGGGTGGGGGAGCGGTCGGTTCCGGGCCGCCACCTCGGACCAGGTGACCGCCGCCTTCGTCCGCGAGCAGGGCCCCGAGCGGCTCTTCTTCGACGCCCACGACCTGTTCGTCGAGCACCTGGTGGCCGACGGGATCGTCGGGCTCGCCCTGCTGGTGGGGTTCGGCGTGGTGGCGGCCCGGCGGGCCCGCGGCCCCCTGGCGTGGTTCGCCGCGGGGGTGGCGGTGACCTGGCTGCTGAACCCGATGTCGGTGGCCACCGCACCGCTCGCCCTGCTGGCGCTCGGTGCCGCGGCCCCGTGGTCGCCCCTCCGGGCCGAGGGCGAGGCGGAGGCCCCGGCGGCCGAGGATCGGCTCGTCTCGACCGCCCGTCGGTCGCGACCGGCGGTGGTGATCGGCACCGCGCTCGCGCTGGTGGGGGCCGCCGCCGGCGGGTGCCTCGTCGCCGCCGACGCCCTGCTCGCCCGGGCCACCACGAACGGCGACGTCGCCCTCGTGCAGCGGGCCGAGCGGTTGCTGCCCCCGGACTCGGTGGTCTCCGATCTCGAGACCTCGGCGTGGCGCATCGCGGTGACCGTCGACGGCGACCGGTCGGCTCGCCCGGAGGCGCTGGCATCGGCCGAGCGAACCGTCCACCTCGACCCCACCCGGTCGACGTGGTGGACCCGCCTCGGTGACGTCCAGCTCGGGTACCTGGCGGGCACGAAGGAGCAGCGCTGGGACGCCGCCGAACGGTCCTACCGGCGGGCCCTGGAGCGCGACCCGTGGTCCCTCGACGCGATGACCGGCATGGTCAAGGTCGCCGCGCTGCGCGGCGACACCGCGGAGGCCGAGCGCTGGAAGGCCCGGATCTGCGAGATCGTCACCTGCCGGTGATGGCCCGGAGCCGGCCCGGGGTACGGTCTGCACCGGTCGGAGGTCGGCTCGGAGGGCCCATGCCAGCTCGCAAGCACCACCGCGGCGCCGCCGGCTTCACCATCTCCGAACTGGTGCTGGTCGTGGGCCTGGTGGCCGCCCTGGTGCTGGTCGCGGTCACCTCGGTGCGAGGGATCCGCAGCGAGACCGCGGTCAGCGACTGCCAGACCCAGCTCCGCAACCTGAAGCTGGCCACCGAGCAGTACCGCTCCGAGCGTGGCACCTACCCGGCCGATGAGGACGCCCTGGAGTCCGAGGGCTACCTGAAGGCCGATGACGCGCCCGACTGGCGGGTCCGGTTCGAGACATCGTCGCCCGAGCCGGTGTACGAGGCGGCCGGTTCTCGCTGTCGGTGACGGCGATCAGGCGCCGGCGGCCAGGAGGGGATCGAGCTCGGCGGCGCCGCTCGGCTGGGTTCGTCGGCTCCACCACGTGACCACGACCGCCACGGCGGCGGCGATGACGTTGCCGGCCAGCCAGGCGCGGGAGGCGCCGTCGAGGCCGTCGTCGGGCACGAGCACCAGGGCGGGGACCACGATGGCCAGGGTCAGGGTCAGGGTGATCAGGACGGTGGCCACGTGGCGGTGGGCCACCCGGGCCTCGGTCAGGAACAGCGACGTCATCGCCCAGGGGATGCCGGCCAGCATCATCGCCGGGAGGATGTGGGCCGAGTCTCGGTAGTCCTCGCCGTAGGCCGCCACCACCACCCCCTTGCCGAGGAAGGCGGCCAGCGTGCCCAGGGCCATCAGCCCGATGGCCAGCGTGAGCGCGATCCGGAGCTGGGCCCGGAGGTGGGCGCCCTCCTTGCCTCCCTCGGCGAGGAGCGCCTGGCCGATGGCCGAGGGCACGTAGAAGGCGATGGCGACGATGCCCCACGCCACGTAGAAGCTCGAGTTGGTGGCGTTGTCGACGTGGACGAGCACGATCACCGGCAGGGCGAAGTACGGCGCCTGGTACGCCAGGGTCGAGAGGTAGTTCACCGCGGAGTACCGGGTGGCGGCCCGGGCGAAGGGCGGCATCGGCGCCAGGCGGTGGCGGTCGCCGGTCACCCGCCCGATCAGCAGGAACCCCACGATGCCCGAGGCGGCGACCGGGCCGGCGAGGTACACGAACAACAGGAGCGAGCGGTGCGGGCTGTCCTGGCCGATCGGCACGAGGGCGACCTTGGCCACCCCGACCAGCGCGATCCGCGTCAGCACCAGGTTCCAGCGCCGCATCGTCATGCACCGGACGTCCACGATCAGCGACAGGGACGAGCCGGCCACGATGGTGGCGAAGAGCAGGAAGCCGCCGACCGGGCTCCAGTTCCAGAGCACGTGGGCCGCCTTCGGGTGGACCAGGCCGAGGTAGCCGGCCGACGCCACGAAGGAGGCGACGGTGGTGGCCAGCGCCCCCCAGGCGAACACGACGTGGCTGCCCTCCGAGCGGTCCGCCGCGTAGCGGGCGAGGGCCACCGGCAGGCCGAGCCCGGCGAGGTAGCTCACGAAGAGGACCGAGGTGAACAGGGCCGAGGCGTCGCCGAAGTGAGCCTTGGTGTCGCCCTGGGCCACGATCAGCGAGAAGGCCATCCCGCCGAGGCCCTGCACCGCGGCACCGATGACCAGCACGCTCGAGCCGGTGAGGAGGTGGCGGTGGCCGGCGGCCCGCCCGCTCCCGGCGGAGCGGAACCGGCGGCGCAGGGCGGCGCGGCGCCCGGCCGGCGAGCCGGCGTCCGGTGGGGTGGCCGCTGCGCCGTCGGCCGGCGCCGACGCGTCCGTCTGGGGGTCGGGGGAGCCGGTCACCAGCGGACCACCGTAGCGGCGCGCCCCGGCGGCCCCGGGGGTCGGGGCGACGCTCGATCCGGGCTCGTGGCCCTGCGGTGGCGAGAGGCCGGCTCGGTAGCGTGTCGCCCGTGCCGACCGATGCCCGCCCGCCGGCCGCCCCGCGGCGCGGCGATCCCGGGGCACCCGCCTTCCCCGGCGCCCGGCGCCCCGATCGCCGGCGATCGGTGCGCTCGGGCGGCCTCGAGCTGGCGGTGTGGGAGTGGGGTGACGAGGCGGCGCCGCCGGTCCTCTTCGCCCACGGCGGCTTCGACTTCGCCGGGACCTTCGACGGCTTGGCGCCCCGCGTGGCCGACGCGGGGTTCCGGGTGGTGTCCTGGGACCAGCGCGGCCACGGCGACTCCCAGCACGCCCACCTGTACTCGTGGGAGGCGGACCTGCGCGACGCCGTCGCCGTCCTCGCCTCGCTCGACGACCGGCCGCTGCCCGTGGTGGGCCACTCCAAGGGCGGCGCGCTGATGCTCCAGCTCGCCGATGCGCTGCCGCATCGGATCGACCGACTGGTCAACCTCGACGGCCTGCCGTCGTCTCGGTCCTGGCCCGACGTGCCCGAGCACCACCGCAGCCGCATGGTCCGGACCGAACTGGAGGGTTGGCTGGCCCACCGCCGCGCCGCGGGCGACAAGGTCCGGCGTCCGGACACGGTGGCCGGCCTGGCGGCGCGACGGCGACGCATGAACCCGCGCCTCGATCCGGCCTGGCTCGAATACCTCGTGCCGATCGGCGCCTTCGAGGCCGACGGCGGCTGGCGCTGGAAGATCGACCCCGTGCTGCGGCCGGGAGGCTTCGGCCCGTGGCGGCCCGAGTGGTCGATGGCCCGCCTGCCGGCGCTCGGCATGCCCGTGCGCTGCGTGCTCGGCCTCGACCTCGAGGTGATGGGCTGGGGCACCCTGCCCGAGGACGTCCTGGCCAACCTGCCTCCCGGCGGGTCGTTCGTCCCGTTGGAGGGCGTCGGCCACTTCGTGCACATCGAGCAGCCCGACGTCGTCGCCTCGCTGATCCTGGAGTGGATCTCGTGACCGGGCCGGTCATCGTCCGCCACGCCCACGTCGAGCTGGCGCTGCACCCGCTGGTCGAGGGGCGGGGCCCATCGCTGCTGCTCGTCCACGGCCTCGGCGAGCGGACGCCGGCGGAGCCGCCGGGGCACCTCGCCTCATGGCCCGGCCCGGTGTGGGGGCTCGACCTGACCGGCCACGGCGCCTCCACCCGGCCGGTGGGCGGGGGCTACACCGCCGAGGTCCTCATGGGCGACGTGGACGCCGCGCTGGGCCACCTCGGTGGGGCAACCCTGCTCGGTCGAGGGCTCGGCGCCTACGTCGCCCTCCTCGCCGCCGGCGCCCGTCCGGACCTGGTCCACGGGGCGGTCCTGGCCGACGGGCCCGGCCTCGCCGGCGGTGGCCCGGCGCCGCACTCACCGGTGGGCGTTGCGCCGATCGACCCCGCCCCTGCCGTCGCGGCCGGGTCGGAGGGCAACTCCGCCCTGCTCGCACCCGACCCGAACGCCCTGCGGGAGCTGGCGGGAGACGTCCGTCCGCCGGACTACGCATCCACCTTCGCCCGCCTCGCCGTGCAGTTCTCGGCCCTGGACGAGCCGGTCACCGTCGCCGCGGTCGTCCGCCCGCCCTGGTTGGCCGCCGTGGTCGCCGAGCCGGGGGTGGTCGAGGCCGACGTGGCCACCGCGCTGGCCCGGTACGCGGCCGGTCGCTGACCGTCAGCGGTCAGGCGTCGCGGGCCACCACGAACCGCGCGAGGTCGCGCAGGGCGTCCCCGGCGCCGCCGGCCAGCGCGAGCGGGGCCAGCGCCTCCTCCGCCTCGGCCCGCAGCGCCTCGATCGAGGCCTCGACCCGGTCGAGCGCCCCGGTGTCGACGAGGACCTGCTGGATCCGCTCGATCGCCGCCGGATCGAGATCGGGATCGCCCACCTCGCCCAGCACCGTCCGCTGGGCCTCGTCGGCCTGTTCGTGGGCCAGCGCCAGCAGGACGGTGGGCTTGCCCTCGCGCAGGTCGTCGCCCACCGGCTTGCCGGTGCGGCCCGGGTCGCCGAACACGCCGAGCACGTCGTCGCGGAGCTGGAACGCCTCGCCGAGCGGCCCGCCGTACCCGGCGAGGGACTCGGCCAGGTCGCCGGCGCCGGCCAGGAGGGCACCCACCTGGAGCGGGCGCTCGATCGTGTACCGCCCGGACTTGTAGCGGGCGGTCCGCCGGGCGTGGGCCCGGTCGATCCGCCGGGTGGCCGTGCCGAGCAGGTCGAGGTACTGACCCATGTTCAGCTCGACCCGCAGCTCGTGCCAGCGGGCGGCGAGGTCGGCCGAACCGGTGGGGAAGAGCAGGTCGGCGTAGACGAGGGCGAGGTCGCCGACCAGGATCGCCGCGCCCTCGCCGAAGCGCCGCGGCTCGCCGGCCCATGCGCTCCGGTCGTGGCGGGCGATGAAGGACCGGTGCACGGTGGGAGCACCTCGGCGCACTGCGGACCCGTCCATGATGTCGTCGTGGGTGAGGGCGAAGCCCTGGAGCACCTCGAACGCGGCGCCGGCATCGACGGGAGGCGAGGCCTGCGGATCGCCGCCGCCGGCCACCCAGCCCCAGTGCACGAAGGCCGGCCGGAGCCGCTTGCCGCCGGCGAGCACCAGGCTGCGCAGCGCCTCGATCGGATCGGCCAGGGTGGGGTCGAGCGCCTCCCACCGCTCCTGCTCCGCGTCGAGCAGGCGGTTCACGCGGGCCTCGACGCGCGCCGCGACGTGGTCGAGGCCGGCGGGCAGCGCACGCTCGGGCGGGGGGCGGTCGACCACGGGCTCGACCCTACGGCGCTCGCACCGGCGCCCACCCAACCGGGCGGGACGGGCTAGCGCCGGTCCCGGTGGTAGGCCACGGTGCGGGTCAGGCCCTCGCGGATGTCGATCTGCGGGCGGAAATCCAGGTCGGCGGCGGCCGCGGTCAGGTCGGCGAAAGAGTGGCGCACGTCGCCCACCCGCGCCGGGCCGTGGATCGGCTCGACGTCGGTCCCGATCACCTCGCGCAGGATGGCGAGCAGGTCGAGCAGGCTCTGCTCGGCGCCCCCGGCCACGTTGTAGGCCCGGCCGGAGCACCGCTCGGCCGGCGCGACCGCGGCGGCGATGTTGGCCGCCACCACATCGTCGATGTAGGCGAAATCGCGGCTCTGGCTGCCGTCGCCGTGGATGGTGGGCGACCGCCCGTCGAGGAGGGCGGAGACGAACAACGGGATCACCGCGGCGTAGGTGGCGTCGGGTCGCTGCCGAGGGCCGTACACGTTGAAGTACCGCAGGCACACCGTCTCGAGGCCGTGGAGCTCGGCGAACACCCGGGCGTAGTGCTCGCCCACGAGCTTGGTGACCGCGTACGGCGACCGGGGCACGAGCGGGGTGGTCTCCGGGGTGGGCCGCACCTGGGCGCCGCCGTAGACGCTGCTCGACGACGCGGCGACCACCCGCCGGACCCCGTGGCGATGGGCGGCGTCGAGGACGGCCAAGGTGCCGTGGGTGTTGGCGTGATCGGAGACGAGCGGGGCGTCCACCGAGCGGGCGACCGATCCGAGCGCGGCCTGGTGGAAGATCACCTCGATGCCGGCGACGAGGTCGTCGAGGAGGGCGGTGTCGGTGATCGAGCCCTGCACGAACCGCGCCTCGGTGGACACGTTGGCCCGGAGCCCCGTGGACAGGTCGTCGAGCACGGTCACCTCGTGGCCCTGGGCCACCAGGGCATCGACGAGGTTGGACCCGATGAACCCGGCTCCCCCGGTGACCAGCGTGCGCATTCGGGCCACCCTACGCGGTGGGCTCCCTAGGCTTGGCCGGTGCGTGGGCGTCGGACGCTGGTGCTGGCCTCGGCGCTGCTGGTGGCCACGGGGTGCTCACGGCAGGAGTTCGAGGACCGGACGGCGGTGGTCGAGCTCGACGGGCGGGCGGACCACTTCGAGGTGGCCTCGTGCGGGCTCGACGACACGACGGCGTTCGTGGTCGGCCGCGCCGACGATGGCACGGTGCTCCAGGCGGTCGTGGGGGTCGAGGGACCCGAGGACCTCGACGGGGTGCCGGCATCGACGGCGATCACCGTCGGCTCGGCGGACCGGGAGCTGGCGGCGTCCGGCGCGGAGGCGTGGGAGCGGCGAGGTGGCTCCGGCCGTCCGCCGGGGACGATCACCTCGGCCCGGATCCGCGGCAGTCGGATCCAGGTGGGCGGCGAGCTGGAGTCGGTGGCCACCGACGGTTCCTCGGCCCCGCCGGCCACCCCGGGCGAGACGATCCGGTTCTCCCTCGACGCCCGCTGCGACGAGGTCGACGGCTGAGGCCGCGTCGGCACGTCAGGCCGGGTCGTCGTCGTCGGCGGCGGTCGTCTCGCCCTCGTCGACCTCGAGGCCGCCGACCACGTCCTCCACCCGGAGGCGGGCGCTGGCGATCCGCTCCTTGCAGTGCATCACCAACGCCGCCGCACGGGCGGCGTCGGCCGCCACGCGGTCGACGTCGGGCTCGTCGTGCTCCAGCCGGTCGAGGATGGCCTCGAGCTCGGCGAGCGCCTCGGCGTAGCCGAGCGAGGCGACCGGGGCGGGATCGGTCATGGTGCGGGCTCCTGGGTCTGGTGCGGGTGCAGCGCCTGGACGGTGCTGGTGGCGGTGCCGTCGGCGAAGCGGGTGATCAGCATCGCGCCCGGTGCGAGGTCGGCGACGTGGCGCACGGCCCGGCCGTCAGCGTCGGTCGTGATCGTCCAGCCGCGTTCGAGGGCGCGGGCCGGATCGAGGGCGTGGACCCGGGTGCCGGCGGCGGCGAGGGCGCGGTCCGCGTCGGTCACCGCCCGGCGGGCGCGCCCGGCGATGCTCCGGGCCCGGCCGTCGAGGCCTCCGGCGGCACGGTCGAGGCTGCGTCGGGCCGCGCCGGCGAGCCGGCGGCGTCGGTCGTCCAGGCGGTGCTCGCGCCGGAGCAGGGCGCGCTCGGCCGCCCGTCGGGTCCGCGCCGCATCCCGATCCAGGCGGCGGGCGGCGTCGGCGGACCCGGCCAGCGCGGCGCGACGGATGGCCCCGCCGAGGTGGTCGACCCGGTCGAGGTAGGTCCGCACGACCGCCACCAGCGCGGCAGCGGCCGCCGTCGGGGTCTTGTGGGCGGCGTGGGCCACCTCGTCGGCGATCGAGCGATCCACCTCGTGGCCGATCCCGGTCCAGACCGGGACCGGCATCGTGGCGACGGCCCGGGCCAGGAGGTCGGTGTCGAACCCGGCCAGGTCGGTGCGGGCCCCGCCGCCGCGCACCAAGAGGACGGCGTCGACACCGTCGGCGGCCAGGCGGGCCAGCGCGGCGACCACCGACGGGGCGCAGTCGATCCCCTGGGTGCGGGCGTCGGCCACCCGCACGGTGAAGCCCAGCCCGCTGGCCGCCAGTTCGGCCAGCACGTCGGCGTGGGCGGCGCTGCCGACGCTGGTGATCAGCCCGATGCGCAGGGGGACGAGGGGGAGCCGGCGGGCGCGGTTGGCGTCGAGCAGGCCGTCGGCGGCCAGGGCGGCGAGCGTGCGCTCACGGTCGGCCTGGAGGCGCCCGAGGGTGAAGGTCGGATCGATGCCCGACATCCGCAGTTGCAGGGTGCCGCGAGGGGCGTACCAGCGGAGCCGGCCGCGGATCCGCACCTCGATCCCGTCCTCCATCCGCACCGCGCCGCCGGCCCGGGTGAGCTGGTCGTTGACGAACCGGCGCTCGGGGGCCAGGAGGGTCACCGCCACCTGGGCGCGGGGCGCCTCGCCGGCGGGGACGGGCTCGGCGAGGTCGAAGTACGCGTGGCCGCTGGGCGAGCGGGAGAGGTTGCGGATCTGGCCCTCCACCCACAGGTCGCCGGGGAAGGTGGCGGCGGTGACCTTGGCGATCCGTTGGGCCAGCTCGCCCACCCGCAGCGTCGGCGGCCCGCCCACCTCGGCGGCACCATCGAACAACGTGCCCTCGGCCACCGGCGGCACGGTACCGGAGCCCGGACGCGACCGACGCCGGCCCCGACCCCCACGAGGAGGCGGAACCGGCGTCGGCGACGACGGGGTCGGTTCAGCTGGCGGCGAGGTTGGCCGAGACGAAGTCCCAGTTCACCAGGTTGCCCAGGAAGTTCGAGATGTAGTCGGGCCGGGCGTTGCGCCAATCGATGTAGTAGGCGTGCTCCCACACGTCGATGGTGAGCAGGGCCTTGACGCCGTGCTTGAGCGGCAGGTCGGCGTTGGCGGTCTTCTGGATCTTCAGCCCGCCATCGTCGACCAGCCACGCCCAGCCCGAACCGAACTGCGTCTTGGCCGCCTCGGTGAACTGGTCCGCGAACTCCTGGTACGACCCGAAGGCCGAGTTGATGGCGTCGCCCAGCTCGCCGGTGGGCTCGCCGCCGCCGGTGGGCGAGAGGCAGTTCCAGTAGAAGGTGTGGTTCCAGACCTGGGCCGAGTTGTTGAACAACGGGCCGGCGTCGGCGGCGAGGATGATCTCCTCGAGCGACGAGTCCTGGTGGTCGGTCCCCTCGATGAGGCCGTTGAGCACGTTCACGTAGGTCGCGTGGTGCTTGCCGTAGTGGTACTGGATGGTCTCCGCGGAGAGCCCCTTCGACGCGAGGGCGTCCTCGGCGAAGGGGAGCGGGGGCAGCTCGATGGCCATGGTGGTTCCTTGGTCCGGCGGTCGTTTGCGGGGTCGACCCTACCGTCGGGTCCCGGGGGCAGCACCCCGGCGCGGTCAGGCGTCCGAGCGGTCCGGGGCCCGGTCGCAGGCCGCGTCGTCCGGCGCCTCGCCGGCCGAGGCGCAGGCCGCGGTGCACGCCCCCTCGATCCGGGCGAAGGCCGTCCCGATGGCCGCGAGCTCCTCGGGTCGGAGGTGGTCGAGGAAGTAGGCCCGCACGCCGGCCACGTGGTGCGGCGCCGTCTCCTCCATCACCTGACGGCCCCGGTCGGTCAGCACCGCGAACAGGCCCCGGCCGTCCTCGGCGCAGGACTCCCGGGTCACGAGGCCCTTGCCCTCCAACCGGGCCACGTGGTGGGACAGGCGGCTGCGCGACTCCACCGAGCGGGCGGCGAGGTCCGCCATGCGCAGGCGGCCCCCCTCGGCCTCGGACAGCACGACCAGCAGGCCGTAGTCGTCGTGGGTGAGGCCGTGGGCCTTGAGGTCGCGCTCGAGGTGGTCGAGCAGGCGGCGGGTGCCGGTGACGAAGGAGCGCCAGGCCTGCTGCTCGTCACCGTCGAGCCAGCGGACGGCCTCGGGCGACGGATCGGCGGTCATGGCGCCCATCGTACGGCAAGGTGGTTGACACTTCAACGATTCGCGCTACAGTGATACTCGTTCAACGTTCAACCAGTTTGGAGCACCGCCATGAGCACCCCCCAGATCCCCGCCGGCACCTGGACGATCGACCCCTCGCACTCCGAGGTCGGCTTCAGCGTCCGCCACCTCATGGTGTCGAAGGTCAAGGGCAACTTCGAGACCTTCTCCGGCACGATCACCATCGGCGCCGACCCGCTCGACTCGTCGGTCACCGCCGAGGTCGACCTCGCCTCGATCAACACCCGTGACGCCCAGCGCGACGGCCACCTCCGGTCGTCGGACTTCTTCGAGGTGGAGACCCACCCCACCCTCATCTTCGTGTCCACCGCCGTGAAGGCCGCCGGGGACGACTTCGTGGTCACCGGCGACCTCACGATCAAGGGCACCACGCTCCCCGTCGAGCTCTCCCTGGAGTTCAACGGCGTCCACCCCGACCCCTGGGGCGGCACCCGCGCCGGGTTCTCGGCCGAGACCGAGATCTCCCGCAAGGACTTCGGCGTCGACTTCGAGATCCCGATGGACGGCGGCGGCGTGGTCGTCGGCGACAAGATCAAGGTCGTCCTCGAGGTCGAGGCCGTCCTCCAGCAGTCCTGAGTCCATCGGCCCCCGGCCACCGCCGGCCGGGGGCCCACCCGTTCGGAGGCACCCCATGGGCATCGCCCGCATGAACCACGCCGTCCTGTACGTCCGAGACGCCGCCCGCAGCGCGGCGTTCTACCGGGACGTCCTCGACTTCACCACCGTCCTGGAGCTGCCGGGCGGCGCGTTCCTGCGGGCGCCCGACTCCGACAACGACCACGACATCGCCTTCTTCTCGATCGGTGCCGGCGCCGGGCCCTCCGGGGCCGGCCGCTCGACGGTCGGGCTGTACCACCTGGCCTGGGAGGTGGGCACCCTCGCGGACCTGATCGGGCTGCGGCGCCGCCTGCTCGACGCCGGTGCCCTCGTGGGCGAATCAGACCACACGGTGTCCAAGAGCCTCTACGCCCGAGACCCCGACGGCCTCGAGTTCGAGGTGTGCTGGGTGGTGCCGCTGGCCCTGATCGGCGAGGTCGGCGAGCTCGACCCTCGGCCCCTGCCGCTCGACCTGGCCCGCGAGGTCGACCGGTTCGGTGCCGACACGCCCGGCGGCCGGGCGACGGCGGCGCCCGCCGCCTGATCCCGCACGCCCGCGGGGCGTCGCCAGCACCCCGAACGCGCCGACGGCCCGGACCAGTGGTCCGGGCCGTCGGCCGTGGCGGAGGGCGTGGGATTTGAACCCACGGTGGCCTTGCAACCACAACGGTTTTCGAGACCGTCCCATTCGTCCGCTCTGGCAGCCCTCCGCCTCGCACCCTAGCGAACGCGCCCGAAACGGCACCCACCGATCCAATCGGTCCTTGCGCACCACCCGTTCGACCTGCTACGCATAGGTATCGCCTCTCCGGGCCACGGGCCCGCGGCGGCGGAGCGGTCTTCCCGGCCGTCGAGGTCCTCGCTCGCCGCCCGAGGGCCTCGGCGGCACCGCTTCGCCGCCGGTCGGGGCCGGTTCGGCCGGTTCGGCCGGCCGGCTCAGCGCCGGGCGGCGAAGAAGGCGTGGAGCAGGGCCGCGGCGTCGTCGGCCAGCACGCCGGCCCGCACCTCGCTGGTGTGGTGCAGGCGGGGATCGGCGGCGAAGCAGTAGCGAGAGCCAACCGCGCCCACCCGCAGGTCGGGTGCGCCGAACACGATCCGCGCCACCTGCGCCGCCCACGCCGCGCCGGCGCAGAGCGGGCACGGTTCCAGGGTCACCACCAGCGTCGCGTCGTGGAGCCGCCGATCCCCGACGGCCGCTGCGGCTCGGCGGAGGGCCAGGACCTCGGCGTGGGAAGTGGGATCGCCGGTGGCCTCGCGCTCGTTGGCCGCCTCGGCCACGATCCGCCCGTCGACCAGGACCACCGCGCCCACCGGGACCTCCCCGGCCGCGGCCGCCGCGGTCGCCAGCTCGAGCGCCCGTCGCATCGCCGCCTCTTCCCGGCGATCCCGCTCGAGCCCCCCGTCGGTCACCGTCGCACCGTACCCGGACGGCTCCGACGCCCGAACGGCGTCGCGAAGGCCCACGCCAGCCGAACTCGGCACCGAATCCGACGTCGGCCGCCGCATTCGGTGCCGGGTTCGAGTGGGGTCCGGGCGGAATCGGACGAGTCGGAAGGTTCGGACATCACGTCAAGTGACGAGACGATCGTCCGATCTTCCTCCGGTGAGGTCACCTCCACGATCCGACCCGGCGCCGGGGCGCGCCGGTGAGGGCGTCGGGACCGGGATCGGGCCTGCGGTGATCCTCGTCGCCGGGGCGGTGGCGGCGGCGGGCTTCGCGCTCGGGGCCAACGCGGGCGACGATCCGTTCTGGACCGCCTTCAACGACCTCGCCCAGTTCGCCTGCGCGGCCGTGGCGGCGTGGGGTCCGTGGCACGCGTCGAGGCGCAGCGAGGACCGTCGTGAGCGGCGGGCCTGGCGGTGCCTGGCCCTCGGGGGCCTGGCCTGGGCCGTCGGCCAGGGCCTCTGGACCTGGTACGAGGTCGTGCTCCGGGTCGAGGTGCCGAACCCCGGACCACCCGACCTCGGCTACCTCGCCGCTCCGGTGGCGTGGACGATCGGGCTGCTGTGGATCGCCCCCACCCCGGCCGGTGGGCGCTCCCACGTCCGGGGCGCCCTCGAGGGGGTGATGCTCGCCCTCGGGGTGTTCGTGCCGTGCTGGCTCCTGGTGCTCGGCCCGGTGACCTGGGCGTCCCGTGCCCCGGTGGGCGAGACCATCGTCAACCTCGCCTATCCCACGATGGACCTGGTCGTGTTGGCCGCTGTGGTGTTCGCCCTGGCGCGGGTCGGGATCCTGGCCCGCGGCCGGCTCGGGATGTTGGCCCTCGGCATCGTCGGGATCGCGGCGTCGGACACGGCGTTCTGGTACTCGGCCAGCGTCGGGTCCTACCAAGGGGCGGATCTGCTCGACCTCGGGTGGATCGCCGGGTTCCTGTTGCTGGCCCTCGGGTCGATCGCCGAGCCTCGGCGCGTCGGCGGCGAACCGCTCGGGGTCCGCCACCGCCGGTCGATCCGGGCGATCCCGAACCTCGTGTACGCGGTGGGCGTCACCAGCGTCGTCGTCGTGATCGGGACCGGCCGACGCCTGGACGTGGTCACCGCCATCACCGCCGTGGTCCTGATCGGCGCCGGCCTGGCCCACCGGATGGCGGTGATCGGGGAGAACGACGCCCTCGCCGTGCGCCTCGAGGACCGGGTCCGGGAGCGGACCGCAGCGCTGGCCCGGCGGGAGAGCTACTTCCGGGCACTGGTCGGCGCCTCCTCGGACGTGGTGGCGCTGATCGAGCCCGATCTGGCGGTGCGGTCGATCAGTCCCGCGGTGGAGCGGGTGTTCGGGTGGGCCGAGCAGGACTACACGCGGTTCTCGCCCCGCGGCGTGGCGATGGTCCGCGAGCTGCTCCCCGCGCTGCACCGCGCCCTGGACGACCCCGAGCGCGTGCACCGCGTCCAGTGGACCGTGGCGGACCGCCGAGGCGCCCACCGCCACGTCGAGTCGGCCGTGTCGAACTTCCTCGATCACCGGGACCTGCGCTGCCTCGTGGTCAACACCCGTGACGTGACCGACCGGGTCCGCCTCGAGGATCGCCTGCGCCACCAGGCGTACCACGACCCCCTGACCGGCCTGGCCAACCGGGCCGACTTCTCCGCCCGCGTCGATCGGGCCATCGCCGCCTCGGCGGTGGACGGCACCGCGGTGGCGGTGGCGGTCCTCGACCTCGACGGGTTCAAGGACGTGAACGACTCCCGCGGGCACCTGGCGGGGGACCGGGTGCTCCAGGCGGTGGCCGGTCGGCTGTCGGAGGCGGTGGGCGACCGTGGCGCGGTGGCCCGCCTCGGCGGCGACGAGTTCGCGGTGCTGCTCGTGGGGCGGTTCGAGCCCGATGGCCTCGCCGCCTTCGCCGAGGACCTGGCCGCCGAGCTGTCGTTCCCGGTCGACGTCGAAGGGATCGCGTACGCCGTCAGCGCCTCGGTCGGGGTGGCGATGGCGTCCGCCGGCCAGCAGCGCACCGTCGACCTCGTCCGCGACGCCGACATCGCCATGTACTCCGCCAAGCGGGAGCGCCGCGGCTCGGCCCGGCGGTTCGAGCCGACGATGCACTCCTCGCTCCACCAGACCTTCCTGCTCCAGGCCGAACTGCGGGCGGCGATCGAACGCAACGAGTTCGTGGTCCACTACCAGCCGACCTTCGACCTGCGCACCGGCGAGATCGAGGGCTTCGAGGCGCTGGTGCGCTGGGCCCACCCGGTCGCGGGACGGTGCCGCCGGCCGAGTTCATCCCGCTGGCGGAGGCGACCGGCCTGATCGTGCCGCTCGGCGAGCTGGTGCTCGAAGCCGCCGCCGCGCAGCTCGTCGCCTGGCTGGACCTGCTCCCCCTCGACCGGACCCTCTGGGTCGCCGTCAACGTGTCGGTCGACCAGCTGCGCACCCCGCTGTTCCTCGACGCCATGCGGGTGGCGCTCAGCCGGGTCGACCCGCTGCGCGGCCAGGTGGTGGTCGAGATCACCGAGAGCATGCTGATCGCCGACGCCGACGAGGTGATCGCCCGGCTCCACGACCTGGCCGACCTCGGCGTGGTGCTGGCCATCGACGACTTCGGGACCGGCTACGCGTCGCTCGCCAACCTCCAGCGCCTGCCGATCGACGTCCTCAAGATCGACCGGCGCTTCGTGTCCGCCCTCGCCGGCGCCGGCGACCCCGAGGGCGTCGCCCTGCTCGGCACGATCCTCGACCTCGGCCGCGCGCTCGAGCTCGAGGTCGTCGCCGAGGGCATCGAGGACCCCCACCAGCTCCGCGCCCTGCTCGCCCGCGGCTGCCGCCTCGGCCAGGGCTTCCACCTCGGCCACCCCGAACCCGCCGACGCCGCCGCCGCCCGCCTCGGCCTGGCCGACCGCCGGCTCGACGTGGCGCCCGTCGAGTACGGCGGCGCCGAGATCCCCCGCCGCGCGCTCCTGGCCACCGGTCAGCGCGCGGTCTGTGCAGAGGTGCCCGCCGCTCGGTGACGGTGGGCGGCGCTCGTGTCGAGCCGCGGGCCACGATCGAGCATGTGGTCGAGCGGTGACCAGGGAGGCTGCCCGGGTGCGGTCAGCCGATGGCGATCAGCTGGTTCCCGGCCGAGAGGAACAATCGCCCGTCGGTGGTGGACATGCCGGTCAGCATCCTCGAGTCCCGCTCGTTGGGGAACCCGACGTCACCCCCCGTTTGGACACTCCACACATCGTTGCCGGTCAGTCGGTCATAGGCATAGACCACCCCGTTTGCGGTCGCTGAGACGACCACGTCGCCGATCACCAGGGGTGCGCTGACCAAGATGCCGAGGCTTCCGTCCCGGGACCAGAGCGGGGCATTGGTCGACGCATCGGTCGCCGTGACGGACCAGCCGACCAGGCTGTACACGATGCCGCCGGTGATGGCCGGAGTCGTGTTCGAGCGGTGGGTACCGACCACGGAGCCGTCCGCCGTCGAGAGCACCAACGGGTCGAACCGGCGGTACAGGCGGTCACCGGCGAGGACGGGCGTGGTTCCGCCGCCTCCGGAGCAGGGGGCGTTGCCCCAGCGAACCCTGCCGGACTCGGGGTCGAACGCATAGGTGGTCCCGCAGTCGTAGGACACGTAGACGCCCCCGGCGTCGACCGCGGGTGTGCTGTTGCCGGACCCGTTGAAGTCGGTCGCCCACACCATGGCGCCGGTGCGCCCGTTCACCGCATAGAGCCGGCCGCCGATCCCTGCGACGTAGACGAGGCCGCGGTAGGCGCTGGGGGCGGCGTTGAACACGGACTGCTCGGGAAGGTTGACCGTCCACCGGACGGCACCGGTCGCCTCGTCGAAGGCGGTCAGGGCGCCGTTGTAGTTGAGGGTGTAGACCAAGCCGTCCTCGTAGGCGACGCCGGCGACGTAGAAGGTGCCTGCGAGGGAGATGGGTCCCCAGAGCGGAGCGCCGGTGGCCTGGTCGAACGCGTACAGGCTTCCCCCGTAGGCCCCGCCGTCGGTGCTTGCGGTCACGAAGACCCGCCCGTCAGCGACGACCGGGTAGGAGATCTGGCTCTGGCTTCCGGCGACGGTTCTCGACCAGAGCACCTGGGGGTTGGGGGGGAGTGGGGCCGATCGGCTCACGGCGTTGTGGGTCGGATAGAGCTGGTACGACGCTGGTGCCCGTGAGGGGGACGGCGAGGTGGGCACCGAGGCCGGCGAGGGGGCGCCGAGGCTGGACCCGACGCGGGATGCAACGGTGAACGTGTACGCGTGAGCCGGGGTCGCGTTGGCGAGCGTGACCCCGAAGGTGCCGGGCCCGACATCGATGGCTGACTGCGGAACCCCGTCGATCGATGGGATCACCTGATAGCCGGTGATCGGAAGATCGACGCGCGTGGCCGGGGTCCAGCGCACGGTCACCTCGGTCTCGTCGGAGATCCCAGCCGGCCGCGCAACGACCGGCGGGATCGGCGTGGTCGACCGCGTCGTGCTGAAGACGTGGAGCTTGGCGTCGTCGGACCCGGCGAACACCGTGCTCTGGGAGATCGCGACGGAGGACCGAACGGCCAACCCGGTCGCCCCGGTCCAGACCGGAGTGCACGTGGTCGTGTCGGAGGTGGTGCAGTGGAGCTCCCCGGCGGCATCGAAGGCTCGTATCGACCCATCGCCGCCCCCGACGAACACCACGCCACCGACGACCGAGGGCGACGACTTCACCGCCCCGGTCCCGGCGGCTCCCCGCCAGCGCCGGACGCCGGTCGCCTGGTCGAAGGCGTAGAGGTACCCGTCGTCCGATCCGACGTAGGCCCGGCCGCCGGAGAGGGAGGGTGACGAGGCGATGGGCCCACCGGTGGCCGCCGACCACAGGGCCCGGCAATCGAGGGGCACGCCCTCGCAGCCGGCCGCGCCGGCGGCGTCGAAGGCGCGGAGCACGCCGTCGTTCGCCCCGACGAACACCTGACCGCCGGAGATCGCCGGAGAGGAGGTGACCGCGGCGCCGATCGAGGCCCTCCAGAGGGGCCCGCAGGCAGCGGGCGAGCCGCTGCACTCCTCGGCCCCCGCAGCGTCGAACACGAAGAGGCTTCCTGCTTCGGAGCCGACGTAGACCCGTCCGCCGGCCACGGCGGGGGACGAGGAGACCTTGCCTCCTGTCGAGGCGGTCCAGAGGGGGGCGCACGCCGAGGCCGAGCACCCGGTGGCGCTGAACGCGTAGAGCTTGCCGTCGTCCGACCCGACGTAGACCGTCGAACCGACGACGGTCGGCGAGGAGCGGACCGGTCCGCCCGTGGCGCCGGTCCAGAGCGGCAGGCAGGCCACCGGGCTCCCCGAGCAGCCGGTGGACCCGGCGGCGTCGAACGCATACAGCTTCCCGTCGTTCGACCCGACGTACACGACCCCGTTGGCCACGGCGGGGCTCGACGCCACGGTCCCCTGGGTCTGAGCCGTCCACAGCGGGTCACAGGTGGACGCCCCGCAACCGGCAGCGGGGAACGCGTACAGCCGACCGTTCCCGGAGCCGACGAACACGCGCGTCCCGGCCACCGCCGGCGACGAGGTGATGGCCCCTCCGGTCGCTCCGGTCCACGACTCGGTCAGGCTGGGGGCGTTGACGAGGTTGATGCTGTTGTCGGTGGTGGCCCGAGCGTGGCCCGCGTCGTAGCCGAACTGCGCCCAGGGCGGACGTTCGCACGCCGTCATCAGCAAGGTCACCAGCGCGATGGTGACGATGACCGTGGTTCGAGCGTTCCGTCGCATGGCTACCCCCCCGCCGGCAGCCGCTCCGCCGGCCCCACGACCCCACCGCCCACCCCCCGGACGGGCCCGATCCGGGGACATCGGCGCCGGCTTCCCCCCGGGTGGCGCTCGGCTCGGGCTCCCGCCCGAGCTCCCCCGCCAAGGATGAGCAGCAGATCCTCACCGCAGGTCCCCTCTCCGGCAGCCTCGGCTGTGCAACCTTCAGCGCAGGGGTGCACGACGACGACATCTTCTTCTTCGAGATCCACCGCGACGGCGAACTGCTCGTCGCTGGCGCCGTTCCCGATCCTGCTGAGTACTTCGATCTCGGCGACGAGTTCGACGACGACCAACGAGAGCCCCAGCCTCCCCTGGACCCGAGCGCGGTCGTCGGCGCCCTCGGTCGCGGAGACGTCGAACGGGTCCGCGCCGCGCTGTCGGGCCACGTCGTGTTCGCGTCCGAACGCCATCGAGCCCTGGCGGAGGCGCTCGGCCTCCCGACCGAACCGGTCGGCTGGGGGTACCGCTACCTGGGCACCGAGCCCGAAGCCTGGGACGGCCCGCCACTCTCCTCTTGGTAGCTCAGGCGTACGGTCGAGTGTTGCGTGGCAACGGACTCGGACGGTGCGGGGCGCCGTCGGCCCCGACCGCGTCGGGCGGGGAGCAGGGGACGACGTCCCCATCGTAGGTATCGAATAAGATACCCCCCATGACGTTCGCGGAAAGGCTCCGAGCGGTGCGGGTCGCCACTGGGCTGACGCAGGCTGAGCTCGGCCTGCGCGCGGGCGTGGCGCGGCCCAACGTCGTCGCGTACGAGGCGGGTCGCCGTGAGCCTCGGTTTGATTCAGCGATGGCCCTGCTCGACGCCGCAGGGGCCGAGGTGGTGGTCGAACCACCGGTGGTGTGGTCGTGGACGACCGGCATGCGGCCCTACGCGGTGCCGTCGCGGCTGTGGAGGCTCGACCCGGCTGTGGCGCTTCGAGCGTTCGAGCCCGGGCCGCACCTGTGGTGGAGCGGGCCATCGCGCCCGTTCGATCTTGCGGTCCGAGCCGAGCGGTGTCGGGCGTACGAGATCGTGCTGCGGGAGGGTCGGCCGGAAGACATCGAATCGGTGGTCGACGGCCTCCTGCTCTGCGAGGCATGGCCGGACCTGGTGCTGCCGCGAGCGCTGCACGCTTCCTGGTCGCCGATGATCGAGAACCCGTCGCCAGACCCGTCGGCTCGGATCGCGTCTTGACCGGCCTCAGCGAGGGTCAGCTCCAGGTCGCTCGACTGCTCTTCGATCTCCCCGAGGCGCGTGACTTCGCGCTCGCCGGAGGCTCGGCCCTGCTCGCCCTGGGAACCATCGACCGGGCCACCCGCGACATCGACGCCTTCGTCGCGGCGAAGGCCGAGACGCCGCCCGGCAATGTCGGCGAGTTGGCGGCCGCCCTGCGCGACCGGCTGCTCGCCGAAGGCTGGGCGGTCGAGATCGATCGGCGGTTGGTCACCTTTGCCCGGTTCGTCGTCACGCGGGATGCGGAAGCCGTGGAGATCGATCTGGCGGTCGATTCGCCGGCGCTGTTCCCGCTCGAGGTCGTCGATGGTCTGCCCGTGCTCTCTGGCCCGGACCTCGCCGCCCGCAAGGTGCTCGCCGTCCTCGATCGAGCCGAAGGACGCGACTTCACCGACCTCAAGGCGCTGGCCGAGCAGTTCTCGAAGGACGAGTGCATCCGATGGGCGCGGGAACTCGACACCGGGGTCCGACCATCGGACGTCGCAGCGGCGATGACCAAGCTGGACCGCCTCCACGATGCCGATCTCCCCTGCCCCCCAGCGCTGGCACCGGGACTTCGCTCGTGGTTCGAGCGTTGGTCTGCTGAGCTGGCCGCAGAAGACCCGTAGCAACTGGACGCACCGCTGGAGGTCTGCGGGAGGGGTGGCGGCGACACGCCGCGGCTGACCTCGTCGGCGGGGAGGGTGGGACAACGTTCGAACCACTTGGCCTGGGATCGTCTGGCCGGATTGATCGAGAACGCCCTGGTCAGCGGGTCGAGCGCTGATGGCCGGCTCGGCCAAGGGGTTCGAACCTGACCAACCCGCTCCCGTCCCGACGGACGCCGTGGGTGCCCCCGACGTCGGTCTGATCGCGCGAGAGGTGATGAGGCTTCGGCTCCGGCCGGGCCGGATCCGCTACTGGAACGACGGCCCCGGCAACGATGCAACGCACGCGAGGTCAACGGGCTGCGACGGCGCGTCGAGGAAGGCCGACATGATCGTCTCGGCGCACGGGTCGCCGGTGACGCCGTGGCCGCGGTTGGGCCAGAGGGCGAAGGTGGCGTTCTCGAGCCGGTCGGCGACGGCCCTGCTGTTGCCGGGCGGGGTGATGGGATCGAACCGCCCGGCGACCACGAGCGCCGGGATGTCCGAGTGGACCGGCTCGTCGAACGTGTCGGATGTGGGCTCCACCGGGAACTCGGAGCACAGCGGTTCGGTGACGAGCAGGCGGAACCGGCCAGGACGAGCGATCGCGTCGGCTTCGGCAGTCGGGTCCAGGCCGGCGCCGTCGGCGCAGTTGACCGCGAGGTGCATCCCCCATGCCAACTCGTCCTGGAACGCGACGTTCTGGCGAACGAGCTCGCTGAGGATCGAGGTGTCGCCGGCGGCGAGGTTCCCGATGATGGTGGGGAGCAAGGGGAGCAGCGACGCGTCGTACATGGCCTTGAACAGGCCACCGATCATGTCGGCGCCGGTGAGCACGAACGTCCGGGGTCCCGCGCC
>WBZU01000698.1_pt1 | contig 23249 bp, 21 predicted proteins | sample 5204311 | NCBI WGS metagenome assembly WBZU01 (sample SAMN12344359, study PRJNA552823) | activated sludge metagenome | biome: Activated sludge suspended growth; feature: Nitrification reactor; material: Wastewater; isolation source: activated sludge from nitrification reactor of wastewater... | reverse complement strand
GCCAGCCGGGCTGACGCTGGAGCCATTTGCGTTGCACCAGTTTCGTCACTAGCAGGACGGGCAGCAGACACCACTCGGCGGAGGGTGAGAGCGTGCCGTTCTCTTTGCCGAGCAATCGCGAATGGCCCGTCGCATAAGCAATGGCGACGATGCCACAGGCCACAGCGGGCCAGATGAAGTAGATCGACACGAAACAAAGGAGTCCACAGATCGCGGCACCGACTCCATAACGCGTGGCGAGCTTGAGCGAGGGATTTCGCGTGTGGTTCTGACTTGGATCGGGAATGATGGTGGCGATGGCCCAGCCCATGACGAAGCCACTGGCGACATCGAGCAGGTGATGCTGCCACACGAGCAGCGTCGAAGCGCCGATGAGCATGAACCACACCTTCACCACACGTCGCAACCAGCCGGTGAGCTGCGCGCCATAGAACACCCAGACCAGCGAACGCAGGCTGATGTGGAGCGAGGGCGCGAGGTTGTAGGGCAGGTCATTGAAGTAAAGCGCCTTGAACAATGGAGCCGTCCAGCCATCAAGCATCGGACGTGGGAAACCGAGTTTGAGCGGGAAGATCAGATAGACCAGTCCGCTCGCGATGGTGACGGCGATGAGACGTTTGGTGAGGAGATTGAGCTGCGCTCGAGTCGCGCACAGGAAGAACGCTCCGCAGAAAAACAAATCGAGCGACCAATAGGGAACCACCAGCTCCTTCACGAACGGCATGTGGATCTCCCACGGCAGCATCAACGTGGGCACCGGCTCACGCAGTGCGGTAAGCTGGTTGCAGCCGCCATAGACTCCCATGAAGACAGCGCCCGCGAGTGCGAGTCGCAGCACCGCAGGCCAGAACAGGCCGGGCTCGCGGGGGGCGCGGTTCATGCGGGCTTGCGTGCGATGCTGACGGTGAAGATGCCGAAGTCATCAATCCACTGCTTCTCCTTCTTGAAGCCCGCCGCCTCGACCAGCGCGTCCATCTCACCCTGCGGACGACGACGCATGATCCAGTATTGGCCATCGCGATTCGTCAGCGTGCGCGCGATCATTTCCACCTGCGGATGCCAGGGCTGGCCAGTGTAGATGATCCAGCCACCAGGATTCACCGCACTGAAGATGCCTCGCAGTGAGCGCTGGAGTTTCTCGTTTTCAGGAAACAATTCATACAAGCCGGAGACGACGGCGATGCTGGGCTTTGGCACCACATTGGCGAACGATGACTCATCAAACGCATCACCGCGAACGTGATCGATGCGATCCGTCAAACCCATGGTCGTCGCCGTGGCGCGACCGGTGGCAAGCGCCGACTCGCTCCAGTCGCGACACAAAACATGCAGTCCCGCGCCTGCTTCGGAGTCGGCGAGGACATCTAGCAAGTAGCGCCCGGCACCGCCTGCCACATCCATGAGCTGGAGCGGCAGATTCGACGAGCGAACCTGCTGCAAGGCATAGCGCAGCGCCTGGTTCATGCAGGCACGACGCTGGCGAATGCCCCGCCAGCCAATCGCATTGAGATAGAAGTAGTCGATGATCTGGCCAAGACCGAGGCTGCCGCGCGCTTTGTTCTCATAGACATAGTCGAGCGACTCTCCGGAATCGAAACCCGTCTCGTGACCGATGCGAATGCCCTGGCTCAGCTTGCCCAGCGAACCAAGGCTGGCGCGCTGCATGATGAACGACAGACCTTTGAGTGAAGGCGACGGCAGTGGCTTCTTGAGTTCGTTGAACTCAGCCGTTGTCGCCGGATGACTCAAGTCGGCATCGAGTCGTGGTGGCGTGAACGATCTGAAGCAACGTTCAGCGAAACGCTTGATCGCGCCGCAGACTTCCTCGCGGCAGAGATCGTGGAAGACGGCATGACGCGCACCTTTCAGCGTGAGATGCACCTTCTGGTCGCTGCCGTAGTTGTCGTAAAGCGCATCAATCGCCCGGCGCTTCACCACCTTGTCCGCCCCAGCCGAGAAAAGCAGCAGCGGGCGATCCATGACCTCAGCATCGCTGATGACGCGTTTGCCTGTATCGAACAACTCCGTCAGGATCTTCGCCGAGATGTCTTTCGAGATCGTCTGATCGGCGTCATAAACGGCCGCCGCACTGCGATCACGGGTGAGCCACGATCCGCGCACGTAACTCTTGATCGTGGCGTCGGACTTCAGCTTCTGTAGTGCGCGGATGCTGGTGAGCGCACCGGGCACGATGAGGTTCACTTCGAGCGCAGGTGTCGCCAGCACCAGCCCCGCAATGCGCGGAGCGAAGTCATGCAGCCACGTCGCTGCGATGACGGCACCGACACTGTGAGCCACGACCACCGTTTTTTCCGGCACGAGGCCATGCGCAGTTTGCAGATGATGGAAGAAGGTATCGAGATCGCGCACATACTCCATGAAGCCTGCTGCGTGACCTCGGCGTCCGGGCGACTGGCCGTGGCCTCGCGCCTCCCAGGCGTAGATTGCCGTGTCGGGCATCACGAGCGATGGCACGACGGTGTCCCAGCGGTCGGCGTGTTCATGCCCGCGATGCAGCAGCACGAGGGCGCGTCTAGCGCCTTCGACGTTCCAGGTTTTGTAGTGCAACGAGAGGCCGTCGTCGGTGGTGAATTGAAGGCGTTGTGAGTTCATGACTGAGGATGACGCAGAGCTGTCGCCAGGTGAGCAATCCGCCGCCAACTGGTAATCACGATACCCATATTGATGACAGCGATGGTCCAGAGGATCAGCGGCACATCGACGTGCTGCCAGCGCAGCACGAGCGTGCCCAGACATCCGAGCGTTGCGGCGGCCATGCGATGCGGCTTGGCCATCGGGCCGCAGAAGTCGTGCTTGTGCAGCAGGCTCGCTCCCACCGCGCGGATGTATGCGGTGAACACCGCGCCCACCGCGGCGCTCCAGCCGAGCGCGATGCCAATGCTGCTATGCGTGGCATAGCCGAGAGGCACCAGAATGAGTGCATCCGCGATGCGGTCCGGGATTTCATTGAACAGCTCACCCGTCGGCGATTTGAGTCCGCCTTCCACGGCGAGCATGCCGTCCATCAGATTACAGAAGAGGCGCAGCTGAATGCCTGTCGCAGCGAGGAACCAAAACCACGGTGACGATCCCAATTGTGACGCATGCCATGCCGATGCTCCACCGATGGATGCGCAAACAAGACTGAGCAGCGACACCGAGTTGGGCTTGAGACCGATGCCAAGCATGGCGCGCGAAAAGAACTGCGCCCAGGCAGTGCCGCGGGACTTCAAGGGGCGGCGTGTGGTGGATTCGTCAGACATAGAAACGTGGAAGTTAGTCCTTAGCGAAGAAGAAGCGGAGGACGTGGAAATAGACGGGAGCGGAGAAGCAAAGCGAGTCGATGCGGTCCATCATGCCACCGTGACCTTCGATGAGCGTGCCCCAGTCCTTGATGCCGCGCGCACGCTTGATCGCCGACATCACCAGACCACCGAAGAAGCCGGTGATGCAAAGCAGCAGCGCCACAAGCCCGGCCTGCCAGGGATTGAACGGTGTCAGTCGGAACATGCCCGCGCCCAGAGCCGATGCCGTGAGCACGCCGCCGACGAAGCCTTCCACGGTCTTCTTGGGACTCAGCTTCGGCACGATGGGCCGTTTGCCGCAGAGCTTGCCCCACACATATTGAAACACGTCCGAGCCCTGCGTGACCGCGATCAGGAACAGCACCGGACCCGCAGGCCCCATGCGCAGCGGCTCCACCTTCAGACTCATGAGCATCGGGATGTGGCTGATGAAGTAAACGCATACCATGAGCCCCCACTGCGTGCGCGCACTGCGCTCCAGGAAGTCCGTCACATCGCCGCCGAGCGTGGCCAGCATCGGAATCAGCACGAAGGCATACACCGGAATCATGATGACGAACATTCCATACCACTGGGTGCGCACGAGCCAGTATTGGTAAGGCAGCACAAGGAAGAACGACACAAACAACGCGACATGATCCGCACTGCGTGTGGGAGTCACGGTGAGGAATTCGCGCAGCGCGAGGAACGAGACCAGCGCGAAGATGATCGTGGTGCCCGTGCTGCCCAGTGCCAGCGCGCTGAAGATCACGATCACCATCACCCACCAACTGTTCGTGCGCGCGTTCAGATTGGCTACCGTGGCCTTGCCTTCCGCTGAGGACGCGCGTTTGGACAAGATGAAGCCGATGAGGCTGGAAAGGCCGAGCACGCCGAATACGACGAGCAGCACATGATGCGTGACGGGAGAGGTCCAATTCATGAGAGCGGGGAGGCAAGCAAAGTCGAAGGCTGGGGCATTAGATTGGTCACCGCCTGCTTTGCGCGACGAAGAAATACCTGCTTCGCCTCCCGGTTCTCGAGTTGCATGGGCGGACCAAAGATGACGGTGCTGATCAGCGGAATGGGCAGCAAGTGCCCTTTCGGGAGGATGCGATTGAGGTTTTGCAAATAGACTGGAACCAGTTCCGCCTCGGGCACTTTCGATGCCAGATGATACAGTCCGGACTTGAACTCGCCCATCACGCCATCGCGCGAGCGCGTGCCTTCTGGGAACAGGATCAGTGAATGACCAGCACGCATTGCCTCGGCCATTTGCTCGATGGGATTGTCCCGTCGCGTGATGCCTTCACGGGCGATGAGCAGTCCGTTGAAGGCGCTTATGGTTGCGCGCGTCAGCTTGGTTCTGCCCCAGTAGTCGCGAGCGGCCACCGGTCGCGTGATGTCCCGCGCCGCCGCCGGCAGCGAAGCCCACAGGGCGGCGAAGTCGAGGTGGCTGCCGTGGTTTGCGAAGTAAACACGGAGCCGGTCGGATTGAGGCTCGCAGTCCACCCAAGTGGCATTGATGCCTGTGATGAGGCGAGTCAGGGCGGCTGCGATCGGGCGAAGCATGACGCCTATCAAACGAGGTCCGAGAGATCAGGTCAAACACTCTGATATCGGACTTTGGTCGTAGTTGCGCGCTGTCGGCATCCTCCATGCGCGCGTGTCCTGGAGTGCAGGCTGTCGCTGCGACCTCGGTGTGATCCTCCTCCAGACGCCCTTGTTATGGGACCGCCACTTTCAGCACGAAGTCCCGCAACTCCGTGCACTCAAAGAACGACGGCGTCACCTTGTGGCCCTCGCCGGGGATGATCTTCACGCTGAACGAGCCGCCACCAGCTTCGTAGCGTTCCTTGAGCAGCTTCGTGTTCAAGTCATACGGCACCACCACATCGCTGTCGCCATGCACGGCAAACATCGGCACCTTGTTCGCGAGCAGGCCCTGCAAGTTGTCGATGGGATTGAACTCTTTCAGCTTTGCCATGAGATCTGCTTCTGGCATCCCGAAGTCGGCGAGTGTCTGTGGCTTGCTGCTCTTCAGTGGCCAGCTGGCGAGATTGCATACGGGATAGATGCCGACCCACGCCTTGATCTTGTCTGGATTCCGAAACGCCCACGCGAGTGTCATCATGCCGCCGCGACTCTGCCCGAGCAGGATAGGTTTCGACGAAAAGCCACGCTGCACCATCGCCGCGTAGAACTCGGTGAACTTCGCCGTGCTCGCGGGCGAGCCGCGGACCTCGCCGAGATCGAAACCGGCGATGCTGATGCCAGCAGTCATCCAAGCGTCGAAATACATCTTCCGCTGCACGATGGAAACGCCCTGCAACGTAGGCGCATACCAGAGCCAGGGTTTGCCTGCGGCGGGTTGGGGCGCCGTGTAGAGGAAGGCAGTGCTGCCGTTGACTTTGAATTCCTCCGCTGCGTGGACGATGCGGGTCTGAGTGAGAACGGAGAATGTAATCAATAAGGCAGGAACCAGGGCAAGGCGACGTGCGTGCATGGGTGCGTAACGATGCAAGTCGATCCCATCACGCAGGCGATACGCGGGGACCGCGCATGGCGCCCAAGGCTGCGACAGGTCATGCTCCTGGCATCCCGCGTTCGAAGAGCAGCACTCCACCCTGGCTGACGGAGATGGACTGGCCCAGGACCGGGAGATTCAGCAGCAGCTCCGTGGCATAATCGGGATCATCCTCGAACTCGATTTCGCCTGCCGTTTCGCCTCCGCTGACGATCGCGTGCAGGGTGCCCTGCACCACGGCACCCACGCCGGCATCGTAGTCACCGTCAGGGCGGTTGCGCGCCGTGAGCTTCAGCTTCTCAAAGCCGTTGGACTTCCCCTCATACTGCACGGCCACGGTGCCGGTCGCACCCGGTGCTACCCGGCGAGTCGCTCAAGCTTGAGCCCGGAAACCGCAAGGCTGGAGCGGGTCGTGCCGAACACACCGGAGAACTGTCCGGTGGCCATGCTGCCGGCGGTGCCTCTGAGATACGACCTGCATGACCCGGCATCGGCACGTGGCAGTGTTGCGCAGGCGAAGATCAACATGCCAGTGGCGAGGATGAGCTGAGAGATCGTGGGCTTCATGATTGGATTGTGGTTGTAATGAAACCATAACAACCGGTCGCAATGAGAGCCATCTCGGGTGTCGAGATTTGGGTAACGCAGACGTTACATTTGCAGTGGTGTCAGCAGGGCATCAAATTCGTCGCCGCCTTGGGCTCGTGGCCTCACGGGAGGCAAAGGCTGGTGATGCGATCCGGACATCAAGATGCGGTTTGCCCAATCCCCATCGGTGCTCGTCGGCAGCGTGGCCGAGCAAGTGTCCGGCACCGTGCTGGAGCTTACATGCCGCTGCGAGCGAGCGGAATTAGCAAACCACATCGATCAGCCCGGTCGCCAGACCGACGATATACGCGACGATGAATCCAAAGAATGCCCCGAGGAGCATCACAAGAATCGTCCACACCCATTGCCAGAAGCCACGCCGGATTTTGACGGGTGCGTGCATCGCGGTCTCTGCACCATTCACCCCATGAGATGCGTCAGGCGAATCGATCATTTGCTTCCTCCTTCGTGAACCAGTCCACGTTTTGCTATGCGCCGGGCGATGTTGTCCTTGAGATCATCAGCGGTGAAGCCTGCAGTTCTGACCATTTCCTGAATCTCGTCGGCATCAGGTCCATATCCTTGCGAAGCGCTGGCCAGAGCCAGGAGGCGCACGGCGCGTCGGCCAGTCCGGCAATAGAGCACCGTCTTTCCGTGCTGCGTTTCCAGCACTGACATCAGCGAGTCTGCTGCTTCGTCAGGCAGAGTATCATGAGGAACTGGGATGTAGTGAAACTCAATGCCACGAGCTTCGGATGCGCGTTTCATCTCATCTGACGACGGCTGGTCCGCAGCCTCGCCATCCGGGCGCATGTCCACGACAGTCAACACCCGCTTCCTTCGCAGGTAGCTCAAATGATCGGGGGTCAATTGTGAGGTCAGGTAAACGCTGCCTGTGATGCGCGTGAGCTTGGGCTGACGCCGAAGCTCGATCTGGTGCTCAGCATAAAGATAGCCCAACACGCCGAGCATGGTGCACAGCATGGATAATCCGAAGAGCTTGGAGTTGGACATGGCTTTGTCCCCAATGTGGCTGGCGGCCGATGAAGCTCGCATCCGTGCGGGAGGATGCGAGGAGATTGTGTGGCGCGCGGGAGGGCGCTCATCCGGTCGCCCCATGCCGTGAACTATCGCGCTCCGGATTGGCCCGCGCCCCCGATTTCAGGTCTTGCGCACCATGAGGACCGCCTTCCGGCGCATCTGGCGGGCTTACTCCTTCTTCGACGCCTTGCCGTAGTAGGGGAACTTGTCCCAGTCGTCGTTCGCGGGATCAATTCGCGGGTCTCCTGTGCGCTTCATCCACTCGTCCACACGAGCGCGGAGTTGTGCCAGTGTGCCTGCATACCTGGGATCGGCAGCGATGTTGTGAATCTGGGCTGGATCAGTGCGCACGTCGTAGAGTTCTTCCGAGGGACGCTTCCCAAAGATGAGCGTGATATACTTTTCGTAAGCAGCATCGGTTTGGTGAGTCAGGAGGAAGTCCTTTGTTTGCGTCGTATCCACATCACCAAAAGGACGGCCGTGCAGGTAGAGCACATCCGGATCACCGGCGGGCCAGCGTTCGGGGCGGAGATTTCGAATGTAGAGGAAGTCTCGCGTGCGGATGGCACGGCAGGGATAGCTTTGGTTGTCGTGGCGCACGTTGGCGTGACGCTCGCGTTCGATAAATACGGCGTCGCGAATCGCATTGACGCCTTCGCCGAGGATCAGACTTTGGATGCCTCGCATGGTCATCTCGGGCGGCACCTGGAGGCCAGCCAGTTCAAGGAACGTCGGGCCGAGGTCGGCGACATTCACGAAGTCATCCACCCTGCGGCCTGGGCTGAGCCGCTTGCCCCAACGCACGGCGAGCGGCACGCGTGATCCGGCGTCGTAGCAGTTCGCCAGGCCGCGAGGCATCTGCCACCCATTGTCGCTGGTATAGATGACGACGGTGTTGTCGAGCTGCCCGCTCTTCTCGAGCACGGCGATGGCGGCGGCTGCTTCCTCATCGAGCTTCATCACACCGCCGTAGTAGTTCATCAGATCATCGCGCACTGCGGGGCAGTCTGGCAACTCAGGCGGCACGGTGAGCTTCGCCGCGTCGAGTGTCTGCTTTGCGAGATCAAGATATGGCAGCTTGCCGCCTTTGGTTGCGGTGTCGGTGTTGCCGAGCCAGAAGAAGAAAGGCTTCGTGGCATCGTGCTTTGCGTGAAAGTCAGCGAAGTCTTTGAACTTCACGCCCGCGGGATTCTCCTTCCAGCCTGAGATGGTAAAGTTCCCGGGGGCCCAGCCTTTGCCGCTGAACCCGACATTGTATCCGCCCTCGCGCAGCAGATCGGTGACGACAGGCGAGTCCTTCGGAAATGCGCTCCACAGGCTGGCGCGCTCACCGAGCTGATGAGCTGCCTTGCCCGTGAGCAAACACGAGCGGGTGGGGGAGCATGATGGCACGGGATTGAAAGTGTGCGTGAACAGCACGCCCTCACGGGCGATGCGATCGAACACAGGCGTCTTTGCCATTGGATCACCCAGAACGCCTGCGGTAGGCCACTTCCAGTTATCACCAAAGATGAACAGGACGTTCGGCCTTGCCGAAGCAATGGAGCTTTTGGCGGGCTGCTGCGCGACGCTTGGGAGAGTGAGTGCCAGACAGATGTAAATGAAGATGCGCATGCTTCCGGTGAAACGGAACTTGCGATGGGACTTATCAAGCGGGGAACTCCGGAAGCCCTTTTGTGCGGCCAGTCATCCGTCCTGGCTTCAATCATTCCGGAACTTTGGCGGGACAATCGCGTTGTGGCTCCATGCGCAGTGCTTTCGCCCTTCTTTGTTTTGCTTCGACATGTGTCGGTTCGAGTCCCGTTTTTCGCAGTGCTCAAAGTGGTCTGTGGTCCAGCGCCACCACATGGGAAGGTGGAAAAGTTCCTGGCGCCAGCGTCACCGTGCTCGTGCGCGCAGGACACACGATTACTTATGACATCGTGGCGAAGGAAGCCGTGCGCTCCGTTCACATTGCTGGCACACTGACGTTCGCCACCGATCGCGATACCCGACTGGACGCGGGCTTGATCCGCGTGCAGCAAGATGAAGACACAAGCGAGGAGGGCTTCGAATGTGATGCACACATTCCGATGGATGGCGCCACGCGGGGGGCGCTACTTGTCGGCACGGCGAACAAGCCTGTTGAAGCGCAGCACAAGGCGTTGATTCGTCTGGTGATGTTCGAGGGGATGAACGCGGAGTCCTTGCCCGCGATGGTCGATTGTGGAGGACGCATGGAGTTTCATGGCGCGGAGATGAATCGCACCTGGGTCAAACTCGGCGCGGCTGCCAAGCAGGGCGATGCCACACTCACACTCGCGGAGCCGGTGACCGGCTGGAAGGCGGGCGACAGGATCGTGATCGTCAGCACCAACCGGCAGAGCAAGCATCCCGACAAGAAGACCTTCCGCGAGCATGCGCACGACCTTACCGAGACCGAGGAACGTGTGATCCGCGATGTGAACGGCGTGCAGCTAACCCTTGATGCACCGCTGGCGCACGCGCACATCGTCGAAGGCCGCTACCGTGGCGAGGTCGCCAACCTCAGCCGCAACGTGATCGTTGAATCCGCTGATCCCGGGAAGGCACGCGGGCACACGATGTTTCATCGCGGCTCCAGCGGCGCGATCCATTACGCGGAGTTCCGTCATCTCGGCAAAGAGGGCGTGCTGGGCCGCTACAGCATTCACTTTCATCTCGTGCGCGATAGCATGCGCGGCGCGTCGATCATCGGTGCGAGCATTTGGGACAGCGCCAATCGCTGGATCACTATTCACGGCACGGACTATCTCGTCGTGCGCGATTGCGTCGGATACAAGAGCGTGGGCCACGGCTTCTTCCTCGAAGACGGCACGGAAGTTTTCAACGTGCTGGACCGCAACCTCGCGATTCAAGCCGAGGGCGGCAAACCATTGCCGAGGCAGGTGCTGCCCTTCGATCACAACGATGGCGCGGGCTTTTGGTGGGCGAATTCGCTGAACACATTCACGCGTAACGTGGCCGCCGATTGCGATGAATACGGCTACCGCTTCGATGCGGTGCAGACGCCGGACTTCTCTCTCACGCTCAACGTGCCGAAGCCCGACGGCACGCGCAGTCCGGTGGACGTTCGCACGCTGCCCTTCGTGCGCTTTGAAGGCAATGAGTCGCACACGCAGCGACGCCACGCGTTCAACTTCGGCGGCTTCAGCCCGCTCGCGCGCGCAGCGCAGGACAAAGGCAAGAACGAAGGTGTGGCAGGTGTTGGCCCAGATGTGCGGCATCCTTTTGTCATCAAAGACTACCTCGCGTGGGACGTGCATTGGGCGCTGCATCCGCGTCCGCCGTGTTTGATGCTCGATGGCATGGAGGCTGCGCACTCTCACTACGCGCTTTGGTTCGCCAACTACGACCGCCACGCCTACCGCGACATCAAGCTCACCGACATCACGGTGAACCCGGATTTCCAGCCGCTCGGCACGCAACCGAAAGCGGCGGAGTTCCCCGGCAAATTGCAGCCCGTGGACGATCTGCCACCGCAAACGATCATCACGCACGTCCTGCACCTCAATGATGGATCAATCCTCGTGCGTGGCACCACCGCCGACAATAGGGACGTGAAGCAAGTGCTGGTGAATGGCCAGCCTGCCCACGCCATGGGGCCGGATCTTGGGCAATGGGAAATCACACTGCCGGTGGCAACCAAAGTCATCGCTGCTGCCGAGGATGCCGCCGGAAACGTGGAAGCACGTCCGCATGAGCGGATGGTGGGACCGTAAGCCACGAGACCAGCGCAACTACAGCTTCGTCGGCGTGACCTTGGTCCATGGTGACCAGGCGCCGGTCGCATGCTGCTGAATCTTCCGTTTCCAGATCTTGTTCATGCAGAACGCGTAAAGCGTGTCCTTGTCCGGGCCGCCGATGGCGACGGCGGTGACGCGGCCTTTGTCGGGGACGGTGAGGATGATTTGCGTGGGGCCGTCATCGGCGCTGATCTGGATGCCGCTTTTGGTGGCGATGAATTGACGGCCTTCTGCCGAGTAGCAGGCGGCTTCTGCGCCTGCGTCATCGTCCCAGTCCTGAACGTAAAGGTGGAAGAAGCGCTCTTTGTTGATCAGCGTTCCGTCGTCAGTGATCTGGTAGCTAAAGGCCCACTTCGAGTGACCTTCGGCAACACTGAGCAGCCATTGGTCGGGGCGAATTGCCATGCCGGTGGCGAATTTGATGCCGGCATCGAGCTGCTTCTTCTGCCCGTCCTTGATCAGCCATACGCTGCCGCCGTTGTTCGGCTTCTTGTCGTCGTTGTCGGTGACATAGAGGCTGCCGTTCGGATGCGCGAGGATGCTGTGGCCGGTGAGCCCTTCGAGCACCACGCTGCCTTTGCCGCTGGCATCGTAGCTCATCACTTTACCTGACTTTTCAGAGACGGTGTAAACCTTGCCGTCGGCTCCGACGCTGACGCAGTGAGCATTGCCGGTGTTAGTGGCAAACTCCTTCACACTGCCGTCGAGATCAATGCGCATGATCTTGTTCGCTGAGGTGTCGGCGAAGAAGACCTCGCCGTTCGCGCTGGTTGAAGCCCCGCGCGTGCTCTTAAAACCTTCAGCAGCGAGCTTCCAATCCTCGCCAGGGATGAGGATCTCCTGTGTTCGCGGTGCGCTCGCTCCCGCTTTCACCGGCTCGGGCCAGCCTTTCCAAATGAACGCCATCGCCTCCTGCCAGTTCTCGCCGTAGCCCGCGACGTGGCGTCCGTCGATGATGCGGAACTGGTAGTCGTAGCCACTGAACTTAAGCGCCTTGTCCATTTCTTGATCGAGCAGGAACCAGTCGCCCGCGCAGTTCTCCATGTCGTGCGTGGCAGTGGTGAGGTAGGCGCGGATGGGCCGTGCCTCGAACTTGCGCACCATGGTGGGAAACTCGTGTCCGCCGCGGAACGCCACCCAGCTCCCGCTCGCCGCATACACGCGACTGAACGCTTCGGGCTTGTGCCATGCAGCAGTGAAGGCCGCGATGCCGCCGCTGCTGCCGCCGGAGATGCAGCGATCATTGCCGTCGGTGGAGAGTTTCAAGTCGAACTCCTTCGCGATAAAGGGCAGAATCTCTTCGTCAAGGAAGCGCACCTTGTTGTCGCTGACGCCATCGTATTCGAAGTCGCGATTGCGTCGGCCTGCCGTGCCCTTCATCGGCGCGGGAACTTCGCCGGGCTTCACGAAGACGCCCACGGTCACGGGCATTTCCTTCGTCGCGATGGCGAGTTCGAGATTCGCCTTCTCGCGCGGGTTATAGCCATCGGTCCTGACGTAAACGCAGGCTGGCTTGCTGGCATCGTATTGCGCCGGGATAAAGACGGTCACCTCACGCACGGTGCCGGGGAAGATCTTGCTCTGCGTGAACTGGAAGACCTCGATGCGGCCTTCCTTGATGTCCTTCGGGTCGATCGAAGGCGGCGTGTATGTCGGCGTATCGTCTTTCTTTGCCTCCGCAACGCCGCTGCCTGCGAGCGGGCGAATGAACCACTGCAAGTGCGCGTCGTTCTTGTTGTGCGTCCACAAATCGATCTTCGCACCGATTTCCTTCTTGCCGCCGAGATGATCGATACCCATGCCCGGCGCATGCTTCGGTTCCAGCGAGTAGCTGCCGTTGTCGTTCTTCGTGATCGACCAGAGCTGTGCGTCCGACTTGTTGTCCTTGGCGAGAATGAGCTTCGTGCCATTCCTCGTGCCCGCGCCATCCACGGTGAGGGCGAGGCTGGGCTGCGAGGTGGGCATCAACCAAAACCAACCATCACCACGCGGCTGAATGATCCACTTCTGATTCGCCTCGCCATTCGGCCTGTTGATCGAGACCACATCTCCCTCCTTCGTGCCGCCCACGGCTTCCAAAACAAACTCCGGCGCGCTGACGGACACGATTTGATACGAGCCCCAGTCTTCGGCAAAAACGGCGGAGGCGAGCAAGCCGAGAGCGAGGGCAAGAGGTCGGATCATGGGGAACAAGAACGCAGGCTTGAGGATGTTGTGGCGACAAATCTTGTGGGGAATGCGACATGCGAGTGATTGACCCAGAGATGGGAGCCAATGCTTCTGGCTCGCCTTGCCGCGAAGCCAAAGGGCACATGACGCCTATTCGAAGATCTTCCGGTGCGGATCGATAAATACCCACGCTGCCGCTCCCACCAGGAACAAAGCACCAATGAGAAGCAGCGGGGCATTCCAGTCGTAGTGCTTTTGCAGCCAGACGACAATCAATGGACACCCGATGCTGCCGATCTGGCCGGCGGTGTTCATGGCGGCGCCCACGACGCCCGTGTGACTGCCGCCGACGTCGATCACCGCGCCCCAGGAAGCGCCGAGAGTGAACATGCTCGCCGCCACCGCGGCGGCGATGCACCATGCAGCGAGTTCTGGATGCGTGGTGGTGGTGGCCAGAAACATGGCAGCACCGGCGACGAGGTAGGATGCGGCGCCGACGCCCGCACGCCCGATGCGCAATCCAAAGCGCCGTGTGACGGCATCGGTAGCCAGCCCGCCGAGCAGGTCAGCCGCAATGCTCAGGATGAGCGGCAATCCTGCGAACAGCCCGAGTCGCATCGAGTCGACGCCGTGCTGCTCCCTGAGATAGTCCGGCAGCCAGGTGATGCAGAAGTAGAAGCCGAAGCTGTTGGGGAAATACATGAGGCAGAGGAACAGCGTGTTGCGGTGTCGCAGCAGTTGCCGCCAGTAGGCCCAGCCTCCGTGTTGTCCGGTGCTTGGATCACGGCCCGCGACGATCTTTTCCAACTCCGCCGGTGACACCGATGGATGCTGCTCGGGATCATCCCGAAACCAGCGGTGCCAGGCGATCGCCCACACGATGCCGGGGATGCCAAAGATCACGAACGTCCAGCGCCATCCGCATAGGCCCGCCACCGCGAGCGCAATCAGCGGTGTCAAACCGCCCATGGCATGCGCGACGGCAAAGAAGATGCCCTGAATGGTGCCGCGTTCGGATTTGGGGATCCAGCGCGAGAAAGTTCGCGCCATGTTCGGCCATGCACCGGCCTCACCCGCACCAAACAGAAAGCGGATGACCACCATCGATCCAAAACTCCACGCGGCGGCGGTCGCCATCGTGAACGCCGACCACCACGCCACGATGCGCGTGAGCACCCGGCGCGTGCCGATGCGGTCGGCCCACCACGCCGTCGGGATTTCAAATGCCGCGTAAGCGATGGCGAAGGCGCTGTAGATCCAGCTCATCTCCTCTTTGCTGAGCCCCAGATCACGCCGGATGTCCGGCGACAACGTGGCGATGCACGCGCGGTCGAGGTAGGTGACGGCACCGAGCGCCAGCATGAAGCCGGCAACACGGTAGCGGGTGCGGGAGGAGAGGAGCATCGTGCACTGAACGAGGAAAGGCGGTTACTTTGTTCCCTCATCCACGAGCATCATCACCGCCACGCCGACGAAGGTCTTCGAAATCGACGCGAGCCAGAAAAGATTGTCCGTCCGCATCGGCTCCTTCGCCTCCAAATCGGAGAAGCCCACCGCATCGAGACATAACACCCGATCCTTCGTCGCCACCAGCATCACGGCTCTGCCGAGAATGTGATCATCCACAAGCGGGTGCATGGCCGCAGTGAGTTGCGGACACGGCACGGGTGGGAGGTCCTGTGCGAGCAGCATCGTGGTGAAGGTGGAAAGCGATGGTTTCATCAACGTGGAACCGGATTGTTCTTCATGGCATCCAGCAGAGCACGCTCGATCTCGGTGTGGCCACGCATGGTGTCGTCGTTGTAAAGCGAGGCGAAGATGCAGTCGGGATCGGCGGCGAGCTTGTCGCTGAACCAGCGGTGCCAGGTCTCGTAGTCCTTGGCACCGAAGACGAACTCGCCGATGCCGTAGCCGGTGGTGCCGAGTTCCGCTCGGGCTTTGGCGAGGCAGCGCATGAAGCTCGGGTTGTCGCGCAGCGAGGTCGTCGGCTTGCCGTAGAACGACGGTGAAGGATTGCTGTCCGCATTGAACTGCGACTCCATATTATAGCGATCCACACCTTGCGCGATGGTGTGAACGAAGAGCTTCTCGCGCGGCAGACCGAACGAGCGCGCTGTTTTGGCGAGAAAGGATAGATGCGCGCCGATGATCTTCATGAAGACATCGTAAGTGCGCTCATAGCTGAGTTCGCCGCTGGTCTGGAAGCCACCGGTGCGCGCGGCGTTGTAGCCGATGAGTTGTTTGTCCGCGTCGATCCAACTCGGATTGTCGGTGCGCGTGAGGTAGCTGTTGCCGTTCTTGAAGTAGGCATACTGGCTGTTCGGCGTCGTTTCCCAACCGCACTTCCAGCCGACAAAGAGCCACTGCTTCTCCGCAGGCAACGCCTTGATCCATTCGACCACGATCGGAGCGAGCGCAGCATAGATGGACTTCTCCCAGGCCTGGAATCGCGGGCTGAGCAAGTTCGGATGCGGCCCCACGCGCACCATCGTGCCCCAATTTCGCCAGCAGAGTTTCACAGCCGTGTCCGGCGTCCAGCCAGTCCACTCCACGTCGTTCACCTTGCTCTGATCAAAGCCCGGTTTGGACGGGTCGAACCAGTTCGTCAGCGACTCCGGAAGCCAGTTCTCGGTATCGACTTGGATCAGAACTGGCACCTCCATCTGCTGCGCCAGCGCAAGGTCCGCGCGCAACCTTGCCGCTGTCTCCGTCACCTGCTCTTTCGGCGTGTAGATGATCGCGAGACCAGCTTTGAGCCGTGAGTAGCGATTCGCCGTGCCAAACGTTTCACGCACATAACTCATCATGTCCTGCGCCTGCTGCGGCGAGTTCAGCGCGGTGGAGTAGTTCAGCAGCAAATACTGATCGCGAGCCTGCAATCCGGGCAAGGCTGCAAGCAGAATCGCGATGATCAATAGGGCGCGCAGGAGCATCGGAGAGAAAGCAGCTTACTTGAGCAGCGGTTTCAGTCTCTCCGCACACACTGCGTAGCCAGCAGGTGAGAGGTGGATGTTGTCCGGCGTGAAAAGCTCCTTCCTGATCGTGCCGTCCGCGTTCGTGAAATCACTCCACAGATCGAGCACCTTCACCTTGGGATCGCTGTCGAGCTTCAGCGTATCGAGAGCAGCATTGGTCTTCTTGATGTCCTCGTAGAAGCGATTGCCCGGCGCATGGGCGGGCAGAATCTTGGCGAGGATCAATTTGGCTGCGGGAAACTTCTCGCGCAGATTCTTCACACACATCTCGATGCCCTTCGCCGCAGCTTCGATGCCGGTCTCCGGCGTGAAAAACATGTTGTTGTTGCCGATCATGAGCACGATGGCCTTCGGCTGAAGCCCATCCACGCCGCCGTGATCGAGCCGCCAGAGCACGTTCTGCGTCTTGTCACCGCCGATGCCGATGTTCACCGCCTTCAATTCGGGAAAATGCTTCTTCCACGACTCGCCCCATTGGATCGTGATGCTGTCGCCGACGAGCAACACGTCAATCGAACCTTTGTTTTCCTGCACGGTCTTCACATGAGCCTCGTGTAGTTTCAGCCATGAATCACCACCGAAGTGCCCCGCACTCGGCACCAACGGCCAGAGCTGCGGCAGATGCTTGTTCGATTCGCGACCGGGGCGACGCTCGTATTCCGGTTTATCGACGACATAAGCCCGTTCTTCCGCCGTGAGCGGCCAGCCGGTCTTTTGCGGCTCGGCGGTTTGATGCGGATAATCGATGGCGTTCGACGCGAGCGGCGCCAGAAGCAGGGAAATGAAACAAACGAAGGCAGATTTCATGGTGCGTTCTTGTTTGCCATCCACCGCACCGCGTTCTCGATTACTCTTAGCGGCTCAGCTTGTTGGAAGATGGCATACGTCTCGTGACCGGGGCGGAAATAGAACACGCGGCCTTTCCCGACCTGCCACACACAGCCGCTGCGAAAGTGCTCGCCCTTGTCCCACTTCTCTTCAAACACGACCTCGTCCGGCGGTGGCACATGGAAGGGCTCACCATACATCTCCGTCTGGGGAATGTCCCACTGCGCGGGCAACCCGGCAGCGATGGGATGCTGCGTCAGCAGCGTGGTGACGTGCGAGGGCATGCCATCATTGCGATACACGGGGAAGACGCATTGCGGCAGCGTGAGATTCCACATGTTGCCTGCGCTGTTCTCGACAAACGGCGTGAGTCGCGCGTCGGCCTTCACGACTTTGTAATAAGGCGCGTCGTTGAAGAACTCCCACTTCGCGGTTGCGCGCTCTGCCTCGGGCAAAGCCTCCACCGCGTCTGATTTCGCACGTTCCTGCATCAGCCGCACGAACGGCTTTGACCAATGTGCCGAATGCAAAGCGATGAGCGCGAGCCTGCCATCCAGCACGCGTTTCACAACAGCCTCCATGCGCGCGTCGTCCTGCTCCTTTACCCGGCGATGGCACCAGAAGACGAGCACATCCGTGGCATCAAGCGTCGCATCGGAGAGCCCCTGATCCGCCTCTTCGAGCTTCGCCGTCTTCACCGAAAGCCCTGGTAGCTTCGCCAGATGCGCGGCGATCGTCTCGCCGAGGAAATTCTCGCCATACGCGGGCTTTTGCTGCGGCTGCTGTTCGTCCCAAACGAGCACGCGAATGGAATCAGCGGCATGGATCGCCGTGAATGATGCGAGAAGCAGAGTGGTGAGGAGCGCGAGGGTGCGTTTCATAGTGTGGGTCCGAGGCAATTTAGTCGTGAGGCCTTCTCTTGATGGCATCCACTTCACTCATCTTGAAGCGAACGCTGACGATGGAGCAACCAACGTCTTCCTTCCGATAGTTCGCATACGTCGTCGCGACGATGGTGCCGTCTGGCAGCAAGTGAAGGCCGGGATAGAAGCCGTCTTTGAAGGTCTTGAGCAAACTCACGCGATACTGGCCGGGCTTGCCTTGCTTGATGTCGTCGTAGGTGCCGACCCAGGCGATGAAGCCGGCTTTGTCTTTCGATTGCGGTGTGGCGTTGCGGAAGACGATGACGAGGCGGCCGTCAGGCAAAGAGATGCCGTGATGACGATCACCGGTGAGGCCCCAGGGCGTGTCCACGGCTGGCGACCATGTTTTGCTCTCGTCGTGGCTGAACATCACGAGGCTCGTGCCGCTGCGGCGGTTCTCGCGCATGAGGCAGCAGAGTTCGTCACCATCGGGCGAGCGGAAGACATACGGCTCGCACGGATGCTTGCCGTCGAGCTTGGTGCCATCGCAGACCACGACCGGCTCCGACCAGGTGAAACCGCCGTCGCGGGTGATGGATTGCAGCACTTGCAGCGTGCCTTCTTCGCCAATGCCGCTACCGCGATGGAAGAGACCTAGCGACGAGCCATCCTTCAGCCGCACGATGCTGGAGAAGGTCATGATGCAACGAAAGGGATCGTCCTTCGCGATGCGCCCGCCGATGGGCGGCAGCTCGCGCCAGGTCTTGCCATCGTCCTCGCTGACGATGCGCGGCATGAAGCCCTGATGACGGCCTTCGACGGGCTTCGGGTTCTCCCTGTCGGTCAAGGTGCGTGCGGCAAAGACCCACAGCCGCTCTTTGCCTTGCGGATCGGTGATGCGGTAGATGCTGGGACAGTTCTTGAAGTTGACGTAGTTCGGCGGCAGCACGTCGTCCATGCGCGTCCAGGTCAAACCCGCATCATCGCTGCGTGCCATCGGCCCCGCATGACCGCCGTGGCCGATGTTCCAGACGCAGAACATCGTCTTGTTATCCGCCAGCATCGCCGTGGTCGGATGCGCGTGATACTCGCCCGGCTCCGGCGAGCCTCGCGCGACGACGATCTGCCGCTGCGTGTCCTCGGAGAGGTCGATATGCTTCAACGCCTCGCGCTGCTGCTGCCAAAGCGTCTTCTTCTCATCAGGTGCGGATTCCGAGGCACGTTTCGCGGCCTTGGTGGCATTGGCGACTTCGGGCTTGGCTTGGGCGAAGGCGCCCGTCGGTCGGGTGCCGGGCAAATCGCGATAGAACCCCCAGTTCGCATCGCCCAGTCCTTTGAGCAGCGCCAGCGTCTCGTGGCCGACATTGGGAACGATGGTGGAGGTGTGCGCGATATTCAGTTTCCTGAGGTGCTCGGAAAAGGCGCGGTTAAGCGGAGCCGTGTCGTCCCGGGCGCCGACGGCGATTCGCACCCGCACTTTGCCACGCACGGCATCGGCCTGCTTTTGCACGATGGCGATCGGATGCTGCGAACGGTAGTAACCCAGGTCGCCGCCGTAGGTGTCCTTCAGGATGCGTTCACGTTCGGCGGGGTTGCCCGTGGCCCGCGGTCCGGCGAAATCCAGGTCCAGCGGCCCGCCCGCAAGAACGGAGACCGCGCCGAAGAGTTGCGGATACTTGAATCCCAACCGCGCCGCGCCGTAGCCGCCCATGCTGAAGCCTTCGATGATGCGCCCTTCGCGCGCGGCGACGGTGCGAAACGTCGCGTCAATGTGCGGCAACAGTTCCCTGATGACGATGGTTTCCATCGGCACCGAGCCGTCCTTCGAGTCGCACCACATGCTCGACGCCAACCCATTGGGAAAGACGACGAGCATCGGCGGAATCTTCCCCTCGCGAATCGCCGCATCAAACCACGCTGACACCGGAGCGATGCCTTGCAGACCACCGCCGGTGCCATGCAGCCAGTAGAGCACCGGAAATCGCTGATCTTTGCCTGCTTCATAAACTTGCGGCGTGAAGACATGGCAACTGGCCTGGCGGCCAGCGGCTTTGCTTTCAAAGAGCAGTCGTTGCACACGCGGGGCATCCACCTCCGGCAGGGCCCAGCGGGCGGCTTCTTGCGCGTTCAGCGCGGCCAGCGGCGCGAGCAGCAGGGCGGTGAGGAGGGGGATGAGTCTCATGGTTTCAGGGGAAAGATTCTCACGTCGTCGTAGTCGCAGCGAAGGGTGTGGGCCATCTGGCGCAGACCGATCCAGCCGGTGTGGGTCCACACGGGGCCGTGCGTGAGGCCGTCGTCGTCAAAGGCTACGGAGACGATGTCATCAATGGTGAGACGGATGAGGCCGCCGCGTTTGTAGAGGCGGATGGTCTGCCACGCACCTGCCGCCGCGCCTGCGACGAGATCCGGACCGGTGGCGACGAGTGCGAAGCCCGAGTTCTTCCGCACGTTGGCGCTGCCGCGATCTCCGGCCCAGTAGGAGATGTGATAGTTGTTCAAGTCACCGCTGTGGTATTGCTTGAAGTCGCCGGTGCGCGGCTGGAGCGCGGGATCAAAGATGTTTTCGCCCTTCCGCCCGCGTGCGTTAAAGAAGATGATGTTCAGCCCTTCCTTGCGGTCTCGCGGGCGCAGTTTGAACTCCAGCAGGAAGTCAGCGGGCATCTCCCGGGTGAGCCAGCAGACGAGATGGTTCTTCGAGTCCGGCGCGGCGGCGCTTTCGAGCACGAGCACGCCATCCGCGATGCTCATGCGCGTGCCGCCTTCGAGTTTCCAATCCTTCAGCGCGTCCGCGTGGTCAAAGCCGCTCGCATACACGGTATGCTCGCGGTCCACATCGTCAGGGATGAAACGCTGGCCGATGAGCGGATGCGCGGGCGGCTCCTGGGCCTGCGTGGCAAAGGCCAGCGCGAGCACGCAGGCGGCCTGCCGGAGAAGAACATACGGGCGGTGTTTCATGGCTGCTTTTTCTTCTTGGCGGGCTTGCTGCCGGAGTCGGAGACCCAGTTGTCGCCGGAGCGGGTGAAGGTGCGTCCTTCCTTCACCTGCTTCACCGGCATGCCACGCTCATACCACCAGTGATCGATCTCGCGTGGCGCGGCCCCCGGCGCAATGCGGCGGTCGAAAAAGACACTCTCGCTGATGAAGCCCTCCGCGCTGAAGAGTTCGCGGCTCACCAGCACGCCCGTGCGGTCGGTGTATTGGCGCTCGGCCAGCTTTCCCTCGCGATAGAGAAGCTCGCGGATGGTTTTGCCCTCGGCGTTCAAATCCTCGCGCCTCACCAGGACTCCGCGCTCATGCTGCTCGCGGTGGATCACGCCGTCGTGGAGATGCACGATCTCACGGGTGGCCTCGACGGCCAGCATCGCGTCGGCGGCAGGCACTTCACGGCCCGCGACCATCCAGCGATCCCGCGTCCACTGGAAGTCCGTCGGCTTGTCCGCGAGGATGTCGATGCCCGCCGCCTGCGTGAGGCGCAGCACGGGTGAGGCCGCGCTCTCCAGTCCGCTCCACTCGACTGCCACTGCGGCATAGTCACCCGCCTCAGCGTGCTGGAGACTCTCGCCGGGCCGCAGCGGCTTGGCCGTGACGCGCTGCCCGTTTCGCAGCAGATGATAGCCGTGCGTTTCGCGATGCTCCTCGGCGGGAATGAGCTGCACCTTGCCCGCGACGAGGCGAAGGCTCGGCGGCTGCGGATTCCGCACCACCACGACATGCACATCCGTCTGCCGCTGGCGCAGCAGGATGGCATCACCACCGCGCACGCCGCTCCGCATGGCATCGGAGGCCTTCGCGCCGATGCGCTGCCACTGCTCATCCGTGAGCAAACGTGCGGCGAAGGACGTCACCTCCGCCCCGGTGCGTGCGGCGGACGCCTGGGTGCCGTGCAGGCCGCGGCGCAGCCCCTCGAAGGTCGTCGCCGTCTTCCGTTCATAGGCCACGATCTCCGTCTTGAGCAAGATTTCGCCTTGATTCGGGAAACGCGCGGTGGAGGCCACCCGCAGCACCTCCGCTGACTCACCCGCATCCTCGGCCAGGAGTGTGAAGGGGCCGTCTTTGAGGTCGTAATTGGTCACAAAGGCCACCTTCGTGCCATCCGGGCTGCCTTTCGGGTCCGCGTCAAAGATCGTCGAGGCATCGCCCGTCTCGGTGGGAAAGCAGATGTGCGAGAGCGGATGGATGAACATCCATCCATCACCCGAGCGCAGGTCCGCCAGCGTGTGATCGCCCGTGGCAAAACGTCCGCTGTCGCCGCACGGGCTCACATCGCCCACCGTCACGGCGGCCAGGATGTGCAGATCGCTCGGGAAAGGCTCGCTCCAGCGGCGACCGCGCACCAGGCCATTGCCCATGAGATGATACTCGCCATTGCCGAGCCACGCGGTGTGCGCGTTTTGCAGCATGGGAATGCCCGTGCGCTCATGCGTGCCATCCAGGTCATACCACAGCCGCGATGAGGTGAAGTCGCTGCGGTCGCCCTTCCACCGCGTGAAGAAGAGCGGATGCACCGGATTCGGCATGAACTGGTAGCCCTGCACCTGCGGCAGCGGCTGCACCTCCGTTTTCTCCGCGATGCGGATGCGCAAACCCGAACGCTCCTTCTTGATGCCATTGGCCTTGTCTTTGCCACGCTCCAATCGTCCGCCATACAGCCACTCATCCCGGGCCTCCGGCTCGCCCAGCTCCACTTCGCCCGGGATGGCCGCGAGGACTCGCCGCGTCCCCGCATCGACATCCAGCCACACGATTTCCGAGACCAGGCTGTCATTCTCATCCCGCCGCAGGTGCCGGAAGAAGAGCCAGTTCCTCTGATGCGCCCAGCGCGGCAGCGCCCCCGCCGCCACGCGGCGCGTGGCATCCAGATGGGCATCATAGAGGAAAAGCTCTGCGCCCAGCTTTTCCTCTGCCTCCCGCGTGAAGCACAAATAACGCCCATCCGCGCTCCAGCAGCGCGTGTTGTGATAGTTCGCCCAATGCCGCGCCTCCGGCTCGTTCGTGATGCGCCACACGCCGAGGTGCTGGCCGTTTCCCGGCGTCTGGAAGGTCTCGCGGCTGTGCAGTTGTTCGGCCAAGGGCGCGAGCAGCAGGGCGGTGAGGAGGGTGAAGGTCTTCATCGGCTTTTGAGTCGTTCCGCGAGCTTTTGAATGAGGCGCGTGGTGCTGGTGGCATTGCACGTCTGGCCGCTCGCCGCGTGTTCTTTCCAGTAAGCGGCG
>WBZU01000954.1_pt1 | contig 23291 bp, 19 predicted proteins | sample 5204311 | NCBI WGS metagenome assembly WBZU01 (sample SAMN12344359, study PRJNA552823) | activated sludge metagenome | biome: Activated sludge suspended growth; feature: Nitrification reactor; material: Wastewater; isolation source: activated sludge from nitrification reactor of wastewater... | reverse complement strand
GTGGGGCGAGCCAAAAGATATGCGTCGAGGACGCAAAGGGCCCGCATTGCGAACCTTGTCCGACGGGGCAATTCGCGAGTTCGTCCAATACATGCGCAGACCTGCAAGGAACGCCGATCGTCCACGAATTCTCCGAATTCAACATTCAACCGGGAGAAGAAATTCTGGGGCTTTGCCAGAGTTTCACCTTGAACAACGCCGAAGAAATTTGGGTCAATGCCGTCGAGCTCGAACAGAATGAATGGTCGCATCATTCCAATTGGACCTTCGTTCCGAGCGATCGCTTCGAGGGGCCGGACGGAGTTTGGAAATGCGGCGATCGCGATTATGATCAAGTCACCGCCGCGTTGGCCGGCGGAGTGCTTTATGCGCAATCGACGCAGGCGACGCGGGAAGTGCAAAAGTTTCCCGATGGAGTGGCCGTGCGTATCCCGCCCTATTCACGAATCATCGGCGACGTGCATTTGCTGAATCCATCAAACACGCCCGCGACGGGAACGCTCAAGCTCAGCATCTACGGAATTCCCAAAGCCGACGTGGCGCACAAGATGGTTCCGTTTCATCTCAATTACAGTGGTTTGGCCATTCCACCGCATGAAAAATCCAGGTTTGTCGGAGAATGCGACTTGAGTGGACCTTATGCCGCATCGAACGCGGTCTTCGATCCCAAAGTGTATTTTATTTTGCCGCATACCCACGCGCTGGCTGCCGGGTTTTTCTTGGAAATCTTCGGCGGACCGCGCGACGGCGAGAAAATCATCGAGCTCGGGCCGTACGACGGCGAAGCGCATGGGCGCGTATATGATAAGCCGATCGACATGACCGGGGCGACGGGATATCGCTTCGGGTGCGAATATCACAGCGACCGCGATGCGGTCGTGAAATGGGGTTTCGGCGATCAGGTCGGCCGCGGAAATCGGCACTGACGGCGATGTACGTATTTTTTCTGCGCCGTGTTCGGTGTTGGCATTCCCATGGGACCATAACAAGCCCGGCGGTCCCGTTCCCTGACAAACCTGGCTACTTGGCGCTTTCGAGCATTCCGCGCCATGCTCCGCGAGCTGCTTCCACGCCGTCGGTCGGTCCGGCGAGTTTGAAGAACCAATTTCCTCGATCCGGCGTTTTGACCACGGCTCCGAGCAATCGAAAATTCTCCTTCACCATTTGCATGGGCGATTTTTTCTTGGGTCCAAGAGCCGGACCAAGCGGGATCTTATACGTTCCCGCCACTTCGACCATTTCCACTTCGAGTTTGCCCACGGTGAATTTTTCGCGTTTTGCGCCGGTTCCGACGTCTCCGTCGAATTGCTTGAACCAAGCGGAAAACTGTTTGTCGGGGCTGCCTTCGGCGCCGGTCCCGTAGAAAAATACTTCGAGCGTTCCTTCTTCTTTGTCGTTGCCCGCTTTGGGAATGCGGTAACCGGCCTTTTGCGGGCCGGATTTCGGTACGTCGAGCGCCGTCCATGAACCGGGACTCGTCCATTGCAGCGGGGCTAGGGTCGGGGTCGACGTCGCGTTCGATGTCGTCGGCGGAGGATCCGGTTCCGCGGGGGCTCGTGAGCAGCCGAGAACAAAAAGACAAACCACATAGGTCGGCGAAATCGTTTGACGCCAAAGGGAATTCATCGAGGTTCGCACGCGCCAACAAGTACACCATCGGTTCGCAACGTGCACGTGCGGAATTGGTATGAGCGCAAAAGAAGCGCGGTTATACGCCCAGATCCAGCCCGCGGTCGGCAAGTCGGCGGCGAGCTCCGTTGACTTCGTCACACGTCTTGATTGACGCAATGGCCAGCGCCAGCGCCGCTGCGGCAAGCCACGGACCGGCCAAGGCAAACAGCGACGCGAGGCCTCCGGCGAGACTCAAGACCAACCATGCGCCGGAGAGGAGCAACGTCAAAATGCCCAGCGTCAGCTGCAAAATCGCGCCCATCGCGCGGGCTCGTGCCAGCATGAGTCCCGTCAGGGCAAGCGCTCCGCCGACGAGGACCAGCGTAATGGGGCCGAGAAAATACAATCCGGTCAAGCGAAAACCCGAGAGTGTTTGGACCCCGGTGAGCAGAACGATAGCGCCCGCCAACATGCCTATGCCGCCGGCAATCTTCAATCGTGAAGGCGTTCGAGCGGCAACGATGTCTTCGTCTTCTGCGTTCATGAGCGGGGCCTTAGCGCGTGATGTACCGAGGCGCAAGGTTTTTCATGGACATCGCCGGCGAAATGAAGGTCACGCGCGGATTCGGCGGGCCGGGTGGCGTCCCAATCGCGATCGAAAATAGTTTTACTCGCTATTGAAATGAAAATATCGACCAAGACGTACGGGCGGCAGGTGTATCGACGGGCCCAAACGCTCCATTACGCAACATTGCGAAAGAAGCGCGGTTTTTCAGGCCGCCCATACTCGGTGATCGACGTTCCTCACGATTCGCCACGGGTTACGTCGGCTCGGCACCGGGCCGCATCGCGGCGGGAAATGGCAGTGGACAGCGCCTTGCGGATGTGTTCATCTTGGAGAACGGAGTCTGCGCGCGAGTCTTCTCGACGGCGCAACGATACGAGCGAATTCATGCGTCTGTTCGTTGGATGTCCAAGCAAAGCGGTTCGAGCGTCCGACACGGTTCGTCGAGGGGCGGCGTGATGGGGCACAATCCGTTTCTCGGACCACGGGCGTATGGAAGTGCCGAGCGCGGCTTATTTTTTGGACGGGAAGATCTTGCCAAGCAATTGTGCGACGCGATCGTCACGCAGCGTCGGGTGACGATTTACGGTCCCAATGGTGCGGGAAAGTCGTCTCTGTTGTATGCGGCGGTTTTGCCGCTCATGGCTGAAAAACACGACACGCGCGTCATTCGCGTGGAAGAATGGCCGGAATCCGAATCGCCGACCGCGCGTCTTGCGTCGGTGCTGCGGGGCGAGTTTGGCATCAGCGAAACTGCGGTCGAGGAATCGCCCAAAGAATTGGTCGTCAAGACCGTGAGGAGCGCCGCTCGCACGTCCCCGCGGAAATTGCTGGTTTGTCTTGATCACCTCGAGCAAGTCTGCGCCGCTTATCGTTCCGGCCCCGAACTCGCGGAATTCTTCGAATGCCTCGATGAGCTTCTAGACTTGTCCTTTCAGACGTTGCATATCGTATTGGTCATACGTGACGAACTATTGCCGAAATTGCGGAGGCGATTGCGTCACGGACAAACCCTCGAAGAACATAGCTTTCGCGTGGGGCCGCTGCTGGTGAGGCAAGCCGTCGAGGCGGCGATGCAGGCTTTGGCGTGGGCCGAGGCGCCGCAGGAATGGTCCGTCGATGAAGTTCACGCGTTGATGCTTCAAGTTCGTACGCCTGGACAAATTAATTCCGAGGAAGCGGAGATACAGGCGGCTCATGCGCAAATTGTTTGTCGGGCGTTATTCGCCGAACGCGCCGAGGGCAAGCATATCGACGTCGTCGACATCGAGCCGATTTTGCGTAATTACCTGGAGTCCGTCCTGAAAAACCTGGGCGCCGAACGAACGAACGTCGAAGCCCTCCTCGAAGCTCAGGTTGCACGCAACGGCGGTACACGGACATTGCGATCGGCGGACGAGCTTGCCGAAGTCGTCACCGATGCGCATGAATTGGATCGTCTCTTGAAACTCCTCGAGGACGCGGCGATATTACGAACGATCGAACACGAGGGGACGTGTTATTTCGAGATTGCTCACGAAGGGTTTGCCCGATATGTGTTCCTCAAGAGGCAAGCGCGTGAGCGAGCGGAAAAAGTGGGGCGCGAGCGGGTGGCGCTGCGCGAACGATCGGCGACGGAGGGGCGTCAGCGTCGTCGTATTCGACTTTTCTCGGCGGTTTCGGTTGTCCTGACGTTGGGGGCATTGGTGCTCGGGTTATGGGCGCGAAAGCAACAAAACTTGGCGGAAGCGGCGTTCGAGGCGGCAAAGTCGGCCGAATCGACGGCCAAATTGGCCGAAGCCGAAGCTCGCGCCAAAGCTGTCGAAGCCTCCGATGCTCGGCTTCTGGTTGGTTTTCGTGAATTACGCAGCCGAGGCCATGTCGCCGCCGGATTGAAGCTTTTGCACGATGTCCAGCAGCCCGAGCAGGCGCACGAATGGATTGCCTTGGCCAATGAAGGTTTACGTCGGAGCGTCCTCGAAGTGACCCTGCGCGGCGAGCACGAGCCGTTTGTCATGGCTGCGTGGAGTCACGATGGCAAACGTATTGCCGCCGGAGCCGCCAATGGTCAGGTGTGGATATGGAGCGTCACGGGCGATGGGGCCACGTTGCGGCTTCCCATTCATCAAAATCGCATCGTCTCGGTCGCTTGGAGCCCCGATGATTCGCGACTTTTGACGGCGTCCGAAGACGGCTCCGCCCGGCTTTTTGCCGTCGATGGGAGTGACAAACCTCGTGTTTTCGATCCGAAAGCCGGCCCATTGCGGCAGGCCGTGTATAGCCCTGATGGAACACGTATCGCCGCCATTGCCGCGGATCCCGTCGTTCGAGTTTGGCCGGTGGACGGCTCGGCACCGCTCGAGATTCGCGGTCATTTGGATGCATTGACGAGCCTCGCGTTTTTTCCCGACGGCAAATCCATACTCACCACATCCGCCGACAAAACCGCGCGAATTACTTCGATCGAAGGACCGCCCAAGGTCATTGTGCTCGGCGGACATCAGGGGACGGTTCGTCATGCCGCACCCAGTCTCGACGGAAAGTTTGTCGTGACCGCTTCCGATGACAAGACGGTTCGTGTGTATCCCACGGCGGGCGGCTCTGCGCCGGTGCTCTTGGAAGGGCATGGAGATGCGGTCATTCATGCCGCGTGGAGTCCCGACGGATCGCGAGTCGTGACGACTTCGCTCGATAAAACCGTGCGTAATTGGGCTTCCGACGGTAAATCGACGCCGATTGTTTTTTCGGCCGAAGGCATGACCATGACGTCGGCTTCGTTTCGCAAAGACGGCCGATACATTCTCACGCGTTCCATGGAACGAACCGTTGCGGTGTGGCCCGCTTCGGGCGGCAGTCCATTGCGCATCGATGCGCATGACGGGCCTGTCGTCACGGCGGAGTGGGGCCCCGACGGCAAACGCGCGATGTCGGCGTCCGGAGCTGTTTCCGCGGGGGCGACGCGTGACGCCACGGTCAAAGTTTGGCGACTCGAGACGCTCGAGAGTTTGTCCCGGAGCCGAAAACCTTATTTTCATACAGCCTCGATCCTGGCCGACGGATTACGTGCCGTGGCGGCGTTCGATGATCGCTCGGCGCTGCTTTTTCAGCTCGATGGTGAAGGGGAGCGAATTCGTTTTTCCGGGCACGAAGGTTGGGTCTCGGGCGCATTTGCGAGCGCCGACGGTTCTTCGATCTTGACCACTTCTTTTGACAAAACCGCTCGAATTTGGAAATCCAATGGTCAGGGTGAGGCGGTTGTTTTGCGCGGCTCGGAATCGGCGCTTCGCGCCGGTGCATTCAGTCCCGACGGCAAACGTGTGGTGACCGTCGGGGACGACAAGAAAATTCGTATTTGGAAAACCGACGGCGGAACGATGGAACGCGAGTTGTCCGGACATACGGATCTCATTACGAGCGTCACGTGGAGTCCCGACGGTGTGTTTGTCTTGACCTCGTCCATGGATCGTACGGCCCGCGTTTGGCGCGCCGATGGATCGCGACAACCCGTGATTCTGAGCGGTCACGTCGGCGGCGTCGTTTCTGCGGCCTGGAGCCCGGATTCGGCTCGAGTCGTCACAGCGTCCGAGGATCACACGGCGGGGGTGTGGAATGCCGCGACCGGGCAATTATTGTCGTCATTCGAGCATACCGATCCCGTGTTGACGGCCGCGTTTGGGGCCGACGAAAAACGCGTGGCGACGTCCACGGTGCACCACGGTATTCGGGTCTGGAAGGCCGACGGCACCGAAGAGCCGCTCGAATTGCCCGTCGATTCTCCGGTCATGTCCATGATGTTTCTCGATGGCGGACGACGTATCGTTGCTATTTCAGAGGACGACACGATTCGGACGTTCATCATTGATATCGACATGCTCATGGGGCAGCTCGAAGCAGCCAATCGCGATTGTTTATCGCCGCAGGAACGCGTCACGTATCTTGGCGAAACCCTGGAGACTGCCGAGACATTGTATGAAGCGTGTGAACGATTGGCGAAAAAGCGACCGGTGAACACCAGGGAGGAGCCTTGACATGAAACGTCGACATGCGCTCCTGATGCTTTCGTTTGTCGTCTTTGTCGTCGGATGTGTTTCGCCCGGAGAAACCAATACGGATGCCGATGCCGCAGCGCCCGCAACGTCGGGGACCTCCGCATCTCCGCAACGAACTCGTTCGACGTCAAAAGAATCGCTGCGCGTGGAAAAACCTCTTCTCGCGGAAAATGAGGTCCGTTTGCCGCTCGTGGTGATCCCGGCGGATGCCATCGTCGAAGTGGATGACGCTTTGGTTCGTCGCCGTCACGGAGCTGTCGAAATCGTGGGCAAAGTGGGCGATGAGCGCCGGGTCCGTGTGTTTGTCGGAGCAACCAGTGTTGAAAAAGTCGTCAAAATCGACGCTGTGGGACTCGTTCCTTCGATGATCGATCTCGGCTCGCCGCCTTGACTCGATTCCACGAATTCGCCGATTGAGCCAAGCATCGCTCGACGCAATGACTGCATGCGGCGTTCGAGCATCGCGAAATCGTCTTTGACTGAGTGCATAACGAAGTTTCATACCGGCGTGACGATTGAAAATGCACTAAGATGAATTTCGCCATGCCGCAGCTCATTCCCCGCCACGAAGCGCTCGCGCGAATCATTGCCGAAGGTGGATCTCCGGTTTGTCTCATGTGTGCCATTCGCGACCATAAAGTCGGCGACACCCATGTGATTCATGAAGACGATGAAATGCTCGTCACGCTTCCGCGATATGTGCGTCGTTGGGGGCACGTGATGGTTATGCCGAAGCAACATCTCACCGCATTTTCCGCAATGGATCCGTCCTCGTATCTGCGCATGAGCATGTTGTCATTTCATTGCTCGCGTATGGTCGAGCGTATTCAAAAACCTCGGCGCGTGTATGTCGCTTCGACGGGTAGCAGCGCGGGGGAGATCACGCAATCGTCCGAGCATCTGCATGTGCACGTGATTCCGTTGTACGACGTCGACGACAAACCGTCTTCTATTTTCAGTTGGGCCGAAGGGGTTTACGTTGCCGAACGCGAAGAATGGGAGGAACTTCGCAGCGCATTCTCTGCGGCACTGAAGGCGGAAATGGAATCAATGCCGGTCCGTCAAGGCGCGTTTGGAAAGACCACCGATGGTTTGTGCTCCAACGGATCTCCCGCGGGGTCGTAAGCGGCGAGCGAAGTGGAGATGGCGCCGAGCGTGTCCCGACTCGGTTTGTATTTGGGGGAATCGAAGGCGATAGCCCTCCGCCACGCGTCGAGCAGCGTGGGTTTGTCGGAGTGGGCCGACCATGCGGAAGCAGCGTCGAGGGGTGTGTTCGTGTCGAGCGCGGTGATGAGCGGGCTGCGCAGCAGTGCGTCGACGAGGGCGACATTTTCCGCCACGATGGCTCGTTCGTGCGGCGTACCAATCGACCACTGTTCGATCATGGATTCATTGCAGACGATGTATTCGCGAAAGCGCGGGCCTGCATCGGGTTTGCGACGGACGTGAAAAACCGCGGCGATTCGTTCCGGGTGGGCGATGGCTTCCGAGGTGGCGACGGGGTTGTTGTCGAGGTCGACAAACGAAAAAACGTCCTTCTCCAAAGGATCCAGTTTGGCTACAAACGAATTGTCTTTCAAAACGATATGCACGAGCGCATGACCATAACTTCGTTCTCCAAGGGGAACCGACGTGGCGAAAGGGGAGGGCCACGCATATCGGCGCTTCGACAGGCCCGGGTGCTCCGAAAGAAGCCTCGCTACGTCGCGTGACTCACCGGTTCCTCGTGACAAACGTATCAAGAGGCTGCTGTAAGGCGACGGGCCTCCACGCGTTTTCGCCGTAGCCACGAGCAACATCCTTGTTTGACGCAATTTAGCGATCTGATCGGGGGTCGTCCACGAGTACAGTTCCTTTCGGACGAACCGCTGGTCCGTGACGCCAAGTTTGTCGAGACGCTCTTCCAGCGACGGCGCTTGTGGAGAAGGTGCAGTGGTCGCTGTGGGGACGCCGGAAGGGTTTGTCTCGACCATTACGCCGCTGGAAGGCACGGGCGAGGCGGTGGAAGCAACTTGTTTTGGCGGGGCTGGGATCGCCGTGGGGACCGATGTTGGGGTAGGCGCCGGAGCTCCCGTACACGACGACGTGAGGGCGATGGTGCCCAGAAAAACAGCGGTAAACCTCGACGACGACATGCGCCTCGGGTCATATCATGGGATTTGCCGACGAGGCGATGGAATGCAATTTCGTCGTAGGCGGGGTTTTGAAGGATTGACTTTGTGGCCTTGGTCTGCGACGACGGAGGTGGCGTTTTGGCGAAGTTTGCAGGCGAAATGCAGGATTCGGAGGAACCATGGGTTTGGCGATTGGCGTGGGTGTGCTGGCCGATCTCATCGTGCATGATGAAGAAGGGGCGCAATGGATGCGTTCCAACATCGACCGATTGAACAAAGTGTTGAAGAAACAGGGGTTGGCGGAGCACAACGAACCCGAAAAATTACCGCGATTGTCAAGACAATCCGTGTCGAGTTACCCTTATAGTTTCTTGCATTATCTGCGTCGCGCGTTTGCCTGCGTTGTCGAAGGAAAACCCCTTCGCACGGGGGAAATGTCCCAGCGCGACATGGACTTCGTGAGTGATGTGGCTATTGACTTGATGGACTCCCATCTTTTGAGCCATTCGGATGCCGAGGGATATTACGTCCCCCAAGATTTCGCCGATCCGCTTTGTGACGATTCGTTGCCGGGATCTTTTGCCGGATCGTTACCGCGATTATTGAAAGAGCTCGAGCGGGTGGCGCCGGCGCTCGACATCGGGCTGAAAAATGGCGAACTTGTCGCGGGTGAGGCGGACAAACTGGCGCGCGTCGAAGACGCCGATCCGATGTTTCGCGAGAAAATCGTGTGGTTTTCATTGTACGAGGCGGCAAAGCTTTGCCTCGAACACGGAACGCTTCTCGTGTTTCATTGAGATGCGGCGACCGGGGAGGTCGATGTTCATCTTCGGGAAAATCGTCCAAAGCATTGCGACAATGGGCGTTGATTGTGCTAACCTGCGACATCGTTTACAACGAATTGCGCGGCAGGGTCGGCGATGGACGAAATCATCGAGCGTTACGAATACAAATACTTGGTCCCGGATTCCGTCGTACCGGCGATTCGAAATGCGGTGAAAACCACGTCCAAGATCGATCGGTATGCAGGGCCCGACGGTACTTATCGGATTCGTTCGTTGTATTTCGATACCGACAAGTTCGATCTGTTTTGGGCCAATGAGCGGGAACAACCCGATCGATTCAAGCTTCGCGCCCGTACATATCCGGGAAAAACCAGTCCGGTTTTTTTGGAGGTCAAAAGAAGAGCGCTCGATGTCATCATCAAGTCTCGAGCGGCGGTGCCTGCGGACGCTTGGAAAGATATTGTTGCGGGAAAAGACACGGCTCTTGCGCGGCTGGCTCCGCATGTTCGCGCGAATGCGTTGAAGTTTCTCGCGCCATACCATCGACATCATATTCGTCCGGTGTTGCTCGTTGAATACGAACGCGAAGCATATATCAGCGAAGTCGATTCTTATGCCCGCTTGACGTTCGATCGCAAGATCGCCGTGCAAGAGCAGGAAGAGCTGGATTTGGAGGCGATTCCGAATCGATGGCGATTTGTGGATCACAAGGCGCAAACGCGCACACCGGAACCTGTCTCGGTATTGGAATTGAAGTTCGAACGTCGGCCTCCGCGATGGATGGTCGCTTTGGTGCAACGGCTCGATTTGATTCGGTATTCGTTTTCCAAATATTGTTATGGCGTCACCGCCGAACTTACGCTACCCGAGGTGCGGCGTAATTCCGATATCGCCGTGCGGTAACGTCGAATCAGCTGCACGAGTCGCAGATGCACGACGGCTCGTTTTTCGGCGATGGATAAGGCTCGCAAGGTATCGATGTTTCGCGCTTCGAGAGCCTGTTGAGCTTGTTTTTCAGCCTTTTCGCTCAAGGGAAGCGCTCGTTCGCGGTAATGCGTGACCAGCTCCTCGGCCGCGCGTACGTCGCGCACGCGTGCGCGGACGTCATTGGCGACTCGCTCGACTTCCGCTTCGAATGCTCGCAATGCCGCTGTTTTGGCGGCATCCGAGGCGGCGATGCCATTGCGATTGGTATCGAAAATGGGAAGATCCATGCCGCCTTGGAAAGTCCATGCGTATCCTGGATTCGATTTCGGCGCAAATTCGTAGCCGACTTCCAAAAAAGAGAACCAAGGAAATCGTTTGGCTCGTTCCGCAAAAGCCCGGGCATCGGTGGCATCCAAGCGCGCGGCTGCGACGGCCACTTCCGGACTGCGCTTTAATGCTCGCTCGACCAGCGTCTGTTCCGAAGGCAAGTCGGGGGGCGGCCAGGCGAGCGTCGGATCGTTTTTGATTTCGATATTCGTTATTGTCGTAATACCCACGACGGCGAGCAGCGAAGCCATGGCTTGTTTTCGTTGCGCCGATTGTCGTTCGGCATCGGAATCCGTTTCAATTGCGGACAAATTCGCGAGCGTTTCTTCCAATGACGTGGATTCGCCTCCCGCGACACGGGATTGAAAGTGCTTCGCAATCGACCGACGCACTTCGGCCATTGTGTTGAGTGCGGCGATTTCCGCATCGAGTAAAGCCACATCGTCGAATGCCCACCGTACGTCGTCTTCGATCGTCAGCTCTTCCGCGCGCAGATTGGCGAGGGCGAGAGCGTGTTTGGCCCGGGCTTCGGCGACGTCCGCGGCGATCGCCCCCGGTCTTTCCGGGAAAAACCGCAATGCCGTTCGCACTTGAGGTTTATCGGCGAGCAGTTCCTGGAGACGTATTTGCGAAACGCGAAGTTCAGGGTTCTTGATGCGATCAGCGGCGGCGATGTTGGCTTCCGCTGCTGCGGCTGCGGCTTGCAAAGCCAACAGGCGCGAGCTGTTTTTCTTGGCCAGCTCGATAGCTCGATCCACGGTGAGCGTCGTCGGAGTCGATTCTTCGGCATTCGTCGCAGGTTTGTCCTTTTCACGGCCAGCGGACGCAATGCGATGTGAATTCACATTCTGCGGTCCGAGGCTTTCGCGGTACATCGCGACAGCTTGCTCGGAACCGGTTTGGGAGAAGTTCGTCGCGCATCCCGTTGCGGAAAAGAACAATACAATGCAGCAGCGGGACAAACCAATTTTTATTGCTTCCACGCGATTTCCTCGAACAGAGGTGCTCCTCCGCCGGTATCGAAGACGACCATGAGTTTGTCGGGTGAAAGTGAGGGGGTAACGCCTTCCGGCTTGAGTCCCGGAAACTTCTTGATCAGTACGGGAGTAAGAGCACCCGCGTCGGGGCGGTCAACGCGCCAGAGCGCCCCCGCATCGCCATCCGCGGTGGACGGAGTCGACGTGAGCACGAGTTGGCCATCGGCGAGGAACGTCAAATCCGAAATACCACCGGGAGTGGTTTTTCCTTCCACGTCTACGTCGACGCGAACGCGGGCCCATAATGATGCGTCGGATTGCGCCAATGGCTTGCCCTCGAATAACGCGCCGGGGGAACCGAGTTTCCAAATCATTGCGCGGCCCTCCGCATCGAGCGGCGCTTTCAAGCCCAAATACAGCGCGCCCTGCTTTGCCGTGAGGCCTTCGATATCGAGGCTTTGCGTACCATCCGGCAAACCGAGCGCCGTTGCTTTGGCGGTGTCGGCATCGAGCAATTCGGCGAGATGCGCTTCACCGCTTACTCGATAACCGTCGCCGTCTTTGCGGAGCCGCAAAAGCGCAGTACGGGCCGCTTTCCGTTTGCCTTTTTTGCTGTAGCTTTGCGACGAAAGCAGGAAGATGTCTCCGCCGTCTCCGGCGGCGATGGCTTCGACGTCCGAAAACTCGTCAACGCCTCGCACCGGTACCGGATCGGCCTGCAATTCGCCGGTTTTGGACAACGCGAAGAGCCAAGGAACTCCCTCGTCGCCGTCACGACCGGTATCATCACTCACGAGGAGATATCGCCCATCCGCGCTTTGGGCAAGAATGCCCGAAGCTTCGAATCGAGTGCGTCGAGCGAGTGAAGCCGGCATTTTCATGGGCAATGGGGTCGTGGTCGTGTTCGCCGCCGCTTTTGATTGCAGCGCAGGAGTCACCGGGACGACGGAGGGCTCGAAAACGACGTCGAATGCTTGTCCCGGCACAACGTTCACCGGATTGACCAATTCAACGGTTACTTCGCGGCCCCACATTGGAACTTTGGGGGTGGTCCAGCAGCGAGCCGGCAATTCGGTCACCAGTGGGCCGAGGACGACGGTTTTTCCTTGCAATGCACTCCCGGATTGTCCACGAATCCAGAGTTTGGTCGGGTCGCCTTCGCGAATACCCAGGGCAACTCGCTCGGGAACGCAAGCGACCACGCGCCCGACGGCGTTTACGAGGCGCACGATGGGATCGCCGGGCGCGGCGACTTCGCCGGGTTGCTTGCCGATCGCCGCGACGCGTCCGCGCTGCGTGGCTCGAAGAACGTAGCCGGCGCGACGTTGTTTCAATCGTTCGATGCTCCGTTCGACCACGCGAATATCAGCGTCGAATTTTCCTTCGATTTCGGTGTCGCCGGCGCTGATTTGTTTGCGTCGATCTTTGGCCGCTTTGATTTGTTTGGCCAAGAGCTGCAACGTTTTGGGTTTTTCCGTGGCCACGGCGGCGACGCTCGCGCGCTGCAAATCGAGGCGCGCGTAGTCATCGTAAATGGCTTGTCGTTCATCCACCAAATGTTTTACGCGTAAAACTTCACCTTCGAGCGCTTTGGCTTGCGCATTTGCGCGCCGTTGATCTTCGCGTTGAAGAGCTTGTTCTCGTTCGAGCGTCTCGAGATCCACGTCGAGGCGTCGAGCGAGCAGAGCTTGTTCGGCCCGCATGGCGGCTTCGAGGCGTACTTTTTCGGCTTCAGCGAGCGCTATTTCCGCATCGACCGCGGTTGCGTCGAGCGTGGCGACGATTTGCCCCGGTTCGACTTCGTCGCCGACTTGCACATCGATTTTGACGACTTTGGCGATTTCCGTCGGGGCAATGGCTTCGGGAAGCGCTTGGGCGAAAGCCACGACATGTCCGCGCGAATCGGCGCTGAAATGCAGCAGAGCTGCGGCCCCAAGCGTGCCGACGAGGCATAAGATCGGTGCGAATCGCTGTAGACTTGCTTGCATGGAGTAGAGCAAGATTTTTGATTTCATGGCTACAGGTCCAACGTCGGTTCTTGGAGCAGCAAGGCGACGTCTTGCACTCCTTTGATGGCTTGAAGGTCCGAAACGAGTTTGGCTCGGAGTTCCGGCGCGCGTACGGTGATCTGATAGGCGTGCTCCATCATCGTGCCTTGCGCGGCTTCACGAAGCGTCACCAAGGCGAATGTGCGGCAATGCAGGCGCATGATTTTGGCGATGGCTTCGTCGGCTTCGGGTCCCGCGGGCGCGGCAAAACGCAATAACCCGTCGGGGGTTTGTCGGGCGCCATATCCGGTGACATGAAGAAGGACGAACCCGAGTGAGAAAATAATGGTGCCTAAAATGGCCGCTCCGTGGGCTTGTGCACCCGTGGCCATTCCCACGCTGAGGGCCGCAAAAATAAAAATTACGTCCCGTGGATCCCGAAGCGAAGTGCGAAATCGAACGGCGGACAGGCCGCCGGCCATTCCAATTCCCGCCGCAATGCTCGAACCGACCGCAAGCATCAACATACATGCAATCACGCTGCCCATGGCCATGCCATGCACCGTCGAGCGTGAATACGACAGCCCTCGGAATGTCGCCATGTAAATGATCGCAATCGCTTGGCCCAGGCCGAATGCAAGTAACAACGAAATGAGCGCTTTTCGCCATTCAAAAGGGTCACTCTGCGTCAGTGGTTCGAGCCATTCCATCGTTCATCCTGTTTCTTCAACCACCGAATCTCGCAATTCGATTCACGCTCTACGTGATGACGTACCGATGATGCCGTTGCTTCCATTTGGCATCGCAACGTTAATTGCCTGACTTCAACCCGCACTCCGCGCGTTTCGTCCGTATGAGAGCCGCGAACGTTCCCCGGCAGCTCATCTTTGTGTCGGTGCTGCGACGCTCATGTTACGAGATCGTGTAGTGTTGTCAAGCGACGACGAGGGTATTTGATCAACGATTTGGCGAGTTTCAGCACATTGACAAAACACCCTCGTTGTCGGCTTGCAACTGCGGTCATTGACCTCCGCGTCCCGGATAAGGTCGCGCTTGCTTCACGTACAAGGTCGGTTCCTTCCCCGGCGCCGCTTCGTCATCGAATTTGAATTCGACATCCATCGCATACCAACCCGTATTGCCGGCAGCCGGGCCATACGCGGGGGAAAACCGTTTGTGTATCGCATCGAGCGCTACGCCGAGCGAATGAATTTGCACATTCGACAGGACCGTTTTTCCCGTCGGAATGATGCTCGAATGCGTCAAGTACGTCGTCGGCTGGTTCGGCTGGCTGAAGTAATAAAGGAATTGGTCGCTCGTCACGCCCGGCGGAGGCGCAACGACTTCGATGTCTCCGCCATCCTGAACGTTGACGTAAAATGCCGGATCCACGCCCGTATCGTCGAAGGGATTGGCCGTAATCGCCACGCCGTTGGCCTCTTCATTGGCGAAATTCCAATGCACGAGGAGCGCCATTCCCACCGAATCGTGCGCGATACTGTAATAACTGCGCTCTTCGAAGGTTCGGAACGACCACGTGCTCATGTACGTTTCGCGTATGGCATTGAGCACGTCGTCCCAAACGGCTGGATCTCCCGAATGAGATTCATAACAACCCGCACACGGGAAACCATCGAGATCCTCGCTGTTGGTGCTCGTCCGAAAACGCATTTTGTGCATCCCATAGTCCGCCGCGATCTTGGCCTTGAGCAGGGTTTGGAATTCCATATCGATGGGCGCAACGGCCATCGCCGCTCGAAGTTCGGCGAGCTTCTGATCCCGTACCGCCGCGTCGGACTTGAAGGTTGCATCCGCAAGAAAGCCGTTGATCATGTCGTAAAACCCGTTCTGTTTCATGAACAGGTCGTAATAATAGACCGGCACCGCGAAGGCTTTTTGAATGGGCACGCCTTCCGTTCGCGCCAATATCGAATATTGCGCCGCTTTGCCTCCAAACGCGAGCACCGACTTCTTGATGGCGTCACGTAGCGACGCTCCGGCGGCCGGTTCCGGCGTTACATCCTCGATGTTCCACAATCCCGTCACGGTCAGGTCGAGTTGCGGAAGGACAACCGGCGTCGGCTTGTGCGCCTCCCAGTAAGCCTGCGCCTCGGCCGCCGTGACTTCACGGACGGCCCATTCGGAAGCGCCTACCGTCAGTTCGACCAGTTTTCCTTCGAGCGCACGCAACGTGGTGTTTGTCATGGCTCCGCGCAAGCCCATGTTCGGTGTGTGCCGATTTTGCGACAGGACATTGATGTGCGACAGGGGCGTTTGGAATTCCTCCGTAATGAGTCCCTGCACGACGGAGATATCATTCGGCGCTTCGTCGAGCACCACGATATCTTCATGCGTCAAATACGTCGTCGCCAGATTGGCTGCCTTTTCGAAGCGTAATCGTCCAATCGCGGTGGCCAACGATAACGGCTGGTAATCGATTGCCGCATACAGCTCGTCCGTGGTGACGACGGGAACCGCGGAACCCAATTTGGCAGCTTCGACCGCAACCGCATCCGACGTGGGATGAAATCGCAGCTTCTTGCCGAAAAAGGCGTTTTTTGCGACCGTTTGATACAGCAGCGTAATCATTGCGGCCGAGGCCGTGTCATAAGGCGAAACTTCGAGCGCCCATATTTGAGGCCCCTCGTAATAGGTCACGGCGCCCAAAATAAAGCGACGATCGGGCGTGTAGTATTCGGTCGTGTTGAAGCTGGCCAGGTCGGGCACAATCGGCAAACCATTACCCGAAAGGTGCGTCGAGGCAAACTCGTAGTGGATCTGGTATTTCACACTGTTTTGGAAATACAGTGCATTGTTGTCCGCTTGGTCGAGAACGACCTTGGTCGAGCGCGCCCCCGGGAGATCGACCGTGACGGGGACGGAAGCCAGGGCTTGAAAATCGCCGTCGCATCCGACAATTTTCAAGAATTCCGGCGATTCACCGCCGCTCGGCAATTGACATTCGAATACCGGTTCTGCGGGTGTTTGCGCCGTATCGCTGCACGCGATCGGCAGCGATGCTGTCAGCACAAGCAATCCAAATGTCGCGAAGGCGCGCTTGTTCAAGGTCATGTTGTTCTCCGAAGTAAAGTCCGACGCTGTAACGAAACGATCACGGAACCAGCGAGAAACAATAGAATCCGCCGTATCCACCACCCGAACCGACCGTAACTTCTCCCGGAATCGGCGGACCCATTTCAATCAGGTTCACGCCCGGAGCACACCCGGATTCGTTGAGGGACGACATCCAATTCGCCATGCTTCCGTCGCCGCCCGGCGGTTTGGGGCCGAATCGCGGCCAGGAATGCCCGACGCGAGGACGTCCCTCGGTGGCCAAATCTCCTGCACCGCCCGTCCAATCCAGACACGTCGCCGTCGGGCCGAACAGCATGCCCTGTGCGTTTGACCCGGTCAGCATATCGTGATTGTCGACTTGGCCCTGATTCGGATCCGGCTGATGGTTCGGCACACCGTCTTCATTGGGGAAATCATTGATGATGGCCGGATCCGCTCCTGTCGGTCGCTCCGTCAGCAAATCCGTCTTGTTCGCGGCCAACAACCGACCGAGACGATCGTACCAGGGCCCTTCACCGATACGATCCTTGGCATTGACTTGTTGACCATTTTCGTCGGCCACCGCGCTGAGAAACGCGCGCCACGGCTTTTGACCGGCACCGGGCATGCTCTTTTCCGCGATCGCCGCGCAGATCTTATCCGCCCCGCGAAGTCCGGCGCCCGGCCCGGTTTCTCCAAATCGTAAATCCCCGCCAAACCCTTCGGGATTACCCGACAATTCTTGCAATGCCTTGAGACTCGTCACGAAGAAGCTGAATTTTTCCGTCGGACCACCGGAGCTGCTCGACGTGGAGCTCGAATTGCCCCCCGAGCTGCTCGAACTGCCGGTCATATCACCGCTCGACGACCCCGTACCGGAGCTCGAAGACGTCGAATTGCCGCCATTACCGCCCGTACCGAGCGAAATTTGACTGTCGCTTCCGCATCCCGTGAACAGCAGCGATGCGCACCCGACCAACGATATTGCAACAAGACCAATCCTCATGGAAAACCCCTTTTCTCGCCCATGCGTAAGCTCGTGTCGTAGTTTCTACTTGCAGGTCAAATCCGGTTGGCACGTTTGTCCCATGGGACAATTCTCATTTGCCGTACACGAAGTCAATCCTGGAATCTCCACCGGATGCTCAATCGACGAGGATATGACCAAATCGACGCGCCCCTGCGCAATCGTCGTCGAACCCGTCGCTTTGCGTGTGACAATGATGGTCGGGAAACCCGCGACCCCCAAATCCAACAATTTCGTGACCAATGCGGAGGGGATCTCGAGCGATCCCGTGTCGTCCGCTTCGCATTCGATCATGCCCTTGGTCCCGCCGTGATGGCTGATATCGAGTTTCACGTAGATCTTCGAAATATCTGTTTTACCGGGCGCCGTCCACGAAATGGCCAGAGGTTTGCCCGTTTCGATCGTAATGGTCGAGCTGCCGAATACGAGCGGCGCGACGCCCTCGGACGCGACACTGAATGCTTGGTAAAACTCGCCCGCCGCGGTAAACGTAATGGCTTCCCCTTCAGAGAACGCCGGATAGGGCAATTTCACATCGGCAGGTGCCTGGTACCCATTGACGATCGGATTCATCGCAAATGAATCTCCTCCCGCCTGCGGATGCAGACCTTTTACCGTTACCGTCCCCGCGCTGTGCGCAATCGGGTAATCCTGACATTTTTCATCTTCGACGCAAACCGCGCTGCCGCCGCACGGCGTACTGCAAAAAGGAACACGCGGCGTCGACAATGTGCATGCGCCTTCCGTCAATGCTTGTTCCCAAATGATCTGCGAAGGTGATGGGCCGTCGTAAATCTTGCCCAAAACCGCCGTGCTTCCGGGAACTTCCGGCGTATTGGGCGTTGCCGCGACCGGCGCAATGAGTTTTACTTGGAACGATCCGACCAATATCTTCGAATCGCCCATTCCTCCGCTGCTGCTGCCGCCGCTGCTGCTGCTCGTCGAATTCCCTTCGCCGCCCGATGAACAACCCATCGTCAGTATGCCAAGAAAAACCGTCGCCGCGAGGGCATCGCTCCTGAAACTCGCATGTTTCGAGGATCCTTCGTGAAGCTTTCGTGACGAGTCCATGGCGAGCCCTTCTTCGGCCCTTGCCCCGAACATACGACGATTCGCAGGCAATCGGACTTTCCCCGCACCCTCGACCCCGTGAACCTGGGTCGCCGCAATATCACTCATGAATTCGATTCGTTTTGCCATGCGCCTTTCCTCTGTCCCCGTCAACCCGGCATCCCGTGGATGATGTTTCTGGTGTGATTTTGATTGCAAATTCAACCACTGTAGCTGTCACCGTCGTGTCACCATCTCGCGTTCATGGGCCTCTTGCCCGGTCGATAAGAAACCCTTCGCCGATTTTTGATCTTTCTTGCTCGAAGCCCGGCGCTGCTCGTCTGCCCGCGCCGCCTGCACGTCACTGCACAACACGCGCCATCGGGGCGTAGGTTTGTCCAAGTAGTATAGGGCGAGATGGACGGCCGTCATGCCATAGGTACAACTCGAGACATGGCTTCGTCAATCGTTGGCTGCGGTTCGTGCGGAAATTGCACCCCTGCATGCTGCGACGACTGCGGCAATTGCACTTTCGCACTCTTTCACGCCGTGATAGGTTCGGGCCATGAGTAGTCAGACGCAGGATCTACAGGCCATGATCGCCGAACTCGAGGCATCGCTGGCCGACGCACCTCCGGAAATGCGGGGCCTCCTGGAGCAGCAGATCGCGAATGCTCGGCAAACCGTCGCGATGTTTCAGCGAGTCGAGCCGGTAATCGCCGAACAACGCGCAAATCGAGCGCCATTACGCGATGACGTGCGGACATTTTTTATGCCCGAGCCTCCGGCCAATGTCGAGACATGGTTGCCGGATGATTTGCAGCTTTCCTACGTAACGGAAGATATGCTGCGCTGTCCCCAAGGAGCGCGTGTATATGCGACGGGGGACGCGTACGAATGCGCATTTCCCGCCGCTCCGGGCTCGATTCCGGTTCGTCATGGTCTAAGCATTGCATTTTATCATCACGGCGGTCTTCGTTCTCAACGATTTTACGACCACGGTCGTTTGCGCTGGGCCATTGAATGGCATCCGTCCGGGCGACGCGAATCCGTATCGTTTTATTCCGACGATGAGCCGCGACAGCATCGTGAGCATGGGCTGTTCACTCGGTTTGCCCCCAATGGTACCATCGTCGCGCAAACGTATTATTGGCACGGTACGCGGCACGGCTGGTCGAAGTTATGGGAAGACGATGGGTATCCCATCAGCGCGACGCTTTATCGAGAAGGCCAAGCCGGTGAAGAAGTTTGGCCCACCGGCGAACATCGAAAATTCTAATCTTTGCATGCGAGAACAGCGATTACGTGGGTTTTGTCGCCGTCACGTAGGGCAATGCATTCCATTCCGCCGCGCGCTCGCCAAGTCGCTCGAAATTCAGCGCGCATACTTGATAAAGTTCCAGATGATCCCACATCGCGGTCAAATGAAAACCGAGATACGTGGGTTCCCTTGGAAAAACATCCACATGCCGTTCGAGCCATGCCAAACCCGCCGATATCGACTCACGCATCTTGTCGAAACGCCGGTGAGCCCGAGTGTCGATCCCGGTACGTTCGGCGAGAATCAATTCCACTTCGGTGGCCATGATCCCATTCATCACGGAGCGAACATTCAATTCGCCCACATCCGTCGTGAGCACGCGAAAATGATCCTTCGGGTCGTAGGTTCGGACAATGTATTGAGCGATATGATCCGAATCGAAAATCGCTCGTTCGCCATCGACCAGCGTCGGTACTTTCATGAGCGGATTCGCGCCGAAAAGCGTCGGATTCGATTCCGCCACATTACCCGCGTCGACAAGCTCGACTTCTTTGCCGAGACCACCGAGAAGCAGGCGTACTTTGCGGGAAAAATGGGAACGCGGTGTATAAAATAAATGCATCTCGTCACCGTTTTTCATGATGGTGGTGCAGGGCGGCGCAAACGTTCCGAAGAGCGTGCCCTTCGGCATATATCACAACGTTGTCGGAGTCTATTGCGCTTTTTTCGGGCACGGAGGCTTGGGCGGCGGTTCATCCGGTAGATCTTCGGCCTCCGGTTGCATACATGCGTGCGTCCCGAAAAACATCGTCGGGGCTTCAACCCGTACCGAAAGCAATCCTTTGGCTCGCGCAAGCTGATCGGCGTCGTTCAAACACGCTGCGAGCAGCATGACGAGCGCAAAGCTCGTGCGACTCAGGACGCGCACGCCGACGAGATGAAGCTGGTGATCTTGCTGCAAGCGTTGCGAGAATGTCGTCCGTCCAATCATCCGGTTGCGGACATCACGAGGGGTCCTCGAGTTCCCGTGGAACTTGGCGACGAAGGAGCGATCGACGCAAAAATTTTGGCCCGATACGATCAAACGTGCCATGCAGTATACGAACCTTTTTACCCGGAGAAAACGCCTTGATTCGACCCATTGCCGTGCTCGTTGCCGCCATGGCGCTGTCGCGTCCGGGGATTCCAACGGCGGAGGCAAAACGATACGCCGGCGCGCTGAACGAAATCGCAGCTCAAAACAAATTCGATCCGCTGCTTGCCGTGGCGATGATTCATTACGAGACGCATTGGCTGCCGCAGCTCGTCTCCGATGACGGCGAAGATCATGGGCTCGGTCAGGTGCGGGCGCGATTCATCGGCGCTTGTCGGCAGGACGAAGATCCCTTGAATGCTCCGAGCCCGGCGTGTTTGCAGGTAAAACTATCTCTGCTCGATGGGGTCGAGAACATTCGGCGCATGGGTTCCATCATTCGTGCGAACATGGAGTTCTGCGGCGAAAAATTAGGCAAGACGAAAACCGAACATTGGCTTGCCGGATACCAAGGCTACGTCGATCCCATCAAACACACCTATTGCGTTCCGGGACCCAGAACGACGCGGGTGATCGAATACTACGACGAACTCTTGGCCAAGTATTACCCGAAGCCAAAGCCGAAAGTCGCTGCCAAAGCGGTTTCGAAAGCAAAACCCAAGACGGCGTCGGTTCTCAAAGCCAAACCTTCGACGAATTCGAAGGAAATGGATCATCCGGCCAAACCCGTTACGGCCGTGAGCCGGAAACCTCGAGCCGAAAAAAGCAAATCCATGCCGGGAGCGTCTCGACAAACCAGAAGCGGTGGCGGAAAAGCGGCTGCGTCGGCAACCTCTCACGCAAAGAAAAACTGAGCGAAGAAATCTGCTTTTCGACGCATCAGAGCACGATCGTGCGGCGTCCTTCCACGATGACTCGACGCTCCAAATGCGCCCGTACTGCTCGTGACAGCACCATTCGTTCGACGTCCCGACCCACGCGACTCATTTCTTCGGGACTCATGGCGTGCGTGACGCGAGCGACATCCTGTTCGATGATGGGACCCTGGTCCAAGTCTTTGGTGGCGTAATGGGCCGTGGCGCCGATCATTTTGACTCCACGAGCGTGGGCTTGATGATATGGTTTGGCCCCTTGGAACGCCGGCAAGAATCCGTGATGAATGTTGATGACCGGCGGCGCATCATTGAGGAATTCTTCCGTGAGCACTTGCATGTAGCGGGCGAGCACGACGAGGTCGACGTGGTGTCTGCGGCATAATTCGAGAATGCGCGTCTCTTGGTCCCGCTTCGTCGCCGCCGTCACGGGCATACAGAAAAACGGAATACGAAAACTATCGGCAACCGCTTCGAGCGTCGGATGATTGGAAATCACCAGCGGAATTTCGCACGGTAATTCTCCCGAACGTTGACGCAAAACGATGTCGTAGAGACACGCGGGATCCTTCGTGCAAAGAATAGCCACCCGCTGCACTTCGTCGCTGTATTGCACGCTCCATTTAGCCGCAAGCGACGTGGCAAGATCCGCAAATGCGCGTTCGAGTGAATTTCGTGAAGACGAACCGCCGAGCGCCGCGCCTGCCGACGGAGTGGAAAGGCCGGAAACATCGACGACCATGCGCATGTAAAAACGCGCGCCGTCATCGACATACGTATCGGTGTGATTGCCTGCGTCGACGATGTTGAGCCCCGCTTGGTAGAAAAAGCCGGCGAGTCGAGCGACGAGGCCCGGTTGATCCGGTGCCGCAACGAGAAATGTAGCGCAAACAGGTGAAGTCATCGGCGCGGTCTTTTAGTGGAACGCAAACCGAATTGCGAGGAAAAAATTGCCGAGGAGGTACGAAAGATGGTACGCGAACGAACAAGGAGTCCGGTTTACGCGTCAATGCATGGCTGTATAAAGCGCGACGGCGACGCCCATGATGCTTTCGCCCGCAACGAAACCCGATGAGGCGGCAATCGTGTAGAGCTCGTTTTGCTTGGGCCATTTCTTCGCGATGATTTCGGCGATGACGGCACCGACGAAAAACGTGTAGCTATTCGATGCGGGCAGAATGAACGACAAACCAAGCCCGGTCGGTGAAGGCAGCCATTTCTTGACGGAATCGGGTCCCAGTTCGGCAAGCAGCGTCAAGACAATCGCGAGCGCGGCTGAAATGGCCATTGCCGCAGGCGTATAAGGTGGCAAATTGCCCACACCTTGCGTCAGAAGTTCGGCCATGCCTTTCCAGGTTTGGACGGATGGTGCCGGATATTTCGTACCGATGAGCTCAATCGGAAACGCTTTGAGGAAAACGATGACCGTAATCAGTCCACCGACCAGAATTCCGAAAATTTGGGCGAGGAACTGATATCGTGGCGAAGCTCCGAGCAAGCGGCCCGTTTTCATGTCTTGCATCATGTCGCCGCAATTGTTCGATCCGGCCGACGTAATGCCCGCCGCCATCAAATTGATTTGCGGATTTCCCGGAGCGATCGCCGCAAAAAGAAGTTGCGTCACTTTGCCCATCGCCCCGATTGGATTCACATCGGTTTCACCTTGCGCCCG
>WBZU01000744.1_pt2 | contig 23296 bp, 15 predicted proteins | sample 5204311 | NCBI WGS metagenome assembly WBZU01 (sample SAMN12344359, study PRJNA552823) | activated sludge metagenome | biome: Activated sludge suspended growth; feature: Nitrification reactor; material: Wastewater; isolation source: activated sludge from nitrification reactor of wastewater... | reverse complement strand
TTGCAGATCATCCAAAGCGACGCCGCCATGCATCTTCAACGCGCGCACGGTGGCGACGATGACGATCGCATCCGGCTGCAGGCCCGACTGGCGGCACTTGATGTGCATGAACTTTTCGCCGCCGAGGTCAAAGGCAAAGCCGGCTTCGGTCACCGCATAGTCCGCGTGCGCCAGCGCCATGCGCGTGGCCAACACGCTGTTGCAGCCATGCGCGATGTTGGCGAACGGCCCGCCGTGCAGGATCGCGGGCACGCCTTCCACCGAACGCACGAGGTTTGGCATCAGAGCGTCTTTGAGCAAAGCCACGAGCGCACCGGTCACACGCAGTTCCTTGGCGAACACAGGCTCGCACTCCGCAGTGAAGCCGAGCACGATGCGATCGATGCGAGCGCGCAGATCATCGATGCTCTCCGCGAGGCAGAGGATCGCCATGATCTCGGAAGCAGCGGTGATGTCGAAGCCGGTGACACGCTCCACGGAACCTGCATCGCGCCCCACGCGGATGCGGCGCAGCGCACGATCGTTCACATCGAGCACGCGCTTCCACGTCACGTGCAGGGCATCGAGCCGCGTGGTGCGGTGGTAGAGCGCATTGTCCATCACCGCAGTTAGGAGGTTGTGCGCGGAGGTGATCGCGTGGAAGTCGCCGGTGAAGTGCAGATTGATCGATTCCGCAGGCTGCACGGTGCTCTTCCCACCACCGGTCGCACCGCCCTTCCGCCCGAACACCGGCCCCATGCTCGGCTGGCGCAGCGCAAGCGCCGCAGAGCGTCCAGATTTGCGCAGCCCCTGCGCGAGTCCGATCGACACCGTTGTCTTCCCCTCCCCCGCCGGCGTGGGCGTGATCGCGGAGACGAGGATCAGCTTCCCGCGCTGCGTGCGATCGCGCAACGCCGCCAGCGAGAGCTTCGCTTTGTCCGTGCCATACGGGATCAAGTGCTCCGGAGAAACGCCAAGCTCCGCCGCCGTCGATGCAATGTTCGTGCTGGAAATCATCCACCGAGGAAAGACTGGCGCGCGCGATTGCAAAATTGTTTTTGCAACCACTTGCTCTCACGGCGTGGCTCATGGCGACAGAGAACCACCAATGTGAGAGACCAACCAACGATCGGGCTGGGGTGTGATTTGGGTCCGAGTCTGTGGATAGATCACTTGCAAGCAGCGCAGGCTTTATCCCCGACCAAGTCCCCTGATGGGGCAGACAGCACTCTGAGAGTCGAAACGCGGCAACGCGGGCTGCGGCACGGCAGGGCAGGGCAATTGCGATGGTGATCTCCCGCGCCTGGTTATCGATACCCGTGAGTTGGCCGCTCACGGCACAGCTGTTGTCCTCATTTTGCGCAGCATGAAAAACACGCACCACGGAGTGAATGCCAAGCTTGCAAGCGGGTAACCGATCAACCAAGTCGCGAAAACCTTGCCCGAACTATCATAGTAGCCGGTGCCAGAGAATGCGGGAAGGGGCAACTGTAAGACGGCAGCGAGCCGGATCAGCCAGAGCCACCAGCGTTTCGACCATCGTCCGCACACCCAAAAGCACTGAACGAACCCCGCGACCACGAGAGCCGCTGCGGCTACGGACCATATGTATCCAACGTCGAAGGTATACTGACCGGGGTAATAGCTGCCAGAGCTGTTTCGGTTGTAGCGGATGTTGGCCATGGAGGCGATGATCATCGCAATCAAAGCCGCCGCATCAGTGAACCCGATGAACCAGAACCAACGGAGCGAGCCTTTTACATGGCTGCGCAGCAACCGGTGCTGAACATAGGCGCTCAGTGGCGGGCAGGCCGCCAGCAGGCAGGAGAGTGTCCAGCGCCAGAAAAAGCCCCATGTCGTGTAAGCTCCACCCGGCATGGCCGCTGGCTCTGCCGACTCCGCAGACTCGGCGGCTTCGGGAACTTTGGGCGGAACAGTCTTCGCAGCAGGTGCAGGATGAGGCGAAGCCACGACAGAAAGAGGCACAGCAGGCTGAGCCGGCATCTCTTGCACTGGCACCGGAACACGGGGGCGGACAACCGCGAGTGTGCGTTCCAACTCTTCACACAACGCAGAAGCATCGCGGGAAAAATGAGGATCACGCCTCACCGCAGCGCTCTGGCGAAAATGCAGCGTGCGAATGCACTCAGGCAGGTCTTCTTCGGCTGGATGATCAGCCTCATGAACAAGAACGGGAATCACCGGCACTTTCTTCTCCAACGCTGCCTGGATTTCATAACGCACGTGGTCGTTCGTGTCATCTAACCGCCGGGCACCTTTCTTGTTGGTAACGGTCAGCCACTGATTGCCGATGATAACGAGGACCGCCAGCGATTCATCGAGCTTGCGATCGATAACCTCGCGAAAGTCGAATCCGAGAGGAATGTCATCCACGTCCTTGAAAATCATCTGCCTGCCAAAACGGTTCACCAGCGCATCATAAATGCGCGCCGCGACGTCCGCCGAATCTTCACGACGATAGCAAATGAATATACCGTGTCCGCCTTGGCTCATGATGGGAGAGTGCACAGCAAACCGCGCGGGATTCGAGCAGGAGTTGGTCGTGTTGGCAACGGATCGTTTTGCCCGATCTTGTCTCGCGAACCATGTGCGGACGGGATGGATTCAGGAGCCATATTGAATGAATCCGATTGTTCGACATGCAACGCCTCCGGCTTTAACAACCTGGAAAATGTTTACTCAGCGCGCAGACGACGCATCCCATCGCTCTATGCAAACGCTCATCTTCCTGCCCACGCAGGGCCCGCATCTTCCCCGCTCTGGTCCTGCTGACCAGGCGGACTGGCGTGTGCAGTGCCGTATGGCGGCGGAGCGGCTGCGTTCGCTGGAGGATGCGGTGATCTATGTGCCTTCGGCTTTTCAGATGACGGGCAAACCGCACGAACTGGATTACTATGCCGGTGAGTTGCGCGCGTTGGGCGTGGCGGAGAGTGCTCTGCGACTCGATCCTCGGGGACTGGACACGGTGGAGCAGTGCGAGCTGGCGCTTGATGCCGCCCGTGGCGGTAAAGCGAAGCTCATCGCGATCACATGCAGCACGCAATCGCCGCGCGTGCGCTGGCTGCTGCGCGGGCATGACGTGATGCATGTGACGGCTCGCGGCAGAGCGAATCGCTGGCTGCGCTTTTCGAATGGGGTGCTCGCCTTGGTCTTTCCCGTGCTCGATGTGCTGGGCTTGCGCGAGTGGTGGAAGGCGCGTGTGGCCAGGCGCAGGCAGGCAGGTCTGCAGTGAGCGGGACGATGAGTTGAAATGCGGCCCTGGTGGATGCGTTGAAGCCAGTGCCCCATGAAACTCCACGCCATCCTCTGCCTCGCCCTGCTGACTGCGCTGCCCTTTGCGGCAGTCGCAGCCCCCAAACCGAACATCATGATCATGCTGGTCGATGACATGGGTGTGATGGACACGTCCGTGCCTTTTTTGACTGGCGATGACGGGCAGCCAAAGCGGTATCCGCTAAACGAGTTCTACCGCACCCCGAACATGCAGCGGCTGGCGGAGCGCGGCATCCGCTTCAATAATTTCTGCGCGATGAGTGTGTGCTCGCCCACCCGGGTTTCCATTCAGACGGGTCAGAATGCAGCGCGTCATCACACGACGAACTGGATCAATCCCGATACGAACAATGGCGGCCCCAGCGGTCCTCCGGACTGGAACTGGACGGGCTTGAAGAAGGGTGATGTCACGCTGGCCAGTCTGCTGCATGAGAGCGGCTATCGCACAATCCACGTGGGGAAAGGCCACTTCGCTCCGCGCGACTATGATGGTGCGAATCCGGCGAACATCGGGTTTGATATCAATGTCGCGGGCGGCTCGATCGGCGCTCCGGGCAGCTACTATGGCACGGATGACTTCGGTGCCAAGGGACGCGGTGGGAACAAGAAGGCGAAGAAGCAGGATGTGACGCCATTTGGAAAAGGCTCCGCCGCCGTGCCTGGACTGGAGAAGTATTACGGTCAGGACATCTTTCTCACAGAAGCGCTGACGCTCGAGGCAAAGGCTCGCGTCGCCGATGCGGTGAAGGATCAGCAGCCCTTCTTCCTCTACTTCGCCCAGTATGCGGTGCATGCGCCGCACATGAGCGACAAGCGTTTCGCCGATCACTACAAGGACAGCGACAAGCCGGAGCAAGCCAGGAACTTTGCGACGCTGGTCGAGGGCATGGACAAGTCCCTGGGTGACATGCTGGACTTGCTGGACGAACTGGGTGTGGCGGAGAACACGCTGATCTTTTTCCTCGGGGACAACGGATCGGATGCTCCGCTGGGCCATCAGCACGCGGTGGCGTGTGCGGCGCCGTTGCGAGGCAAGAAGGGCTCTCACTACGAAGGCGGCACGCGTGTGCCATTCATCGCGGCGTGGGCGAAGGCGAATGCATCGAACGCATGGCAGGCAAAGCTGCCAATCGCTGTGAACGCCGTTCAAACACAACAGGCGGCGGTGTATGACATGTTCCCCACGATTCTGGGACTGGTAGGCGCGCAGGCTCCGGCGGGACATGTGATCGACGGTCATTTGCTGAACACCTTGCTGACAGGCAAGCCGGATGCGTCACGGGATGAGACCTTCTTGATGCACTACCCGCATTCGCCGCATCGCACGGACTACTTCACGGTCTATCGCGATGGCCGCTGGAAGGTGATCTACCATTACCTGCCCACGCAGGAGGTCTCGGGCGGATCACATTATCAGTTGTTCGATCTGGGCAGCGATCCGTTCGAGCAGACTGATCTCGCGTCCTCAAAGCCAGATGAACTCCAGCGCATGATGCAGGGGCTGGTGGCCACAATGGAGAAGCAGGGCGCGCAGTATCCCGTGGACAAGGACACGAAGGTGCCTCTGAAGCCGGTCATTCCGTAATCCATTCAATCACAAGCTGACTCATGAAACGCTTCGCACTCTCGCTCGCCCTCCTGTTGGCCGGTTTCTCTGACGCGCGTGCCGCCCAGCCCAATCTCGTCGTCATTCTGGCAGATGACGCCGGCTGGGGCGACTACGGACACTCAGGCAATACGATGACGAATACGCCGAACATCGATTCCATCGCGAAAGCCGGCGTGTCGATGGACCGCTTCTACGTGTGTCCCGTGTGCTCGCCAACGCGAGCGGAGTTTTTGACTGGGCGCTACCACCCCCGAGGAGGTGTGAAAGGTGTGTCCACCGGGCAGGAGCGATTGAACCTGGACGAGCACACTATCGCGGAGGCATTCAAGGCGGCGGGCTATGCCACAGGGGCATTCGGCAAGTGGCACAACGGCAGCCAGTGGCCGTATCACCCGAATGCGCGCGGCTTTGACGAATACGTGGGTTTCACGTCGGGGCACTGGGGAGAATACGTCGATCCGCCACTGGAGGAGAACGGCCGCATGTTCCGCGCGAAGGGCTACATCATCGATGTGCTGACGGATCGCGCGCTGGGATTCATCGACAGCCACAAAGACAAGCCGTTCTTCTGCTATGTGCCTTACAACACGCCGCACTCACCCTGGTGCGCGCCGCCGGAGAACTGGCAGCACTACAAAGCTCGCGAAATCACGCAGCATGCCACGGACGCGGACAAGGAAGTGCCGGACGAAACCCGCTGCGTGCTGGCAATGCTGGAAAGTCAGGACTGGAACGTGGGCCGCATTCTTTCGAAGCTCAAAGATGCAGGCCTGGAGCAGAACACGATCGTCGTGTATTTCTCCGACAACGGGCCGAACACGCACCGCTGGACGGGCGGGATGAAAGGCAAGAAAGGCACCACTGACGAGGCGGGCATGCGCTCCGTCTGCTACATCCGCTGGCCAGGCTTTCTGCCCGCCGGGCACACCGTGACGCAGATTTCCGGGGCGATCGATTTGCTGCCGACTCTGACCGCGCTGGCGGGCATTCAACGCGTGGGTGACAAACCGCTGGATGGCTCTGATTTGACGCCCCTGCTGAAGAATCAGAAGGTCGAATGGAAGGATCGCATGATCTTTTCCACGTGGGCAGGACAGGTGAGCGTGCGCACCCAGACGCATCGCCTCGACAACGCCGGCAATCTTTACGACATGATCGCCGATCCGGGCCAGACGAAGCCGGTGAACGCCGAGGAAGCGAATCTTGCCGATCGCTTGAAGAATGCGGTGGCGGCCTGGCGCCAAGAGATGTTCGGCACGGCGGACGTTGCGCAGACTGGCAAAGCCAAAGGCAAAGGCGGCGGCAAGAAAAAGGGTGGCGAAGGCGGCAATGCCGTCGATCCACGCCCGCTGCCCGTTGGCTACCGCGAATTCCCGATCACGATGCTGCCCGCGCGGGACGGCACGCCCGTGGGCGGAGTCAAGCGAAGCAGCGGCGCACCGAACTCATCCTACTTCGTGAACTGGACGAGCAAGGATGACAGCATGGTCTGGCTGCTCGATGTGCGCACTGGTGGGAAGTATGAAGTCACCATCGACTACACATGCCCGGTGCCGGATGCAGGAGCGACGATCGAACTTTCGTTCAAAGAAGACCGCCTCGCCGGGAAGGTTCAGCCGGGCTGGGATCCGCCGCTCTACACCAACCAGGACACGATCCCGCGATCACCGGCGGAGAGCCAGATGAAGGAGTTTCACACGCTCAAACTCGGGGAAATGCATCTCGCATCCGGCCAGGACAAGCTGGTGCTGCGCGCCACTGACATTCCCGGCAAGAGCGTGATGGATGTGCGGCGTGTGACGCTGACGTTGCTTCCGTGACCGGGCGCTGGCAGTCTATTCGCGTCCGCGCACTTCGATGTCATAGATGTCATCCGCGCCAGCGAACGCAGCGAGGGTGCGGTAGCCTGATGAGGTCAGATAGCGGGCGACCTCCGGCTCACGGCTCTCGGCGTGACCGCCAAAGACGACGATGAAGGGCTGGTCCGCCGCGGCCGCCGCAGCCTCCCAGGCTTTGACTTGGCTGGCGGAATCCAGAGCCTGCGGTCCGTGCGCGAGAACATGCACGGAAGGCAGATAGGGATCGATGTGTTGATCGCTGATGCCGAGATACACAATGAACGAGCCTGCGGCATTGGCTTTCACCCAGGCAGCCGCATCCCGCACCGGCTGCCGCGGGTGCTGCGTGATCGACCAAAGGACAGGACTCACTGCGCAAAGCCATGCCGCCACGGCAATGATGGCCACCAGAAAGGTGGGGCGATCCTCACTGCTCAGCGCCGACGCCACGCAGAGAGCAAGGCCAGGCAGGAGCGGACACAGATACCAGGAAAGCATGGCCTGATGCCCGAGAATGTTCTGCGCCAGCGTAATGACGAGACCACAGCCCCACGCCGCGCACGCCGCCTTCATGGCTGGCGTGCCATGGCGGAAAATCTCAAGCACACCCGCTAACAACAAAGTGCAGCCTCCAGCGAGCAGGCAGATCATCTGCCACGCGGGCTGCCGCTTCATGCCCAGCCAGCCACGATGCCAGTCTTCGCCGCAGGTGAAGGCGCTGGCGATGTCCTGCCACCAGGCCCGCGAAATGGGGGCCAGAAAGCCTTCGGCCTTGTCTTTGAGAAAGGCGCTAACCTGCAGCAGACCCGGGGCGCTAAAGTCCAGGAAGCACGTGGCGCCCAAAGCACAAGCGGCCAGGAGCCACGAAAGCCCATGCCAGTCGCGCCTGCGTAACAACGCGATGCAGGCAACGCCATCAATGCCGGCCAGCACGGGCGCGCTGGCAACATATGCCATCAGACACAGCGCATGTGCGGCACAGAGAACCAGCCACCAACGCCAGCGCCTGTCATGCTGCACGAGCAGATGATGCAAAGCGAGCATGATGAGCACGATGCAAGTCATGGCTGCGGCGTAACCGCGTGCCTCGGTGGAAAAGCGCACATGCCAGGGATGCACGGCCAGCAGCGCTGCGGTCATCAGTCCGAGCCGGGCTCCACCCTGCAACCGCCCCAAGTGCCCGGCCAGCATGATCCCCAGCATTCCCCACAGCAGTGCAGGCAGGCGCAACCAGCGTTCGCTGAAGGGCTGTTCGCCAGCCTTGGGTCGATCGATGGCCCGCCAGAGTCCGTGGGCGATTCGAGTCTCGATCGTGCATAGCAAATGGTTGTTCGCTTCCGGGTTGGCAAAAGTCGCGCGCTGCCAGCTATCGCTAAAATCATGTCGCGCATCTCGCTGCACCGTCTCGCCGATGACGAACATCTCGAGGCTGCGAAGCTCGTCATTCCACAGGCTGTGCCCAGCCTTCGGCAGACGGATCACCAGCGCCATCAGCAGCACGATCGCCAGACCCCAGCGGAATGCCTTGCTGGATTTTGGCGGCGCCTCTGGCACGACAGGCTGCGGCGCGCGGGCGAACCACAGCGCCGAGGCTCCCGCCAGACACAGCACCGCGCCGGCAATCGCCGCATACCAGGTTCCGATGGTGATGTAGTTGCTCAGCTGGAGCACTTTCCCATGCTCCACGCGTTTGATGATTTCCTTCGACCAGGGCTTGTCCCTCACGATCGCAGCCATTCCATGCGCCAAGCCCAGCGCCGCCATCAATACGGCGACGACGCGGCAGGCGGAGGATTTGAATGTCATGAACGATCATCATGAACGGCGATGCGATCGCTTCATGCATTTTGTGACCGGATCAGACCGCGCCGGCATGCAGCCCGCTGCGGGGAAGTTCAGGGAAAGCCTGATTGGGATTGCTAAATTAATTAAGTTATATTAATTATTTTAGAATTCCCGGCAAAATCATGACCTCCTCCCGCCTCTTCTCCCGGCTTCTTTTCGTGCTATTGCTTGGCACCGCACGTGCCTGTCTCGCACAGTTCGGTTACGCGGTGGCTGAAGCAGCGGCTCCTGCTTATGGTGCGGGACCGTTTGTCGCGGCGTCGCAGGTCGCGGCGTCGCAGGTCGCGCCGTCCGGCTTCGGTCGTCCGCACAGCGGCACGTTTCTCGAGCTTCAAGGCGCGAGCCTGACGGTTGGCGATCTTCCCAAAGACGCGCAAGATGTGGTGTCGGCACTCAATGCCGACACGAGTTACGGTTTGATGGCGACGCTGGGGCACATCGGCTCCAGCGGCTTCGGATTTGATCTGAGCGTTGGCTACTACTCGCTCAACATTGAGGCGGGCGTGGATGGTCTCTACAAGCAAATCAATGCGGACGTGGCGGTGGACTTGACCCTGGTTCCGATCTTCCTGGAACTGCGCTACAATCTTGGGTTGTCGGATACGCTGTCCCTGGAGGTGGGCGGTGGCATCGGCGGCGTCTATGCGAGCGCAACGGGGAGTGCGAATACGAGCGTGGGAGACTTTTATGCATCAAGGGATGCGTTTGCCGGGGGCTACGAGCTGCTGGGCGGGTTAACCCTGGCGCTGGGCCAGCATGCTGATCTCACCCTGCATTATCGTTATCTGATGTTGTCCACGGCAGACGATTTGAGCGCACAATCGCTTGGGCTCGGACTGCGCCTGAGATTATAGAGTCCCAGTGGCTTGACACGCTGCGGGCCAGCGCGTTTAACACGCGCCATGCCTCCCCCTCCCCCGCTCATCGTTCGATGGCGGCAAGCCGTGCCGGCGCACTGGCCGTTTTACGTGGCCGTGCTGGCGCTGGCGGTTTTGTGCAAATCACTCTGGGCCGAGGCGCCCAAAGATCTCGGCAAGGTGCTGGCTGCCATCCAGAAGGCGCACGCCGCGGGCGAGCCCGCGCGCGTGGAGGAATATGTGCAGGCCTGGCTGCCTCGAATCGCGCACTGGCACTTCTTTGTCTGTATCGCGCTGATGCTGATCGGTCCGCTGCTGACTGGATGGGAAAAGCACGCGGCCGCCGCCCTGGCGTCGCCGGATGACAACCATGCACGCCGGTGGCTGAAGATCGTCACGCTCGCAATGATCGCGTTCTCAGCGGTGATGAACAGCCCGCGTCTGTCCCATAGCTTCTGGGCGGACGAAGAATGGACAGCGCGCCGACTGGTGGTGGGTGAGTTTCATGACAATCCAAACTTCCGGCAGCCGTCCTGGAAAAAGACCCTGTTCTTCTACAACGATCCGAACAATCATCCCCTGTTCAGCGCGCTGTCGCGTGTCAGCTTTTCGCTGTTCGCCACGCCGCAGGACAAGAGTGCGTTTTGCTTCCAGGAATGGACGATGCGTCTGCCGGCCTTTCTTTTCGGCCTGGGCGGATTCGCTGCGGTGGCATGGCTGGCTTCCGTGATGGGGCTTCCACGAGCAGGCATGCTGGCCGTAATATGGCTGGCGCTGCATCCGTGGCAGGTTCGTTACGGAGTCGATGCGCGCGGCTACGCGCTGCTGTTGACTCTCCTGCCGCTGAGCATGGGGGCTGTTTGGCGGGCAGTCCAGACGGGCAGCATGAACTGGTGGCTCGGCTTTGGTCTCACTGAGTTCTTCGTGCTGTGGGCGTATCCCGGGGCGCTGTATTTTGTCTTGCTGCTGAATTTGGCCGCGTGCGGCATCATGCTGACCGCAAAGCCGCCCGTGCCGCGTTCGCTTCAGTGGCGGCGCTATGCTGCGGGGAGCCTGATCGGAGCCCTTCTCACCTCTCTCCTCCTTTCACCCTGCGTGCAGCCGATGCTGCTCTATTTGAAAGGCGGCCGCATTCACGGGCAGCTCGATGGCCGCTGGATGGCGGAGACGGCCAGCGGGCTCTTCACTGGCATCCCGTGGGCGAGCTGGGACACGCACGACCTGGCTTTGTCGTGGATGCGCACATGGTCGCACGCCCCCTGGCTGGTGGTGCTGATGCTGATCCTCATCGGGGCCGCAGGCATCGCGGGCGTGATCACGTTTTGGCGGGCGGGCGGGCTGCACCGCTGGATGGCAGGACTGATCCTGGCCATAGGCCCGTTCATGTTCCTCATGGCACGGGCGCAGGGGAACATTCTCTACCCCTGGTATTTGATCATCTGTCTGCCAGGCATGGCGATCGTCTTGGGATCTGGCATCGAGTCGCTGGCAAAGTGGAGCCCGTGCCGGGCGCGCTGTCCGCTGATGGCGGCTTGGCTCATCGTGTTTGGCTTCGCCACCTGGCCGCAATGCCATCTGCTGAGAACACTCCCGATCGAGCCGATGCGTGAGTCCGTGGAAGCCATGCGCCCCGAGCGGAACGCCCGCACCGCCGACCTGGGGCGTGTGCTGACCGCCAGTGTGATTTTTCCCGCCCGTCTCTACGATCCGGCTGCCGTTCAAGTCGATGATGTGAAGGGCCTGCAAGCCTTGATGGAGCGGGCTGATCGCGAGCACCTGCCCCTGTTCGTCAACTTTGCGGACAAAGAATTCCTCAAGCTCCGCAACCCGGCCCTGGTGAACGTGCTGGACGATGACCGGCTGTTCGAGTCCTTGCCGCCGTTCTGGGGCATTCACGGGCAACGCGAGCGCCGAGTCTGCCACTACAAGGGTCAGGCAAAGCCTTAGCCGCTGGCGATGGACGCAGATTGATTAGACATTGCACGTAGCCGGGGGCGGAGTAATCGTCCGGCCCCCAATTTTGCATGTCGATGAAGCTACTCGCCGCTCCTCTGAGTGCCATCCGTCAGGTTTGCCTGCTCGTGCTTTGCGCAGCAACTGCTGCTCGCGCGGACGACGCGCGGCCACCACTTTCTTACAATTTCGAGGTGCGGCCGCTCCTGGCGTCCAAGTGCTTCGCGTGTCACGGTATGGACGCCGCACGGCGCAAGGGCAAGCTCCGGCTCGACCAGCGTGAATCGGCGCTGGAAAAGAAGGCAATCGTGCCGGGCAAGCCATCGGAAAGCGAACTGATCAAGCGCATCAATACCGACAACGAAGAGGATGTGATGCCGCCGCCGGAGAAGCACAATCCCCTGGATCAGGCCGAGAAAGACCTGCTGACACGGTGGATCGCGGAGGGCGCTCAATACGAACAGCACTGGTCATTTACCACGCCCATGAAACCGCCCGTGCCGGCAATTCAGGGAACTGCAAGCCCGATCGATGCGCTGGTGCGCGCCACGCTGGACAAGAAGGGCTGGAAGCCAGCAGCTGAGGCCGACCGCTCCGACTGGCTGCGCCGTATAACGTTTGCCCTCACCGGCCTGCCGCCCACGCCGGATGAGATTGCGGCTTTCCTCGCCGACCAGGGGCCAGATGCCTTTGCCACCGTCGTCGATCGCCTGCTGCGTTCGCCGCGCTATGGCGAGCGCATGGCGGTAATCTGGTGCGATGCCGCACGCTACGCGGACACCTACGGCCGTCACGAAGATGCGGACAGCTTTGTGTGGCCATGGCGTGACTGGGTGATCCGTGCCTTCAACGACAACCTGCCCTACGACAAGTTTCTCCAGTGGCAGATCGCGGGCGATTTGATGCCCAATCCCACGCAGGATCAGATCATCGCCACTGCCTTCAACCGGCTGACCGTTCAATCCAATGAGTCAGGCAGCGATCCCGAGGAGTTCCGCTGGGATCAGGTCTTCGATCGGGTGAAAACCGTGGGCAGCGCCGTGCTCGGCGTCGCGATCGAATGCGCGCGCTGCCACGATCACAAGTTCGATCCGCTCACCCGGACCGATTACTACCGGTTCGCCGCCTTCTTCGACAAGATCGACGAACTCGGCCTGTTCTCCCGCTACACCAACGGCATTCCCGCCCCGTCGGCGTTCGTTTACAAGCCCGGCCAACAAGCAAAACACGAGCAGCTCAAGCAAGCGGTCATCCAAGCCGAAGCCGAGTGGCGTAACACATGTGACGGTGCGCGGCCCCGGTTTGAAGAGTGGCTCCACGATCACGCGCCTCCCACACGCGGAGGCGGTCTTTGGGCCGAACTCTCCGGGCAGCCCAATCATGAGCGAATGCAGGCGAGCATGCAGCCCCCGCACCTCTACATGAGCTTCGACCTGATCAACATGAACAGCCGCTTCTACATCGCTGACAGCAATTACGATGTGGAAAGCAGTGGTATCGCATCGGTCAAAGAGGACTTCCCTGGCGTGGTCGGCAAGAGCCTGTCGTTCCCTGCCGAAAAGCCCCACAAGTTCGCCATGCCAGCGCGCATGGCCCCCTATCTCCGGTGGCAGCCCTTCACCGTGTCGATCTGGATGAAAATGGCGAAGCTGCAGGATCATGCCGTCATCCTCCACCGCTCCCGCGCCGGACTGGACGCGGCCAACCGCGGCTACGAACTGACTCTGGAAGATGGCCGCCTCACCGCCACCCTCGCCTACTTCTACCCGGGCAATGCGATCCGGATTCAGGCGGATGAACGGATCGAATTCGACCGCTTCCGCCACATTGCTGTCACTTACGATGGATCGAGCCGTGCCGGCGGACTTTCCATCTACGTCGACGGCCATAAAATCCGCACCCAGATCGTGCGCGATCACCTCACCAACGACATCAGCTACCTGCAACGCTGGGGCGATCTGAACAACGTGAAAGTCGCCGATGCGGACGAGTCGAAGGCGATCGCTCTCACCATCGGCGGACGCACCCTGGACGCCGGCCTCCGAGACACCTTCGTGGACGAGTTGCGGGTATACAGCGAGCAGCTCACCGCAGTGGAAATAGCCCTGCTAGCAGGGGCGGCTGTCGAGGCGGACGACGCATCGTGGCGGGGCTGGTTCATGCGCGAAATCGATGGCGCGTGCCGGATCGCCTTCGATCGCCTGACCGCCGCGCGCAAGGCGGAAAGCGAATTCGCCGTCGGCCTGGACCACATGATGGTCATGGACGAATCGCACGGCCCAAAGCGCCAGACCACCATGCTCAACCGCGGCGATTTCCGCCAGCGCGGCGACCCCGTGGAGCCTGGCACCCCGGCCGCACTGCTCCCCTTCCCGGATGGCGCGCCACGGAACCGGCTCGGACTTGCTCAGTGGCTTACCGATCCGCGCAACCCACTGACCGCCCGCGTTCAGGTCAATCGCATCTGGGCGATGCTGTTTGGCCACGGTCTGGAAATCACAGCCGAAGACTTCGGCCTCCAGGGCCGCGTGCCCGCGCACCCGGCAGTGCTGGACTACCTCGCCGTGCATTTCATGGAAACCGGATGGGACATGAAAGCCCTGATCCGCGAAATCGCCTTGACCCAGACCTATCGGCAATCCACCCGGCCATCCGATCCCAAGCTGTTCGAAGCGGACCCTGACAACCAGTTCCTCGCCCGCGGCCCGCGCTTCCGGCTGCCGGCAGAGCAATTGCGTGACGCCGCTCTCAGTGCATGCGGCCTTCTCAATCCCGCGATCGGCGGTCCCAGCGTCATGCCCTATCAACCTGCCGGCCTTTGGGAAGAAAGCGGCACCCAGCACATCTATAATCAGGATCACGGGGACAAGCTCTACCGTCGCAGCCTTTACACGTTCTGGCGGCGCACCTGTCCCCCGCCCACAATGAATGTGTTCGATGCCCCCACGCGCGAATTCTGCCGCGTGCGTCGAGACGTGACACTCACTCCGCTGCAGGCGCTTGCGCTCATGAATGACACCGGCTTTCTGGAAGCCGCCCGCGTCATGGCGCAGAATCTGGTGCGAAAACTGCCCCAGCCAGCCCAGGACGCCGCGCGAGTCACGGAAGCCTGCCGTCTGCTCTACGGGCGCGAGCCTTCCCCTGCACAGTCCAAGGCTTTGGTCGCGATTATCCAGGATGCCCGCGAATACTATTCCGCCAATCCTGCTGATGCCCGCAAGTTCATCATGACCGCCGGCGAATCACCGCGCGAAAAAACGCTGCCCAACGCTGAAGTTGCCTCCACCATGCTGATGGCGAGGGCGCTGCTGAACAGCGAGCCCTTCGTGGAATCCTACTGAACCCCGCTCACCATGCACTGCCGTCGCTACTCCAGTTTGCAGGGCCTCACCCGCCGCCAGATCATCTCGCAGATGGGCGGCGGGCTCGGAGCCGCAGCATTGTCCAGCCTGCTGGGCGGTTCTCCCACGGCGCAGGCCGCCAGCCTGCCCGGGCTGCCACACTTCGCGCCCAAGGCCAAACGCGTCATCTGCCTCTTCATGAGCGGTGGCATGTCGCAGATCGAATCGTTCGATTGGAAGCCCGTGCTCAAGGAGCAATCCGGCAAGCCCGTGCCGCCATCGGTCTTCAAAGGCCGCAAGCCCCTTGGCATGTCCAAGCTCCAGGGGAATTTCTTCGCGCAGGGCTCCGTCTATCCCTTCCAGCAGCACGGCAAATCCGGCGCCTGGATGAGCGACCGCTTCCCGCATCTCTCGCGTCATGCCGATCGTCTTTGCTTCCTCAAAGGCATGGTCTCCGATGCGGTGAACCACGACCCCGCCATCATATTTGCCGGCTCCGGCGCCCAGCTCCCGGGTCGCCCCGTCATGGGCTCCTGGCTCAGTTATGGACTCGGATCGGAGAATGAAAACCTGCCGGCATTCATCGTGCTGGTGACCAAGAAAACCGCAGACCAGCCACTCTCCTCCCGATTGTGGGACAGCGGCTTTCTCCCCACGCAGCATCAGGGAGTCCCCTTCCGCGCCGGCAACGAACCCGTGCTCTTTCTCGAGAATCCAGACGGACTGCCGCCCGCGCTCCACCGCAAAATGCTCGACCGCCTGCGCGAGGTGCATCAGGACGAACTCGCACGCCGGGGCGAGGCCGAAATCAATGCCCGCATCGAGCAGTATGAAATGGCCTTCCGCATGCAGTCCTCCGTGCCGGAGGTCACCAGCTTCAAAGGCGAGTCCAAGACCACTCTGGATCGCTACGGCCCGGACGTCATGAAGCCCGGCACCTTCGCACACAACTGCGTGCTGGCCCGCCGCCTCAGCGAACGAGGCGTTCGCTTCGTTCAACTTTTCAATCCCGGCTGGGACCAGCACGCCGAGATTCAAAAGGGCTTCGCGGAAACAGCGAGGGAGATCGATCAGCCCATCGCCGCCTTGCTCGATGACCTCAATGAAAGAGGCCTGCTCAAGGACACGCTGGTCATGTTCATGACCGAATTCGGCCGCACGTGCTACAGCCAGGGCGGCAGCCTGAAAACCGAGAACGCCTATGGACGCGAGCACCATCGCGACGCCTTCACCTTCTGGCTCGCCGGAGCAGGTGTGAAGCCCGGAGTCAGCCACGGCATTACCGATGATTTTTGCTTCGATGTCGTGCAGGACAAAGTCACCATGAATGACTTCCATGCCACGTTCCTGCACCTGATGGGGATTCAGCACGACCGCTTCACCTTCCCCTTCCAGGGGCGCGACTTCCGGCTCACCGACGTGGCCGGCAACCTCGTCAAACCGATCCTCGCCTGACCCCACATGCCGGCCCTTCTGCGCAGCATCACCTGCCTCGCCATCACCGCGTTCGCTCTAAGCTCCTGCCACAAGGCCCCGCCCAAAAAAAAGCGGCAGGAAATCGTGGCTGATGCCGTCCGGGACCGGCGCATGACGGACAACTTCGTCAACTCGCTGCGCAAAGTCATGGAATGGCGGCAGACCCAGCCGATCGCGGACACAGAAGAATCGCGCCGCACACTCATCAAATCAGTCGTCAAACGCCTCGACGAAGTCCCCGCGTCCAACCTGCCCGCGGATCTCGGTTCAGCATGGGCGCGCATGCTCAAATGCTGGCACGCTCTGGATGCACGACCTGAATCAGCAGAAGGCGCGCTCAAAGCCGAAGGAGCGGCTGCGTCCGCCGAACTCAACCGCCTGCTCAAAGCAGCCGGTTATCCAGATGTGCAGATTTAGCGCACCGATCAAACGGCCAGCTGCGCCTTGACCGTGGCAAATGCACGCACCGCAAGCTCCAGATCTTCCCGCGTGTGCGCCGCGCTGATCTGCGTGCGGATGCGCGCTTTGCCTTGCGGAACGACGGGGTAGCTGAAACCGATCACATACACACCGCGTTCGAGCATCGCGTCGGCAAACTTTGTGGCTAAAGCAGCGTCGCCGAGCATCACCGGAACAATGGGGTGCTCGCCGGGCGCGATGTTGAAGCCGGCCGTCGTCATCGCCTCGCGGAAGAACGCCGTGTTCGACTCCAGCTTGTCGCGCAGCGCGGTCGAGTGCTTGAGCAGGTCGAGTGCGGCAATTGATGCGCCGGCAATCACTGGTGCGAGTGTGTTGCTGAAGAGGTAAGGCCGCGAACGCTGGCGCAGCAGTTCGATGATCTCCTTGCGACCGCTCGTGTAGCCGCCGCTCGCGCCGCCGAGCGCCTTGCCCAGCGTGCCGGTGAGGATGTCGATGCGGCCCATCACTTCGCAGTGCTCGTGCGTGCCACGACCTGTCTTGCCCATGAAGCCGACAGCGTGCGAGTCATCGACCATGACCAGTGCTTGATACTTGTCCGCCAGATCGCAGATGGCTTTCAGCGGCGCGATGAAACCGTCCATCGAGAAGACACCGTCTGTGGCGATCAGCTTGAAGCGGGCGCCTTTGGCTTCGGCAGCGACGAGCTGCGCCTCCAGATCCGCCATGTCACAGTTCTTGTAGCGATAGCGCGCGGCCTTGCAGAGACGGATGCCGTCGATGATGGACGCATGGTTTAACTCGTCACTGATGATCGCGTCCTCGGGGCCGAGAATGGTTTCAAACAAGCCGCCGTTCGCATCAAAGCAGGAGCCGTAGAGAATCGTGTCCTCCGTGCCCAGGAAGCCGGTGAGACTGTCTTCCAGGTCCTTGTGCACGCCCTGCGTGCCGCAGATAAAGCGCACGCTCGCCAGCCCGTAGCCCCAGTGCTCCAGCGCCTCGTGCGCAGCTTGGCGCACCTTCGGGTGCTGCGCGAGACCGAGGTAGTTGTTCGCACACATGTTGAGCACCGGCTTGCCACCGTTCGTGCGAATGATCGCGCCCTGCGGCGTGGTCAGCTTGCGCTCGCGCTTGTAAGTGCCTGCCGCGCGGATGGCGTCGAGCTGGGTGGTGAGGTGCGATTGAAAGGCGGCATTCATGCGGATCGCATCAAAGACGAGGCCCGAACGATGGCAAGACGTATTTCCGGTTTATCGGATGCACGTCCGCTATGTTGACTGAAAGAATCAATGTGAAACTCACTAACCGAGCACGCGCATGAGATGGGCGATATCGTCGTCCACCTCGCTCGGATGGCTCACTAGCCGCGCGACTTCCTCCCGCACCAGCTCGCCGAAGCGCTGGCGGAAGCCGTGGAGGAGCTTGCGGAAGTTCATGGTCGTCACGTTGAGCTGCGCGGCGAGGGCGGCGGTGTCGCCGTCGTGGCGGACAGAGAGCAGGGGACGCATGACTTCAAAACGATCCGCGCGGCCTTTGGCGCGATGCTCGGTTTCGAGTTCGGTGATGGCGGCGGCGATGACGGCTTGGGCCCACTTTTGCTCGAACAGGGTCTCGGGGGTTTGCGCGGTGCTGAGGTCGTCGGTGTGAAGGTCAATCGTGTCGTGCTCGGCCCCGCCGCCGCGTTTCTGACGGGCGGCGTCGCGGCGGTCGTTGGCGATGAAGTTCTGCATGGCGTTGAGCAGGAAGGTGCGGAAGCGCCCACGCTCTCGCTCGGCCCGGGCGTGCGTCTTGTTTTCTAGCAGACGCGCGAAGAAGGACTGCGTGATGTCATCGGCATCGGCAGGGCTGTAGCCGCGACTGCGCGCGTAGCCGTGCAGCGGCTCCCAGTAGCGGCGGCAGAGCTGGTCCAGCGCGCTCAGGCCGTCGGCAGTCTGCGTGCTGGCGGCTTCGAGGATGAGTGTCCACTGGGTGTCTGGGAACATGAGAGGAAGGACGGAAAAGACAGAAAGGACTTAAAGGACTTAAAGGACGGTGGCAAATGGGGCGTCCTTTTTGTCCTTTAAGTCCTTTGAGTCCTTTTCATTTCTCACAGCGCTCACCCACAGTGTAAGTGCTGGTAATGCAGTCTTCTTCTGACAACCCCGCCGTCATGCTCAGCCATGCGCTGCGCACCCCGCAAGCGGGTGAGTTCGTGGGTGCGGAGATTGGGCTTTACACGCTGGTGGAGAAACTTGGGGATGGCGGCTTCGGCAGTGTGTGGCGGGCAGAGCAAAGCGAGCCGGTGCATCGCGAGGTGGCGCTGAAGATCATCAAGCTGGGCATGGACACGCTGGAGGTGATGAGTCGCTTCGAGCAGGAGCGCGTGGCGTTGTCGATGATGGATCACCCGAACATCGCGAAGGTGCTGGACGCGGGCGCGACGCCGGAGGGCCGGCCGTTCTTTGTGATGGAACTGGTGCGCGGCGTGCCGGTGACCACGTATTGCGCCATCAAACAGCTGCCGCTGGCACAACGGCTGCGGTTGTTTACGGAGGTGTGCGCGGGGGTGCATCATGCGCATCAGAAGGGGATCATTCATCGTGATTTGAAGCCCTCGAACATCCTGGTGTCGGAGGTGGATGGTGTGCCGGTGCCGAAGATCATCGATTTCGGCATCGCCAAGGCGACGACCGGCGAGCAACTCACCGACCTCACGCTGCGCACGCGCGCGGAGCAGATGATCGGCACGCCGCTTTACATGAGCCCGGAGCAAGCGGCGGGCAGTGCGGACATTGATACGCGCAGTGATGTGTATGCGCTCGGTGTGGTGCTGTATGAGATGCTCGCAGGTCAGCCGCCGTTCGATGCGGAGATGCTCACGCGGTCTGGGTATGAGGAGATGCGGCGGATTATCAGGGAGGTGGAGCCTGTGGGGCCTTCGAAGGTCTTCAAAGGACAGAAAGGACCCAAGGGACCGAAAGGACATTCCCTTGGGTCCTTTCAGTCCTTTGATTTGGATTTAATCACCCTCAAATCCCTCTCCAAAGACCGCACCCATCGCTACGAGTCCGCCACGGCCTTCGCTGAGGACGTGCAGCGCTATTTGAATCATCAGCCGGTCACTGCGCGGGCGCCGAGCTGGCTGTATCTCACGCAGCGTTGGATGCGGCGGCATCGCGCGGCGGCGGTGGCGGTGATCGTGAGTGCGGTGGCCATTGTGACCGGCAGCTCGGTGGCGGTTTGGCAGGCGGTGCGTGCCACACGCGCGCAGCATGAGGCCGAGCGGCAGATCGTGGATGCGGATGCGGCGTCGTTGATGATCACGGATGTGCTGGCTCGCTTCTCCAGCCGGCGCGGCCAGACATCCATCAATCGAAGCGCGCTCAGTGATGCGTTGCTGGAGAAGGCGCAGGCTTACAAAGGCGATCTGCTGCGCAAAGGGCGTATGCTGGTGCAGATCGGCAAGTCCATGGACGATGCGCAGCGCATCAAAGCGCAGCAGGAGGGCGTGGCGTTGCTGGAGAAGTATCTGCCTGCGGACTCCGTGGAGTTGTGGGCCGCGCGTGTGACGCAGGCGGAGGGGCTTTCCAATGCCCGGCAGTATGCGGAGGCCGCCGAGATCGAGCGTCGCGTGCTGGAGTGGCGCACCGCGCACCTCGGACGCCTGCATTCGGACACGCTCGCCGTAGCGATCAGTTACTCGCGCGATCTTACGCTTTCCAGACGCACCAAGGACGCCATCACCGCGCTCGAGGACGTGCGTCAGCGTCTGAAGGAACCCGGTGCGCCGGACATGGGATCGGGCGCGATTTGGACGGAGGTGCGTTACGCGCAGGCTCTCTATGAAGATCATCAGGCCGAGAAAGCGCTCGCCGTCAGCCGTGCGTTCACTGCCTTGCGCAACGCGCCCGTGCAGAAGCCGTATAGCGAGTTCTTGCTCGGCATGATCGGCTGGATTCACGCGGCGATTTGTTTTGAACTGAAGCTCTACGATGAAGCCTCGCCGTCCGCGCGCGATGCGTCGCTGCATCTGTGGCCCAGCGATGGCCCGGCCTCGGGCACCAGCAGGCAGCTCTTTCGAACGTGGGTCGCCATCGAGCAGGCGCGCAAAGACACCGACGCGGTCATCGCGGTGCACCTCGCCTTCGTGGGCGCGCATGAGCAGGAGTTCGGTCGCTTCGATGTGAAGACCAGCCTCGTCCAGCAAAGCTGTGCGCAGGCCATGCTCGCTGCGGGCCGGTTCGAGGAGGCGGACAAATACACCGACGAGTGGCTGCGCAACGTCACCCGCGCCAACGGCTGCATTGATGACTCCTCCAGTGCGATCCTGCGTTCGCGTTTGGAGGTGCTCCTCGCGATGAAGCGCGAGGCGGATGCGGAGCAGCTCTGCCGGGAACTGCTGGCGAGTGCGAAGCGTTTGAATGCGACAGCGGCTACGCTGCCGGAGTATCAGCGGATGGAGAGGATGGTGGAGGGGCTGAGGAAGGACTCAAAGGACAAAAAGGACGGTGTGCGGTGAGGCAGTGTCCTTTCTGTCCTCTCAGTCTTTTCCGTCCTTCTTCCTCACACGGAGCCTGGCAGCATGCATCCGCTCCCGCATCCCACCCTCCTTCAGAAACGCCCGCTCCAGCGCCTTGAGCTGCTGGCCCAGCAGGTAATGCGCCACCTTCGTCACACCGAGCAGCACGTTCGCAGAGATCTCCGGGTCCTCGCTTTCGATGCCCTTCTGGAAGTCCGCATACGTCGTCCCCGGCTGGCGGTTGAGCTGAGAAAGGCGGCGCGCATAGGCGTGCGTGGCCGGCCATAGTTTCAGGCCGCGCGTGCGCAGGAAGTCTTGGTAGTCCTCGCGCAACTCACCCAGGCTATGGCGCGCTGCGTTGGTCAGTTTGATCTCCATCTCTTTGGACGTGCCGGACGCCTCGCTGCCTTCCACGATGTTCTGTTTCCCCGAGCGCGCCGCCTGCACCATCTGATCCACCGTGCGGTCACCGTGCTTCGGCAGCCACTTCTTCACAAAGAAGACCGTCCCATCGAACACGATCTTCGCCTTCTGATACGACAGCAGGTGCTCATAGCCGCCATGCTTCGGGATGAAATGCTCCTCCACGGGAGCCAGCAGCCGCTGCAGTGCTTCTCCCAAAGTCACCCGCTGCCGCTTTGCCAAGGCGAGGAGCCGCTGGTGGGTGGCTTCGTCGATTTCGAGGGTGAGCTTCATGGGGGAAGGAGGTTGGCCAGGGCGAAACAGAGGACAGAAAGGACCGAAAGGACTCAAAGGACAAGCCTAAAAAGCCCCCCCTCCCGCTTCGCTCGGCAGCCTCCGTCCTTTGAGTCCTCTCTGTCCTTTCCGTCCTCCGCAGCACCCCAGACTCCCTCCCCCAGAAAAAATCTTTTCTCACTTCCCCAAAAAACGGTGGTGAACCCGGTGAACCAGCTCTCACCGCCATGCGCACCATCGTCCTTTGTGTCCTTTCAGTCCTTTCCGTCGTCTCCGCAGCCAGAGCCGCCACCTTCACCGTCTCCGGCAGCACGCTTCAGTTAAACCTCACCGCCACCAACGAAGCCGTCGCCATCACCGCCGGAGCCACCAACTACACCTTCGCCCTCACCGGCGGCACCTGGAGCGGCACGAACAGCGCGGATGCCACGGGCAATGGCACCGCCTCGCTCTCGGCGGTGAAGGCATCGTTCACCGCCGTCACGGTGGATGACAGCAGCACCGGCAACAGCGTCAACTTCAACGACAGCGGCGCGAACACTTACACCGCGAACTTCACCATCACGCTGGACAGCGCCACGCCGGGCACCAGCACGTTCAGCGGCACCACGGCCTTCACGGGCAGCAATGCGTTGTCGCTTCAGTCGGGCGCGGTGCTGGGCAACTCCGGCTCCATCGTCAGCACCGTTGATGGCAACCTCACACTGCTGGGGAACATGCAGACACCGGGTCAGACAGGGAACCTTTTTGGCATCTTCCTGAACAACACGCGCGTCACGGTCAGCGGCTTTGGCAATCTCACGATGAAAGGCAAGAGCGGCATCTCCACCAACACGGTCGCGGGCGTGAAGTTGTTTGCAGGCACGGTCGTCACGGGCGGCATCGCAGGCAGCACACTCACCGTGGAGGGCTACGGCGCGGCGTCTTCGACCCGAAACTATGGCATCAATCTCGTGGACGCAGGCACCACCATCACGAGCGCCGGAGGCAATGTCGTGGTGACCGGCGTGGGCGGAAGCAGCAGCACCTTCGATAACAAAGGCATCCTTCTGGAAACCAGCACCTCCATCCTCGCCACCGGCAGCGGCAGCCTCACCATCACCGGCACGGGCGGCGGCACGAACTCCGCGACGAACACCGGCGTTGAAATGCAAAGCGGCACGCAGATTGCCACCGTCGATGGCACTCTCAGCGTCACCGGCACAGGCGGTGGCGGGGCCGCAGGCACCAGCAATCGCGGCGTGCAGGTCGGCGGCAGCATCAAGTCCACGGGCAGCGGCAGCGTCAGCGTCGTCGGCATCGGCGGACCGGGATCGGGTGGAGACAATCAGGGCGTCCTTCTGGAGCGATTCGGCACCGGCACCTTGCAAGAAATCAAGAGCGCCACCGGCGATGTCAGCGTCACCAAAGGCGTCATGAAGGGCATTGCCCCGGACGCCGAACTGATTGACGTCACGCACCTCATTCGCCCCCAGAACATCGCAGAGACGGCC
>WBZU01000953.1_pt1 | contig 23302 bp, 19 predicted proteins | sample 5204311 | NCBI WGS metagenome assembly WBZU01 (sample SAMN12344359, study PRJNA552823) | activated sludge metagenome | biome: Activated sludge suspended growth; feature: Nitrification reactor; material: Wastewater; isolation source: activated sludge from nitrification reactor of wastewater... | reverse complement strand
CGCCAGCGTGATGAAATGTTCCGAGCTCGGCGCCGCCAGCGGCGCCAGGCTCGAAGCCGTCAGCAGCGACACCACGGCCACCGGACCGGTGCCCAGCTGGTCGGACGAACCCCACAGCGCAGCGACCATCACCGGCAGGAAAGCCGCATACAGGCCGTAGTAGGCCGGCAGGCCGGCGAGCTGCGCGTAGGCCATGGACTGCGGCACCAGCACCAGCGCCACGGTCAAGCCGGCCAGCAGGTCGGCCTTGACGGTCGCGCCGTTGAAGGGCAGCCAGCGCAGGAAGGGCAGCAGGGCGCGCGGCGAAATATTCACGGCGCGTCCTTTCCGGGCGGCGCGGCCGTCACGAGGGGGCAGGCGAGCTTGGCCCAGGGATTGGCAGCCCGATCCTCGGCGACGCTTTCCCAGCCTGCGAGCGAGTCGATGACGACGGTGACGACGCATTCGTGAGTGTTGGCGTACTGGACGATGTCCCGTCGGCGCAACTGGGTTTTCTGCGTCAGCGAGTACATCACGCCCGCCGCGCGCAGGTCGCGCACCAGCGCTGCCACCTCGGCCGGAAGCGCACTGCCCGCGGCCAGCAGGAGAATGTCCAGTTCCGCGTCCAGCCGCTGGCACAGGCTGCGCGCCGAGTTCAACAAGCGCGGGTCGAGGTGCCCTTCGCGAATGGCGAGGAGCACCTTGCGTTCAACCGCCGCGCGCGGCGCGTGTGCTTGTTTGGCAACCATGGACTGAGCCCCCTCGCAGTTTCCGGACCACCGGGGATCTGCTCGGGCAAGCGTTTGATCGCATGGGCAATTCGCTCGCGCCCGGCCCTCACACCAGCAGGCGCAAGCATTGCATTACGCAGCGGCTCGGTGGCGTCGATGGCGATTTGACGCCTTCCTGACGGCGATTGCCTCCGATGTTGCGCGACACGCGCAAGGCGTTGCATAATGCAATAAATTCGGCAACGGCTCTTCCGACATGCGTTCACTGCGCTGCAAGATCACCATTGGCCTCTCGCTCATCGCCATCCTGGTCGTCGGGCTGGCGCTGTTTTCCTATCTGGAATTGCGCCGCGCGCAAGCGCAGATCGTCGCCGGCGCGCACGTCACCGAATTCCTGAACGTCGCCCTCGAAATCCGGCGCTTCGAAATGAATTACTTTCTTTTCGGCCAGGCGCAGGACCTCGTCGAGAACCAGGCGTACATCGACCGCGCACGCGCGCTGCTTCGCGACCATGCCGCCGCTTTCGAGGCCGTCGGCGACCGTGCCGAACTCGAGCGGCTGACCGGCGACCTCGATCGGTACGGGCTGCTGATTGCCGAGCTGGCGAAAGGCGGCGGCAAAATCTCGGCGGACGAAATCCGCCAGGTCGACAAGAACATCGTCAGCCGGGCGGAAACCATGGCCGATACCGAGCGCAAGGTGCTGCAGGCCCTGCTCTGCCGGCACCGCCATCTGCTCATCGGTGCCGCGGTCGGCGTCGCGCTCCTGGTGGTGGCGATCGTCGCCATGCTCACGCCCGCCTTCAACCTCGTCATCCGTCAGCTGGAAACGCGCCAGCGGCAGCTGCTGCGCTCGGAGAAGCTGGCAGCGCTCGGCACGCTGCTGTCGGGCGTCGCCCACGAGATCAACAATCCGCTGTCGAACATTTCCACGTCCTGCGAAATCCTCGCCGAGGAAGTCAGCCGTGGCGGCACGCCGTTCGAGAAGGAGTTGCTGCAACAGATCGACGCCGAGACCTGGCGCGCGCGGCGCATCGTGCGCTCGCTGCTCGACTACGCGCGCGACCGCGACTTCAAACGCGAAACGCAGCCGCTGGCGGCGTTGGTCGAAGACACTCTGCGCCTGATCCGCGGCCGCATTCCGGCCGAGGTGCACGTGGCCGTGGCGGTGCCCGCCGACCTGACCGTCAGCGGCGACCGCCAGCGGCTGCAGCAGATGCTGCTGAATCTGGTCGGCAACGCGCTGGCGGCGCTCGGCAGCGTCGGCGACATCGACATCGCGGCCGGGCCGGCCGGCGCGCAGCCGGCCGGCGCACTGGTGTTCGGCCAATGTCTGGAGGCGGTCGCCAGCGTCGAACTCGTCGTTCGCGACAACGGCCCCGGCATTCCGGCGGACATCCTGCCCCGCATCTTCGACCCCTTCTTCACCACCAAGGAGGTTGGCAAGGGGCTGGGGCTCGGGCTGTTCGTCGTCTTCGAAATCGTCGAGGAGCATGGCGGCTGCATTGCCGTCGACAGTGAACCTGGCCGGGGCGCCACCTTCCGGGTCCGCCTGCCCGTGGGAGAGAACAATGTCTAAGGGAAGAGTGTTGATCGTGGACGACGAGAAGGTCGCCGTCCGCAACCTCGAACACGTGATGAAGAAAGAGGGCTACGACGTCGTCGCCACCCAGAGCGGCGGCAATGCGCTGGCCCATCTCGAGAAGCAGGCCTTCGACGTCGTGCTGACCGACCTGCGCATGGAGAAGGTCGACGGCATGCAAGTGCTGCAGCGCTGCCGCGACACCTGCCCCGATACCGAAGTCGTGCTGATCACCGGCTACGCGACGCTGGAATCCGCGGTCGAAGCCATGAAGAACGGCGCCTATTACTACATCGCCAAACCCTTCCGCCTCGACGAGGTGCGCAAGGTGGTCGCCGAGGCCATGGAGAAGGTGCGGCTGCGGCGCGAGAACCGCAGCCTGCGCGAGCAGGTGGAAGATTTCCAGGGCAAGGTGCGCATCATTACCCAGGACGCAGGCATACAGCGCCTGCTCGACCTGGCGCGCCAGGTCGCGCCGACCGACTGCAACGTGCTGATCACCGGCGAATCGGGGACCGGCAAGGAGCTGTTCGCCCAGTACCTGCACCATCACAGCCGGCGCCAGAACGGCCCTTTCCTGGCCATCAACTGCGGCGCCTTCAACGAGGAACTGCTCGCCAACGAACTCTTCGGCCACGTCCGAGGGGCCTTCACCGGCGCCAACGCGGACAAGAAGGGCCTGCTGGTGGCAGCCGACGGCGGCACGCTGTTCCTCGACGAGATCACCGAGATGTCGCCGGCGATGCAGGTGAAACTGCTGCGCGCGATCCAGGAGAACGAGCTGCTGCCGCTCGGCGCCACCGCGCCGATCAAGGTGGATATCCGCTTCGTCGCCGCCACCAACCGCGATGTCCAGGAGATGGCGAAGCGCGGCGAATTTCGCCAGGACCTCTGGTTCCGGCTCAACGTGGTGAACCTGCACATTCCCGCGCTGTCGAAGCGGCGCGAGGATATTCCCCTCCTCGCCTACCACTTTCTCGCCAAGTCCGCCGCGCGCATGGGGAAACCGGTGACCGAAATCGCCGCGGACGCGATGGGCATCCTCAAGGCCTACGACTTCCCCGGCAACGTGCGCGAACTGGAAAACATCGTCGAGCGCGGCGTCGCCATCGCCACCGGCAATGCCATCGAAACCGCCCATCTGCCCGACGACCTGCGCGAGCTGTCGATCCGCACCTTCCGCAAGAAGGAAGGCCGCCTGCCCTCGCTCGACGAACAGGAGCGCGACTACATCCAGTGGGTCCTGCAGGAGGCCGGCGGCAACCAGACGCTGGCCGCGCAGATTCTCGGCATCGACCGGGTATCGCTGTGGCGCAAGCTGAAACGCTACCAGATGGAGTAAACCTGCCCTGCTTCCTGACAGGAAGATGGAGAAGCGCGATGGGCGCCCCCGGCCGCAGCCAATCCGCCCGCTCAGCCGACCAGGCGGTCGATCAGCACGATCGCGACGAAGAGCAGCAGCGCCAGCGCCTCCATGGCAACGACGATGATGCCGACCCGCCGCGCCGTCGGGCTCAGCTTCAGCCAGACCTTGTCGAGCAGCCACTTGCCGAAACGCGCACGCCGGTCGCGGCGCGCGGCGATCGCCAGATAGCCGGCCGCGGCGTCCAGCCAGACGCTCAGCTCGGCGATGCGTTCGGTTTCCACGGGCGCGGCGAATTCCTCGCGATAGCCGAGCTGGGTCAGGTCGCCGTTGCGCGTCCAGGCCAACTGCATCCGGCGCGGCGGGTCGCCTTCAAGAACGACCGTTCCACCGGTCGCGCCAAAGTCAGCCGTGGCGACCCGCCACGCCGCCTCATTCTCGCTGCGCTCGTAGCGCACCCGGAGCACGCCCTCCCCGAAAGCAAGCACTTCCCACTCGGGATTGAGGCGGAACCAGGCGTTGCCGTCGGCGAAGAAGCGGGCCGCGAGTTCAGGCGGCGCCGCCACCGGCCGGTTGCGCTCGAAGACCTCGTCAGGCACGGGCCAGCAGCACCGGCACGGCCAGCTTGCCGTCGAGCCGGCCGGGGAGATCGCGCGATGTCCAGCGCGCGTAGCGGCCGGCGAAGCGCTTGCCGCCCAGGACGACAAGATCGTAGCGCCCGTCGGCGGCCAGACGGGGAATGATCTCCTCGGGCTCGCCGTACTGCAGGCGCCGGCCGATGCTGACGCCCTCGTGCGCCGCCCGCTCGCACAGCCGGTCGAGCGCCCCCTCGCCTTCCACGGCCAGGCTGCGGTCGAGATGCGCGCGGCACTCGTCGCGATTCACGGCGTAGATCTCGTGGGTGAACTTCTTCAGGAACGGATCGACGACATAGAGCGCATCGAGTTGGGCGCCATGCGCCTTGGCCAGTTCGAGCGCCAGATCGACGGCCTTTTGGGTATGAGGCTCGCCGTCGACGCAGAGAAGGAGGCGGGAGATCGGCATGAAAAAGGGCATCCGAAGATGCCCCCTGGTCACCTGGGCTGGATCAGCCCTTCACCTTGAAGGCGTCTGCGCCGATGATCACGACCGCCACCGCCGCCAGGACCGCCTTCAGCGTCGCCGACACCACACCGATGACGAAGGCCGAGCCGCCCGCCTTCTTCAGATCATCGAAGGCGATGTTGAGGCCGACGCCGGCGAAGCCGATGGCGAAAAACAGCTTCAACAGGTTGCTGGCGAGAATGCTGCGGTCCTGGGCCGTGAACATGCCCATCTCGTTCATCGTCACCATGATGAAGAAGCCGAAGACGAAGATTGGAAACTTGCTGGTGACGATCTCCCAGACGTTGATCTTCTGGCCCTCGTGGCCCGCGTCGACCGCCGGCTTGACGACGTAGAAGTAGATCGCCCAGAGCACGATCAGCGGAATGAAGCCGACGCGCACGATGTTGATGACGTTCGCGGTCAGCAGCGACTCGTGGCCGTACCAGGACGCCGCCGCCACCAACTGTGCGGTATTGAGAATCGCCGTGCCGACCCAGGCGCCGAACACGGGTTCGCTCATGTCAAGCGCCTTGCCGATGTAAGGGAAGGTGAACAGGCCCACCGTGCCGAACAGCAGGATGGTGCCGATGGCGTAGAAAAAGTCGCGCGGCTTGGCGTTGACCACCGGCGCCACGGCCACCGCGGCCGATACGCCGCAGACGCCGACGCCGGCGCCCATCACGCCGGCCAGCCCCGAATCCACCTTGGCGCGCCGGCCCCAGAAGGAGATCAGCAACTGCGTGCCCATGACGAAGACGATGACGAGGATCAGGCCGAAGACGCCGACCTTTAGCACGTCCGACCACATGTAGTAGGCGCCCAGAATGATGATGCCGGGTTTGATCAACGGTCGCGCGGCGATGGTGCCGGCCTTGAACACGTCGGGCAGGCCGACGGTGTTGCGGATCAGCATGCCGACCAGCAACAGTACGGCGACATACGTCATCTGGAAGGAGATCATCGTGTCGCCGAAGGACATCCTGCCGGGAATCGTCTTCGCCTGCACGACCTGATTGAAGTCGGCTTCCTTCAGCACCAGCGGCTTGCTCGGCTTCTTCGGTTCCTTGGCCTGCTCGCCCTTGGCGACCGCCGCCTTGTAGGCGGCTTCCGCGGCTGCGAACGCTTCGGTCTTCTTCGCGAAGCCGTCGTCGATCTTCTGCTTGTACTCGGCGAAGCTCGTCACGCCCGTGCCCGCGTTGACCGCCTTGAGAAGCTTATCGGCCTCCTTGTACTCGCGGCTCCACTGGTGCGTCGACGTGTCCCACTGCAGCGCCATCCAGCCGAACACCGCGCACAGGATCAGGCCCGGCAGCATCTTGGGAAGATTCTTCAGGCTGAATTCGACTCCGATTCCACCACTGCTCATCTCGTCTCTCCCGAATCAGAAGAACAGCGACTTGAAGAAGTTCGGGCCGATCACTCCCGACAGCACCAGCGCTACGACGAGCGCGGCGACGGCCAGAACGAAGTAATCCTCCTTGCGCTCGGCCGAAAAAGTTGCTTTGGCCCGATTTTCATAGGCCTCGTGTTCGCCTTTCGTGGTCATATTGCCTCCCGTGTAATGATTGCATCATGCATCTTACATGATGCATCTTGCAACATAATAGCCAAAACGATGACACGAATAGCCGCAATCCGTCTCCGCACGCGCCGCGCGATTCTTATCCGCCGCGCAGGCGAGCGCATCGCCGGGCAGCGTCAAGGTTTTGACGTCTTGCAGCCAAAACATTCAATTCTGCTAATATTTGGCGATCGGAACTGCCTGACAACGGCCGGATCGCCCCGGGCGAACTCTCGCCGCCGCCCATGAAACCGCTGCCTCGCCCGCTGGCGAAACTGTTGCCCTTCCTGCGCTGGTGGCCGATGGTCACCCGCAAGACCCTGCACGATGACCTGCTGGCCGGCTTGACGGGCGCCCTGATCGTGCTGCCCCAAGGCGTCGCCTTCGCCACCATCGCCGGCATGCCGCCGCAATACGGCCTCTACGCCGCCATGGTGCCCGCTGTCATCGGCGCGCTGTTCGGTTCCAGCTGGCACCTGGTTTCCGGGCCGACGACCGCCATCTCCATCGCCGTTTTCGCGGCGCTGTCGCATCAGGCCGAACCGGGTTCGGCGCAATACATCAGCTTGGTGCTGACGCTGACGTTCCTGGTCGGCCTGTTCCAGCTGGCCTTGGGATTGGCGCGTCTCGGCGCGCTGGTGAACTTCATTTCCCATACCGTGGTGATCGGCTTCACGGCCGGCGCGGCGATTCTCATCGCCGCCAGCCAGGTCCGAAACTTTTTCGGCATCGCCATTCCCAGGGGCACGCCCTTCTACGAAATCGTCCACCAGTTGTTCGCCCAGTTCACCGACATCAATCCCTGGGTGCTGTCGGTCGGCCTGGCCACCCTGGCGACCGGCATCCTGACCAAGCGCTACCTGAAGCAGATCCCCTACATGATCGCCGCGATGATCGTCGGCAGCCTGCTTGCCGAGGCATTCAACCTCTGGCAAGGACAAGCCGCGACCGGCATCCGGACCGTGGGCGCCTTGCCGGCGCAACTGCCGCCGCTGTCGATGCCCGACTTTTCGATGGAGGCCCTGCGCCGGACGCTCGGACCGGCGCTGGTCATCACCCTGCTGGCGCTGACCGAAGCCGTGTCGATCGCCCGCTCCATCGCCGTGCGTTCCGAGCAGCGCATCGACGGCAACCAGGAATTCATCGGCCAGGGCCTGTCGAACCTCGTCGGCGCGTTCTTCTCGGCCTACGCCTCCTCCGGCTCCTTCAATCGCAGCGGCGTCAATTACGAGGCGGGGGCGCGCACGCCGCTGGCCTCCGTGTTTGCCTCGGTATTCCTGGTCGTCGTGCTGCTGCTGGTGGCCCCCCTGGCGGCCTTCCTGCCCGACGCGGCAATGGCCGGCATCCTGTTCCTGGTGGCCTGGGGCCTGATCGACTTCCATCACATCAAGCACATCTGGCACACCAGCCGGTCGGAAACCGTGGTGCTGGCGCTGACGCTGGTCGGAACGCTGTTCAATCTCGAGGCGGGCATCTTCCTCGGCGTCCTGCTGTCGCTGGTGCTGTTCCTCAACCGCACCTCGAAGCCCGAAATCATCCCCGTGGTGCCCGCGTCGGAAGAAGGCGCCTATCACTTCGTCAGCGCTCGCGGCCGCGTCGAGTGCCCGCAGCTCAGGATCGTCCGCATCAGCGGTCCCGTGTATTTCGGCGCGGCCAGCTACGTGCAGGCCGCCCTTCAGCAAATCGACGAAGACAATCCGCTGCAGAAGTCGGTGCTGATCGCCGCCGCCAGCCTCAACTACATCGACATCGCCGGCGCCGAAGTGCTGGCGCAGGAAGCCCGCCGCCGGCGCCGGCTGGGCGGCGGACTCTACTTCTACCGGCTCAACGAACCGAGCCACGCCTTCCTCAAGCGGGGACATTACGACCGCGATATCGGCGAAGGCGCGTTCTTCCCGGTGATGACCAAGGTCACAGGCGCGCTGTACTGGACGCTCGACCCCAATGTTTGTTGCGCCTGCAAGGCCAGGATATTCAAGGAATGCCATGGCAAGGTGCTGCCGGACGGCTTCCGCCGACAGCGCCTGATGCTGGCGACCGACGGCAGCGAGTTCTCGCGGGCGCCGACCGACATCGCGGTGACGCTGGCTCGCCGGTTCGGCGTCACCCTCGATGTCGTCGCCGCCGTCGAATCGGAAGCGGACAGGGATCGCGCGCGCGCCCGGCTCGCCTCGGCCACTCGGGACGCACATATCGCCGGCGTCGATACCGAGGAGATCATCCGCATCGGCCGGCAGCCCGCGAAGGAAGTCGCGGCGGCGGCGGCCACCGCCGACACGAACCTGCTGGTCATCGGCCGACGGCCGCCGCGCGGCGATTTCAAGGAAAAGCTGGTGGGCGACATTGCGCGCAACATCGTGACGCGCGCCGACTGCCACGTGCTGATCGCCGGTTGGCAGGCGACCATGTGGCGGCAACGCATCCTGATCGCCAGCGACGGATCGCCGTTCAGCGATTCGGTGGCGGAACTGGCCTTGCAAATCGCCAAGGTGACCACCACGCCGGTGACGATCCTGACCATCGCGGGCAACGGCCTCTCGCACGACGATGCCGCCGAGGATGCCCGGCACAAGGCGGGCACCATGCAGTTGGAAGGCGTCGCCTGTGAAATCCGGGTCGCCGACGGCAACCCGGGCGCCGCCATCGTCGCCGCGGCAACCGAACTCGGCGCCGACCTGGTGGTCGTCGGCCATCGCAGGCGCAAGCTCAGCGCCACGGTCGAGCACGTCGTCGGTCATCTTGCCTGCGCCGTGCTTCTCGTGAACGCGCCGGACCGCGGGCCGCTGGCCGAGGACCTGTAGCGGCGCCGCAGAGCGTAAGCCCGACGCTCGTATAATTCCGCCGATGGGACACCGCCTTTCCAAAATCACCACGCGCACCGGCGACACCGGCACCACCGGCCTGGCCGACGGCTCGCGCGTGGCCAAGGACGCGCCGCGCATCGCCGCCCTGGGCGAGGTCGACGAGCTCAACTCGCTGCTGGGCCTGCTTCTCTGCGAGCCGATGCCGGATCAGGCGCGCGACTTGATCGTCGACCTCCAGCACGACCTGTTCGATCTTGGCGGCGAACTGGCCGTGCCCGGCGGCGCCTTTCTCAAGCCAAGCCAGCTGGAGCGGGTCGAAGCGGCCGTCGCCGACTTGAACGGCGGCCTCAAGCCCTTGAAGGAATTCATCCTGCCGGGCGGAACGCGCGCCGCCGCGCTGGCCCATCTTGCCCGTGCCGTTTGTCGGCGCGCCGAGCGGGCGGTGGTCGCCCTGGGCGCGACGGACCCGGTTTCGGACACCATGCGGAAATACCTGAACCGATTGTCCGACCTGCTCTTCGTGCTCGGCCGCTGGCTGAACCATCAGACGGACAGCGGCGACGTGCTCTGGCAAAAAGGCAAAAACGCTTGAGCCTGCCACGCTGGCTGTTCGCTGGCCGCTTCCGGCTGCTCGGACTCCTGCTGACGAGCTACCTGGGGCTGAGCGCGCTGACCAGGATCGGCCTGCTGGCGTTCAACGGCGACACCGCGCTGCTGGCGCCGACGATGCTCCTGCCCATCCTCGGCATCGGCCTGGTCTTCGATCTCGCCGCCGCCTGCTGGTGGCTGCCTCCCTTCGCTCTTATCGCCGCGTGCTGGCCGGACGGCCCGCGCTCGCGGCCCGCGCTGTTGGCCACGGTCGGCGTGTTGTCGGGACTGACTTTCGCCACCTGGGCCTTCGTGGCCGTGGCGGAGTTCGTGTTCTGGAACGAGTTCGCCAGCCGCTTCAACTTCATCGCCGTCGACTATCTCATCTACACGCGCGAGGTGATCGGCAACATCCGCGAGTCCTACGACCTGAGGCCCTTGTTCGCCGGTGTCGGCCTCGCCGCGCTGGTCATGCTGGCCCTGGCCTGGCCGGCGCTGCGCCGCGCGACGGCGCCGGCCGGCATGGCTTGGCGCGGCCGCCTTGGCCGGCTGGCAGTCTTCCTGCTGCTGCCTGCGGTCTCGTTCCTCGCCGTGGACGCCCGCTACAAGGAATTCACCGATCACGCCCAGGCGACGCAGCTGGCCGGCAACGGCCACTACGAGTTCTGGCACGCCTTCCGCACCAACGAGATCGACTACGCCCAGTTCTATCGCACGGAAGGCATCGAGCGCGTCTACAAGGTGCTGCGCTCCGAATTCGAACACATCGGGCCGCAGCGGTTCGCCGACCGGGCGCCGCTGGCGGTCGAGCGGGACATCGTCGGCCGCGGCCCGGAAAAACATCTCAACGTCGTGCTGATCACCGTCGAAAGCCTGTCGGCGGAATTCCTGTCGGCGTTCGGCAACCAGGCGCAGCTGACGCCGAGGCTCGACCGGCTCGCCACCGAAGGCATGCTGTTCACGCGGCTGTACGCCACCGGCACGCGCACCGTGCGCGGCCTGGAGGCCGTGACATTGTCGATTCCGCCGACACCGGGCAATTCCATCGTCAAGCGGCCGAACAACGACCACCTGTACACCCTCGGCGAAATCTTCGCCGAGCGCGGCTACGAACCTCTTTATCTCTACGGCGGTTACGGCTATTTCGACAATATGAACGCCTTTTTCGGCGGCAATGGCTACACGGTGATCGACCGCACGGCGATTCCGCCGGAGGCCATCCACGCCGAGAATATCTGGGGTGTGGCCGACGAAGACCTGTTCACCCTGGCGCTCGACCAACTCGACCGGCGCCATGCCGATGGCAAGCGATTTTTCGCGCACATCATGACGACATCGAATCACCGGCCCTTCACCTATCCCGAGGGACGCATCGACATCCCCTCCGGCACGGGCCGCGAGGGGGCGGTGAAATACACCGACTGGGCGATCGGCGACTTCATCGAGCGCGCCCGCACCCGGCCCTGGTTCGCCGACACGGTGTTCGTCATCGTCGCCGACCACACCGCCTCGGGGCGCGGCAAGACCGACCTGCCGGTCGAGAAGTTCCTGATTCCCATGATCATCTACGCGCCCGGCCACATCGCGCCGGCGCGCATCGATACCCTGGCCTCGCAGATCGACGTGGCGCCGACGCTGCTGGCGCTGTTGAACTTCAGCTACCGCTCGCATTTCTTCGGCCACGACATCATTGCCGAAGGGCCGAAGCATCAGCGCGCCTTCCTCGCCAACTACCAGACCGTCGGCTATCTCGAGGACGGCGTACTGGTGGAACTGCGTCCGCAAAAACGCTGGCGGCTGGTCGATCCGGCGACCGGCCAGGCGCTGCCCGACAGCGAACGCGGCCGGCACCTGCTGGAAGAGGCGGTGGGCTATTACGAAGGCGCCTCGGAAGCCTATCGCTCGGGCATCCTGCGGCGGCCCGACCATTAAGCTTTCGTTAAGACAACGCTAAGAAAACCCTAAGCCGGCACCTTCAGACTTCGGCTCCATGTTCCACGAGACAAGGAGCCCGACAATGCAACGATCGCTTTTCCTGATGGCCTTGATGAGCCCGGCCGCCTTCGGCCCGGCCATGGCGGATACGCCGCGCCAGTTGGGCGAGGCCTACAGCGCCGCCGCCGGCGCCGCTTATCAAGCCTCCGCGCGGCGCGGTGCCGACTTTTATGCGCGCAAGTTCGGCGTGTCCGAGAAGCTGGCATCGTGCGCCGCCTGCCATACCGACCAGCCGGCGCAATCCGGCCAGCATGTCATCACCCACAAGGCGATCAAGCCGCTCGCGCCCAATGCCAACGCCGAACGCTTCACCGATCCCGCCAAGGTCGAAAAATGGTTCAAGCGCAATTGTCGGGAAGTGGTGGGCCGCGAATGCAGCCCCGGCGAAAAAGCCGACTTCATCGCCTTCGTCACCGAGGGCCGCTGACATGAAACGCGCGATGCTCTTTTTCGCCCTCGCCGCGCTGTCCGCCGGCACCCGGGCCGACCGGCTGCCCATGCCCGCGGACGCGCCCCCTGCGTTCAAGGCCGAATGCGGGAGTTGTCACCTGGCCTTTCCACCGGCGCTGCTGGCCGCCGACGACTGGCGGCAGATCATGGGCAGACTCGACAAGCACTATGGCGACAATGCCGCGCTCGACGAAGCGACGCGCAGGCAGCTCGAGGATTTCCTGGCCAAGAACGCCGGCACCGGCCGCCGCGTCGCCCGTCCCGCCATCCTGGCCGGCGAGTTGCCGCGGCTGACTTTCACCGATCGGTTCCGCAAGAAGCACGACGAAGTGCCGGCATCGACATGGCAGGACCAGCGCGTCGGCAGCCCCGCCCATTGCGCCGCCTGCCACACGCAGGCCGAACAAGGCAGCTATCGCGAACGCGAATTGCGCGTCCCCGGCATGGCAGGCAAACGTCATGACCACGACTGATCGCAAGATTCTGGTCTGGGACCTGCCGGTACGTCTCGGCCACTGGCTGATGGCCGGTGGCTTCGCCCTCGCCTGGTTGACCGGCGACAGCGAGTCATGGCGGCTGGTGCACGTCGGCGCCGGCGGTACCGTCGTCGGCGTGGCGCTGTTCCGGCTGGTCTGGGGCCTGGTGGGCACCCGGCACGCCCGCTTCGGCGGCTTCCTGCGCGCGCCGTCGGCGGCGCTGGCCTACCTGAAAAGTCTGCCCGGCCCGCATCCGCAACATCATGCCGGCCACAATCCGGCCGGCGGCTGGGCCATCGTCCTGATGTTGGCGCTGGGGCTGCTCACCGGCGCCAGCGGCTGGCTGACCTACCAGGAAATCGGCGGCAAGTGGCTCGAAGAAGCGCACGAAGTTTTCGCCAGCAGCATGCTGGCCGTCGTCGTCGTGCATCTGCTCGGCGTTGCCGTCGGCAGCCTCGTCCATCGCGAAAACCTGCCGCGGGCGATGGTCACCGGCCTGAAGGTCGGCGCGGCGCGGGACGCCATCGCCAGCGCGCGCCCCCTGGCGGCCATGGTCCTGCTCGGCTGGGTTGTCGCAGTTGCCTGGTGGCTGAGCCGTTAGAATCGGGCCATGCGCGTCCTGATCGTCGAAGATGATCCGCAGCTCGGCGACGGCCTGATGGTCGGCCTGCGCCAGTCGGGCTTCGCGGTCGACTGGCTCAAGGACGGCGAAGCGGCCGATCGCGCGCTGGCCAGCGAAGACTTCGACCTTCTGGTGCTCGACCTCGGGCTGCCCAAGCTGGCAGGAATGGAATTGCTGCGTCGGCTGCGCGGGCGGGAACAGGATTTGCCGGTATTGATCCTCACCGCGCGCGATGCCACCGCCGACAAGATCGCCGGCCTCGACGCCGGCGCCGACGACTACCTGGTCAAGCCGATCGACATCGATGAACTGGCCGCCCGCCTCCGCGCGCTGGCGCGCCGGACGGCCGGCCGCGCCGCGCCGCTGCTGAGCCATGGCGACGTCATCCTCGATCCCGCCAGTCGGCGGGTCACGGTGGCTGACTTGCCGGTCGAACTGTCGGCGCGCGAATTTGCCGTGCTGCACGCGCTGCTGGCCAACGCCGGCCGCGTCATGACGCGCGCCCAGCTGGAAGGTTCGATCTACGGCTGGCGCGACGAGCCGGACAGCAACGCCCTCGAGGTGCACATCCACCACCTGCGCAAGAAGCTGGGCGCCGAGTTCATCAAGACGCTGCGCGGCGTCGGCTACACGATTCCGAAATGAGCGCCGCCCGCCGGGCCGCCCCAAAGGCGGCGCAGCCAACGACTCGGCGCCGCGTAGCGGCGAACGCCCGTCACCCCCGCCCCGGGGGCGGGGGCCGGAGGGCGGGGGAGCAATGACGACCCAATGGTTCTCACTGCGACGGCGCCTGCTGGTGCCCATCCTAGCCGGCGTCACCGCCGCCTGGCTGGCCGCCGGCGTCTGGGTGTTCGTCGAGGTCAGGCACGAACTGCACGATCTCCTGCACGATCGCAAGTACGACAAGCGCGATGATCACGATGAGCACGACGAGCGCGAACGTCGAGAGCTGATCGCGGGCATCGCCGGCCGTCTGACCGCGCCTTTGATCTTCGGCCTGCCGCTGCTCGGCCTTTGGGTCTGGCTGGCCACGCGCCGCGGGCTGGCGCCGCTCGATGCCGTGGCAGGGCAGATCGCCGCGCGCGAACCCGACCGCCTGCAGGCGCTCGCGCCGGCGAGCGCGCCGAGCGAGGTTCGCCCGCTGGTCGAGGCGATCAACGGCCTGTTCGGCCGCGTCGGGCAGGCGATGGAAGCCGAGCGGCGCTTCACCGCCGACGCCGCCCACGAACTGCGCACGCCACTGGCCGGCCTGGCTGCGCAGGCGCAGGTGGCGCTGCGCGCCCGCGACGAAGCAGAGCGCCGGCATGCCATCGAGCAGATCGCCGCCGGCAGCCGGCGCGCCGGCCGGCTGGTGGACCAGCTGCTGACGCTGGCGCGGCTCGATCCCGATCACGCGGCGGCGAGCGAACCGGTCCGTCTCGACCGGCTGGCGGAGGAGGTCTGCGCCGCCCATGGCACCGAGGCGATGGAGAAGAACATCGCGCTGGAACTCGATGCCGGCGCCTCGACGATCGCCGGCAATGCGGACATGCTGCGCATTCTGCTGCGCAACCTCGTCGACAACGCCATCCGCTATACGCCCCCGGGCGGCCGCATCATGGTCTCGGTGGCACCGGGCATCCTGACCGTCACCGATACGGGGCCGGGCATTCCGGCGCCCGAGCGCCAGCGCGTCTTCGACCGGTTTCGCCGCCTGGCCGGACAGGAAACGGAAGGCAGCGGACTCGGATTGTCGATCGTCGCCCGCATCGCCGAGCGGCACGGCGCGACGGTGGAACTTGGCGCCGGCGAGGCCGGCCAGGGCTTGCGGGTAACGGTGCGGTTCAGGACGGCTTAGCGCGCCGCCAGCGCCAGCCGCCGCTTCCTGACCGCTTCGGCCAGCAGGTCGAGCACGACCACCGTGTCCTCCCAGCCGATGCAGGCATCGGTGATGGACACGCCGTGGTCGAGGGCGATCCCGGGCTTGAGATCCTGCCGGCCGGGATTGAGGTGCGACTCGATCATGACGCCGAAGATGCGGTCCTCGCCGTTGGCCAGCTGGCCGCCGATGTCGTGGGCGACGTCGACCTGCTTCTTGTAGTCCTTGCGGCTGTTGGCATGCGAGCAGTCGACCATCACGCGCGCCGCCAGGCCCGACTTGCCGAGTTCGCCGCAGGCGGCCTCGACGCTGGCGGCATCGTAGTTGGCGTGCTTGCCGCCGCGCAGGATGACGTGGCAGTCCTCGTTGCCGTTGGTGGACACGATGGCCGAGTGGCCGGCCTTGGTCACCGAGAGGAAGTGGTGGGTGGTGGCGGCCGCCTTGATGGCGTCCACGGCGATCTTGATGTTGCCGTCCGTGCCGTTCTTGAAGCCGACCGGGCAGGACAGGCCCGATGCCAGCTCGCGGTGCACTTGCGATTCGGTGGTGCGGGCACCGATGGCGCCCCAGGCAATCAGGTCGGCGGTGTATTGCGGCGTGATGGTGTCGAGGAACTCGGTGGCGCAGGGCAAGCCCATTTCGTTGATTTCCCACAGCAGCTTGCGCGCCAGGCGCAGGCCCTCGTTGATCTTGTAGCTGCCGTCGAGGCGCGGATCGTTGATCAGGCCTTTCCAGCCCACCGTGGTGCGCGGCTTCTCGAAATAGACGCGCATGACGATCTGCAGGTCGGCGCCAAGGCGCTGGCGCTCGACCTTGAGACGCCGCGCATACTCCATGGCCGCGTCGTAGTCGTGGATCGAACAGGGACCGACGACCGCCAGCAACCGGTCGTCGGAACCGTGCAGGATGCGATGGATGGCGGCGCGCGCCTCGAAGGTGGTCGACGCCGAGGGCTCACTGGCGGGGAACTCGCGCAGCAGATGGGACGGCGGCGAAAGCTCCTTGATTTCCTTGATACGGACGTCATCGACGATGTGTTTCATGGGATTGCGGAATCCAGCGAAAGTCAGCCGTGGCCCAACGCCACTTCCACCCGATTTTACCGCATTGCAACAGGCCTCGGCGGGCCCCGGGCCGCGCGGCGTGCTTACCGGGTCAGCCTCTCGTAGAGCTTGACGGTGGTGTCGACATTGCGCAGCAACTCCTCGCTGGCGGCGACCGCAGCCAAGGCCAGGTCCTGGCTCGAACGGTTCGCCGGCGCGGCATCGAGCGCGGCGAGGAAATGCTGCCATTGTTCCGCGTCGACCCGCAACTGCGCCTGAGCCTCCGGCGAGTCGGCGCTGTAGGCGCTCAGGGTGCGCATGTTGGCGAAGAACTCCTGGCGCGAGCTGTCGATCAGGCGCCCGAGCTTGCGCGAGCGGTCCGGCCAGCCATTGAACAGGTAAAGCTTGACGAGGCGCGCGCACAGCATGCGGTTGCGTCCGGCGACATTGACCATGTAGGCCGCCGCCGTGCCGGCGCGCTCGGCCGCCGTCGCCGCCAGCAGATCCGCCGCGTCGAGCGTCTGCTCGCTGAGTTCGAAGACGCGGTCTGCACCGGCCCGGTCGGTAGCGGCGCCGGCGAGCGCTTCGCGATAGGACAGCCAAACGCGCCGCAAATCGTTGTAGCGGCCGCGCAGCCGCGACGACAGGCTGGTGGCATCGAGCTGCATCATCGTCCGTTCGAATTGCTGGGCATATTTGCGCAGCGCGACGCGCGACGACGCGACCGACAGTTCGCGGGCAATCATGCACCAGGCCGTTGCCATGCGTTGGGAGAGCATGCGATGGCGGCCGCAGACATTGACCAGCGCCGCCGCCGACATTTCCTGGCTGGCGCCGCTGCGTTCCTGCCGCTGATAGGTCAAGGGCGCGCGCTCACCGCCGGAGGATCGTTCGGCGATGGCCAGCATGACGTTCTGGATATGCACCAGACGCCCCTCGACGACGATGATGCCATCCTCGGAAAGCTTGCGCAGCGTCCGCGAAAACGTCTCCGGCGCAATGTCGAGCCGCGATGCGATCAAGCTCTTGCTGGCGCCGAGCTTGACGGTGGTTTCGCCGGCCATGCCGCGCTGGTCGCCCGCCAGCCCAAGCAGATAGTCGAGCACGCGCTGGGTGACCAGGTGCGAATGATGCGTCACCACCTCGAACTCGGAGGCGTAGTGGCTTTGCGCCACCGCCTCGAGCAGGCGCATGCAGAGCACGGCATCGCGGCCGACCACCTCGCGCAGCACGTCGACGGCAATGGCGATCACCACGCTCGGCTCGACGGTTTCGGCGAACGAGGCGTAGGCCCGGGCGCTGAACACTTCGCTGAGGGCGAGCATCTGGCCCGGCCGGACCAATTCGAGAACCTTCTCGGCCTGGTCGGCCAGCAGCGCGAAGCGCTTGATGGCGCCCGCGGCGAGAAACAGTGCTTCCTTGATGGGTTGGCCGGCGCTGAACACGGCCCGGTGGCCGGGCAGGTCGAGCACCCGACAAGCCGCGCCGAGCCGCGACAGACGGTCCGCCTTGAGTCCCGCGAACATGGGGATGCAGGCTAGCAACGCGCGCGGTTCGATCGCCAGGCGGTCTTCTCGAGAGGTCATCGCGGTGAAGTCCTGTCGGGACAGGGAATGCGTCGAATCAGTAAGTGAAACGAATACTACCTCGACCCCGGCGAATCGGCGCACCGCCACCGACGGCATGTCGGTGGCGGCGTCAAACACCGGTCAGTACACGTCGTGCTGGGTGTTGTAGGTGTTGAAGTGACCGGTCGGCGTCACCAGGCGCTTGTCCTTGATCACGGCCTTGAGCTTCAGGGTCTTGTCGTCAACCACGACGAGCGCCGACTCCTTGTCCTTCGCGCTCCACACCGAGAACCAGACCTCGTCGCCCGCCTTGTTGTACTCGGGCTGCACCACGCGCTTGGCGCCATCGTCCTTGATCCCCGCCCACTCGGCGATCGGCAGCACCTTGTAGCCCGCATCCAGGTTCTTGATGTCGTACACCGCAATGCTCTGCGAGACCGCGGCATCGGGATTGAGCGGCGTGTCGACGTACAGATGGCCGGACTTGGGATGGCTCTTGATGAACAGCGAGCCGCCCCCCTGGCCCTTGAGCGTTTCGACCACTTTCCAGGCGTATTCCTTTTTCTTGACTGGATCGGTGCCGATCAGCGAGATGGTCTCGTCGCCCAGGTGGCCCGTCGCCCACACCGGTCCATACTTGGGGTGAACGAAGTTGGCGCCTCTGCCGGGATGCGGGATCTTGCCGACTTCGACCAGTCCGGCCAGCTTGCCGGTCTTCATGTCGATGGCGCCGACCTTGTTCGACTGGTTGGCGGCGATCATGAAGTAGCGCTTGGAGCTGTCGAAGCCGCCATCGTGCAGGAACTTGGCGACCGGAATCTCGCGGGTCTTGAGCTCGTTGACGTCGGTGTAGTCGACCACGATCGACTTGCCGGTTTCCTTGACGTTCACGACGAACTCGGGCTTGAAGTGCGAGGAGACGATCGAGGCGACGCGCGGCTCGGGGTGATATTCCTGGTCGCCGACGGTCATGCCGCGGGTAGCGACGATTTTCAGCGGCTCGAGCGTGTCGCCGTCCATGATGGTGTACTGCGGCGGCCAGTAGGCGCCCGCGATCGCCAGCTTGTCCTCATAGCCCTTGTACTTCGAGGTCTCGACCGACCTGGCTTCGAGGCCGATGCGCACTTCGGCGACCGAGTCCGGCTTCTCCATCCAGAGGTCGACCATATTGATCTTGGCATCGCGGCCGATCACGAACAGGTAGCGGCCCGACGCCGACATGCGCGAGATGTGCACGGCATAGCCGGTCTTGATGATATTGATGATCTTCTTGCTGTCGCCGTCGATCAGGGCGATCTCGCCGGCATCGCGCAGGGTCGTCGAGAAGAGGTTCTGCAGGTTGTAGTTGTTCATCTTCTTCTTGGGGCGATCCGCCGGCGCCACCGTCACTTTCCAGGTCGCCTTCATTTCCTTGAGGCCGAACTCGGGCGGCTGCGGCGGCGTCTGCTGCACATAACGCGCCATCAGGTCGACTTCGCTCTCGGTCAATTCGCCCGAGGTCTGCCAGTTCGGCATGCCCGCCGGCGAACCGTAGGCAATGAACACCTTGAGGTAGTCCGTGCCCTTGGCGATGGTCAGGTCGGGGGTCAGCGGCTTGCCGGTCGCGCCCTTGCGCAACACGCCATGGCAGCCGGCGCAACGCTGGAAGTAAATCTGGCGCGCCTTGTCGAACTCCGCCTTGGTCATCGGCGGCGCCTTGGGGTTGATGTCCTGGTACATGTCGACGTTGCCCAGGGGCGAACTGCCCGCTTGATAGGCGGTTTCAGCCGGCGCGATGTCCTTTTGCGGGGCGGCAAAGGCGCTGATGACCGACAGGGATAGACCTGTCACCGCCATCAGGCGGGACAAGCGGATCGACTTCTTCATGCTGACTCCTCCACAGGTTGATATGAACCAAAGCGGTTCGGCGACGTATCGCGCTAGCCTGGGGAGGGTAAGGACGGCATCGGGGGCAACACTTGATCCAGGTTAAGAGCCTGTCCGGCCGAAGATCTGAAAAACTTGACGGCAATCAATAGGTTCCAACGACGAATACTCGCCGATACCATTATGACAACCATAACCAAAATAGGGATTTTTCCCGCTGCATCCACGTGCCGGTCTCATCGTCGGCCTACCTCGGGAAGCATGATCATGCCCGGACAACCCTATTCGTCATATGGGCATACTTGACCATGATCAAACACCATTTGCGCGCTGACCGCCCCATGTCAAGGCATGGCGCTGTCGGCTACCCGGCCCCCGTGCCGCCCACCGTCAGGGCGTCGATGCGCAGCGTCGGCTGGCCGACGCCGACCGGCACGCTCTGGCCTTCCTTGCCGCAGGTGCCGACGCCGGGATCGAGGCGCATGTCGTCGCCGATCATCGACACGCGGGTCAGGATGTCCGGACCGTTGCCGATCAGCGTCGCGCCCTTGACCGGCGTGGTGATGCGGCCGTTCTCGATCAGGTAAGCCTCGGCGGTCGAGAAGACGAACTTGCCGCTGGTGATGTCCACCTGGCCGCCACCGAAGTTGGCGGCGTAGAGCCCCTTCTTTACCGAGCGGATGATCTCCTCAGGATGCTTGTCGCCATTCAGCATGTAGGTGTTCGTCATGCGCGGAATCGGCAGGTGGGCGAAGGATTCGCGCCGGCCGTTGCCGGTCGGGGCGACGCCCATCAGGCGCGCATTGAGCGTGTCCTGCAGGTAGCCCTGCAGGATGCCGTCCTCGATCAGCACCGTGCGCCGCGTCGGATTGCCTTCGTCGTCGATCGTCAGCGAGCCGCGCCGGTCGACGATGGTGCCGTCGTCGACGACGGTGACTCCCTTGGCCGCCACGCGCTGGCCGACGCGGCCGGCGAAAGCCGAGCTGCCCTTGCGGTTGAAGTCGCCCTCCAGCCCGTGGCCGATCGCCTCGTGGAGCAGAATGCCCGGCCAGCCGGCGCCCAGCACCACCGTCATGCTGCCGGCCGGCGCCGGCTTCGCCGCCAGATTGACGCTGGCCTGATGGATGGCGTCCTGGGCGTATTGCCTGAGCCGCGCATCGGTGAAGTAGCCGTAGTCGTAGCGGCCGCCGCCGCCGGCGTAACCCTGCTCGCGCTTGCCGTTCTCGACCATGATGACCGTGAGGGAAACGCGCACCAGCGGCCGCACATCGGCGGCCATGTGGCCATCCGATCTCGCCACCAGCACGACCTCCCAGGTGCCGGCGACGTGCGCCATGACCTCGGCGACGCGCGGATCGAGATCGCGGGCAAACTTCTCCAAGCGTTCGAGCAGCTTCACTTTCTCCGCATCGGCGATCGAGAGAATCGGGTCGTGCGACATGTAGAGCGCCGAGGCGGACCGAGGCGCGAGCTTCGGCAGCGTTCCCGCAGCGCCGGCGGCAGCGATGGCCCGCGTCGCCTGCGCCGCCCCCTGCAAGGCCGGCAGGCTGATCTCGTCGGAGTAGGCGAAGGCCGTCTTGTCGCCGCTCACCGCGCGCACGCCGACCCCCTGGTCGATGCTGTAGCTGCCCGACTTCACGATGCCTTCTTCGAGGCTCCATGCCTCGGAGCGCGCGTACTGGAAGTAGAGGTCGGCATAGTCGACGCGATGGCTGAAGATCTCGCCGAAGACGGTCGAAAGCTTGCCTGGCGTCAGATCGTAGGGTGCAAGCAGGATGTGCTCGGCTGTCGTGCAATGGTCTGTCATGAGATTCACAATCGTCTATGTTGCAGGGCAGGCAGGCTGGCGCGCACCGCCGCGATCCGGCCGGCGTCCAGTTCCGCCACCACCGCCCCTTCGCCTTTGTCCAGGCGAGCACGTCGCCCCAGGGGTCGAGGATCATGCTGTTGCCATGGGTCATGCGGCCGGTGGGATGCTGGCCGCCCTGCGCCGAGGCCAGCACGTAGCACTGGTTCTCCACCGCCCGGGCGCGCAGCAGCGTTTCCCAGTGCGCGCGGCCGGTGGTATCGGTGAAGGCCGCCGGAATCACCAGCAGGTCCACCGTGCCCAGCGCGCGGAAGAGTTCGGGAAAGCGCAAGTCGTAGCAGATGGCCAGCCCGATCCGGCCGAAGGGCGTGTCGAACGCCACCACGCGATCGCCGGCCTCGATGGTGGCCGCCTCGTCGTAATGCTCGTCGCCTTTCCTGAAATTGAACAGGTGGATCTTGTCGTAACGCGCCACCTGTCGGCCGCCGTCGTCGAAGACCAGGCAGGAATTGAGCAGCTTGTCCGGATCGCGCGTCGTCGCCGGCATGAGCGGGATCGAGCCGCCGACCAGCCAGATGCCGTGCGCCCGCGCCGTCTCGGCGAGAAAGTCCTGGATCGGCCCCGTGCCGGGCGCTTCGCGCGCCGCCCGTCGGGCTTCGTCGGTGGCACCGATGAGCGGAAAGTATTCCGGCAGCGCCACCAGTCTCGCGCCGGCACGCACGGCCTCGGCAATCCGCCGGCTGGCGGTGTCGAGATTCGGCCGCACGTCCGGCCCCGATATCATTTGCACGGCGGCGATTTTCATTGCGTCACCTTTTCTTCCGAGGCCGCCCGCGGTCCCTGCACCGCCAGTTTTTCGACTTTCGGATCGGCCCAGGCTCCTGTCACCGCGTAGTCGAAGGCGAAGGCCTTGTCGAGCGGATTGCCGAAAACCTTGTTCATCAGCCAGGCCGCCGCGCCCACTGCCGGATTCACCAGCAGCACGCCCGTGGCCACGGTCTCGCCAAGCGCCGGCTGCACGCGCACCTTGAGATCCTGGGTTTCGCGCGCGAGGTCGACGCTGCCATTCATCAGGACTTTTGCCGAGGGGCCCTGAATCTGGAAGTCCGAAGTCGCCATGATGCCTTGTTTCACCGACATGCGGCCGGCGATGCTGTCGAAAGCGAAGCCTTCGCTGAAAACGTCGCGGAAATCGAGCGAGATCCGGCGCGGCAGCGATTGCAGGCTGATCACGCCCAGAAGCCGGCCGACGCCGGGTTCGAGTTTCTTGAATTGTCCGCGCGCCGCTTCCAGCGTCAATTGGCCGTCGAGCGACGGGTAATCGACGGTGGTCGGCGGACCCGCCCAGGTAAGCGCGCCCGCCAGCGTGGCCGTGCCGCGCCTGACCGTGCCCGGGTAGCCAAACCGCGCCAGGAGGTCCTCCAGGCTGCGCGCCGTCAGACTGAAGTCGATCGCCGTGGTTGCCGGCATCGCGCCGCGCGCAGGGCGCCAGCGCCCCTTGCCCTCGAGTTCGCCGTCGTCGTTCTTGATGTCGAAACGCGCGCTCCAAATACGGTCGATATTCTCCGCCTTGAGCGACAGTTCGCCGAACGGCTTGCCGTGCAAGGAAAAATTCTCCACCATCAGGTCCACCGCCGGCAGATCGTCGGCGGTGTCGGCGGCCTGCGCCGAGGCATTGCCTTCGACACCCTCCGGCAGATCCAGGCGCGACAGGCGTCCCGACAGACGCCCCGCGCCCTGGTCGGTCCATTCGACCCGGCCAACCGCTTCCTTGCTCTTGATGGCCATTTTCCAGAGGCTGCCGTCATGCGTTCCGTCCAGTTGCAGGTCATGGATGGTCCGGCCATGGACGAGGAACTCGTCGACCCGCAGGTCGACGCGGCCCAAAGGCGGCAGGGACGACGCCCCGCTCGTGGCGCCCCC
>WBZU01000951.1_pt1 | contig 23317 bp, 14 predicted proteins | sample 5204311 | NCBI WGS metagenome assembly WBZU01 (sample SAMN12344359, study PRJNA552823) | activated sludge metagenome | biome: Activated sludge suspended growth; feature: Nitrification reactor; material: Wastewater; isolation source: activated sludge from nitrification reactor of wastewater... | reverse complement strand
CGGCCGGGGAGCTCAAGGGCAAACTGCCCTACATGGCGCCGGAGACCTTCAAAGGCGCGCCGATCGATCGCACGGTCGACATCTTCAGTTTGGGCGTGATGCTCTACGAAATGGCCACGGCGATTTCGCCGTTTGCCCGAGGAGGAGATCTCGACACGATCACGGCCTTGCAAAGCGCCATCGTCGATCCCCCGAGTTACAAAATGCCAAACTCCATTCGCGCGTCGCTCGATCCCATCATCATGCGGACGATGGCGCGTGAACGGGCGGACCGATATCCGACCGCGGCCATGGTCGAGCAAGAGCTTCGGGCGTGGGCGCGAGCGAACGGGGCGCCGCACGATGCGGCAACTGCTGCGGCTTGGCTCGCCGAGAATTTCACGGAACGATGCAACAAGCGTAATGCCTTGCTCGCGCGTGTCGCCAACGCGCCGAGCAGCTCGTTTTCCCGTTCGTCGCAACCAAACTCGTCGCGTTCCGTTTCGGTGCCGACGCCGATTCCAGGCAGCCGTTCGACGCCTTCTTATGACAAGACGCAGGCGCTCGTCGGGCCGACGCCCATTCCATTCGGACAACCGCCCGCTCCGACGACGCGCCCGTCCGGTGTGTACGGACAAACGCCCGTGCCTCAGCCGAATACTTCACCTTCGTATGATCGGACCGTGGCGCTTTATGGAGCGACGCCCGTACCTCACGGACAAACATCCCTGCCTGTGGATCTAGGTCCGCGCACGGATGCCTCGATTCCCGGGGTTGGTCCGGTCGATACGTCGGCGTCGCGACCGAACTTCATGGCTCCGCCGCCTCCGGCGAAGCCTGCGACGTCGCTGCATCTGCTCTTGGGGGTTGTTTCCACGCTCGCCATCGGAGCGATCCTCGTGCTCGTGCTGGTATTGTCACGGGACAAACCTGAAGCGAGCGCTTCGGCGTCGACGTCACCTGTGCCATCAGCGACGGCTGCGGCGACGGCGGCCGCGCCGAATCCGACTCCGACGGCAACCGCGGCTGCTGCTGCTTCGACAAACGCCGATCCCGCTGTGGCGGCGCCGTCGAAAACGGCGGCCAGGACCGGACCTCGCACGGCGCCCGCGCCTGCTCCGGCACCCGCACCGGCGAACACCACGAAGAAGGGCGGACCTCTCGTCAGGAGTTACGATTGATGATTTCTCGGCTCCTACGAAATGGTCTTTCACGCTGGTTTGTCTTGGTCCCCTTGTGCACGCTGCTGCTCTGCGCGACGCCGGCTTGGTCGGCCGGGGGAAAACCTTCTCCCGAGGAACGTCAAGCCCGCGCACTTTTCGATCAAGGTTTGGCGCTGAGCGACGAAGGCAAGTGGTCCGAGGCGCTCGAGGTGTTCAAGAAGTCGGACGAGATCCAGCATTCGGCGAGCGTGCGATACAACATGGCCGTCACGTATCGAGCGTTGGGGCGATATGTCGAAGCCAAAAGACTGACCAACGAGCTGCTCACGCGCGGGGTCGACGACAAACCCTTGAAACCTGCGTTGGAGAAGGAAGTTCGGAAGCTTCACGATGAAGTCGCACCGAAGGTCGTCGTCGCTCTCATCAAGCGTAGTCCGGCGGATGCGACGGTCGAGATTGACGGCACGTTGCACATCATCGGCAGCGATGGTCGAATCGAGCTCGACCCGGGCAAACATGTGTTTGTCTTGAAAAAGGACGGTTACGACACGGTGACCGTGTCCAAATCGATCGAGGGGACGGATGTCGACGTCGTTCTGACGGCGCCGAAGACCAAGGTCGCCGGTCCGGTCGCGGAGACTCCGTTCTACAAGAAGGGCTGGTTTTGGGGCACGGTCGGGGCCGTCGTTGCGGCGGGTGCGGCGGTGACGGTCGTGGTCATCGTGACGAGTTCCGAAGGGCCGGCTCCTGCGGGACCTCCGCCAAGTACGGTTGGTCGCGTCATACCCGCGGCGTTTACCGTGAGGTTTTGATGCATTCGCGACACGCAGTTCGTCTCGGAACAATGTTTGTCTTGGCCACGGCCACGAGCGTCATGTTTGCCGGTTGTGCGTCGGAACCGCAGAAGGATCCAAGCTACTTGCTCATCGAGCTCGTTCCCGCACTCACCGCTTCGCAGGTTCCCAAGGCGGTCCGGATTGTCATTTCGAACGAAGCGACGAGCGCACTGATCGCGAGCTTGTGTGTCAACATCGAAGGCACGCAAGGTACGGCCTCGGCGAGTTTCGTTTTGCGTCGTGACGTGGGAAAGCCGGCGGCGGACCGCATCTCGGTGGAGGTGACTGCGTTCGATACGATTGCGGGCTTGGAAACGGTGGATCCGGGCAAAGAATTCGCGTGTCCGGGCACGTTGCCTCCGGAGCTGGGTGAAAAGCGTAAAGTGTCCTTGGACTTTTGCGAAGCCGAAGCGCGTACATTGGTTTTTCATGTTGGTGCGCTTTGTTGTGATGGCGGCGGCGGTGGTGCGGGCGGCTCCGGCACTTGCGGCTGCGTTCCGGGATTCGTGTGCGGAGTCGGTTTGACGAGCGCCGGGAAGGCGTGCGGTCCTTCCGAATGTTGCAGCGAGTCAATTTCGTCGTGCGCGCTCGACATCTGACGCGACGGTCTCGTCTTGTGTTTGTCCATTGAATCGACGACGATCGAAGAATGCAGCCTCGTCGATTTGGATTTGTGCATCGTGGGTTTGTCCTGGCGATATTGATGCTTTCGCTGCTCGTGTTCGGGACGCAGTGTGGTTCTGAAGTCCGAGTGGAGTCGGCAACCGATGTTTCCCTGGTTCTCGGCATTGGTGCCAAATGTGCGAACCAGCTGAAGTCGGTGACGATTGAAGTGCAGACGGCTGGACAAGTCGATTTCAAGGAAACGATTCAAGTGACCAGCACCAGCGAATTGCCGCTCGTGCGTCGATACCACCACGAATTCCAAGAGGGTGTGCAATATCGCGCGGTGGCGACGTTCGAGTTTGTCCCTGATGCGATGAACGCCCAATCGACATTGTCGTCGACGTTGGCGGCACAATTTCCGTCGGGGTCGACGGGAAGGATCACGCTGAGTTTGCCGTGTGTTTGTCTCGGCGTTTATTGCGCCACGGGATATTCCTGCGCCGAGTTGCCCGAGGGTAGCGGAAAAACGCAATGCGTCAGTGATGCGTCGTGCGGCGATGGTACGTGCAGTTCGGGAGAAGATTGCTCGTATTGCCCCCAGGATTGCGCATGCAGTTGCGGCGATCATTTGTGCACCATGGGCGAAACGTGCGGCAACTGTCCCGGTGATTGCGGCTCGTGTTGCGGCAATGGTCAATGTGACAACGCGGAAACGTGTTCCAGCTGCAAAGCGGATTGCGGGGCGTGTGCCGTTTGCAAAAACGGCGTTTGCGAAAATGGGGAAACGTGTTCGAATTGCAAAGACGACTGCCCGTGTCCTTGTGGCGACGGCACATGCGGAATGGGTGAAACGTGCGGCAATTGTCCCGTTGATTGCGGTGCGTGTTGCGGCAACAACGTATGCGAAGCAGGCGAAAGCTGCTCGAGTTGCTCGGCCGATTGCGGTCAATGCATCGTGTGTGGCAATGGCGTTTGCCAAACCGGCGAATCGTGCGGCAATTGTCCTATGGATTGCAGCTGTCCCTGCGGAGACGGCACCTGTTCGGCCGTCGAGAATTGCAACAATTGTCCCACCGATTGCGGTATTTGTTGCGGCAACGGGGCATGCGAACCCGGAGAAAATTGTCAATCGTGTCCGAGTGATTGCGGCATGTGTTGCGGCAATGGTGCATGCGATGCGGGTGAGACGTGCGGCAGTTGCCCCAATGATTGTTCGTGTTGCGGCAATGGCACTTGTTCGGGCGGCGAAAACTGCGATAACTGCGCCGCGGATTGTCAGCCCACGTGCGGGGACGGGACCTGTCAATGCGGTGAAACCTGTGCCGGCTGTCCCAGCGATTGCGGTGGAACTTGCTGCAATTCCGCATGCGGCGATGGCCAATGCCGATTCGAATGCGGCGAAAACTCTTGCTCGTGCATTACCGATTGTGGTGGATCGTGTTGCGGCGACATGCAATGCACGCCGGGCGAGAATTGCACGAATTGCCCTACCGACTGCGCACCCTTTTGTGGTGACGGCGTGTGTCAATGCGGCGAAGACGTTATGTCTTGCATGACGGACTGTTACGTCGAGACGTGTCCCAACGGTACCTGCGGCGTCGGCGAAGATTCGTGCAATTGCGCGCAGGATTGCATGGGAACATGCTGCATGAATTCTTGTGGCAATGGCACGTGCGAAGCCGAGTGCAACGAATTCATCGATGGCTGTACGGACGATTGCGGCTGCTCGGGTTTCTGCGGTGACGGCGATTGCAGCCCTTGTGAAGCCAACAATTGCTCGTGTACCGACGATTGTGGCATCTGTCCGTGAGTCCTATGCGCAAGCCAATGCCGCTTGCGCATCCCTTCCCATACAATGAGCAATGCATCGATTGACACGAACGACAAATCGTGATCAATCTGATGCACCATGCGTCGGCTTCTCGCGATCTCGAGCGCGTTTCTTTTCGGCTGTGTTACAAATCCCCCACCCGTAAAAAACATCGTCGAGACTCCCAAAGCGGCGGCTCCATCGTCACCCGCTGCGCCGTTGTCCGCGGAACAAGCCGACGCCGAAATACTCCGCGTTCAACGCTTTGCGCAGGTCGAACGATTGCGTGTCTGGAAAACATGGGCTGCGGATCGCTCGCAACCGCTGCTGCAAGCGCATGCTTTGACGCAATTGGTTTGGCTGGACGATCCTGTGTGGGTTGCTCCAGCCATGAAAGCATTCGAATCCACGTACCCACGCGTGCGGGCCATTGCGGCGCGAGCGCTCGCGCGCGGTGATGCCAATCCCGCAATTCGTTCCGCGCTGCTCGATGCATTGCATGCGGCGATGGACGAAGAACGCACGGCGATCCTCTGGTCGCTTGTGATTCACGGAGAAAAGTCGATTGCTCCAAAGGCGCTCGAGGAATTGCGTCAAGGGCGTTTGTCCAAAGCAACCGAATTGGATGGCCGAGTTGCGTATGATCCGCGCACCTTGAGCCGCCTCTTTTCGGATGTCGAACTGGCCGCCCTCCAAAATGATCCCAACGCCGACGTGCGGACGGTGGCTGCGATGGGTTTGATTTATTCGTCGCCGACGCCGGCTGTCGACGGCCTCGTGCAATTGCTGAAAGATTCGAGCGACGACGTGAGCGCGGTGGCTGCCGCCGGTTTGGCTCGACATACGGATCAACGAGGTCGCGAAGCATTGTTCGACGGGTTGCGCAATGTGAGTCGCGAGCGGCGTCAAAAATGGCTGGAGCAAATCAGGGACATCGCGGGAGGTCCCGGGTTGGTGCTCATGTTGTCGACCGTTGCCGACAAACCCGAAGAAACCATTTGGTTTCAAACGGATCAAATCTTCGATGCTTTGGAGAACCTCGAGGATCCACGTATTGCGGATCCTCTGTTCGCTTGGACTTCAGGGCCGAAACGACATGCGCATTGGCTTGGTGAAGCGGGAATACGTTTGGCGGAAATCGGCGATCTGCGCGCCGCGAAGTTGCTCGGTGCGCGTCTGCGCCTCGAGCCGAATCGATTGTATTCGGCGGAAAGGTTCTGGGAAGCAGGGGCGGGAGGGCATTTGTCGCGTACGGATGCGCCGCGGGTCACGGCCGCGCGATTGCTTGCCGATTTGGCGGTGATTCACCAAGACAAACATGTCGAACTACGCGAGGCGGCTGAAGATATCGTATTCAATTGGGCGGAGTCGCTTCCTCAGCCGCACGCCAATGCGCTACGTTTTCTTGCGACTGTCAAGTCCACAAAATATTTGAAACAAATGCGACAATGGGCATTTCCGCCCGATCCGTTGCCGCGAGCGGGCGCGATGCCACCCTTTCCCGGAGCATTCGAAACGGCTCAAATGGGCCTGCGTTACATTGGGTTGAGCAAAGACGAACCGTCTTTCCCGAAGCTCGTGGAACAATTGCAGCGCAAGAAAGACAAATCGCTGAGCATTACGCAGGAGGCGCTCAGCGAAGGCGGAATTTCGATGATGGGTATGGCGTATCGGGCCATCGGTTACGGCGCGTCGAATGGCCTTTCGCATTGGCGTGATTTACGCGCCGTCGCGCATCTCAGGACTTTCATTGAAGACGAAACCTGGCACGAAGAAGCTCGGCAAGCCGCATGCGAAGCTTTGGCGTGGTGTGCGGACGATAAATCCATGTATGAAATCACGCGTAAAGCGCAATCGTTGGGTTCGTCCAAGGATCCGCCGAAAATGTTCATCGGCGCGTGTTATGCAACCTCGTTGTCCATGCGTCCGATCCCCGCGCTCGTTCCGCTATGGACCGAGGCGCTCGACGCGACGTTGGCTCCCGAGCTGCGAATGTCGTTTGCTCGGGCCATCGGCATTTCGGGGTTTGACGCGACCATTGAAGGGAAGCTGTTCCAAAAATTAGAAAATGCCGATGTTCGGCAAGCTGCGGCCTTGGCGTTGATTCTTGGCGGAACGTCGGACGCGGCAGCTCGCGCCGTCGCCACCGTGGCTTCATTCGGAACCAAAGAGCTCGAGGCGTTGAAGGATCAGTATTATCGAGTTTTCGGGTATTGGAATGAGCTCGATTGGGAACGGGGGAATGTTTATCGTTGGGTTCGCAACGCGCAGGCCATCACGCATGTGGAGGTGGCCGGAGTTCGACAGGAATGGGCGCGTCAACGTTTACAGGCTCAATTCGACAATTTGCGCTTCGACAATGGACCGCATTCCGAAACGCGTGTCGTTTTGCGCAACCGATTGATCAAAGATGCGCGGTCGGGAACGCCGCAGCGGAAAAAGGACGCCGTACTGACGCTCGCTTTCATGCGTGAACCGGGCGTTTTATTGGCATTGCAGGACGAACCCGGGGAAGTGGCGGCATGGGCCCGCAAGGCATTGCATCAAGTGCGAAACCCGGTGCCCATGTCCGGCGAATAGATACCGAAGGATTGCCGTGTTTCTTGTTTTTTGCTTTCGTCTCGCGTTACGCTGCACGCCCGACCCATGAAGATTCCTCTACTTCCGAGTGGCTCCGTGCTCAAAACCCCACGTTTTGTCGGTGCGACGCTGGCCGCTTTACGTCGCGTCGCCGAAACGCGCGGTGGTGACGCGGCTTTACGTGCTTTCATCCGAACGACGATGGGAATCGATCGCCTCGCCGAGGTGCCCGAACGATTTCGAGGACCTTTGCCGATGCAAAACCGACCGCTCCAAGGTCGCGCGCCGAGAAATCGTCCCCATGCCGAGCGGCCCGCTTCGAAAGGTGAGGGGTGGCCCCATACCGTGCATTCGTTTGCCTCTGCATATCGGAACGGAAAACTATCTCCGAACGATGTCGCCGATCGCGTCCTCATGCGTCTGGACGAACTTCAGACGCGTCGTCCGTGCATGAATATTTTGGCGGCGAAAGATCCGGGAAAAACCCTGAGCCAAGCTGCGGAATCCACCGAACGGTTTGCGCGAGGGTGTCCGATCGGGGTTTTCGACGGCGTGCCGTTTCTCGTGAAAGACCAATGCGACGTCGAGGGTTTGTCGACGCGTGATGGTTCCATTTGTGAACCCGACGTGCCCGCCGATCGAGATTCGACCGTGGTCGCTCGATTACGTCGCGCGGGTGCTGTTTTTGCCGGAAAAACCGTGCTCACCATTTGGGGCATGTCGCCCATGGGCAACAATACCGATTACGCAATGCCGCATAATGTCCATGATCCCAATCGATTTGCCGGAGGTTCGTCGACAGGTTCGGCGGTGGGTGTCGCTTTGGGTTTGTCCCCCATTGCCATCGGCACGGACGGTGGAGGCTCCATTCGCATTCCCGCCTCGCTCAATGGTATTTTCGGCATAAAACCGACGTTCGGTCGCGTCGGTCGTGATTCCGAGACATGCAGTTCGGTCGCTCATCTTGGGCCCATTGCCGCCTGCACGGAAGACTTGGCCGCGTTTTTGGACGTCGTTGCATCCGAACCGGATCCCGAGGATCCCACGACATCATGGGCACCGCCATTACCTCCGGGTGGATTCGGCGCCTATCTGGGGAGCGGCGTTCGAGGATTACGAATCGGCGTGGACGAACTCGAATTGCGCCAAGCGGAACCCGAAATTGCTCGGGCCGTGGAGAATGCGCTCCGAACGCTCGAAAAAGAAGGCGCTGAAATCGTTCGTATCGAAGTTCCATTGGCTCGTTATGCAGCCGCCATGGGGTACTTGACCATTTCGCCGGAAGAAGTCGCCGCCAAACGAGACATCTTGCTTACTCGGCGTGCGGAGCTGCCCGATGACGTGCGCCTGATGTTCGCCATTGTCGAGGGTTTTTCCTGTGGCGAATACCTCGATGCTCAACGTTTGCGTTCCGGTTTGCGTCGAGCCATGGCCGAGCTCTTTTGTGAAATCGATGTCCTCGCGTTGCCCACGACCGCGATTACGGCTCCGCGTTACCTCGAAGCGGAAGAGCGCATGCCGATCAGCGATCCAAGCGCGATCGACGGCCTTTGTCGTTTCAACTTTCTCGGCAATCTCACGGGGTTGCCTGCTGGAACGGCGCCGATTGGTTTGGACTCAAAAGGTTTGCCCATCGGCCTGCAAATCGTGGGAGATGCTTGGGACGAACCCACCGTCTTGTCGGTCCTTGCGCATCTCGAAAGGATCGGTTTGGCCAAGGTCAAGAAGCCGGCGGGCGCTGTCGATGTGCTGGGATGACAAACCAGCGAAGGAAAAACGTATCTGCTGCACGTGAATTTCGTGCAAACTTCGAGTGCTCGGTTTCCATCTGCACGTGACACTTGATGCGCGTGGCCAAGCGCCGTATGTAAGATCATCTTCTCGGAGTGAAGTGAATGTCGGAGAACTCGGACGAGACCGGAGTTGCCGTCGATGAAGCGCGAGTCGAGCGCGTGCTCGAAGCGTTGTCGCTTGCGTCGGTGGGGGCATTCGAAGAAGCGATCGCGTTATCCGGCGCATTGTCGGAGGATCGTTTCGGAGCGCTCGAGGAGAGCCTTTTGGTGTTGTTGCGCGAGCTGAAGCAGACGCGCGAAGAGCACGACAAGGCGATGAATGATCTCGAAGCATCGCGTCGAGATCTAGAAGACCAACTGCAAACGATCGAGCGGCAACGCATTGCGATTCGCGAACTCAGCGTGCCGATCATCGACGTATGGGACGACATCATCACCCTGCCGCTCGTAGGCGCGATCGACAGCGCGCGTGCGGCCGAGATGACGGAGAAACTTCTGCATCGGATCTCGGATCGCGGTGCGGATTATGTGCTCATCGATCTCACGGGTGTGGACATTGTCGACACGATGACGGCGGCGCATTTGGTTCGTCTTACCCATGCAGCCAAACTCCTCGGCGCACGTTGCGTGCTCACGGGTGTGCGTCCCGAAGTCGCTCGAACGCTCGTAGAAATCGGCGTGCATCTCGGCGGGCTCATGACGTTGCGCACCTTGCGTGACGGCTTGCGTGCGTGCCTTGCGTTGCGTCAAACGGATCGCCGTGCCGCGAGTACGTTCAAGAAAAACCGCGTGGCCAAAGAACGCTCCGCTGCCGATGCGACGCAAGCCGATCTTTTGGCGATGGCGGACGACGAGTGATCCTGCTTCAGTAAAGACAAACGCGGGCGTCGAGCTGTTCACACGTGCACGTCGGCGGATGGCGAAAGCTGTTCGAACCGGCGCACGAGGGGCAAATCCATCCGGCGTCTCGTCCGTCATGAATTTTGTGTCTTTTGCATTTTTTCCGATCAGTCGGCGAGCCTGCGGGCATTCTCTTCACGTGACCTCGAAGTTCTCTCCGCGCATCGGTTCCTTCGACGTACGTTTGGTCGTACCGTGGAGGTTCTCGTCATGAGCCTCGTGATGGACGCCAATGTCGACGTGTTAACGGCCGATGGCGACGTTGCCGAAGTGGTCGCGGATGTGACCACACGCGGGCATGAGCGAGCGGGGGCGGCGCGATTTCGAGCGTTGTTCGAGGAGCACTTCGATCGGGTGTGCGTCGCGTTGCGCCGTTTCTGCGTGCCCACGCGGGAGATCGAAGATGCCGCGCAACAGGTGTTTGTCGTGGCGTGGAACAAGCTCGCGTTCATCGAGCCGGGTCATGAAAGAGCGTTCTTGTTGGGGACGGCTTGGAACGTCGCCGCGCATTCGAAGCGCACGCAATTGCGACGACGCGAAGTGTCCGGAGAAGACGAGCGTACCTACGAGATCATCGATCCCGGATCACGAAGCGACGACCTCGTTGCGGAAAAACAAACGCGCGCGTTGCTCGACAAAGTGCTCTCCGAAATGCCCGAAGAATTGCGTGTCGTCCTTGTCCTTCACGAGCTCGAGGAATTATCGCGCGAAGAAATCGCCATGGCGTTGGGATGGCGCCCAGGCACCGTCGCTTCGCGTCTCGAACGAGCCAGGCGTGAGTTTTCTCGTTTGTCCGCGCGCGCGCTGGAAGGACCCGGAGGTCGATCATGAGCGAGGTCGTCACGACGAACTCTCCGCGTTTTCCAGCGGGTTTTGCAGGGGATCCGGCGGCATTGCTGTTGCGATCCGCGCGCACGGATGCGGCGCCGATGGGCGCGAAAGATCGTGTTCGGGCGCGATTGGGAATGATGGAGTCGGTTGTCGAGCCAAACGATACGCCTGCGGTGTTGCCGGCATTGCCCGAGCGAACATCGATGAAGAGGACCAAACGAGCGCCGGCGATTGCCCGTTTGATTCCGTTCCAGCATTTGATTTCGACGCCCAAACCATTGGCCATGCGCAAAGCCGGGGCGGCTGCGGTCGTGTTTGTCCAAGTTGCGGCGATGTTGGCGGCGTTGTTCATTCGGCCATTTCCAAAATTCGAGCCGGTTCGGCAGAGCGCCGGCGAAGCTCCCGACGAACCGGAATTGATATTTTTTGCGCAGAAGAAATCGCGGACTGAATCGGCGCGAGCGGTGAATCGTTTGCCCGAGCAACCCGGCAAAGCAACGACGGCCCGCAACGCGACGAATGTGCCTCGAACGTCCGCCGCGCGAGAACCGTCTTCTTTGAAAGAATCGATCATTACGGACGAACACGCCGGCATCTTTTCGGAGCAGATTGGGTCATCGTCGGCTGCGGGAGCGCCATTGCCTGAGCAATCGGTATCGCGAGCGGCGGTGGACACATCGAGCCCGATGGTATTTCAATCGGGAATGACGTCACCCGTACGAATTTCCGGGACCGATCCTGCGTATCCGATGCGCGCACGAACGCGTGGTATTTCGGGGACGGTCGTCATGCGTTGTGTCGTGACGGAAACAGGTTTGGCCCAGAATTGCATGATTTTGAAATCGCCTGCGTATTTGGATGAAGCCGTTCTCGCTGCATCGCGTTCATGGCGTTTTACGCCGGTGGTTTGGCAGGGTCGTCCGGTCTCCGTGAATTACGTATTCAAATACAAATTCCAGCTGGGATAACCGAATTTCCCACCGCTCACATTAAAAATAGCGAAACGTTCGTGTTTCGCTGGGAGGTACTCATGTTCGAATCGGCCCAGGGCCGTTCCGAGGCGTCTTCGTCACGTCTAGGTGCGGGAGCCATTGTCTCTGGTTTTGTGCACGCGCTCGTCGCCGCGCTCGTATTCATTATTCCAGGAAAAACCAAGGCGCAACAAGAAAACACGGCTGCGCCCGTCATTGTCGAATTCGTGGCTCCAAAACCGGCCGGTGGAGGCTCGCCGGGGCCGGCGCGACCCGCGCCCCAAGAGGCGGCGCCGGCGCCGAAGCCCAAACCTGCGCAAGTGCGTATCCCGGACAAACCTGTTCCCGAACAGGAAACGCAACCTGAAACTCCGCCGCAAACGTCGGAAACTCAGCCGGGAACGGATACCGGTGGATCCAATCCTCCCGGAGGTGGTGAAGGTGGAGGTTCCGGCACAGGGTCGGGAAGCGGCACGGGCGGCAATGGCCCCGGATCGGGCAATGGTGCGTCCGAGCCCGCGCCGACGTACACCGTGATCAATTGGAACTCGAAAATGGAACGTCCCGTGCTGATCGGCGGGCCAGCGCAACCCGAGTATCCACGAAATGCAATGCTTCAGCATCGCGAAGGTACGGTGATCGCACGATGCCTCATTGCCACGGACGGAGCCGTGCGCGATTGCCATATTCTATCCGGCGACGTCATGTTGCAAGACGCCGCGCTGGATGCTTTGAAACACCAACGTTATCGACCGGTGATCTTCGAAGGCGCGCCGGTGAGCGTTTGGTACATGTTTCGATTCACCTTCAAATTGCAGTGAATCGAGAAGGCGACGAATCAGGCCACGGCCACGCCGAACATGCCCAACTCCGACAAGGTCGTTTGGCAGGTCATGGGCGTCAAACCCGCCGCCGTAAACACCGACCGAAATCGATCCTCATCAAAGCGGCCGAACGTGCGCGAAAACAATCGCCACAACGTCATTGCCAAGACAAACCGTGGATCCTGGAAAACTTGACGCGATACTTCCGCCGGAATGTGGGTTTCGAACGTGCCGGCGTGAGGTTCGAGAAATGCACATCGCGCGCCGGGGCGCAAAACGCGTTTGACTTCCCGTAACACCGCCTCGGCATCGGGAAGCAAATACAAGAAGCTATGCCCGGTGACCGCGTCAAACGATTGATCGGCAAACGGTAAGTGCGTCGCATCGGCTCGGACAAACTCGACCCGATGACCATTCTTTTCGCGCTTCCGCCAAAATTCGGCCAGGTGTAGCATCGTGTAGCTCAAGTCGAGGCCGACGATTTCGGCATCGGGGACGCGGTCGAGCATGCCGAATGCACTGATTCCCGGGCCGCAACCCAAATCGAGGATTCGATGGCCCGGTTTGACCTGAGCGTGATCGACCAAGTCCGCGCAATGGGCTCGCCACGTTGGCGAACGCGTCATCAAGGCATACCCGAGCGCGCCGGCTTCGAATGTTGCGTGCGACAGTCCTTTTTTTAGGCTTCCGAGCAATTCACTCATGATTCACCAACGCAAATGAGCAAGACCGTCAACTCGCCACGGCGTCTTGCACATCGTCAATGGCATCGACCACGATTTGGCCGTCTTCCACGGAGAGCAGCGCGACCGATCCCGAGGGCAATTCGCCGCGCAAGATCATTTCGGCAATGGGCGCTTCGACGTGCCGCATGATCGCGCGTTTCATGGGACGAGCCCCCAATCCTTCGTCAAACCCGCCTTCGGCAAGCAAGACATCGATGACGGCGGGTTCCGCATCGAGCCGAATACCGCGCTCGAAGAGCGAGCGACCCAATTTGGCCAAAAGTCGCCGGGCCACTTCTTCCACTTCCGTTTTGGCGAGCGGCGCGAAGACCAGCACTTCGTCAATACGGTTGTAAAGCTCCGGGGGAAGTGCGGAACGCGCCGCCCCGAGCATGGTGGCTTCGAGTTTGTCGCCGGAAACCTTATTGGTGTTTCGAGAAAAACCCACGGTTCGTTCGCTTTTCAGCGCCATGGCCTCAGCAGCCCCCAAATTGCTGGTCATGACGATGACGGTATTCGTGAAATCCACACGCCTTCCGCGTCCGTCCGTCATGCGTCCTTCATCGAATACCTGCAGGAACGTTTCGAGCACGTCGCGATGGGCTTTTTCGATTTCGTCGAGCAAGATGACTTGGTAGGAGCGGCGTCGAACCGCTTCCGTCAATTGCCCGCCCGCTTCGTGGCCGACATACCCGGGAGGAGCACCAATCAATCGTGCGACCGCATGCGCTTCGCTGTATTCGGACAAATCGAGGCGAGTCATGGCATCGGCAGAATGAAACAGCGTTTGCGCGATGGCTTTGGCCGTTTCGGTTTTTCCGACGCCCGTCGGCCCAAGCAAAAGGAACGTACCGAGCGGCCTTTCCGCACGAATACCCGCGGCATTACGGCGCAAAACTCGAGCGATTTTTCCGAGCGCCGTCGAATGACCGACGACGGACGACGCCAGGTGCTTCTCCAAATTGAGCATTCGATCCCGATCGGTCTCGAGAAGCCGTTCCTCGGGAATGTCCGCCATATTCGAAACGATGGCCGCGACTTCCGCCGGTCCTACGGATACCGCTTTGGAGGGTTGGCCCGCGCGTCGACGCATACGCGCGCCCGCGGCATCCAAAATCGAGATGGCCTTGTCCGGCAGCGCTCGTCCCGGCAAATACCGCATCGACCACGAAATGGCCGAAGCAATTCCCTCGTCCGTATACGTTGCGCGATGATGCGTCCCCAATGCGCGGGTCACCTGCTTGCACAACAAAAACGCCGCGTCTTCGTCCGGCTCTTCAATGTATTGGACGGTAAAACGCCGCGCCAGGGTCGAGTCCGATTCGATGTTTTTCCGGTATTCCTCGGGCGTCGTCGCCCCGATGATGCGCAGTTCTCCCTTGGCGAGCGCCAATTTCATTTCCGCGGTCGCTTCGTCGAGGCTGCCCGAGAACAATTCGTGAATCTCGTCGAAGAACAGGATCACTTTGCGATCGGATTCGCGCATTTCCCGCAAAATCGTCCCCATTCGTTCCGCAAGCGCGCCGCGCGTTCCCGTACCCGCAATGAGCTCCGTGACGGTCAGTTCAATCAGCAGCTTGGCCGTTTGCGGGTCGTGATTTCCTTCCTCCGCCAACCGCAGCGCCAGCCCTCGAACCACGGACGTTTTTCCCACGCCGGCCGGACCCACGAGCAGACAGCTGTTTTGGTTTTTCTTGGCCAAAGCGTCGAGCGCTTCGTCGATTTCCGTCTCGCGTCCGAGCACCGGATCGAGCCCGCCGAGCGCCGCGATATGCGTCAGGTTTTTCCCGAGCGTACACAACATCGGGGCTTTCGCGCGGTCGAGCGCCAGCGCATGTGCGCTCGTCACGCGGCCTCCGAGCGGCGGCGAAGTTTGTCCCAGCGGACGATCTTTCTCGACGACGGGTTTGGTCGGGATCGGCAACGCAACAGGAATGGCCGTCGCCAGCGGAGGTGTCGGGCCGGCCGTTGTCGAGTTTGTCGGGGCCGGGTTTGGCGCAACCACGCTCGGCACCGGAGGTGTCTTGTTCGGGGATCGATCCATGCCGGGCTTTGCGGTGGGCGGAAATAGCGGAACCGTCACGCCCGTTCCCAACGGCCGCTTGCCGAGCGTCGGAGTCGTGGGTTTGTCGCTCTCGATGCGCAAAGGTGTTCGGGTCGAAGTCGCGACCGGTTCACCGGTCGTTGCTTTGCCGGCGGTCGTACCAAGAGACAAACCTCGCCGCGCAGCGACGACCCCGAGCGACAACTGCATCGCCGCCGTGCGCAGGCGCGTCGTATCCACACCCGCTTGCACGAGCGCGCGATGAGCGGCCGAGCTGCGATCGGCGAGCAGAGCGAGCAGGAGGTGCAGCGCGTTTGGCTCGCCAAACGGTGCACGCTTGCCGAGATCTTTCGCCGCAACCGTCGCCCGAGCCAACGGATCCGGACTGTCTTCGTCGAACGATCGCCCCGCCTTGAGGAGCGCATCGGCGTCGAGTCGTCGCTCGCGCAAAAGCTCGCCGGCTTGACCCTCCCGTGACGCGATGGCCGCGAGCAGGTGGACGCTCGTCACGCGTTCCTTGCGTGAAGCTGCGAGGTCTTGCGCAAGCTTGCGCAACGTGACGAGGTCGGCTTGCGTGCCTGCGTTCGTGCGGAGAGTCGTCATGGTTTCGAGGGCGTCTCATGCTCCGGTCCACCGGGGCAAATTTTCTGCACCGACGATCTCGTTTTCGCCCGTGACAAGCCTCTTCGAGTAGCCTTCGGCGCATGTTTCGCGGTCGAGCCGGTCAAGCCGTTCGTCTCTGTTTCGCGCTCTGCGCGCTCGCGATGCTCCTCGTCACGTGGCGGGCGGAAGCGGACGCGGCCAAGCGAATCTACGCCGGGATTTATCTGCGCGACATCACGAGCTTCGACCAAAAAAACGGCGTGTTCGATGCCGACATCGACCTGTGGGCGAAGTGGATGGGCGAGTTTGACAAAGACAAACTTGTCTTGACCAACGCCGCGACGGTCGAGCAAACGTTTCTCGAAGAAGAGCGCGACGGTGATTGGCATTCAGCTCGCTGGCGAGTGCGGGGAACTTTTCGGGGACAATTTCCGCTGCAACGTTTTCCTTTTGATACCCAGACGATCGCCATTACGCTCGAATTACCCGAACGACACGGTGAATTGACGGCGGACTTGGCAGCCAGCGGAATGGCCGAACGATTCAGCATCACGGGGTGGCATTACGATCAAGCCTTTCGGCCGACGCGCGTATCGGCCAAATATGCTTCGGATTTGGGGGCCGTGACTGGGGAAGGGGAACCGACGACGGTCAACCGCGTGGGATTCGAAGTGGTCTTGAAACGACCATTGCTCATGGTCGCATTGAAGTTTTTTCTACCGCTCGGGATCATCGGATTGGTGGCGCTTTTTGCTTTGTTTCTGGCGCCCGACTTGGTCGACGCTCGGACCAGCATCGGGGTCACGGCGCTGCTCGCTTGTTTCGCATTTCAATTCACGATTTCCGACAGCATGCCTTCGGTGGCTTATATGACCGTCGCCGACAGCTTGTTCGTCGTCGGATACGTTTTGTGCACGCTTGCTTTGTCCATTTCGGTGATTGGTTATGGCCTCACACGCAAAGGTCGCGAAGCCGCTGCCCGGCGTATCGATCGAATGGCTCGGTTTCTCCTGCCAACCTCGGTCGCGATTGTCGTCGTTGTCGTGATGCCGCCCGCGGAACTGCCGGCGCCGCGACAGATTGACCCGGAACCGACGGCAGCTCGCGAAAAAACGCAGCGGGATGTGCTCCGCGTGGGAACGTCGGCATTGCCGACGATTTTCAGTTCGTTGCTCAGTGACGGCATATTCGGTTCGATCGCCCGATCAAAGAATCATGGCGAACGAGAACCGACGCTCGTGGAAACCGTTCCCGGTGTTTCGAGTGACGCCCTGCAATTCCTCCCCGGGGGACAAATGGTCGTTCGATGGCGATTGCGGGAGGGAACGAAATGGTCGGATGGTCGGGCGTTGTCTGCCGAGGATATCTGTTTTGGCATTGAAATGTCATCGGCACGGGAACGAAAAACCGAATGCAAAGTCGTCGGGACGCAGGAAGCCGTGATTTCGTACGACGAACGGACCGCGAGCTCTCTCGAACCGCCGTCTTTCATGCCCAAGCACATCTTCGGTTCGATTTATGCTGAAAAAGGTTATGAAGCCACGCGCGAGGTTCAACGAAAAACGCCGAGTCCTTCGTTGGGCGCGTATCGCGTCGTGGAGTTCGTCCCGGAAGAACGATTGGTGGTCGAACGAAACCCTCATTTCCGAGGACCGCCGGCCAATTTTTCGCGGATCGAGGTGAAAAAATATGCCGATCGCGAGGCGCTCGTGAAGGCATTCGAGCTGGGCGAAGTCGACCTTCTCGTGCCCAATTCGATCACTCCGGATCAAGCTGCGGAATTGGCCAAACGCAAACCCGAAGCGGCTTTTGTTCGCCCGTCCAATTTGCTGGTTTTTCTGCAGCCGGATTTGTCCCTTCCGGTATTTCAAAATCGCGAAACGCGTCGAGCGTTGTTGCTGGCCATTGATCGCGCACGCATCAGTCGTGAAGTGTATGGCGAAGCGGGGCGGGTCGCCCATGCGCCCATTGCGAAGGATTTGCCCAAAGGTATCATCGAAACGAAGTATGATCCCGAAGCGGCGAAAAAGTCGCTCGAAACGGCGGCGAATTCGATCACGGGTCTTGTCTTGTCGCACAACAAGTCGCCCGTGGATACGAAAGTGGCGCAAATCATTCAAGAGAACTTGGCCGCGGTGGGTATCACCGTTTCCTTGAAACCGCTGGATGCGGTGTATCCGCTGTACAAAAAGGCCCAACATGGAGGGCTGGTGTTGTATGCGGTTCGAGCCGCGCGCGGTGGGAATGCACAAAGGTATTGGAATCTGCCTGTGGACGACGGGCAAATACGCGACGAATTACGGAATGCCGCGTACGACGACGCGATCGCGACGCTTGTTTCTCGAGAAAAACGCGCGCTGTATCCCGAGCGTCGTGAGGCCTTGCAAGACGCGCTGCTCGTGGCATTTTCCGAACGCTTGCCCATGCTCCCCGTGGTCTTCGCGGCCGAACGTATGGTCGTCCGGCCAAACCTTCGCGGCTGGGAACATGATTCGGTGCAGGACTTTGGTCAAGGTATCGACGGGTGGTATTTCGTGGAGGAAACAAAGTAATCAAGAAGTGACGGGCGGGGGACGTCGCGAGTTGGGACCTCGGGACATGGGCGCCGTCGCTTCGATGAGCCAAGCATCGAGCGCGGAAACGAAGGAAGGTAATTCGGTATTCAGCCGGCTGATGAATTCGCCGATATTTTGCAGGTCTTCCTGACGCGCCAGATTTTCGATTTGTTGACACAACGCGGCCACGCGCTCGCCTCCGAGGTTCGCGCACGTCGACTTGAAACTATGCGCGGTGCGTTCGAGCGTCTTGGCGTCCCCTCGGGCCAGTGTTTCCCGCAATTTGGTGAGAGAATTCCGGCAATCCTCGTCAAAGGCTTTTCGCAGCTCGGTCAATACATCTTCACCCGACAACTCCGCAAGTTGGCGTAAACTCTCGACACGCTCCGTGGCGAAAATGCGTTTTTCCGGAACGGACTCTTCGGCGAGCTTGGGGACACCGAGCACCGGCGTGATCGAAGCATCTTTTCGAATTTTCTTGACCGCGCGCATGAGCGCCGAGCGCAACGTGACGAGCTCGACCGGTTTGTTCACGTAATCGCTCATGCCCGCTTCGAGGCACCGTTCTCGATCCCCGGAGATGGCATGCGCCGTCATCGCAATGATTTGAGGCGTGGGAAATGGTGAGGGATTGGAGAGGATTTTGCGCGTTGCTTCGAGCCCGTCCATTTCCGGCATTTGAACGTCCATAAGAACCACGTCATAAGGCAAGCGCGCCACGGCGGTGACCGCTTCGCGCCCATTGCCCACCACATCGGCCCGATAGCCCAGTTTCTGCAGGAAGAGGAGCGCCACGCGCTGATTCACCGCATTGTCCTCGGCGAGGAGGATGCGCAACGGATTGGTTTGTCCGAGCGTCAGCTTCGATTCCCGCGGCGGAGGAACGCGTGAAGGTCGTAAACTCGAAAAAAGCTCGCTCAATTGTTGCACCAAGACGGTTTCGCGAATGGGTTTGCCCACGCGGAAGGTCAATGGTTCGTCGTCTTTGGTGTCGATGAATTTCGAGATGTGGCCCAGCAAAATACAAGGGAGAGGCAATGGTTGCTGCGACGAGCGCAGGGCGCGAATGAGGTCGAGGCCGTTGGTGTCGGGTAATGAATAATCGACGAGAGCCACATCGCATGGGGATTGGCGCACCGCCCGGACCGCTTCCGAACCATTTTTTGCAAATACGGTCGTCATGCCCCAAGACTCCGCATATCGCTGGAGAATGGCGCGGCTTCGCATATTGTCGTCGATGATGAGCACACGTTTGCCCAAAAGATTGAGGGACGAGCGCGCCGAAGCCACCGGTGTGGGAGCGATCGCGACCGGCAAGACGAAAGAAAACGTGCTGCCTTTGCCGGGTTCGCTTTCCACGTGAATCGTTCCGCCCAGACGATCCACGATTTGTTTGCTGATGGCCAATCCGAGCCCGGTACCTCCATAACTGCGGTTTGTCGCGGCATCTGCTTGACCGAACGGTTTGAAGAGACGCTCGATTCGGTCTTGGGCGATGCCAATGCCGGTGTCCTTGACAAACACGCGCAAATCAACGTTTTCGTCGGGTTTGGGCGTCGCGCGAACTTCGACGACGACTTCGCCCTCCGCCGTGAATTTCATGGCGTTCCCCGCGAGATTCACGAGGACTTGGCGAATACGACCCGCATCCCCGACAACTCGCTCCGGAACGCTCGGATCCACATCGACCAACAAATCGACGCCTTTATCGACCATTCCCGCAGCGACGATTTCCATTGCTTCGTCGATGCATTCCCGCACATCGAATGCATAACGCTCCATTTCGAGCTTTCCGGCATCGAGCTTGGAGAAGTCGAGAATATCATTGATGATGGCCAAAAGATGGCTGCCGGAGCTGCGAATGGTCTCGACAAACGATTGTTGTGTGGGATCGAGCGGCGTGTCGAGCAAAAGCCCCGTCATTCCAATGACCCCGTTCATCGGCGTCCGAATTTCGTGGCTCATGTTCGCCAGAAACTCCGTGCGTGTCTTCGCCGCCGCCTCGGCTTCCACCAATGCGCGTTGTGTTTGCAGCGAATGCAACATATTCTTGCGGCCGCGTTCGGCAAATTGCCACAACAAATAAATCGCCATGCCCGCGGCCATCATTTCGAGCAGCGCGAGCACCGCACTTTCCTGTGGCGTGCGAGGGGGCGGCGTGGGCAACAACGTGTTTGCGGCGACAATCATTGCTTGCGCTGTAACCGAGGCAATCAAAAAATTCCGCAAAGAACTGCCCTTCAAATGCGGCAAGACCAACATCACCCCAATGAAAACCATGAGATGCAGCGATGTCGGTTCCGTACGGTGAAATAGCAGCGTGATCGGGCACGCCGCCAATACCGTGCCTCCAAAGATCCACACCGCGCTTTGAATTTGGCCTCGCTGCGCCCGAGCCCGCGCCAAAAAAGTCAATGCACTGAAAGCGGTGGCGATAGCCGTCGTTGCGATACGTTCCGGCGCACTCACGAACAACGTGAGTAGCCCGTAGCCGACGGCAAAAGTGCTCGCGCCCCACGCGAGCAGTCGTAACTGGCGGCCCAATAGCGCGGCGTCGGAAGTGTGCGTTGAATCGTCGATCCTCATTCGTCGTGTATCTCAATCGCGGGGGCGTGACACTTTACACATTGTTCGTCCATGGTCAACGAATTGAGCAGCAATGCGCAACGATATCGTGTCTTTTGGGATCTGGCAACGAAGCATCTCGACCCCTTGGCTTGCCGGTGGCAGCGGGATAGAATGCGCAATCGTGTACACTGTGTCGTTCCGACGGAGCACACGTTCCCATGGCGGCGCACGATTCGAGCTGACATCGATTTCTTTCCCAAACCCAGGCATTCAGATGAACCGACGTAACTTCATCAGGTCAACCGCGGCGGCCCTCACCGCCGGTGTCGGCGCTTCATTATGGGGCACCAAGTTTGCCCGCGCATTCGGCGAAATTCCCAAAAATGCCGAAAGTATTCTCATTCCGGCGGAAAGACGAGCGAGCAATATCCTGGAAATATTTCTTTATGGTGGCGTCAGCCAATACGAATCCTTTTATTGTATTCCCTCGTTTGGCCAGGTATCGGGTACGCAATGGCATACCTTCTTGAACGATGGGCAATTGCAGGCCGCCGTCGATAAATGTGGGTGGGTCGGTCCGTTGACCGAACCGTTTGCCCTCGACGGCAATGGCTCCATGGTGCACCTCGGTCCGTTCGTCATGCCGCTGCGTGAACGTCCGGATGTCGTTTCTCGAATGCGCATTTCAATCACCGCGCATGATCTGGAACCGCACGAAGGAGCCATTCCGCTGATGCTGGCGGGGCGCGGTTTGGGCCATCCCGCATTGTCGGGCCTGGGCGCCCACATTCAGAGGTATTGCCTCGATCGTTATGCCGAGACAGACCGCGCGCCTTATGCGTACGCGCTCGTCGCCGCCGGATCCAATGGTTTGCCTACGGATAACGTTCGGGCCGTCACCGCCATCGGCTTACATCCCGGTGCGGCTCGACCGCTTATGATTCAAGTCGATGGGGCAGGCGAATTGATGCAAATGTTGGATCGGAAAAACGTCGCTGCCGTTCGGCCGCAATACGACGCATTGATGCAACATTACATCGACCGACAGCGTACCCGCCTGCGCTGGAAAAACCAAGGTTCGTCGCTGCGAACACCACGCCTTGGCGAATTGGAGGCTGCGGCGCGGGCCATGGCGAACGCGCCCGCCATTTCCGGCGTATTCGGTCCCGAATTCTTTCAAACCCTGGGCGGATCGAATTGCGGTGACAACGCGACCACCGACGCAATGACCATGAATTTGAAGCTCGCCGCCCATTTGCTCACCCATCCGACGACTCCCGCAAAATACGTCTGCGTCGTCGATACGGGTCTCATCGGCTCCGATGGCGGCGGTGGATACGACACGCATGTTGAAAATTCGATTACCCAGTCGCGAAACCTCTCGCATACATTAAAACAATTGCTCGCCGTGGTCAATCAGCCGGGCGAAAACGATCCCACGAAAATCGATCTCGACGATACGCTCATCGTCCTCACGACGGAATTCGGACGTACGCCGTACAAACAAGGCGACAAAGGGCGCAACCATTGGCCTTATGGATTTCCCGTCGTCTTTATCGGCGGACCTGTTCGTCCCGACAATGCAGGAATTTTTGGATCCTGTAACGAAGACGGTTATGCGACGCTCGCTTCCTCGCCGCAGGAAAATCGCATCGCCGCCTTGCTCGCGCTCGGCATTTGGCCGTTCGCTTCCGAAAGCTACAATGTGTCGGACGTCCCCGACGCGGCGAATGAAGTCCAAGCGGTTCAATTCGTGCAAAAACGGCAGCTTGGAGTGGCGACATGAGATACTACCCATTGCCGCTGATCTTGGTCGCGCTCTTGCCGGCGTGTTCGTCGGACGAAACACCGATCGTCACGCCAAACCTTGATGCCAGCGTCGAAGACAGCGGCACGCAAGCACATCTGCCCGAGCACGATTGGACCGAATGCCAGGCCGGTGATCAAGCTTGGGTGCGTCGGGCCATCTTTTCATTGACCGGGCGCAGGCCGTGGGGACAAACCGAAGTGAAAGCATTTACCGATTTGCTTACGGCAATACGCGCAGCGGATCGGGTGGAGGTCGGGCCTTTCGGCGAATTGGGCAATGTTCTGCCTGCCTCGGGTGAGTCGCTCACTCCCGCCCGTCAAACCGCGGCCCGCATTCTCATGCAGGACCCTTCCTTTCGGCGGCGTTGGGCGGACTTTTTCATGGACGCTCTGCGCGTGACGCGCGTCGAAACGAAGTCGTTCGAAACCTGTTATGGTTCGCCAAACGTATCTTTCTCCGATGCCGGAAACCTGGCCGGTTGGGTGCGCGATCATGACGCGGGCGAGACAAATGCTCCCGTCCCCGATTTCACCATGCGCCAATTGCTCGATTCCGCATTGGAGCTCGACGACCTGTCGCCCTTGTACCGTGCCCATTTGCTCGCTATGGTTTCGAGGCCCTACACGGCGGCGAATGTCGGCCCGCTGGAGCTCGAACGTGCACGAAGGCAGAATTTCGGAGCCAACTTCGAGCGAGCGTACCTGCATCGGGATCGCGTC
>WBZU01000950.1_pt1 | contig 23344 bp, 17 predicted proteins | sample 5204311 | NCBI WGS metagenome assembly WBZU01 (sample SAMN12344359, study PRJNA552823) | activated sludge metagenome | biome: Activated sludge suspended growth; feature: Nitrification reactor; material: Wastewater; isolation source: activated sludge from nitrification reactor of wastewater... | reverse complement strand
TGCCGGAGCCAGCATAATGCCTTTTCTCGCAGCTTGTGGCTCCGATCCTGCCGAACCACGCACGGTCACCGAAATTCGGTACGTATATAGCTGTCCGACGAACGTCGCCACCGCGCCCATACCCGTGACGCCTCAAACGGTCGCTCCAATGCCGACGCCGACCCCGACGCCGGTCGTCACGGCGCCTCCGAGACCGACGTACACGACAAACGTTCCGCCACCTCCGCCGCCGCCACCTCCGCCGCCACCTCCGCCGGTCATTGCATCCATCGGCGTGACGGGTCCGGGGTGCGTCATTCGAGGAACCTCGCCGATTCCCAAAGGCACATCGATTTATGACGCTCCTTCCGGCGGACGCGTGATTGCGACATTTACCGGCGGGCATGTGCCCATGTCGGTCAGTGACATTCCGCCGGATCCGACCATTCAACGATCGAAACTGTCCACGCGAGCCACCGAGCCTACGGTGCGAATCGATGGTTATGTGGATACGTCGGTCATTCCGATGTACAGCGCCCGCGATATCGCCATCGTTGCGGGTTCGGTTTGGATTGCAAGCGCGAGCAGGTTGAAGATGACCGGAGCGAGTCCCGGGATGGTCACCGTCGAAATGCCGATTTTTGGAACGAATGGGCAAATGGCGCGTGCACGTACGCCATGTGATTCATTGGCACTACAACGCGGAACGCCCGTCCCGCAAACCGTTCCCGGCAATGGTCGCGGGTATCTTGCTCGAGCACAAGATATCGACATATTCGACAATCCCGGCGGCAGCGCGGTATTCACATTACGCATGAGTGCCGCCGACGTGAAACTGTTCTGGAGCACGGAATCGAGCGGCGCGTTTGTCCACGGAAAACTCCGCGCGGATATCGCCATCGACGGTTGGATGCGGGCGACGGATCTGAATGCTTTGCCGAAGGGAGAAATGATGGACCAATACATTCCTCCCGAAACGTCCGTAGCCGGTACTCAACTGCTCATGGATCCGCTGCCCCGCATTGCGCGAGCACTACGCGACATTCCTATTCGCATCCGACGCACGGAAAGCGAAACGCCCATTGGAACCATTGAAGCGGGCGCTGAATTTTATGTGTTGGAGACCATGGCCGGCTGGACGAATATCCTTCCCACGAAGGCTTATGTTTTGCCCAGCGATACGAATGGTTTTTGGATCCCGGCGAAAGACACGCCGCCCTGATCGACGCCTTCAGCGCCGACAAACACCGCCGACATTCACGAATCTCAGCGCAGAACTTCGGTCTTGGCGCCTGCTTCTTCGAGCAATTCGCGATACCACGCCGAGGCATGTCGAGCTCGATCCCCGAGCGCAACGCTGCCCCAAATCACGACCAGCGTCTCGCGCGAACCCGCGTGGGTTTTCGTGCGCTGCGCGTCTTTGACTCCATTCGCGCAAGGCCCTTGAGCGTCGAATAAACATAACAATCCACCGACATCGATCTCTTGCCCGGATGCATTAAAAACATATTTGGTTCCCATGGGCGCAATGCCGATGCGCAATGGTTTGATCGCTCGCTCGACATCGACGATGCTGATCGGCAAACCGCTGTGCAAGGACACCACATTACACGCGTCGACGGCGACATTGATGGCCCCGAGAGCGCCCTCCCCGACTGCTCGCAACAAATATTCCGACGAAGGTTTGCCCCGTCCGGTCGGCTTGTAACCGCCGTGGCGCAACAAATCTCGAATATGCCCGCGCACGGTATCATCCGCCGAAAGCGGCGCAGATGCCGTCAATGACAACCCCTCGCGAATTCGCGCGGGCGTCGCGACATCGCCGATGGGTTGCGAAAAGTTGGCCAGAAAAACCCGCGCATCGAGCAGCGGGTGAGCATCGATCGTCAAGTCGTCAGCTTTCATGAGGATCTTCCACCACGTGGGGCGAACCTTTGCAGATTCCGCCGGCGCCCGCAAGATGGTTTGTCCCACAGCATCACTTTTTCAGCTTTTTACCGACCCAATCCCATAACCTGTAAATCCACACGAAAAGTTCCAACAGAATACGCATGGCGACGAACACGACAATCGCCCAGACCAATCCCGCAACGAGCACGAAAAACAGCGTCCGAACTCCGTCAAAACCTTTTTTCAAATACGCGGCGAGGAGCAAACTCGAGACACCCGTCACGATGAGCCAAAGGACAAAAAGAAAGGCCATGCCTTTACCTCGCAATGGCCACTTGCTCAATTTGGAATACAAGAGAAACAGCGGAAAACTAAGCGGCAAGGTCAAGACGAACAATACGATCAAAATCCACCAACGCACCTCCTTCGCGCGCCGCAGTCCGGAAGATTCGGATCGATTCTCACTCGCCACACCGCAAGAATACCACGAAAACGCGCCGCGCTTCAATCATCGATATCGTCGTCGAGGTCGTCGGCTACGTCAACGGGAGCATCAACGGCCGCGGCACTCCGCCCGGCAACATCCCAAGGTCGCCCCCATGCGGAATTCGGCCCGGACAAACGAGCCGGTTCAACCGGCATCAAGGCTCGGCGTTTTGCATACCCGTGAATGGTCTCGACGAATCCGACTTCGCGCAATGCCGCAGCCCACGGTGAACGCGCGACCGGCACACCGTCGATCGTCGCAATGACCACGACACGCGTCTTCCCTTCATCCACCAACGTCGCCAATGCCTGCGCCAATGCCCGCATCTCGGCGGATCCATCAGGTGCATTTCGCGATCGAACAAACGTCACGAGGTGTTTTTCCGTGCGTCCGAGCCAAGCCAAAAGCCGACCGTTCCTCAAGACGATGCGCGCCCCCGAAACTCGTTTGGGTTTTTGCGCGCCACGACTTTTTTCCGCCTTGTCTTCCCCGGGAAATCGCAATGTCGCGCCATAAGGATTCGCGGGATCGACCGCGGACAACACCATCAATCGCTCTTCGTCGGCCACGTCGCGTAACGCGCGCAATCGATCGTCGGCCCCCGGCAAAGCAAACTGGGAAGCACCCAACCCGGCAATGAAATAACCTCGACGAACCTTTCCGGCATCTTCCATGGCTCGCAAAACGTCATACACCGCGGAAAATCCTCCAGCCAAACCTTCGGCCAAGACGGATTCCCGCGCGAGCACGCCATAACGATCGAGCAGGCAACGAGCCAACGCGGCGCGTTTATCCGTATCGCTGGGGCCGCGATCGAATCGTTTGGGCAGCAAGGAAAAACGGCCCTCGGTTCCGGGCAAAACGTTTCGTCGCGCGATTGCGCCGCGACCCCGCATCGCCGCTCGTCGTTTGTCTTGACGCATTTCGACCCCCAATGACCGCAAGGGGGCCAGGGTATCGTTGGTCACTTCTCCGGCCCAGATCATATCCCACAAGGCCGTGGCGACTTCCGGGGCAAACCCTCCTGTTTCCCTCAACAGATCGTGAAAAAATACCGCCCCTCGTCGTTCGAGGACATTTCGGATTTTTGCCGCAACCGGTCCCTCGGCCAATCCGGGCACAGGTGCCAGGTACGGATACGCCGCGGAAACATACAACGCAATTTTCCCAACGGCATCCGCGGAGCGTTCGACACCGCGCCAAACGATTTCTCCCGCCGCGCACAACGCATCGAGGTCCCCGATTCGATACCCATCGATGCGGGCCGGCAAAATCTCGCTTTCCAGCACGTTGACGCCCAAAGGCATGCCCTGCAATTGTTCGACCACCGAAATCAACGCCGGCATTCCGCGCCGTGGATGATTGATCCCATGCCATTGCAGCAAAAAACGAGTGTAAGTTTCCGGCTGGACGGGTTCGACTTCGGCAAACCATTTTGCAAGCGACTTCCGCTTCAGAATACGCAAAACCTCGACATCGCACCATTCGATCCCCGAACCGCCGGGAAGCATCTCGCCTTCCACGAGGCGCCCGCGTTCACGCAGAATGCGCAATGTCGTCAGGACCGGATCGATGCCCAAGCCAAACCGATTTGCTATGTCGTCCGCATAGAATGGGCCGTGTGTCCGCGCATATCGAGCGACAAGGCCCACGAGCGGCTCGGGGGCCGATTCGAGCAATGCGGCGGGAAGTCCCGCAGGCAGACGCGTCCCCAATGCATCCCGATATCGTGCCGCCTCTTCAATGGCCACGAACCGTTTTTCTCGAGCGATCTCCAACTCGAGGATGCGCCCATGGGTCTCTGCTTCGGAAATCAATCCGCGCAAAATGTCTTTTGATTTCTCCCCATCGAGTTTGTCCGAACGATCCAGGACTTCAGCGCGCGAAAGATCCCCGACCGAGAGCAACAAATCGTGTACGTCGTCTTCATGCAGCAGGGGACGTTTACCGTCGGTCCGTTGCAAGCTTCGTTCGAGCGCCGCAATCGACGCCGGATCCAAGAGCTCCCGCAATTCGGCCTCGCCCAACAATTCTCGCAATCGCGCATGATCCACCGCCAGCCGCTGCGCTTTTCGCTCGGCGAGCGGCATGTCGAGGTCATACATGAAGTTGCCGATGTACCCAAAAAGCAAGGATGCGGCAAATGGGGACGGCGTACGCGTATCGACTTCGTGCACTGCAATTTCGCGAGCTTCGATTTGAGCCAAAATATTTCGCAAAGTCGGCAAATCGAACGCATCCCGCAATACCTCGCGGTACGTTTCCAAAAGAATCGGAAACGATCCATAACGAGACGCAACGCCCAACAAATCGCGAGCTCGCTTGCGCTGCGCCCATAATGGCGCGCGTTTGCCCGGGCTATGCCGCGGCAAAAGAAGCGCTCGACCGGCACATTCCCGAAAACGCGCGGCAAACAAGGCGGATCCACCAACGGCTCGAACGACGATATCCTCGACATCGTCAGCCGAAGGAATGAGTCGCCGCACCTCCGGAATCGATTCGGTCCCTGGAAATCGCAATACGATGCCGTCATCCGACCACACGCATTCCAATTCCATTCCGAGCTCCGTGCGACAACGTTCCGCGAGCACGGTGGCGAGGGGCGCATGCACGCGACCTCCATAAGGAGACATGAGGCATACCCGAGTATCACCGACCTCGTCCACGAATCGCTCAATCAGGATCGTCCGATCACTCGGCACTTGCCCGGCCACGCGTTGTTCGTCATGGATATACTTGACGAGGTTCTTCGCGGCGCGATTTTCGAGATCATGGTGCGTTTGCAAGTAATCGATCGCCGACGATTCCGTTCGATTCGCGATTTCACGCGCCAAAGCCCCCATCGCTTCGCCCAGCGCTGCGCCCCGTCCGACTCGATCGCCACGCCAAAATGGCATTTTGCCCGGCTGCCCCGGCGCGGGCGTCACCAAAACGCGATCATGCGTAATCTCCGTAATGCGCCACGACGATGCTCCCAAGACGAACACTTCGCCTTCTCGCGCCTCGAAGACCATTTCTTCATCGAGCTCGCCCACGCGTCGCCCCGTTCCCGACGACTCCGAAGCGTCCAGAAAAACTCCGTAATAGCCGCGATCCGGAATGGTTCCGGCATTGACGACCGCGATACGCCCGGCACCTTTCCGCGCCCGAATCAATCCTGTTTTACGGTCCCACACAATCCGCGGACGTAGTTCGGCGAATTCGTCGGATGGATATTTTCCCGACAACATATCGAGCACGCCATCGAAACTCGACCGCGGTAATTCCGAAAATGGCGCGGCTCGGCGAACGAAGTCGTAAAGCACGTCTTCATGAACAGGATCCATCGCCGCGATGGCGACGATCTGCTGCGCCAAAACGTCCAATGGGTTTCTCGGGTAAAACGTTTCTTCAACCGAACCGGCGAGCATTCCCGTACGTGCGGCGACACACGCCAATAAGTCGCCGCGGTGTTTGGGAAAAATGCGCCCGCGCGACAAAGCTCCCACCGCATGACCGGCTCGACCGATACGTTGCAAACCCGCCGCAATGCTGGGCGGAGCTTCCACCTGAATCACCAAATCGACAGCTCCGATATCAATGCCTAATTCGAGCGACGAAGTCGCGACGATGCACGGGAGTTCGCCCGCTTTGAGCGCCGCTTCAATGGCCGTTCGATGATCGCGCGACATCGATCCATGATGAGCCGCAGCAATTTCCGATTCGGCCGTATCGTTCAATGCCGCAACCAAACGTTCCGCCAAACGACGACTGTTGACGAAAATCATGGTCGAACGATGCGATTTCACCAATTCCACGAGGCGCGGATGAATCGCCGGCCAAATCGATTTGTCCGCAGGCTCGGTTTGCGTCGAATTTTTCTCGATTGCCGCCGCGGGCTGGGTCATGTCGTCCACGGGCACTTCAATGGTAATTTCCAGCCGCCGAGGCGCCGCGGCATTGACAATCGCCACCGGACGCGCCGTGCGCGTTTGTCCCTGAATATCAAAACCTCCGAGCAATCGCGATATTTCATCGAGCGGCTTTTGCGTGGCGCTCAAACCGATGCGCACGGGCAATGGAACAACCGCGCCGTTCGTTTCCGCCCGTTGAAATGCCACCAGGCGTTCCAGCGATAAAAACAAATGCGCGCCGCGCTTCGTCCCGGCGACGGAATGAATTTCATCGATGATGATCGTATCGATGGATTGCAGAATGCGTCGCGCCGCCGACGTGAGCAAAAGATACAAAGATTCGGGCGTCGTAATCAGAATGTCCGGCGGTCGTTTTGCAAGACGAACACGTTCATCCGCCGGAGTATCCCCCGAACGCATGGCAACCGTCGGTTCGCGGAAAGGAACTCCCATTTGCGCTGCCATTGCTTTGATGCCGGCGAGCGGAACATGCAGATTGCGTTCGACGTCGGCCGCCAGCGCTTTGAGCGGCGAAACATAGAGCAATCGCGTGCGTTGCTCCTTCGGCGGTTCGTCCGAAAATATCAACCGATCCAGCGCGACCAAGAACGCCGCCAGCGTTTTTCCCGACCCCGTCGGGGCCAACAACAGCGTGGATGTGCCCGATTGAATCGACGGCCAACCGAGCACCTGAGCGGGTGTTGGTCCGGGAAATGCCGATTCGAACCATTTTCGCGTCGGGGCGTGAAATCCACTCAGCGGATCGGACGGAGCGACTCGAGGCGGCGCGCGTTTCGACACAAAGCGTTTTTTACCAGCGCAAATCGGTTCGGACAAGCCAAACGGTTCACGGTGCGCGTCGCCGACGATGTTCGATCCAAAATTCAATGATTCGTTTTGCACACAAAAGAACCACCGAAAGATCCGCATCCGTCACCGTCGGCGGATGACGCACATCGATCTGCCGCTCATGCGCGGATTCATTCCCGAGCACCCGGAGCACGTGCATATAAGAACGAATCCAATCCGCGATATGCCGTTCCGCCAGAGAATCGATGTTTTTGACGAGATCGTACCCTTTGGGAGCTTTGCCCACGACGTCCGCAACGACCGCCTCGACGAGCCTTCGTGCCACGAGTCCAATCTCGAACGAGCGAGCTTCGGGCGAACCCACGAGGCGCGCGAAGTCCGCGAGAACGCGGCGATGATCATCCGATACGACGCCATTGGCCAATTCCACCACGCGCGCCAGATCCGCACGCACGGCATCCGCGACTTGTCCACGCGGGAGCGACACACGCACACGCGCGAGCGCATTGTCCATCGCCGCGTCGATTTTGCGGGCTTTATCGGGGTCTCGTTCGACAAACACAATGCGATTGATGCATTGCGATTCCACCAAGTGCCGTCGCGCATGCACGAGAAGCTCGGCGACGATCGTGCCGGGATCGAGCTTTGCGTCTCCCGCCCCGAGTAGTGGCAGGACAAACGTGTTCGCCGTGATGCCTTTGGCTTCGGCGACCGAAAGCGCCACGAACGCATCGTGAATCGCGGTGCGAGCATCGACGCGCCGACCGATGTCCTCAATGCAGAGAATGCGCCGAATTTTCGTGGAGTTTGTCTGTTCGGAAAACCAACAACCGAGCGCCGGACGCAGATCGAGCGCCGGCTTGGCCCGTAGCGCCGCAACATCGATGCCGGCTTGTTGGTGCAAAGCGCCAATCACCGTGTGCGCGACGAACATGTACGCTTCCGGATCGACGGCAAACGTATCGAGCGTGTCGGAGAACGCTGAAACCGCGAGCAAGTCCGCCGTTTCTTCGAGATCGAGCAGACTGCCTTGACGCAGCTCGAACGTGCGTAGTCCCCATTTGCTCTCGATGTCGACCGCATTGACCAGCTGCATGGTTTGTCCAGGCATAAGGTTTGGAAGGGCCGAATGCCGACGGCAGCCTATCATGTCCGACCAACGGTTCGTCATTCGTCAGTCTCGATTCGGCGCACGTAATGCACCGATCGAAACGATGAGCAGCGTCAACGTGAGAAAGATCCCGCCAAACGCTCCGGGTCGCGTCGATTCCTTCAATCCCGTAAAAAGAATCTGCACGACCGGGGCATCCGGTTTTGACGAAACATCCGACAGATACGCCATGACCGCCGCGAGATCAGTCCACGTCGCGTGAAAGATGGCGACCAAAAGCGTCATCCATAAGCCCGCGGTAAACGCCAGACGCCGCGGTTCGGGCTTGAGTGCAAACCAAATCGCTCCGCCCATGGCGCTCAATCCGAAGACGAGCGTCGGATACATTCCCCAACCACCTTCAGCAAAAAACTCTCCAAAACCGCTCATGGCCTCAACCTCCGTCAGCTACCGCATCGGTATCTTCATGAGCGGAGAACGCAGCGGACACGCGAGCGTGACAAATTTTTTTTTCCGTCACGCTTCGAGTACACGATCGTTGTTAGGAACATGAGCACGTCGGATGCAGCGGACCTCGTCGCCCGTCTAAGGACGGGAGATCGCGCCGCGCTACGTACGGTCTACGCGAAGTATTCGGATCGGATCTTCGGCTTCTTGCTGCGTTTGTCCAAGCGTCGTGATGTCGCCGAAGACTTGCATCAAGAGACGTGGGTCTCGGTAAGTCGCAACGTCGATCGACTTGCGGAAGATACCGATCTTGCAGCGTGGCTTTTTACGATTGCGCGAAACAAATATCGTTCATGGCGGCGCTGGGCGGCGCTGGATTTCACGCGCTATGTCTTCGACGCATTCGAATCGGAAAACGTCTCCGGGACAGGATCGCCCGACGTAGGGGACGAACTCGCGCACCTCGAAATGGCGCTGCGCGGTTTGCCCGAAGCGCATCGCGAAGTGCTTTTGCTCGTCGGTGTCGAAGGACTCGAAGGAACGCAAGCGGCGGATGTTTTGGGGATCAAGCCCGAAGCATTTCGACAGCGGCTTTCGCGAGCCCGAGCAGCGCTCAGCGAAGCGCTCGTGCCCAAAATGAACAAAGACACGGCCGTGTACCAACGAGGTGAACCATGAGCTCCGAAGATCGCGATCCGCTTTTGGACCAACTGCAAACACTGCCCGTGCACACGCTTGCTTCACGTCGTTCGGAAGAAACGTTGCGCTTGGCGGAGCAATCGCTGCCCGCAAAGGTTCGTCCGGGTCAACGTTGGCCGGCCGTGGCGATGGCGTTTGTCTTGGCATCGGCCGGAATGCTCTATACGGTCGAATCGGTGCACAAGCTCGAATCAATCTATTTGTCGAATCACGCGCCGGCAAACGTCGAGCGTTGACGTTCCACCACACCCACATCGTGGGTTTTACGGGAAAATCCATTCAAGGTTTACCCATGAGCTCGCCCACGGGCGTCTCACCACGCAGCAGATGAGCCACGATGGCTCGACCATCCGGACGCGTGCGATCATTTTCCAATCGCCGCAAACTCAGATCGATATCGACTTTGTACGACCCGTGGAATTCATGCGGCGGCGCTCCCGACCATTCGTCGGGAGAGAGCATTGAAAAATAAAGCTCGCCGTCGGGACGCCGATAAAGGTGATAAGTTTTTCCGGGTATTTTTCGAAAATTGCATTTCGCTCGTTGAAGCAGCGCCGATTCTCGCGCCTCTTCAAGGAGCTTTCGCGCCTCTTCCTGCAATGCGCGCATTTGATCGCGAATGACTTCGAGCTTCGCTCCCACGACGAGCCCCAAAGACTCGTCCGCTTTTTCGACCTCGCGCGCCATGTCCACGAGATCGATACGCGCCGCCAAGCGACTCGTCGGATAAGGAATCGCCTTCGTCGAAGTGGTTTCAGCACCTGGTTTGTCGTCGAACGAATCGTTGGACATCAAAGTACTTTCACTACGGTTTGTCTTGACTGGATGACGCGGCGGTGAACGCATCGCGCGCGTCACGTAATGCCTTGATCGCGGCCTCGCGTTGCCCACGCTTGGCCAACGCCCAACCTTCGACACGCAACATGCCGGCGTGAAGTTCGTGCGCACCTTCTTCACGCGCAGCGATCGCAGCGCTGCACGCGCGCATCGCCAAGTCACGACGACCGGCGTGATCCAAGCCCTTCGCCAACGCCGAAAATCCAAGCGGCGGAGGCAAAATGGTCACCGCCAAAAGCGCCTCCGCGAGCAACACGCCCGCATCGCGGATCGATGGATGCGACGTGTCGAGCGCAAGACGCGCGGCGATCCACAACGAGTTCGGCACAGCCGTCACCGACGCGGCGTGAAACAGCTTCGCGAGCTCCACCAACGTGTCGGTCGCTTGCTGCACACGGTTCGCTCGCAACGCAGCTACGGCATCCAGCCCAAGCGACGCGACTCGCAATGACGGCGTCGTGGCGACATCCGGCGCCGACGCGGCATGCGATGGTTGCGCGCCTTGATCACCGCCCGCGAGAAACGCTCGCACGCGACGCAAGAGCGGCACGATCTCCGGAGCCACGTCACCCGCAGCGGCGATCGCATCCATGCGCGCTTCACCTTTGGCCGTCGCGATCTTCACGAGCGCCACGAGTCTCACGAGAGCCGCGTTGCGCACGGCTTCATCCGGCACACGTCGCAGCATCGTTCCGATGCGATCAGCCTCGATCGCGGTCAAGTCATCGCCCATCGCGTCGGCATGCTCGGCCGCCAATCGAATGGCTTGTCGACCAAGTGACGTCGTTGGATCGCGACTGATTTCTTCGAGCAGCGACAAGCCCGATGCTCGCGTGAACTTGCTGGGCGAACGCATACGCCCAAGCGCGATCACGAGCTTCTGCTGAGGAGGCGCTCCGGCTGGATCCACGGCAGCCGCGTCGGCGAACGCAAGCGAAGGATTGGTTTGATCTCCAAGCATTCGCTCGACACGCTTGGCTCGAGCAGCAAGCGCGACGTCCGACGCGTTGCCTTCTTTGTCAGCCAACGACGCGGCATGACCGAACGCTTCGAACGCTCGTTTCGAATCACCGATCGTCTCTAGACATCGACCGAGCAGGTAATACGCACGCGCTCGACTTTCCCGTTCCGCTTCGGCGCGAGCAAGCGTGACGGCGGCCGAACGTCGGCCTTCCCGCACGAGCGTTTTACACAGCGAGATGATCTCCGCGAGGTGCTCACCACCGTTGACGATCAGCGTGTAACGCTCGGCCAAACTCTCGACTTCTTTTTCATCCCCGAGTTTGACCGCGCAGCGCAGCGCCCCGAGAAGAACACGCGCACATGGCGAACCGACAAGCGTTTGCGGAATGAGAGGCTTGTATGTACTCAAAGCGATGAACGGTCCGACGGAGCGCTCGAGTAGCTCCGCCGCCGCCAATCCAAGCTCATCAACGATCGCCATCTGCGCAGACGTCTCCGTTTACGCGCCACCACGCTCGGTCACGAGACCAAGCGCGGGCAATCGTTCGAGCGCGTTCTCGATGCGCGAGGTCTCAGCGTGGATCGCTTCGAGCTTGCGACGAAGTGCCGCCGCGTCGTTCGTATTGGCGGACAGAGCACGCAAAGGTTCGGTCGCTTTTTCTCGCAGTTGCGCGACGAGTTTGTCTCGTTCAGCCAACTGCAACGGCCCGACATCCGATGACGACGGGACGAAGTCGACGAGTTTACGCTCCACACTTTGCGCATAGAGTCGCGCTCCGATGACTCGCCGTTCGAGGTACGACGGATCGTCGAGACGCAGCGCGGAGAACTCTTCTTGCACCGCCGTCTCATAGAGAGCCTGCACTTCGTTGTACACGCGGCGCCAAACCACGGCGTCGTTCGCTTCGTACGCGGCCGATGCTCGCTCCTCGATATCTGCAATGCGTTTCTCCCACGCGGCGCGATCCATCCCGTGCAACGTTCCGGTCGATCGATAAACGACACGTCGAAGCGCGCCGAGTTCTTCTTCGAATCGAGCCATCGGAGGCGACAACGTTTCATTCGGATCGCCGCGATACCAATCGACGAGGATGCGCAACTTCTCGCAAAGCGCCTGCATCTTGTCGGGGTCGGTCATGACAACCTCGCGAATGCCGGCAACGAGCATGTCGGCTTCGGCGCGATAACTTGCCGAGTTGTTCCCCCATAGGTTTTTCCCGGTCTTCTCGGCATCCTCGATCAACGCTTCGACCGCTCCGGCAGGATCGAAACGCGGCGCCGCGGGTGGCTCCACCTGCGCCCACAACTCTTGGCCGGCCACGACAGCCCGCGCCTCCATGCGCATCGCATCATCACATCGCAACGTCAGATCCACGGGCGTACCGACAGGCAACTCCTTCGGCACTTGCAGCAAGAGCGTCTTGATGGGCATGCGATTTTGCAAAAGCCGCAACACGACCGCTCCGCTTTGATCGGCAGTGAAGAATCGATGCTTCACCTCGGTGGGCAAACCGGCGCCACGCGAGATGAGAACGCGACGTTCACGACGTCCGGCACGAATGACTTCGATCGCAATGTCTTTCGCCACGACCGACGGACGACTGAGCGCGCTGGCTCGAGGACGAACGTCACCGCGGTACACGGCAAAAGGCAGCTCGGCGAGCACTTCGCGTTCCGAGGAACGAATGCTGACGCGCATGCCCTGCTCGGGTTCTTCGCCCAACGGAATTTCAATCCGGGTCACGGTCTCGTTCGACTCGGGAACGGCAATACGCGTGACTTCATCCGAACCTTCTTGCGCGGAGATGCCACGAAAAACGATCGCCTCGGTCGCACTTGAAGGTACCGCGTCAAACCGTAGACCAAGACGAACCTTCGCCGATTGACTGACGAGCGGAGTCGTGAACGAAATCGCCACCTTCTTTTGCTCTTCGCCCAAGCGCAATCCGCCCAATTGCGCCGCATGGATCGCCGCACCAAGCGCGACGCATGTGTCCACTTCGTCTTGCAGTGGTTTTTCCGAACGGCTCTTCTTGCAGATGGCTTCGACGACTCGACGAATCACCATCGGAACGCGCGTCGATCCACCGACGAGCACGACGTGATCGATCTGGGAAAGATCCACGGAGGAAGTTTCCGCGCTGCGAGCAAGCGCGCGTTCACAACACGCAATGGTCGTCTCGACGAGATCGGAGATCGCTTTCTCGTATTCGGCTCGACCGATCTCGGCCTCGAACGACACGGGGTCGTCGTTCTTGTCCTTCATGAACTCTTGTTTGGAGACGTTCATGACTTCGGACGTCGAGAGTGACTCTTTGATCTCTTGCGCCAGGTGCACGATGCGTCCGAACTTCGCGCGATCGTCTTCGTTGTTGCGTACGTCGAGATCGAGTGCGTACCCGCGTTCAACGAGCATCTGACGCAGACGTTCGGCGAAGCGGCGGTCGAAGTCGTCACCACCCAAGTAGTTGTCGCCGTCGATCGCGAGCACTTGGTATTCGCCGCCCAAGCAACGGAGAATCGACACGTCGAACGTGCCGCCGCCAAGGTCGTAGACGAGGAAATTTCCGTCACCGAGACGGTTTTTCCAGGTGTGATAAATGGCCGCGGCGGTGGGTTCTTGCAGGATGCCGATGACTTCGAATCCGGCGAGCTCTCCCGCCTGACGCGTGGCTTCGACTTGCGGAGCGTCGAAGTACGCAGGCACCGTGATCACCGCACGATCCACGCGAACTTCGATCCCGGCGGATGCCTGCTTGCCGAGGTGCTCGCGCATGCGTACGCGCAGCTCGTCCAAAATCTTCGCGCTGATCTCGGCAGGCGAGAGCGCATGCGGACCAACGTCGACCGTGACGGTTTGTCCCATCCGCCGCTTGATCGATTCGATCGGTCCGGGTGTTTTTCCACGACGCTGACGTGCGGTATGTCCGACGACGAACGCTTCGGCTTTGGGATCCCACGCGACGGCGGAAGGCACCGTTCGTCGTCCGAAACGATCGGCGAAGATGTGCAAGTCCCGCTCCGAAGGATCGAGCATCGCGATTTCCGAGTTTGTCGTTCCAAGGTCAATTCCGACAGGTCGATCAACGAACATGGCTTCTTGATTTCTCCGATGGCGAAAGGGCTAAGACCGGATCGTCGTCGAGCGGTTGGGGAGTCGACTGGATCGGTCGGGAGTCGGCGGCCGAGAAAAACGCACGCAGGGCATGAGCGACCGAAGGACGCGGAGCAAAGTCCGCCACGGTGAACGGTTGCTCGGTCGGCGCTTTTCGTTTGCGAAGAGGGGCGAATTCCGGCGACGTGCGTGAAGCATCCGGATGCTGAGGATGAGCTCCGATGGCCGCACGCAGCCGACGCAAAGGATGAAGGGTGAGTTCTTCCCAAGCGGCACGAATGGCTCCGCGATCGGCTTCGTTCGCATCTTCGGCCAGCTCGCGCAGACGCTCGGTGATCGCGCGTGGACCTTCTTTCGGATCGATGCCGAATCGCTCGAAAGGGTTGGAACTCGATTCACTCATGACGTCATCCCCAAAAGTTTCTTGGCTTCGGCAAGCCGCTTGTTTGCTTCGCCCAACCGAGCTGTTTCGGGGAAAATCGACTCGGCACGTTTGATCATTTCTTCGGCCTTCGCGACGGTTTGTCGAGTCGGAGCTCGCGCGCCGGGAAGCAGTTGCAACGCCTGTTCGCAGAGTGAATGCGCCAAGGTCAGGCGCGTGTTGCGATGCGATGGACAGATCTTCAACGCTCGCTCCGAAATCGCAGTGATCTCGGCCTCGGTACGCGCGCAATCTGCTTTGAACACCAACATTTGCGCACATCGTGCGGCGTAGGCGACTTTGGATGGATCGGCTTCGATGCGCCGCGTGAAAGATTCGACGAGCGGCCAGATCGGTTCGAGCAGAATCCCCAAATCACCCCAACGACTTTGACGGCAATGCGTCCAGCCGAGAGGAGTCGCTTCATCCACCGCGGTGATCTCCACCGTCTCGTCCTGGCCGGACCAATTCCATGCTGCGACAAACCTTTGAAGTAGCGCAGCACCTTCCCGCGGCGAGGGTTCGGCCTTGGCTTTCGCTTCGGCTATCGCCGTGAGAATCGGCGTGATCGCATCTTCCACAGCCGACGCGAGAATCGAAGCGGCCCGTTGGTTTACCCGCGTGGCAAGCGCGGTCGAGATGCCTGAAAGGCGACAAACCTCGGGCACTCGGCGAAGAACAGCGATCGCCAAACTCGATGCAGGCGTGAGATCCCGCGCGCCTGTCCGCGCTCGCTCTCCAATTTCTTCCACCGGCCACAAGGGGACATCGGCGAGCGCGCGATCCAGTTCGGCTCGAGGAAGTGAACCACCGACGACGGCTTCGCCGAGCTCACGCAAGTAGCGTTCGTCTCGGGCGAGCGCGAACCACGCGATCAGCGACTTGGTAAATGCTTCCGCATCATTGAGCGTGCTCGCGACGCGTGCGTGATGAAGCGCAAGGTGATGGAGCAACTCGGGGCTGCTCTCGAGATGCCGTACGGGATCGAGCAAACCGATGAGCGTCGCGATGTTCCCGCTCCGTGCGTTCTCGATCGCCTCCGCGCCACCCGGTGCACCACGCAACGCTGCGCAAAGCCCGACGGCGTGCCACGGAACGGCGGAATCTCTTCCCATCTGCGCGTGAACGAGGCGCTCGAATGCGACTTCATCCGTGAGTCGCGCGAGCAGCGCGTCGTCCTCTTTTCGCCACACGACGAGAATCATCCCGACATGCGCTCTCGCGGTCAATGATCGTCATTCGAACGTATCGGATGTGATATTCGTCGAGCTCGTTCAACGAATCCTCTTCACGAAGGATTGCGGATCTTTCGTGCGATTACGCAGGGAAGCCCATGAGCTACGTCGTCAAATCGGGGGATACGCTCGCTGCGATTGCCAGTCGAAATCACACGACGGTACAAGCGATTCTCGCGGCGAATAAGCAGATCAAGAACCCCAACCAGATCTTCGTTGGACAAAAAATTAATCTCCCGAGCGCGACACCGAACGCGCCCACACCGCAGCCGCCGAAACCTCCGCAGCCATCAACACCAACGCCTGAACCGGGACCTTCACCGCAAGGCGGCGGGCCGCCGGCAACGGGACCTTGGACGCTCCCGACGAGTGGCGCGGCACGCAAGCTGGCTTCGAGTGATTTCGTTGCAGCAGCAAACAGTTTGGGATGTGAAACCGCCGCCGTGCGTGCGGTCGCGGAAGTCGAATCGGGCGGACGAACGGGGTTCGACGCGCAAAAACGTCCGAAAATCCTGTTTGAAATTCACCTGTTCCGCGAAAACACCAAACACAAATACGACGTCTCCCATCCCCACTTGTCCGCTCCGTACAAGAGCCCGCGCAGGCGAGCGAGCTACAAGAAGGACCAATGGGTCGTGATTCGCGAAGCGTTCGCGCTCGATCCGGATGCCGCCGTCAAAAGCGCCTCGTGGGGCATGTTTCAAGTGCTCGGCAGCAACTACAAACTGTGTGGTTGGTCGAACGTGAGGCAGTTCGTCTACGACATGTTCGAATCCGAAGCGCAGCACTTGCGAGCGTTTCTTGGATTCTGTCGCGGCAATAACCTCACTCGACACCTGAAGACCCGCAACTGGGCGGCGTTCGCGCGTGGTTACAACGGCCCCGACTACGCATCGAACGCGTATCACACGAAGATGGCAAACGCTTACGCTCGGTACAAGAGGCAGGGGTAACGAACGTCTGCGGTGCCTCGACAAACCATGGACATCGTTTCCAACAGTCCGCTTCTCGTGATGAGTCGTCCCTACCGCACCATGCGCGGCGCGTGGTGCAACCTGGTCATTTGCAAGGCGACGTTCTTGTTGTCGCCGACGACTTCGGCGCTGGCCTCGACACAAGAAGCGATTCTCGAACAGGATCTACGTTGGGAAGACAAGCCCGATCGCAGCGTGTTTGCGCCATCGGATGTCGTTCCCTTCAAGCGCGACGTCGATGTCGTTCTGGTTGGTCACGCGTTTGCACCCGGGGGACAACCGGTCCGCTCGATCATGACGCGTTTGTGCGTGGGCGAAGTCGACAAACGCATCGAGGTTTTTGCGGACAGACTTTACACGGCGCACGGCGAACTTCGTGACGGCCAGAAGATCACCCGCGCACGCTTGCGTTACGAACGCGCGCTCGGAGGCCCCGGCACGACAAACCCCGTGGGCATGCGCCATGACAAGAAGGATCTTTTCGGCTCCGTCTCCTTGGCGAACCTTCAACCTCCCGGCCTGCACGTCACGCATCCGGATGATCTCTCCGAAATCATCGGTTACGGACCCATCGCACCGGAATGGCCGCTCCGTGCAGTTCGTCTCGGCCACTTGGCCACGACGTTCTCGCCGTCGAATTGGTACGAAAATGTCCTGCCGGACGACATCGATCCGTCGTTCTTCAACGTCGCGCCCGTTGACCAACGGTTGCGTGAAGTACGTCCAGACGAACGAATTTTGTTGGAGGGTTTGACGGCTGATCAGCCGCGGTTCGTCACGCAACTACCGGGGCTTCAGCCGAGCGCGGTGGTGGAGCGAGCGACGGGCAGGCGGGATCCGGTGCCGCTGCGTGCGGACACGTTGTGGATCGAAACGAGTCGACGCATTTGCACGCTGACGTGGCGGGGCACCGTAGCTCTTGGTCATCCGTCCGAAGCGGGGCGGATCGTGGTGACGCTGCAAGCACCGGAGACGAGCCGCGTGTACGCACGCCACGATCCGGCGCTCCTCGCGATGCCGATGAACATGAACGATCCGGACGGCGGCGATACCCTCAGCATCAACGTTCGGAGCGAAAGCCGCCCGGCGACACCGTTTGATCCGCAAAAAATCGCCGCGCCCGACACGATGGATCTCAACCTCGACGATCCGGCGCTCGTGGGCGACGATGAGATCACGTTTGTCCAATCGGATTCGGTCAAGACAAACACCTTGCCCTTCGTCGCGGCGCCTCGGGCCGGCAACGACCGCACAACGCAGATTTCTCCGTCTGCGGGACGCGACAACGCGTTGCCATTCGCCTCACCGAGTCGGCCATCGGCACCGTCGTCGCCCGCGCTGCCATTTGTGCCCCCCGGCGGTTCTTCGCCCGGCGTGCCTCCGGGTGCGGCGGCGACTCCGCCCGCACGCGATCTACCATTCGTCACTCCAACCGGTCCGTCGACGAAATCCTCTTCCGGCTCGTACTCGCCGCAACACGCGACGACGCCTTTATTTCCGGCAAAACCGGCGCCTGCGCCGCAACCGGTTGCTCCGCCGCCGGTTTTTCCAGTCCAACCTGCACCGCCGCCTTTGCCGGCTCCTGTTTTTCCTGTAGCAACACCGGCCGCGGCGACGCCGAGCTTCGCAGTCGTTGGTACTGCAACGAATTTCCCCGCATCGCCGACGCTCGTTGCTCCGCCCCCGCCACCGCCCATCGATGTGCTTCCTGAAGCGCCACCGATGATCGGCCCGTTGGCCACGCCGGACATGGTGGTTCGAACGGCGCCGACAGCGGATTCAACAACGCCCGGCGTCGTGGAGAAACCTCGAGACGCGGTGACTGAAACGCCCCCGGTTGCAGACGAAGACGACACGATCGAGAGGTGTGCCCGGCTTTCGGCGTCCATCGCGCGGCGCAAAGAGGACCGAGATAAAATCTTGGAGTCCGACAAGCTCGACGACGCGCGCTTCAAGGCGATGCAGACACGGTGGAACGACGCAATCACCACCGAAACGAGCAAAGGAAAAACCAAGCTGCTCGAAAAATTCGATGACGCTTATGTGATGCGGCTCGAAGAGGAGCGAGGCCCGATCCGTCCGGAAGAGTTTGCGCAAATCGTGGTCGCCGCGGAGCGAGGCGTCGTTGAGCCGACCTTGAAGGACCTCGGGTTGCCTCAAAGTTCGCTCATGCGTATCGAACGCGTGTATCTGCGCCGAACGATGGCGAATCTCGAATTGTCGCAACGAGTCACGCGAGCGATTGAGGCGGCACGGGATTCTTGATTCGCGCAGGACATGATTGACCCGCGGCAAGTTGCGCCTTCGTTTGTAGAGAGTTCGCCCATGCGCGGCGTTCCGGTGTACGCTGCTTCTTAGGTTCGTTCGACGCGCGAAACTCATTCTATGGCCGATCCTTCGACCACCAGACCCAACGCGCCTGTCAGCGCGGCGCCGTCGCCTGCGCACGTGACCGGAGGCACGTCTGGTTCGAGTTCATCGAATGCGGCAACCAAGCCGAGCGCTGATGTCGATGAGCTTGGCGAGACGGTTGCCGGCGAATTCGGCGCCGCGGCCAAGGTCGTCGCCGGAGATCCATCGCTCGTCTCACGCGTGATTTCCGTGGGCACGCCGTCGCGTTCCGACGAACTGCTGACCGTTGGAGGTCCAACGGATGGTGGTTTGTTCACAAACGATAGCGACGGCACGGCGAGCGTGAGTTCGATCTCGAAGAAGATGCACGCGCAAACGCTGGCCGGACTCATTCCCCCGCCCGAGCTTCAAGCGGCGGCGGCGGAATCGTTGGCCCAAGCGCCGGCCACCGCAGCAAAACCGGCACCTCCCGCTGCGCCGCCAAAGCCGGCGCCCCCCTCTGCGCCGTCCAAACTTCCGCTTCCGCCGCCGCGTCCAGGGTTCATCCCGGGCAAACCCGGATCGACGCCGCCTCAGGCGACGGCAACACCACGTCCCGGCGCGGTAGGTCCGACATTCGGTGCTCCTCCGAGACCGGGGCAATCGCAACCTCCGCGCCCGGCCATGCAGCCGCCTCCGCTTCCACCAAGCGCAGGCGCCCCCGGGTCGCGCACGACGACGCCACCGCCGGCGCCAGGGTTTGTCCAACAAGATCCCCTGGGCAAACGTTCGTCCGGGACGATGCCCGTCGTGAACGCTCCGCCTCCGCCCGGTGATCCTCGTCGGACGAATCAAGCGATCCCGGCCATGGCGCCTCCGCCCGTGCCCGTCGATCCACGCCGGAGCAGCCAGGCCATGCCCGCGGTCACGCCACCGCCCGCAGCGGTGGATCCTCGTCGGTCAAACCAAGCGCTGCCCGCCATGGCCCCACCGCCCGTGCCCGTTGATCCACGACGAAGCAGCCAGGCGATGCCGGTCGTCACACCGCCGGCGGCCCCTTCGGATCCACGCCGTTCATCGGCAGGCATGCCCGCGGTGACGACGCCCATTCCGGAGATGGAAGGAATCCCGGAAGAGCTGCTCAGCGCCAAGCTCGGTTCGGGAACGATTCCGATGATCAACACGGCGCAACCGGGTGCGTCGCCGAATCCTCCGGCAAACCCTGCGGCAAACCCTGCGGCAAACGTTCCGCGTGTCGAGTTCAACCCGCCCAAGATGATCTACGCGCCGGGCACGGTGATCGCGGGCAAGTACCGCCTCGAACGAGTGCTCGGTCAAGGCGGCATGGGCGCGGTGTGGGTCGTCCGCAATCTGAGCCTCGATGCCGACTTTGCTCTGAAACTCATTCGCCGCGATCGAGCAACGGAAGAGGCGGCGGCACGTCTTCTGACGGAAGCTCGTGCGGCGGCGAAACTCGGACACCCCGGCATCGTGCGCGTCTTCGACTTCGGACAAACCGAAGTCGGCGACCCGTATTTGGTGATGGAGTTTCTCACGGGCGACTCGCTCGGCGCGCTCATCACCCGCAAGAAACGTCTCGAGCCCGGCGTTGCGGTGCAGATGTTGTTACCGGTCGCCGCGGCCCTCGGCGCAGCGCACGCCAAAGGCATCGTTCATCGCGATCTCAAACCGGACAACATCATGTTGTCGACGGATGATTCGTCGCGAAAGCTCGTTCCCAAAGTGCTCGATTTCGGCATCGCGCGCGTGTTGCGCGACGACATTGAACGTCATCAAACGATGGCCGGGGAAGTGCTCGGAAGCCCCGACTACATGTCGCCGGAACAAGCCCGAGGACAGCTCGACATCGATCACCGCACGGACGTGTGGACCTTCGCGGTTCTTCTCTACGAAAGCATTACGGGCAAACGCCCCTTCGAAGGTCACAACTACAACGCGCTCATATCGTCCATCATCTCGAACCCGCCGATGCCGATTCATGCGTACGGCATCGCCGATACGGAACTCAGCGGCATCATCGATCGAGGTTTGTCCAAGAGCCCCACCGCACGTTGGCAAACCATGCGTGATATGGGCACGGCGCTCGCCGCGTGGGCCGTGTCTCATGGCATTCACCAAGACATCTCGGGTATGTCTATCCAAACCGAGTGGCTCGGTTCGCATACGCCTCAGCTGTTGACGCTCCAGCCGGCGCAACTGCCACGCGTCGCGGTTCCAGGCGCCGAACCTCAAGGCGCGCCATCGACAGCTCCCGTGGTCGCTCGTGATGGAGCGGATTGGCAAGGGCTTCGCGGCGACGGGCGTCGCAAGTGGATCATTGGTGGAGCCCTTCTCGCCGTCAGCATCGGTGTTTTCATTTTCCTGAGCGCCACAAGCTCGCTCTTCTCCACCTCGGTCATGCCGACGGCGAATTCCGGTGCTGAAGGACCGACGCCGGCTCCGTCCGCGAGCGCGGCACGTGTCGAACCAACGGCTACGACGCCGCCGCCGGTCACGAGCGACACGGCACCTCAACCGAGCGCACGCACGAGTGCGGCGACAAAGACGTCGGCAGGTCCGACGTCGACAACACCCGTTCCGCCATTCACGACGAAGCGCAAGGCGCCGCCCGTACCGACGAACATCAAGTTCTGACGCTTTGTTGCGCCAACTTCGCTCGAGGCAGCAGAGTTTGTCGGATTGAAACCGATCGCGTTTACCTCGGGGCCCATTCGTGTGAGCCCCAAAGGTTTGTCACAGCAAGATCAGGTGTTGATCTTGACCATCGGGCCGCCGCGAATGATCACGTCGCCACCCGAGCACAACACGTTGGTTTGTCCCTTCGCGGACACCGTCGCTTGGTCATCGGCGTTCACGACGATCGTCTTCGCGTGCAGCGTGATGGTCGATCCGGACAGCTCGATCGAAGCGCCGCCCGGAGTCGAAAACGTGATCTTGTCGTGGACGATGGTTTGAGCTGTGCCTGCAGCCGGACCACCTTCGCCGGGAGGAGACACCATGACCGAGTACGTCCCGCCAACCGTCGTCGAATCGATCGCGCCGACCTGAGTCGCTCGATTCACGCCGACGACGACGCTGCGGTTGACGGCGGTGACTTCGCGTTCGCTGGCCTGGACGGTCTTCATCAGGTTTTTCCCGATGGTCACCGTCTCGTTTGCCTTGACCAACTTCGTGCGGTTCTGACCGATCGTGACGTTCTCGTCGCGATGCACCGTCTTGGTGCGATCGTTCATGACCGTGGCGACTTCGTCGTGTTTGACGAGCTTGTTGTAGTCACGTTCGGCTTGCATGCGGACGAGCTCTTTGCCCTGCGCATCTTCGAACATGAATTCGTTGTAGCCACCGCCGCCTCCGGTCGAATTGCTCTTGAGGCCGCTCTGCGTTTTGTTGTCGGGGAGTTTGTACGGAACCTTTTGCAGGTTCGTGAAGACGCGACCCACGACGACGGGTCGATCCGGATCACCGCCGAGGAAGTCGACGAGCACTTCTTGTCCGATACGCGGCAAGTTCACACCGCCGTAACTTGCGCCGCCCCACGGTTGACTCACGGGGATCCAACACGAGCTGTTGTCGTCCATTTTGCTTTCGCGATCCCAGTGAAAGTGGACGCGAACGCGACCGAACTCGTCGCAGTGAATTTCTTCTCCGGCGGGACCGACGACCGTGGCGCTTTCGACGCCGTTGACTTTGGGTTTGGTCGAGTTTGTCGGGGGACGATACGGCTGCTTGGCGCTCTTCGCTTCGCAATGATGGGTCCATTCCCCCGTCGACGTGCCGGCGAGATTGGATTCGACGATGAGCAGTTGTTCGCCGTTGGCCAAGTCGGACCGGGGATGATCGAGAAAGCTCGTCACGATGCCGGGCGCGAGGTCGTGAACGTTTGTCGTGAATGAAACGTTCGTACCGCTCGAGCGTTTGGCTTCGAGGCGACGTTGCGCGAGTTTTTGACCTTCGGATTCGTCCGTGCGGGTCTTGCCTTTGTCATCGGCCGCGGGCGTATCGTCGCCTTTTTCGGCGCCGAACAAAAATGCTCCGGGCTCGTAATGAAACCGTTCGAGTTTGTCCTCGACGGCGCTCGCACCTCCCGATGCGGTCGCGGCGAGGTTGTACGCGGGAGGTTTGCGGTAATCG
>WBZU01000909.1_pt2 | contig 23370 bp, 28 predicted proteins | sample 5204311 | NCBI WGS metagenome assembly WBZU01 (sample SAMN12344359, study PRJNA552823) | activated sludge metagenome | biome: Activated sludge suspended growth; feature: Nitrification reactor; material: Wastewater; isolation source: activated sludge from nitrification reactor of wastewater... | reverse complement strand
AAACATGGGCAATTAATAATTTGTTGGTAAATGTAGATGCCTACAATATGTTGTATCCTCACAATTATTACCTCTATTTTGATTCAAGCACAGCAAAAGTAAATTGGATTAATTACGATTACAATTACAGCTATGCTGCATGGAATCCGAAATATACGTTTAATGAGGTTGTAAATTTTCCGATAAACTATGCCAATAGTAGTTTTCCACTTGCCAATTTATGCATGAATAAGAATACTACTATACAGAAAAGATATTTGAAAATACTTGCAGATGTAGCAGAAATTTGTCTGAACGAACAAAAGTTAACCGCGCAAATTCAACGGTATCAAAGTTTAATAAAAGAAGCAGTTTACTTGGATGATAAAAAGGAATACAGCAGCAAAGAATTTGATAAAAACTGCAGCACAACCAATGGCGATAAAAATGATCCGGGTGCATACATTCCGGGATTAGTAGAATTTGTGAAATTGAGAAAAACGTCGGTACAGCAGCAGCTTACTAAGAATAAAGTACTTAACTAAATCAACGAATAGCACAACAGTGAATACAGCAACCAATTTGCTCTTTATTAAATTCATTAGCGAGTTTTATGATACTTCTCCGGGAGTATTGAAAGTAATTTTGCTTTTTGGATGGATTTTTACCGTACTTTCTGTTGGCTTTATAGCGTTTCTTTTACTTCGACGAATTTACATTAGTTGGAAACGCAAGAAAGCAGCCCAATTGCGCAACGAGATTGAAAAACTGGTAAACTCAATTATGCAGGGACGTATTAAATCGTTTGCGTTTGAAGGGGAAACCAACCGATTAATAAAAAGCTATACCAACCATCGCTTTCTAAAAAACGAACACCGCAATATTTTAATTAATGAGTTAATTTCAATTTATAAAACCCTTAGTGGCAAAGCCGCAATGAATTTGCGTGAAATATACTTGCTACACGATTTACCTGAATATTCCTTAAAAAAACTCAATAGCTGGCGCTGGTACATTAAAGCCAAAGGCATTCAGGAGTTGGCCGATATGGATTATGCCGAAGCCAACGAGGATATTAAACGTTATAGCAACCATTCAAAAGATTTGCTGCGTACTGAAGCGCAAACTGCTTTGGTAAAACTTGCCAACTTTGATGCTTTGCGGTTTTTAGACGATACCACCTACCCTATTTCGGAGTGGCAGCAACTAAAATTTTTGCACATACTTTCAAACAAGGAAGTTTCGAATTTGCCTGATTTTAGCAAGTGGCTCAAATCGAGTAACGACACAGTGGTTATTTTTTCATTGAAACTTATTCGTCACTTTCAGAGTATGAAAGACAGTAAAAATGTTGAAATAGCACTCACACATCGCAGTTTAAAAGTGCGTATTCAAGCGGTTGAAACAATTGGAACTTTGCACGATGAAAATGCAATTACTTTAATTAAAACACAGTATTACCGCGATGCGAAAGAATTTAAAATACAAGTATTAAAATGTTTGATGGGAATTTTTAAACCAAAAGATTTTTCATTTTTAGAGCTTCAATTACTTTCCGAAGATTACGATATTAGTTTAGCAGCAGCTAAAGCCATTGTTTCGGTAGGTGATAAAGGACGAGAATTTATTGGCGAAATATTTACCAGTTATGCCGACAATGCAGCACGCGATATTATTAAACACGCTTTAGCCGAAACGAATTAACGTATGGAAATAATTGAATTCCTTTCCGAATTTTTTAAAAACGGATTACTTATATATACGGCTGCGCTGATTTTTGCTTACATCGGTTTGGCTATTTTTTCGATTTACGAAACACGTACTTATCTGCAGCGAAATAGTTTTGTAGATTACAGTATAATTTCTGAATCACCGTTGGCTCCTACTATTTCAGTTATTGCTCCAGCATACAATGAAGGTGCAACCATTATTCAAAATGTACATTCCTTGCTTTCATTGCACTATAAAAAATGTGAAGTGATTATTGTGAATGATGGAAGTACCGATGATTCATTGCAACTTTTGCGAAAAGCCTTTGAACTCGAAAAAATTGATTTTAAAATTAATCCACAACTAAAGACTCAGCCTCACAAAGCAATTTACAAATCAACGAATCCAAAATATGCCAAGCTAATTGTTGTAGATAAAGAAAACGGTGGTAAATCGGATGCACTTAATTTAGGAATAAACATTGCCAGTCATAAGCTCATTGCATGTGTGGATGTGGATTGCATACTCGAAAAAGATTCACTTGTTCGAATGGTGAAACCCTTTTTGGAAGAAACTGAAAGTCGCGTTATTGCAGTGGGAGGAGTATTGCGTATTGCTAATTCGTGTGAAGTTAAAGATGGTGAAATTGTAAAAGTAAATTTACCCGAAAGCTTTGTTCCCCGCATTCAAACGGTTGAATACTTGCGTGCTTTTTTATTAGGGCGCATGGCTTGGAGTCGACTCAACGGGTTACTCTTAATTTCGGGAGCATTTGGTTTATTTGATAAGGATACTGTTATTGCCTGTGGAGGATATGACATTACTACTGTTGGTGAAGATATGGAGTTAGTAGTGAAAATGCGTATTTACATGCACCAACAAAAAGAAAAATACAAAATGGTTTACATTCCTGAACCACTTTGCTGGACAGAAATTCCGGAGTCGCTCAAAATACTTGGAATTCAACGCAACCGCTGGACGCGAGGAACTGCCGAAACTTTAACCCGACACAAGCAATTGTTTTTAAATCCTAAGTACAAACTGCTTGGCTTACTCAGTTATCCGTATTGGTTGGTTTTTGAATGGGCCGCTCCAATTATTGAGTTTGTTGGTTTCTTAAACTTCTTAATACTTGCATTTTTAGGATATGTGTATTGGAAATTTTTCTGGGGCTTGTTGTTTTTGGTGTATTCCTTTTCAATTGTGTATTCGCTATATGCTATTGTGGTGGAAGAATTAACCTACCATCAATACAAAAACAAATGGGACCTGGGAAAAATATTGGTGGCCATATTTATTGAGCCCATCTTTTTTCATCCCTATTTAGTATTGGCTGCAATACGAGGTAATTTCGATTTAATTGTGGGTAAAAAAAGTTGGGGCGAAATGAAGCGTAAAGGATTTCACGCTACACGTACTTAATCCAATTTACCATTCGTTTTCAACCAGCCATAGGATTCAGCGATAGCTTGTTTTAAATCGGATTGTTGCAAACCTAATTCCCGAATTGCTTTATCTGAGTAAAACTAAATATAACCTGCATTTGTTTAATAGGCAAATGCTGGTATTTTAATGATGAAAAAAAAAATTTGCTTCCTAATTCTAATGCTTGCAAAGTTTAATGCAATGTATGCCCAAAATCAATTTGAAAAAAGGCTAAATATGCATCCATCCTCCTATAATAATTGCAAAAGTATCGTTGAATTTAGTAATGGAAATTATTTCACTTGTGGTTACACTTTGTATACTAGACCAATAAATAGTATTTTCAGTGGTGAAGCGGTTTATTATTTTCTTAATTCAAATGGTGATACTTTAAAAACATTTGAATTATATAAAAATGACACATCATTTTATCACCTTTTTAGCCAAGGCAATGTGAGCGAATTTGAACATTGTATTGTTAACCAAACAAATTCAACTATTGCGGTTGCAGCTGTTCGCGGCAAAATGGCAACAAATCAATATGATGTTGATATAGTAGTTATGAAAGTCAATAACCAAGGTGACACCTTATTAACCAAACAAATTAGTCACCCCAATGATTCGGCTTTAACACCCTATTATATACTACAAACCTATGATGGCAATTATCTTATAACAGGCCACCAATGGAGTTTTTACAGCAGTAAAACTTGTGCTTTTGTAATGAAGCTTGATACCAATTTTAATGTGTTGTGGCGAAAAAGTTTTATTCATCCTACTAAGTCAACTTACTTTTGGAAAGCTCTAGAATCACCCGACCACGGTGTGTTTCTTTCTGGCTCTGATTACAACAATAACCTCAATATTAGTGACCCTGTGCTTGTTAAGATTGATTCATCTGGATTTGAACTATGGAGAGATAATTTCACTTCTCTCGGAAAGGATTATGGAGTAGAGATTGTAACTACTCAAGATGGTAATTTTATGCTTTCCACAACGCTAACACAAACGAACAGTGCTCCCAATGACTCTACTATTTTTCGTTATATAAAATTTAATAATTCAGGGACTATACTAACAACCAAAAATTATTTTCACTCATATGCTGATGGAGTATTTATTGAAAATAATAATACTGGTAGCATTATAACTTCAGGATGGTTGAAAACTTCATCGACTCAACAGCACGATGTATTTGTAATGAAACTTGATGTCAATGGAGACAGCTTGTGGAGTAAACGCTATGGAGGTCTTAATGATGATAAAGTATGGGACATGGCTCCTACCAGCGATGGTGGTATTATACTCTGTGGTGAAACTTACAGCAATCTTATACCAAACACCAACAGCAATGCATGGCTGCTTAAATTAGATAGTCTGGGTTTACTAATTACCGGTGTAAATGAACTAAGCTGGTCCAACAACATTATCATGGATGCAGCTTACCCTAATCCAAGTAATACGCATTGCAACATTCACACCTTTATACCTGAAAACATTAGTAATAAAAACTTAGGTAAAACCGGTTACGAGCTTCAACTATACAACCTACAAAGCAAACCAATTCAATACATTCCTATTAATAGTGGAAGCGTTACTACTATACTAAATACGGAACAACTTGCTTCCGGTACTTATTTGGCCGTGCTGGTAATTAACGGCTACAATGTAAAAAACCAAAAAATTGTAGTGATTAAATAAGTAAATCAAACTATTTGATTAATGGATTATAATCTATCTGAAAATAATTTTCTTCCCCTTAATCCAATTTACCATTCGTTTTCAACCAGCCATAGGATTCAGCGATAGCTTGTTTTAAATCGGATTGTTGCAAACCCAATTCCTGAATTGCTTTATCTGAACTGTAATAATGTGTATCGCATGCTATTTGGGCAAGTGGGTAACTTACCTTTGGCGCTTTACCACTTATTCTTCCGACAAAAGAATTAATTCCCCCATAAGTTTTGGCTAACAGTGATGGAATGTGTGTTTTGGGATGTTTTGATCCGGTGGTTTCGGCAATTAAATCAAATATTTCATGATACGACAAATTTGCGTTTCCTAATATGTAGCACTCCCCTATTCGTCCTTGCTTTAGTGCATTTACAATTGCCTGTGCCACATCTTTAACGGCAGTATAATTTCTACCTCCACTAGTATAACCCGGGATTTGATTTTTACAAATAGAAACAATCATGGCACCCTACGGGTTGAATTTATCGAACTTTATCGAGGATTTCAACCGTATACGCAAACTTAAATCTTTCATGGAAATAGGGCAGTTATAATGTAAAAATTCTTTCAAAAATACCATCTTATCATGCTTTATTCCCAGCCTGTTCGGAGAACCGTAGCAAATATAAGTTAAAATAACGTGTTCTAATCTTGATTTTTGACGGATAGCCGTCAAATTTGACGGATTTTAAAGTTTAAGTAGGTGCTAATAACTGAAAATTTGATTTTTCATAGTACCACTTATGATGAAAAACAAACCACTTAATAAATCAAAGGAGCCAGATAGGAAGATAATAATAATTTTGTTCCCGAAATGGAGATCGAAAATCCAGCAGAATTAGAATTTGCTACTGTTTTTAGGGATATCAAAGGAATAATTATTATTACTATCACCGATTCTAAAAGGCTCGATCAATTTGATATGCTCAACCTCAATTTGGCTATCAGCCAAAAAACAGGAGGAAAACCCAGCTTAAAATTAATTGATGCGAGGATTAGATGGAAGTTGGATAAAAAAGCAAGAGAACGTGCTGAATTACAAAACTCATTATCAGTTACAAAAGCAAGGGCTGTGGTAGTTTCAAATCCGGTTAAGGCTAGTCTGTTTAAACTAAAAAGATACTTTTTTAAACTTGATTTTCCTGAGCAATTTTTTTCAAGTTATGAAGAAGCCTATTCTTGGCTTGTTTCACATGGGTAATCGATTGCCTTTAAAATTTACAAGCCACTTTTCTTAGATAATTCTTGAAATGAACCTCGTTTATAATATTTTCCATATTGCATTCTAAAGTAAACTTATGATAATTGATCTTAAGTAGAAAATGTTTATTTTTGAGTCAAACTTCAAAAATGAACTTTTTAAAAATATCAAAGGCTCTCGCAGATGAAACAAGATATAAGATACTCAGAACCCTTATAGCGAAAGGAGAAATTAATTGTGGCGAATTAGAAAAACATTTTACCCTAAGTCAGCCTACTATTTCTCATCACCTAAAAATTCTCTTCGATTGTGGACTGATAGCATCAAAAAAGAAAGGTCAACATTCTCTCCTTACCCTCAACAAAGATAATTTGAACAAATACCTAAATATGCTTAAAAAAGATCTGTTGAAGTAATTTTTTTAAAATAACATATTGATGTATTTAAATATATTTATATTTGTGATATCATAAACTATAAAAATAAACACAATGAATCTTAAAGAAAAAATTGAAGACCTGAACAAAATGATCCTGTCAGGTCAAAACATGGAAGCGTTTGAAAAATATTATCACAACGATGTGGTTATGCAAGAAAACAGCAATCCCCCGACACAAGGAAAATCGGCAAACCGTGAACGAGAAATGCAGTCTATTAGTATGGTAGAACAATTTCATGGCGCAGAAGTAAAATCTGTTTCGGTTGGAGAAAATCTAACAATGGTTGAATGGTCGTTCGATATGACTTATAAAGGTGGGCATCGTGCTAAAATAGATCAAGTAGCTGTTCAAAAGTGGAAAGACGGACAAATTATTCACGAAAGGTTCTATTATTCTTCTAATTAAAAATTACAAGGGAGGAGCTAGAAGTTATATTAATTGTCGAGTCAAACGAACTCAATATTTTCACTTCTAGCTCCCCTTAATTTTTAACATAGTTATTATGAAGACAATATTTGTGCATAAGCCTGCAATACTGAATTTGACATCATTAGGTTCCCCAAATCCAGATATGGAACAGTATGTTCCCGGAGTTTGCAACATCGGTAAAAAAGAAATTGAACGAAGAAAACATGCTGCCTTTTTTAGTTTTATTTTTAGTATCATTTGTATTACTTTAATACAATGGCTAAATGCCAATAGGGAATGGAGGTTATTGCTATTTATCCCGGCAGCTTCATTAGGTGTAAGTTTTCAGCAATGGTATTTCAAATTTTGTGTAGCATTTGGGATTAAAGGTATTTTCAATTTCGGCAACATTGGCGAATCATTCACAATAGATCAAAAAGAATGTTTCAAAAAAGATCGCGTCAAAGCATGGAGAATGATTCTTTTTGGAGTTTTATTTGGTGTTTTTTGTACTTTAATTTATTATTTCTTACCTATATAAATTACAGTTTAATGAAATGGTATCATTATATATGTGCATTTTTCTCAGGAATGTTTCTTGCTAACGCAGTTCCGCATTTTGTGAATGGCATATCCGGAAATTACTTTCCAACCCCATTTGCTGACCCTCCTGGTAAAGGACTTTCTGCACCAGTAATTAATGTAATCTGGGCGCTGTTCAATATCACCTCAGGATATTTTTTATTAAAAGGGGCAAATATTCAATCGAAAAATAAATCATTATTACTTACATTTTTCTTGGGCATTGCGGCTATAAGTATTATGCTTAGTATAGCTTTTTTGGATAAAACATTAACATAGTTGCATTTTAAATAGTAAATTAAAATGAAAAAAGTAGCAATTATTGGAGCTTCCGGGAGAACTGGAAAAGAATTAGTTGAACAGTCAATAAAAATGGGATTACATCCTGTTTGTCTTGTACGTGATAAATCCAAACTAACTTTTGATCATAATAAAGCCAGCATTGTTATTGGATCTCCAATAGAATATAATGATGTTATTAAAACTATTGAAGATTGTAGTTGCGTTTTAGTAGCTTTAAATATTTCACGAAAAAGTGATTGGCCTTGGGCTCAAGTAACCACTCCACTTAACTTGTTTAGCGAATGCACAAAAAACATTGTTAAAGCCATGGATGAAAAAGGTTTAAAAAGGATTATCACCGTTTCGGCATGGGGAGTTGGAGATAGCTATGAGGAAACAAACTGGATATTTAAATTCTTAATAAACCGCACCAATGTTGGTAAAGCATACCTAGGCCATGAAGATCAGGAGAAATTACTCAGAAACAGTAATCTTAATTGGACTTCGGTTAGGCCTGTTGGATTAACTAATGGCAAAAATCATAAACCTATTCTTATTAGAACGAAAAAAGAACATCCATTAAAGTTGAGAATTTCAAGAAAGGATGTGGCAAAATTTATGCTTGATATTTTAGACGATGAAAAATATTTCAAATCATGTCCTTCAATTTCAAACGCATAGTTTAAACGCAGTTCAACAATTTTAAAATTCGTAAAACCATATAAAACAACAATAATTAAAAACTAAGATTATGGAAAATCAACAATTAAGTAAAGGCAGAAAAATCACCGGATGGGTATTAGCCGGATTATTAACAGCACTTCTTGTTATGAGCGCTATAGGAAAGCTATCGGGAGGAGCTGAAATGGTAGCAAATTTTGATAAATGGGGATTGAACGGAAAATTAATGTTGATTGGTATAGGTGAACTTATAGCAGCACTACTTTTTATAATACCTAGAACATCCTCTTTAGGTGTACTTTTGTTGAGTGCTCATTTAGGCGGAGCTATTGCCACACATATGCAACATGGTGAGATGTTTATTCCACAGACAGTAATTCTTGCGGTAATTTGGATAACAGCATGGGTGCGTAATCCAAATACACTAAGCAGCTTTAAAAAATAATCTGTTAGCAAATGGAGCGTAAGGAATTTCTCCAATCAATATTTGCACTGACAGCAATGGGTACATTAACTAGCTTCCAAAGATTTACTGAAAATCTTCCTTTACAGGGGAAAAGAATGCCGGTGTTGTTCACGTCGCATGGAAACCCGATGGATATTCCAATAAAAAGGAACGAACGATTGTTCTGGCAAAAACTTTTTGAGTTGGGTGAAGACTTGAAGAAAAATTATGATGTGAAAGGGGCTCTAGTCGTTTCCGCACATTGGTGCACTAAAGGAACTTTTGTAAACATTGCGCCTGAACAAAAACAGATATTCGATTATTATGGTTTTCCCAAGGAATACTATGAAGTGTATTACAAAGCAAAAGGTGCGCCCGAAATTGCTCACGAAGTAAAGAAAATTATTCCTGCCGTAAACGAAACTACTGATTGGGGCTTGGATCATGGAGCCTGGCCTATGTTAATGCACCTCTTTCCAAAAGCTGACATACCCGTTTTTCAATTAAGTATTGATTATTATGCAAAACCTGAATACCATTACGAATTGGGGAAGCAATTAAAATCATTACGTGATAAAGGAGTTCTCATCATTGGCAGTGGTGCGTTAATTCACAACCTGCCCTTGGCAATTAAAAAAATGCAAACTAATGATATGAGCCTTTTTGGCTGGGAGATGGAATATGACGTATGGATAAAACAACAAATTGATAAAAGAAATATCTCAAACATAATCAACTATGAAAACAGCCACAAATTGGGCAAATTGGCAGCACCTACTCCCGATCATTTTGTTCCGATACTTTACAGCTTAGGTTTGATGGATACTAAAGATGATCTTCAATATTTTTTTGAATCAAAGCCTAGTCTTCCTGCTTTTAGCGAAAGAAGTTTTATAATTAAACAATAATGAAAACAGGGAAATATAGGTTGCTTTTTACCCTAATATTTTTTGCTTTGTTTAATGTATGTTTTAATCGTAAAGCAATAAAAGTAAGATCACAAAACTTAAATATAACTAAACATGCAAAAGCAAAAATAATGAATGCTGAAAATAAAATTAATCTTCCGATTAGAAGCGGAAATAAACCCCGAACAACACCGAGTAATCCACATATTCAACTTGACCAGCAACCCGAAAATCGTAAAATTATTTCAGATTTAATGGTTTGGGCTTTTTCCCTTCCTGAAATAAAAAAAGAGTCCAGTAAGATATCTATGCCCGGAGCAGAAGCTATGTGCCTTTCTAAAGATAAAATGTGCAACAAGTGCAGTGCCTTTATGATTGAAAATGAGTTTGCGCATTTTCACCCTGTACCCGATGGTAGTATGCACTTAGGCTTACCGCTTAAAGATGCACAGTATGTTATCAATCAAGGTTGGGGCGAACTGCATCCTGTTGCTAAAATGGGATATCTCACTCAGAATTTTATTATGGTTTATGCGCCGCGAAATGAAGATGAAGTAGAAATTGTAAAAAAAATAATTACACGCTCATACACTTTTGCTAAAGGCGAATTAATAGATGAGTAACAAATTCAAGAATATAAAAGACAACTTTTTTGAATTGATTTTAAGAATTATAAACTTGATTCACTAAAAAAGTCTACTGCCAATTAAATGAGTGATTTCTAATCAGGTCAGACTATAAATTGTTTAAATGTATAAAAAGCATCATTCAACCCTGCAATTACTTAAATGAGTATTTGTATTAGAATAGTTTTTACATGTTTTCTCCCATCCCTTAACGCCATAGCTTGTAGTTGATACATGATCCATTAGGGTATCAGATTTTTGAATGTCTGAATAACACTTACAATCATAGTTTTTTTCGCAGGAGAAAAATAAAACTGCAATTAATCCCAAAGTAATTTTCGTAATTAAGCTTTTTAGTATACTCATTGAATCAAGTTATTAATTTAACATATTTAAAGAGAAAAGATCTAAACCAACTTCTATTTGCCAAAATATTTATGTATAAAAATATCCCAATAATAGCACACAAAACTCCTGTTATCACATCTAATATGTAGTGATGACCTGAATATATTGCTGAAAACCAAATACCCAGCATAAACACTACCAATAAGATATTTACTTTGCCCAAATTATTTTTGATGCCATAGAATAAAGTAACAACCGGATAAGCAGAATGTAATGATGGCATAGCAGCAAAAACATTTGAACTTTTTGAATATAGAGACTTAAATAAATTAATGTTTAATAAATTATCAAATCTAAGTAATCCAGCAGCATTACCCGGAGTATTGAACTTTAAATTGAAACCATATTCTTTGACATACCAAGGTGGTGCTGCCGGAAATATATAATAAATAGTAAAACCAATAAGATTAACTAGTAAAAAAGTGAGTGAGAAATTCAAAAATTCCTTCTTGTCGCTATAAAACAAATAGAAGGCCATAAATAATGGAACTGGAACCCAATTTATGTAAAACAACCCTGAAAGAAAATCTAAAAAACGGTTTGCATTAATTGCAGCAAACTCATTCGGTGTAACTAGCAAATTACTTTGAGTTTTTATGCCAAAAATATTTTTTTCAAGATTATATAAGTCTTCAATATGTATTTTATTGAAATTATAATTAGGAAACGCTTTCATACTATCAAAGATTATCCAAAATACTATGAACACAGAATACCCAATAATAAATTTTCTTGTGTTCTGCGATAAGTAGTATAAAACATTAAACAATGCAACAAGAATCAATTGATCGGACTTATATCCAACTAGTATAAACATTAGAACCAAATACGATATTGAAATCGTACTTATCAATAATACATTTTTTAATGGAACCCTGTTTAAAAAGTACATATTTTTCATTTTTAAGGCTTAAAAATTTCTTTAACTACATTTCTTTGCGGAATACTAATTCCGCTTATTTCAACAGAAGTGATATGAGGCACCCAAAATGTTCCGCCTTCAATTTTTACAAATATTTTTGTCAAAACGGAAAGTTTTCCATTGATATAGATATACGCCTTATATTTTTTATCGGTTTTATTTTTAATTAAATAAATGTCTCTTTTCTCGTAAGAAACAAAATTTAATTTGAAAATCATTTTTACGCTATCTACTAATTCTGAATGAATTCCGTAGGCATAATGCTGTTGAATATAGCTTAAGGGTGCTTCACCACCTCCATCAGAATACCTAATCCAATAGGCATTTATAGGCTTCACAATATTTATTGTACTATCCTTGTTAAAATTAATATCATATACTATTGTATTTTTATTGTGGGTTCTTTGAACATAAAAAAGTAAATTTTTAGTAGTAGGAACCGGAAATGTGTCAGAAATACTACTTTCAACTTTCGGAGTTACTTCCTGCCCAACAAGAACATTAGACAATATTATAAATATTATTAAGGTTTTTTTAATCATTTTAATTATTAAAATGCTCAAGAGCTTTTTTACAATCTTTCAGACGTCTTATTGCTGTTATATTTGACAATATAGCTACTAATGAAATTGGCAAAGTGAAAATCGACATTGTTTCAAACACATGAAATGGCACGCCTGTAATAAAGTATTTAAAATTTCCACCGATTATGTGTGAACAAATTCCGCATATCAATGCTGAAAGGCCTATTGTTACAACCCTTTCCGGTCTTTGCATCAAACCACCCTTGCATTCGATGCCTAGCCCTTCTGCTCTTGCTCGTGTATAACTTACCATCATGGAGCCAATAAGTGCTATAAAAGCGAATAGCGAACTTAAAAAGTAATGATGAGCAACCAGATAATAACAAATACCAAAAAACATAACTAATTCGCTATATCTGTCTAAAACGGAATCGAATAAGGCACCAAATTTTGAAGACATATTTCCCAGTCTTGCCACTTGCCCGTCTAACATATCAAACAAACCTGCAAACAATATTAAACCACCTGCCCATCCAACATAGGACAGATCACTTCTGTTTTTGTCTTCTGCACCTACAATAAAAATAATAGCAACGCCAATATTTAATAAAAATCCGATAGTTGTAATTGAATTAGGAGTTAATCCTAAAAAAATAAATAATCTCACAATCGGTTCAATTATTATATAAATTAATTTTTGCAATCGATTTCTCAAATTCATTGTAATTACATAGTTTTTATTAAAAATCAAATTTAAAACGTGCTCTTAAACCTAATTCTGATATATTAGGGTGGTTTGTATATGTAAAGCGTTTGACAAGATCAATTCGAAAAAATTTAAAAATATTTGCAATAGCAACACTTCCCTCCACATATGGTTTGGATTCTAAGGTGTAAGTAATTGGTGTGCCATCCGGCATAACAGGAAATTTAAGTAGTTCACTATTATATGTGGGATTATTTTTATTACTTACGCTGCCATATAAAACCTTTAAAGTGATGGCTTCTCTCCATTTCAATTTTCTTAGCAAAGGAATTTTATTAAAAAAGAATCCATTGAATGAATGGTCAATATTTATACTTGCATATTGATCGCTTACAAATTCAAGGAAATTCATTAAGTTGTACGACTGTAGTTGGTATGCATACGTTTGATTTGCCCTGTGAATACCTAATAGAGGGAACGGTACAGTACCAAATATTTTAGTTCCTTCAACTACCACATCTGTGTACCCAAGTTGTGACAAATAAAATCTTTTAAAAACATTTAGAGAAATATTTTGATAATCATATTGTCCACCAAGTAACCCTTTTACACCATAAATGAACCGTAAATTAAAAACTGGGTTTTTGTAAGAAATCGGAATTCGATACGTTTTCCCTTGATAAAACTGCTCGTTCGGTGCCCATCTAAGATTTATACTAAATTCAGATGTTTGAAGTTTATTAACATCAAAATGGGCGTCATTATAATCCTGATAATTATAATGCAAGCCTCCCGCTGCACTTTGAGTCCAATTCTTATATCCAATTGATGTTGAAAAGTGATTCTTAAACTCATTTAAATACTCAAGAACAAAAATATCGTTATAAAGCCATTTATCATTTATACCCCTTTTGAAGGATAAAAGTATGTTGTCTTCCTGAATAAATTGCAGTTCTTGCCCAGGTATTTTTGTTTCTCTTTGATAACTTAATTTTAATGATTTAACAGGAAACTCGAAAATACTTCTCTTTGTAAAAGAGTAAGTTGATCCAATGTAGTATTTCCATTTCTTATCTTTAAATCCATAAGCCCCATATCCTTCAAAATTTATTCTTTTACTTAAATTATTTGTCGTTCTACCACCAAACCTAAGTCTAAATCCTTCGACAGGATTAAAACTGTAAAAAGTACTAATAGGCCCCATATCGAAATAAGGGCCAATCGTTTTATAACCGGAAAAAAGCAGAACAATTACATCAAGAGATCGCTTAAATGCGGGAATTTTCTTAACACTATCAATTGTGGCATATACCCCCTTCTCTGATTTGGAAAGCTCTGTGTGCCTATTTTTAAGCCAGTATTCATCTGACCGAGCTGATGCACTATCTTGAATTTCTAATTGGTCACCTGAATAATAATTATCAGTGCGTTTTTTATTACCAATTATACTTTTGTAATTATCAGTTCTTTGCCCAAAAAAACCCATTTTTCCCTTACTTAAGCCAAAATCTGCTGAAAATTCCTCTTTTACAATACAATATCCCAAATCTCCAATTTTTTCAAAATCTTGAGTAATTTTTAGTTCCTTAACCCAATTTAAGTTTATATCTTTATTAACGCCCATATCAATTTTCGCCACAGCATAGCTGCTATCAAGTGTAATATACATGTATCCTTGAAAAAGAAAATCGGAATGGTTTCTAGGAACAAAATCAAGTTTTATAAATTTATTATTATTCTCCAATATTGTATCTGATATAAAAAACTTATAGAATGTAGGACTAACATTTGCAATTGGACTTATAAACTGATTTGTAAGCATTGTGATGTTATTGTCATAAATGTTAATATCTTGATAAAGATATTTTAGATAGGCATCTAAGCCCTGATTATCCACATAACCTTCAAAAGCGACCATTTTGTTTCCTTTTATGATTTCTTTTTTAGCTTGCGGTTCTTTTCTTAAATAAACATCGGAAAGTGATTCTTTCAGATATACTGGAAGCACAGGTTTTCCTTCTAACTTTGTGGTATCCATATTTTCGAACACAAATTGAAACTTCTTGAAAGCTCTTTTGTTTTGAAATTTTTCAGTAACATTACTTAATGCGAATTGAATTTTTTCGTATTTCTCAAATTCAAAATAGTCAAATCCTTCTTTTCGATTTTCTGCCTTATGCTCTATTACCTTTTTAATTAATTCAACCGCCGGATTATTTTTATTACGATACTTTGATTTTTGAGCTTTCACAGTTACCTCATTTAATTGCTTGGCTTCTACCACAAGCTTAAAATCAATAACTTGATTAATACCCGGGGTTACTTCCCTACTAACGGGTTTATATCCAACTGAAAGGACTTTTAATTTAGTGTAATTTTTTTCTGTAGTGATAGTATAATTTCCCTTCTCATCAGTTGATGTTCCAACACTTGATTCATCGAAAAAAACCGTTGCAAATGCAATGGGCTCTTTCGTGCGGGAGTCGATGACTTTTCCTGTAACAGTTGTTTTTTGTCCAAACAAGCAGTTCGTGCTGATTAAGAGAGTTAAAAAAGCTAATATGTGCAATTGTAAGTAATTCATTTATTGGAGAACACATACTTTTTATGTAGTAAATAATTAAAAGATATTCCCAAGACAACTGCCACAACTATTTTAGATACAAGATAATTGAATAACAGCATTTCGGTAAACAGGTAGACAAAAGATACACTTAAAAAGAAATTACCAAGCCATACTAATACATACTTCATAAATTGAGATTGTAAACTTTTATTTACGGCATTAAATGCCCAGTACCTATTTATTAAAAAATTTGTAACTCCGCCAATTATCATCCCAAAAGACACACATAATAAATAGTGTGCCTTGAAAAATTCATAAAGAATAATCGTACTTCCAAAATCAACTCCGGTTGCCGAAAAGGAAGAAAATTGCGACTTAAAAAATTGATTCATAAATAATACTAATTAAATAAAATACAATTCGCATAACAATGTTTGTATAAACTCCAGCGAGTAAATCATCAGCCATAACACCCCACCCACCTTTGAACTTCTCAGTATTTCTTATAAATAGGGGTTTAAAAATATCAAAGTACCTAAAGATTATAAACGCTAATAAAAATGTAAGAAGGTTAAGAGGGAGAAAGAGCAAGCTAATTATCATCCCATGCACTTCATCAATAACCACAAATTTGCTGTCTTTCCCCCAAATTTTCTCAACCTTTGCTGCACTTAAAACGCCAATTATTAAAGTAATCAAACTTAATAAAACTAGCGTTGTGTTTGTGTTTAGTGGCAGCTTACTGATGATAAAGATCAAGAAGCATGCTAAAAATGCAGCTACACTCCCGCCACCTTTACCAATATAACCAACACCGAAAAATGTTGCAATAATCTTATATAGTAACATTAAATTGCATCAATTAATTCCTGATAATAATCAAGCCCTAAGTGTGTTATTAAATCTTCTCCCATCATATGTCTCAAAGTATTTTGAAGTTTCATTAACTGTTTAAAAATGTCGTGTTCAGGTCTTAATCCTTCAGCTGTTTGTGGCGACTTCAAATAAAATGATAACCACTCTTGAATTCCACTCATGTTTGCCCTTTTAGCTAAATCAATGAAAAGAGCTAAATCAAGGACAATTGGAGCTGCCAAAATCGAATCACGACATAAAAAATTAATTTTAATTTGCATGGGATATCCCATCCAACCATAAATATCAATATTATCCCAACTTTCTTTATTATCACCTCTTGGTGGGTAATAGTTTATTCTTACCTTATGGTACATATCTCCATATAGAATGGGATTGGAACTTGGCTGAAATATTTCATCCAAAACACTCAGTTTTGATACTTCCTTTGTTTTAAAATTCTCAGGATCATCTAAAACTTTGCCATCTCTGTTTCCCAAAATGTTTGTCGAGAACCAACCACTTACTCCCAAGGCTCTTGCATGAAGTCCTGGAGCCACGATTGTTTTCATTAAAGTTTGTCCAGTCTTAAAATCTTTACCTGCAATTGGAGTGCCCGTTTCTTTTGAAAGCTCAATTAATGCTGGAATATCAACAGTAAGATTGGGAGCACCATTAACAAAAGGAACACCTGATTTTAAAGCAGCATAGGCATAGATCATACTTGGCGAAATATGTGGATCATTATTTAATAATCCTTTTTCAAATTCATTTAAAGAGAAATGAACATTTGATGGTTCAATATATTTTTCCGTTGAAGCGCACCATACCATTACTAATCTATCACAGTTTTTTAGAACCTTAAAAGATTCCATATCATTAATAAGTGCTTCTGCCAACAGCATTTTGTTTGGCAGATTTTTAATATTTGAACCATTAATATTCTTTACATAATCAGAATCGAATACTGCCGACATTGGTTTAATTGCTTCAAGTTCAGTTTTTAATTCTCGCAATTGGTAAGACTCAATAACTTTAGCGTTTAAAGCTGATTCATAAACATTATCAGAGTATATATCCCATCCTCCAAATTCAATGTCATTTAAATTTGCAAGTGGAACAAAATCTTTAATTAAAGGCTGTCTGTTTTCGGTACGTTTACCTAATCTTATTCTACCCATTTGAGTTAGTGAACCAATAGGTTCTGACTGACCTTTTTTAATTGCTTCAACACCGGCGATGACTGTGGTGGCAACCGCTCCTAAACCCGGCATCAAAATTCCTAATTTCCCATTTGCCGCTTTGGGCGTAGTGGATGTTTCCATGTTATTTTATTTATTTTAAGTTAATATTGATTATATCCAATTATTTTCTTTATACCATTTTATTGTTTCACGAACTCCCCGTTCAAGTGTAATAGAAGGCCTGTAATTTAATTTCTCAAACGTCTCATTAACGTCGCAATGCCATGATTCGGCTGAAAGTTCTTTACACTTATCCAAATTTAAAGGACTTACCTTACCTAAATTCTTAGCTGCTACTTCGGTAATTAATGCGATAAATTTTACAATGGTTAGAGGTATCTTAATGGTAACAATTCTTTTATTAAGCGCTTTTGATATTTCAAAGCCAAGTGCTTTTTTATCATAGACCATACCATCGGTGGCAAAAAAAATATCATTCTTAATTGGGCTTTGAAGTGCAGAAATTAACAACCGACAAAGGTCTGTAACATTTATAAATGTTAGTTTCTGTTCTCCAAAACCAATTAATGGGTTAATTCCTTTTTTTATAAGCTTAAAAAGTGTGTATAAATCTTTTTCTCCTGAACCATAAACAGCTGTTGGTCTAAAAATTATATAAGGAATTGTGTTGTTGGATTTTACAATGTTTTCAGCTAACAATTTACTTTTGCCGTAATTGGTAACAGGTCTTTGATGGCCTATTTTAATTACATTCTCAAGCTCTTCGGGACCAGAGGCCGCTAGGCTGCTAACAAATATTAATTTACTTAATTTTATTTCATATTTATTCAGCGCATCCAAAAGATTTGATGTTCCGTTTACATTTACGTTAATAAAATCTGCGAAAGAATTAGCTTTAGTAAGTCCGGCAGCATGAATAACATAGTTGATTTTAATGTCAAGATCATTTAAATGAGAAAATACATTTTCTAAATCAGCTTTTACACATAAATCTCCGTAAAGTAAAATCACACCTTGAGATTTTAATTCTTCGGACTGAGGACTGCTGGTGCGTATTAATGCATAAACCTTATATCCCTCATTTATGGCGATTTTTGCTAAATTAGAACCAATAAAGCCACTTGCCCCAGTTATTAATATGTTTTCATTCTTATACATTAATTAATTTCCAATTGATATAACCTGTGGATTTTATATACATTGCTTCCAATGTTTCTCAATTCTCTATTCATCATTTCATTTGATTCCAGAATCCATGAGGCATCAGCACCTGAATATCCTTTTTTTACAGCCTCTTCTGTTATCTTTGTATAAAAGCATGCTTCAATTCCAAGCATCCTGAAATCGTTAAGTACCCCCAAGGTTAATACTCTAATTGACTTAATTTTTGATTTATTAAATAAAAGCTTGAAAATTCCGCTTGGGAAAAGGCGCCCTTTTTTCACATCTCTTTGGACTTCATTAATATTAGGAAGTGCGAGTGTAAAACCAATCATTTGGTTGTTTTTCTCAGCTACTAAAACCAGATCTTTATCTAATATTAGTTTCATGTCCTTGGCTACATAATTAAATTCATCATCGGTAAAAGGAACAAAGCCCCAATTTTTATCCCATGCTTCATTGTATATTTTCTTAATACCCTTTACCTCTTCTTTAAATTTCTTTAAATTTATTTTTCGTATGGTTATCCCATTTCTATTTAGTCTTTGCTCTATATTTTTTGCGAGTTTAATAGTCCTTTCGGGAATTGTATCTGGTGTAAACCAATAGGAAAACAAATCCATTTTTTTTTGAAAGCCATAACTTTCAAAAATAGATTGATAATAACTTTTATTATAAGTCATCATGATTTGAGGTAGATGTTCAAATCCATTTATTAGCAATCCACATGGATCGTTAGTACTATAATTCACCGGGCCTAACAAACCATTCAAGCCACGATTTTTCAACCACATTTTTGCCACATTAAATAAGTTTTCCGCCACTTCATAATTATCTATACAATCGAAAAAGCCAAAAAAGCCATTTGAATCATTGGCAAATTTATTATGATTGATATTATGTATAGCCGCAATTCTTCCTACTACTTTAGATTCACTTTCAGCAAGAAAAAGTTTGAATTCAATATGATTTAAAGAAGGATGCTTTCCTTTTGTAAGCATATCTCTTTGGGCTATAAAAAGCTCGGGTACATAATTTGAATCATTAGCATACAACTCATGTGGAAAATCAATGAATCTTTTGAGGTCTTTCTTACTATTTACTTCTTTAATTTTTATCATAGCTAGATTGTAACTTTATGAATAACGTCAAGTTTCTTTGCAACTTCATATATTTTCTCAACCGCGAATTCAATTTGTTGTTTGGTATGTGTTGCCATTAAGGAAAATCGAATTAAACTTGAATCTGATTTAACTGCCGGAGCAACTACAGGATTCACAAAAACTTTCTCATCCAATAACATTTTCGTCATTCTATATGTTTTAAAATCATCTCTTATATAAATTGGAATAATAGGTGTTTCAGTTGGCCCAATATCAAATCCAATTTCACGCAAATATTTAAGAGCATAATTTGTATTATCCCATAAAGTTTCAATCCTCCATGGTTCAGATTGAATAATATCAAGTGCAGTTGATGCACTTATAACTGAAGCGGGAGTTGCGCTTGCACTAAATATTAATGATCTAGCGTTATGTTTTAAGTACTCGATTACGTCAGAATCCCCTGCTACAAATCCACCTAATGAAGCCAAAGATTTACTAAATGTTCCTATAATTAAATCGGTTTGTTTAGTTAATCCAAAATGATCCGCAGTTCCACGCCCCTGATTGCCCAGTACTCCCAATGAGTGCGCATCATCTACAGCAATCATTGCATTATAAGTTTCACATAAGTTGACAATTTCCGGCAATTTTGCGATATCACCTTCCATACTAAAAACTCCATCAATAACAACCAGTTTTATGCTATCAATTGGCAGATTTTTAAGTACCTTTTCTAAACTGAGAGGATCATTATGTTTAAATTTTAATATTTTTGAAAAAGAGAGTCTTGTTCCCTCATAAATGGAGGCATGATCGCATTCATCTATGATAATATAGTCATTTCTGCCAGTAAGAGATGAAACCACTCCTAAATTGGTCTGAAATCCAGTACTAAATACCAATGCACTTTCTTTATGTAAGAAATTTGCTAATTTGTTTTCTAATTCAATATGAATATCTAATGTGCCATTTAAAAAGCGTGATCCTGCACAACCTGTACCGTATTTTTCTATTGCTTTTTGCGCTTGCTCTTTTATATAAGGATGATTTGTTAACCCCATATAGCTATTGGAACCGAACATTAAAACATCTTCGCCATTAATTTTTACAATTGTATCCTGGTCAGATGAAATTGGTCTGAAATATGGGTACAAGTTTGCTTTTAAAATTTCTTGCGGTCTCAAATCCGAAGACAATTTTTGTGTGATTAGTTTACCTTTCATTTTTTATTTTATTCAACTAATAATTAAATGCTAATTTTATTGAAGATACAATTAAGCACCTTTTTGCACTTTTGAATATCCTTCAAGTCAATACCTTCAATAAGATCAGCCTCTATTTCTTTCATTTCAACACATGCTCTGTTTGTTACTTCTCTTCCTTTTGTGGTAATTACTATCAAATTCTTTCTTCTATCGTTTTTTGAAATTTTTCTAGCTACATAACCCTTTTTCTCAAGAATATCAATAGTCCTTAGAATTCCTGATTTGCTTTTTCCAAGGTCGTCAGCAATATCATTTTGAATGAACGCATTATTCAAGTTATTGTTTAAATGCATCAAAACATCTAACTGATCAAATGTTACATCAATACCAAACTCATCAAGGCTATTATTTATATTGCTTACAAGCCGCCTACTTGTGTTTAAAATTGATCTACCTAAAGACTCAGACATCTAATGAAATCGTTAATAGTTGACTATTGAACTTTTGATGATGCAAATTTCATAATAGTACGTTTAATATATTCGTCATTATTACTTCATTTATGGTTAATATTTCCCAATTGCATTTGAGTATTTTATATTGTTATCTGTTTTTCTACTTAGAAGTATGTCAGTGAACAAAAAGGCCCCTAATTATTAGGGGCCTTTTAAAGAAAATTAAATAATTCATTATTCTATTTTACAATATTCCGGTGGGTTCTTTCTTGCTTCACATGATGTTTTCGCCGCCGACTTCTTATCATGTATTGTAGTTACTTCTGTAATATTTCCTTTAGAATCCCGGCAATTACACGTGTAATCTTTTTTGCATCCAGTTAACATTAAAACTGCTATTGCAAATAGGTTAATTGTTGTTTTCATTTTAATTTTAATTTTAATTGTTTTACCACTAAAGGTCGTGAAAATTAAACCCGACTATTGGTTTATAATTCATTAATTTTGGTTGTAATAACCAGCTTAATTGCTGTTGCGAAAACTAGCAGGAGAAATTCCAACATGTCTTTTAAAGAATTTCCCCATTACAGATTGATCCGAAAAATTAAATTCTGAGGCAATTTGTGAAATACTTAAATCTGAGCTAAGAAGGTTCGTTTTTAGCTCATTAACCAATTTTTCATCAATCAATTCCTTTGGAGATTTACCAAAAACAAAATGCACGATTCTATTTAAATATTTTGAACTTATATTTAATTCCCTTGCATAGAACTCGACATTGTGTTGCTTTTTAGAGTGGAAACTTAAATAATTAATGAATTTTAAAGCCAAGTCTCTTTGCCGAATTGAAGGATTGCTATATGTCAATTTATCCCTTTTAATTATCGAGCCAATTTCAAAGAGAAGTATTTTAAATAAACTTTGTAGAACTTCTTCGGCAAAATAATTATCATTAATGGAATTAATTTTATTGAGTAGCTGCTCAATGATTTTTTTTAGATGACTTAGATCAGACTTAGTTACCTTAATAGTTCGGACATTATTCCCAGAAAAGAAATTTATAAAATCTGCTTTATGTTGTTTTATTCCTAATTGTTGTATAAAATTTGAAGTGAAATGTACTTTGTATGCAACTAGTTTTTCTTTTACTTCAAATTCATTAATACAGCTTGGATTTGTAATTAAAATAATGTTTTTTCCAATTGTGTTTTTATCAGATCCTGATTGAAGTTCTATTAAACCATTTTTTATAAGAATAATGGAATAATAATCAATTCGGAAAGCTCTCTGATTTATGCCAGTAGGGATAAAAATATTTTCAACGTGAATTCCAAGTTTGCTGGATGGAATTTTTACATCCTTGAATTTATGAATAATAATCTTTGTCACAACTTGTAATTAATATTGCGTTTTTAACCACTTCAAAGCTTCCTTATCTTCTTTAAAAAAAGCAACTGGCTTTACTGGGGTATTGATTTTCATGTAAAAATTACCGATGATTAAATGCCCTAAATTATTGATAACAAATGCTTCTGCAATGCAAGCCCTCTTACCATCCTTTGATGCAGAATATTCACGAGCCCCTTTGCTAAATTGCACGAATTCGTCTACAAATATTAGAACCGGGAGAAGTTTGCTATTTGTTAATTTCAAGGTTTCAACAATCATTATTTCAACTTCTTTTTCAGTAATGTCTTTAACCGCAAATATGTTTATTTGCACAATAGAATCATCTCGCAATGTCAACTCGCAAAAATCTAATGACCGCTTTTTTTGATTTTGAGAATTGTTTTGAGCATTTGAGTTTTTCAGCAGAATCAATTGTTTAGACACGAC
>WBZU01000945.1_pt1 | contig 23436 bp, 16 predicted proteins | sample 5204311 | NCBI WGS metagenome assembly WBZU01 (sample SAMN12344359, study PRJNA552823) | activated sludge metagenome | biome: Activated sludge suspended growth; feature: Nitrification reactor; material: Wastewater; isolation source: activated sludge from nitrification reactor of wastewater... | reverse complement strand
CGAAGGCGCCCAGCAGGAGCATGGCCACAAAGACGACGATGGTCGAATCATTCAACTCCTTGTATTTGGCGAAACCTTTCTCTTTCGGATCCCAGGGCCATGTTGCTTTCTTCAGCTCCATGAATACCTCGTTGATGTAAGTGCGAATTCTCTTCATGCAGGGAGGGGAAACTGGGGCGGGCGAAACTTCCGAAGTGCTGGCAGGCCAGGAGGGACTCGAACCCCCAACCGACGGTTTTGGAGACCGCTACTCTACCAATTGAGCTACTGACCTGTGGAAAGCTTGACAAACACTAGATAGATTCAAAAACGATTTTGTAAAGACCCGGGGAGATTGCTCTGGAGACGAACGCCGCAGGACCTGTTCCCAGGCCCTGCGGCGGGTCATCAAAGAATCCGGCAGGACAATTAGTCGAGGATGTCGGACACGCGGCCAGCACCCACGGTTTTGCCACCTTCGCGGATAGCGAAACGGATGGTCTTCTCCATGGCGATCGGGGTGATCAGTTCCACGGTGATGGACACATTGTCACCCGGCATCACCATTTCCACGCCGTCCGGGAGCGTGACCGAACCAGTCACGTCTGTCGTGCGGAAATAGAACTGCGGACGATAGTTGTTGAAGAACGGCGTATGACGGCCGCCCTCGTCCTTGGAGAGGACATAAACCTCAGCCTTGAACTTCTTATGCGGAGTCACCGAACCGGGCTTGGCAATAACCTGGCCACGCTCGATATCGCTCTTCTTGGTGCCACGAAGCAGAAGGCCGACATTATCCCCGGCACGACCTTCGTCGAGGAGCTTGCGGAACATTTCGATGTCCGTAACGGTCGTTTTGGTCGTCGGACGAATGCCAACGATTTCGACTTCAGACATCTTCTTGATGATGCCACGCTCGACACGACCGGTGCAGACAGTGCCACGACCTTCAATGGCGAACACGTCTTCAACAGGCATGAGGAAGTCCTGGTCGATTGGGCGCTCCGGCAGCGGAATATAGCTGTCCACCGCATCCATGAGCTTGAGGATGTTGGCTTCGTGCTCGGCATCACCTTCAAGCGCCTTCAGCGCAGAACCCTTCACGATCGGGATGGTATCGCCCGGGAAGTCATACTTGCTCAGGAGGTCACGGATTTCCATTTCCACGAGCTCAAGCAGATCAGCATCGGCCATATCGACCTTGTTCATGAACACCACAAGAGCCGGCACGCCCACCTGGCGGGCCAGCAGGATGTGCTCACGAGTCTGAGGCATCGGGCCGTCTGCGGCGGACACCACCAAAATGGCTCCATCCATCTGAGCCGCACCGGTGATCATGTTCTTCACATAGTCCGCATGTCCCGGGCAGTCCACGTGCGCGTAGTGACGCTTGTCGGTCTCATACTCCACGTGAGCGGTGTTGATAGTGATGCCGCGCTCTTTTTCTTCGGGAGCTGCGTCGATCTGATCATAGGCTTTGGCCTGGGCGAAGCCCTTCTTGGAGAGCACCGTGGTGATCGCCGCCGTCAGAGTGGTTTTGCCGTGGTCAACGTGACCGATGGTGCCGATGTTGACGTGCGGCTTGTTGCGTTGGAATGCTTCTTTAGCCATTGTGTTGAGTAGGTGGGATGTGCGCTATGGATCGATTTCGAGGTTCACTATTTTCGGAGATCAACCCTTGGCGGGAGACAACGACGGGCACCGGATTTTCAAATGGAGCTCATGTCGGGACTTGAACCCGAGACCTCGTCCTTACCAAGGACGTGCTCTACCAACTGAGCTACATGAGCAAGCACGGCACACCGGACGCTGTTTAGGCCTCCAAGGGCTTCACTCGTCCTCAAAAACCAAGCGCTGCCTGCCTCCAACAACAGTGTCAAGAGACAGTTCGCCCAGGGTTTTTGCGTAACGGGACGCTTAGGGGTGTCAAAGTTTTTTTCCGATTTGCTGAAAGTCGTGTCGCAAGCTCCATTTTTCGGGGGTTGCAGCCCCTCTCTTGCCTCAGCGCAGACTGGCCATCTCCCCCTTGATTAATGTCACCCCCTATCTGGCGGAAGGCAATCCTGCCGGGATCGGCGGGAGCGGGAGCTTGGTGCCAGCAGTGGCCGCTGGCATCTGCGGCGCGCCGCCCCCTGGATTCGCCGAAGCGGCAGGGGCTGTGGTGCCCGCTGGATCCGCGACTGAATCAACCGGGATAGCATTGGCGATGGGTGCCGGCACAGTGGCAGGCGGGACCGCCTTGTCCCCGCCTGGCAGGGAAGCAGGAATGGCAGCAGGCACTGGCACGCGTGCCGCAGCCTGGGAGGACTCCAGATTCATCATCTGAGAGACCGTGGCAAACTGATAGCCCCGCCCGATCAGATCATCGAGTGTAGAGGGCATGGCGTTCACGGTTTCGGCATGGATGTCATGGCAGAGTATGATCGAACCCGGCTTCACCTGATCGAGAATCCGGTCGTGCGTCCGCTGGGACGATCTCGGCGTGCGCCAGTCGAGCGGGTCGACGTCCCACACCACCGTGGGATAGCCGAAGTGTTCGAATATCTGCTTCCGCTGCGAAATGGTGATGGCTCCATACGCCGGGCGATACATGAGCGGTGCCACGCCGCAGGCTTTCACGATCGCGTCATGGGTTTTTTGCAGTTCGTCAAACACCCGTGTCTGTTTCAGATGACTGAGCTGCGGATGCGTCCAGGTATGATTGGCTACTTCATGCCCCTCTGCCACGATTCGCCTCACAATCGCCGGCCAGGCAGCAGCGCTCTTGCCGATGAGAAAAAATGTCACCTTGATGTTTCGCTCCCGAAGCATGTCCAGCAGGCGCGGCGTGTTTTGCGGGTGCGGGCCGTCATCGAACGTGATCGCAATGACATTCCCCTCCACGTGAAACTGGGAGTAGGCGACTTTCACGTCCGAAGGCAATGTGCGGGGAAGCTTCGGCACATCCACAAAAACCGGTTCTTCGACCGGAATGGCCCGCAAGACACGCACCTCGCCCGGCAGGGACGGTGTCTCTTGCGGTGGCGCCACTGCAGGCGGAGTCTCGGCGAGGACTGCAAGCCCGGTCAAACACAGGGCCAGATGGAAAACAAGACTTTTGGTTTCAGGCATGGGGGTTCCGCAGCTAGACCACAAATCCGCCTAAATGCCAGCAGATGCTCAACATAAGCAAAGTTTTCCCGGCACTACGGAAGCCACGCAGCACCCGGAAAATCAGCCAGCAACGGCTGTGTCCACACGCGCCTCCAGCGAAGGCTGCGAAGGCAGCGTTCAACTCCCCAGCCATGTAAAACTAACCCTAGCCCCCCTCTGTCCTCACGGCACCTCCAGCCAAAAACTCGACTCCCCCGGAAACAAGGTCGCGAACCGCTCGCTAGCCGCTCCATCACGCGCACCGGAGACCACGACCGAAAAACGCGCCTGCTTCGTGGCGTGCACGCGCAGGCGCTTCATGGCGGCCGGAATCTGAAACTTCCACGTTGCGGTCACGATCACCGGATCGCCGGCTTTCTTCACTGGCACCCCTTTGGGTCCCGTGAAGGCCAGCGTAAACACCGGCGACAGCTCGCCCGGCGCATCGAACTCAAATCGAATCCATTGGCTGAGTGCATCCCTGGCCTGTGCCTGAATCTCCTGAAGGTTCTCCGCGGAACGCAGATCCACATCCATCTTCATGAAGAGCTTTTCGCTCATCGGATCAGGCACAAAACAGCGCGGATCCACCTCCACCGTAATGGTGCACGTGCCATCCTTTGTAAAGTCGCAGCGAACCGGCACATCCGGCTCAGGATTGGCGAAGAGCGACTGCACTCCGCAAAGGAGCATCGCTGCTGCGGCGAGAATGGCAGAACCCGTTGTCATGATGAAGCTTGTCCAGGATCTCCCAGCGAAACCGCGCCCAGCTCGGCCAAGCATCGCAGCAGGCGGTCAACCTGCGCTGGCTCATGCGCGGCGGACAGGGTCACACGAAGGCGTGCGCTGCCGCGAGCCACCGTCGGATAGCGAATCGCTGGAATGAGCACCCCGCGTTCACGCAATTGTTCGCTCATGGCCAGCGCAGCGGCCTCTTCCCCAACGATTATCGGCAAGATTGCGGCCTCGCCACGCACGCCCAGCCGCGCCAGGCACTCCTTCACATGCGCCACGTGCCGGCGCAGCTTGGTGCGCAACGCGTCGCCCTCGTGCCCGGCGATGATTTGCAAGGCCGCGCACGCCGCATGGGCTATGCCCGGCGGCGGCGCCGTGGTGTAAATGAAACTTCTTGCCTTGTTCACCAGCAGGTCGATGACAGCACGCGACGCAGCGACGTAGCCTCCGCTCAGGCCGACAGACTTGCTGAGAGTGCCCATGTGCACGTCCACCCGCCGCTCGATTCCCAAGGCGGCGGCCAATCCCCTGCCCCGTGGTCCTAGCACGCCGATCGCATGGGCTTCATCCAGCATCAGCCAGGCGCCGTGCTGATCTTTGAGATTCACGATTTCCTGAAGCGCGGCGGCATCTCCATCCATGCTGAAAATGGACTCCGTCACGACAAGCGTGCGAGTGCCGGCACTCGATTTCAAAAGATCCGCCAGCTTGCCCAGATGGTTGTGCGGGAACACGCGCAGGGTCGCACCGCTGAGCCGTGCCGCATCGATCAGCGATGCGTGACAAAGCTTGTCCAGGATGATGACATCTCCCGCTTTCACCAGGGCCGTGATGGCCCCCAAGGCCGCCGCATAGCCACTGCTGAATGCCAGGGCGGCCTCCGTGCCTTTGAACTGCGCCAGCGATTCCTCCAGGCACCGATGCGGCTCCATGCTGCCGCATACAAGCCTTGCCGCTCCGCTGCCGGCACCGAACCGGGCAGCGCCCTCCGCCAGGGCTTCACGCATAGCAGGCGAATTGGCCAGCCCCAGATAGTCGTTACTGGAAAAGTTCAGCAGCTCCCTGCCATCGATCTTCACCGTCGGGCCCTGGGCGGACTCCACACGCCGCAGCGACCGCAGCAGATGCCGCGCAGCCAGATCGTCGAGTTCAGCTTGGATATCCCAGGACACGGGTGGCTCCATGACATCGACCCAGCCGTTTCGCCAAGAATTCAGTGCAAAAGACCGCCCGGTGGAATGCCCGGCACAGAACCGTTCTGGCGTTTGACAAGGCGGGGGTGACGTGTAGTTTCGCCGCCCTTTTTCCACCCCTCCACACAGCACGACCATGGCCTTTGCCCAAGTTATCCTCAGAGAAAAGATCGCCGGACTCGGCGCCGAATCCGACATCGTCCGCGTGCGCGCTGGATATGCCCGCAACTTCCTCCTGCCGCAGAAAAAGGCTTATGAGGCCACACCAGGCAATCTCCGTCACGTCGAACAGCTCAAGACCGAACGGGTCAAGCGTGAAGCCGACGAACTCGTCGAGGCCGAAAAAATTTCCGGCAAAGTGAAGAAGCTGAGGCTCAATTTGAAGCTCGCCACCGGAGCCACCGGCAAGGCTTTCGGCTCCATCACAGCATCCGACATCGCCAAGGCGATCAACGCCGAACTCGGCACCTCGCTGGACCGTCACCAAATTCAAATCGCCGGCCCGATCAAGACCCTGGGCAAGCACGACATCGTCGTCAAACTCCACTCGGAAGTTGCCATCGATCTCACCATCACTGTCGCTGCGGAGGGAGCCAAAGAAGAGAAGGCCGATACCGATGCCGACGAAGGCAAGGAAAAGGCGAAGACCAGAGACGCCGAATAAAGAACAGTCTCAGTTCTCAAGGTTTGCAAAAGCCCTGGACGCTTCCCGCGCCGGGGCTTTTTGCTGTGCACCCTCTCCAAATCATTTAGATCCGCGGCCGGCCGCCAGAATCTAGATCCGCCAGCACTCTGCCGATTGCTTCCGCAAGAGCATCCCATTCCGCTGCAGCAGTGTCCCAGCCTCCGCTGATGCGCAACACACGGCGCAGATCATCCCCGCCAGCCCCCAAAGCACGCACGACAACCGAAGAACCTTCGCTCCCGGAACTGCAAGCTGACCCGGTCGAGATGGCGAAGCCCAGCCGGGAGAGCCGCGTCAGCCACTTCAAGTTATCGTGACGCGGCATGACCAGCAGGCTTGTATTCCACAGACGCTCAGCCCCCCCGCTGATAATGCGCACACCCGGCAGCAAGTCCCGCAGACGTCGCTCAAAGGCATCCCGCAGGGAGGCCTGCGTAACCTGCGCCTGCGCAATCAGGTCATCCGCGTGCTCGAGCGCGCACACCATCGATTCAATCGCCGGGTAGTTCTCCGTGCCAGCACGGCGACCCAGTTCCTGCGGTCCGCCGCGCAAGAAGCGCAAAGACTCCTCGCCATCCCGCAGCAGCAGAATCCCCGCACCTTTGGGCCCTTGAAACTTGTGCGCGCTTCCCGTCACGTAATCGCACGTGCCCAACTCACCGGACGGCAGCTTGCCAATCCACTGCGTGGCATCCGTGTGAAAACGCACCCCGGCGCGATGGCACGTGGCGCAAAGCTCCTGCCACGGCTGCAACACGCCGCTCTCGTTGCTGGCTGCCAGCACTGAGACCAGAGAAGGACGAAGTCGCGCAATCGCCGCAGACAGGTCATCCGGTTGCACCACGCCATGCTCGTCCACCGGTAGTTCGAATACCTGCTCAGAACCGCACCAATGCCGGGCCGCCTCCCGCACACTCGGATGCTCGATCGCGCTGATGAGCACCTTCGCCCCCCTCGGCAACGACGCGAAGAGCGCGTTGTTCGACTCCGTGGCCCCCGCAGTGAACACCACCCGCACGGCTTCGCACCCAAGCTTTGCCGCAAGACGCTCGCGCGCGGCGTCCAGCTGGCGTGCGGTGAAGCCGGCTTCACGATACAGGCTTGATGCATTGTGCCAGTGATCGGTCGAAGCCCGCAGCCACGCTTCACGCGCGGCATCGCACAACGGTGTCGTTGCATTGCAGTCGAAGTAGCCGCTCATGACGTGCGCAGGGGGAATCGCGATGGCAGCGGGCAGTGATAGATCATCGCCAGCAAGGAACCCGCCACGAAACTCATCCATACCGCACTCGCGGCCCCGGACGTGCCGAGAATGAAACCGAATACACCGGGCATCTCCGCCAGTGCGAAGCAGATGACATTGCCCGTCATAAAAGTCCCCGCAGCGGTCTGATCGATCGTGCCGCCTGGTGCGGGCAAGCCCTCGCGCTCGAAGCGGCGGAGCATCACCTGCCGCATCACAAGCGACAGCATCACTGCACCGAGCCCCATAGAGGCAAACAAAGATTCATTCTCGCCAAGCTTCCCTGCGTGCGCCGATTTGATCGCTACGAAACTCATCACGATGACGCCCGTGGCGATAGCGCTCCAGATCATCATCACCACGTGCCGAATGTCCGTTTTCATCATGAAGTTCACTCAAACGATCCGCCGCCCGTGGGCATACACATTCATTGATGCTTCGCGCAGAAATCCTATCAGCGTCTGATTTGACTCCCGTGCGAATTCAACAGCCAGACTGCTCGGCGCAGAAATTGCGGCGATCAATGGAACACCCGCCGCCAGAGCCTTCTGCATCATCTCAAACGATACTCGCCCGCTGAGAAGCAGCAGGTGCCGGTCAAAGGGCAGCAAGTTGTGCAGCACCGCGTGGCCCAGAACCTTGTCCAGCGCGTTGTGCCGACCGACGTCCTCCCGCGCCACCAGCAGGTTGCCATCCAAATCAAAGATCGCACACGCGTGCAGTCCGCCCGTGCGTGCAAAGGTCATCTGCGCCGCACGCACACGACCGGGCAGCGACCACAGCAGCTCCGAGTTCACCCGCCACTCCGCCTGCACTGCTGCGAACCGCTGGAAGACGGAGTCGATGCTCGTTTTGCCGCACAAGCCGCAGCTGGACGCACTGAATACATGCCGCGTGAGCGCATCGAGCTTCAGCTCACCATCCGCCAGCATGACATCAATGATGTTGCCCTTGCTCCGGCCTTGGCCATCGCACTTCAGAATATCGATGATCTGATCTGCGGACTTCACGACGCCTTCGCTGACGAGAAAGCCGGCCGCCAGTTCGCGATCGTGCCCGGGCGTGCGCATGACCACCGCCACGCTCCGGCCCTGCACACGGATCTCCAGCGGTTCCTCCCGCACGATCACATCATCTTCGTCGTTGCGAGCGCCGTCCCGATGCACGCGCGTGATGCGCGTGACCGTGCTGAACTTGTCGTCAGCCAGATCGATGTCGTCGGGAGTGTTCACGTTACGGAAGAGTGCGGCATCGTCAGGTGGCATGTCCCCGGCGCTCATCAAGCCTCTATCCACCGCCTTGAGCAGCACGCGCTGCAAGGACAGATCGCCTGCAGCCATCGCCTCCTCCAGCAGCGGCAGCGCCGCCGGCGGATAGATGGCAGCGAGCGGTTCGAACGCGCTCGCACCACGCAAGACCACGCCCACGACACCATCGAATCTGTCCAGCAAACAGCGGCGCAGCGCGTCGGCGGTCAAACGCGGCATGTCCACCGCCAGAACCAGCAGAGGCATTCCGGCAGCGCGGAGACAGCGTGCGATTGCCGGCAGAGGACCACCGCTTCGATCAGCAGTCCCATCCTCATCGGCGATGAACTCCACTTCTGCGTCACTCAACCCCTGCTCCGATCGTGCAGCAATGAAGAGGCGATGCGGCTTCAGGCTTCGCAGCACCTCGACCTGCCGTCGCCAGAGCGGCTGCCCGCCGACGGACAGCCACGCCTTGTCCCGCCCCATTCGAATGGAGCGACCTCCGGCCAGCAATGCGGCTGCAAACATCATGCCGAAGTCTTATGCATCCCGGCGCAACACGCCATCACTCAGGATGCGTGCGCGCAGACCACCGCTCCCCTTCATGGCCGCTTCGGCACCTTCCGCGAACGCGTGATTCATCCAATGGCAGGGCTTGCTTTCCTCCATGCCGAAAAAGCGCACTCCCTGAACTTCGAACTCCTTCCCGATCAGGTCATTCAAATCCACACCGCGCGTGATCACATTCCGCCGGAACACGTCCGGCCCGCGATCCCGCTCATCGAATTTCTCGCACAGGTGCTCCCAGGTCTCGTGCGCAAAGAATGTCACCTGCCCTTTGTAGTCGTCTTTGAAATCGAAGAACCGGTCCCCACGCAATCCTTTGCCAGCCACGCACTCCACGGCACTCAGCTCCTGCATCGGCACCTCGCCGGGCGGCTGGCCATGGTGCCCGAAGAAATTGTGATCCGGACAGATGAAGAGGTGCACGATGCGCATGCCGCACCGTTACCGATCACGCATTCCGGATCAAGGCGACCATCACACCCTGCACAACCAGTTCCGTGACCGGAACCAAATCTGGATAGCGCGGATTCTCGGCTTTCAGCCACGGCCTGCCATCGCTCACGATGTATCGCTTCAGCGTCGTCTCGCCATCGATCAGCGCCGCCACGATGTCCCGCGCGCGCGGCTCACGCACTTCCAGCACCACGAAATCTCCATCGCAGATGTGCGCATCGATCATCGAGTCCCCGCGCACTTTCAGCGCGAACATGCGCGCACCGCGCGGAACTCGCAGCGTATTCATGTCCACGGAAATGCAGCCTTGGGCCTGCTGATCAATGTCCGCGGCCATGCCAGCGGGAATCTGCCCGAACACGGGAATATCGATCACCTCCCGGTTCAGCGTGCCCGGGAACACCACGGCGCGCGCCTTGTTCGCCAGCCGCGAGATTACCCCCTTCTTCTCCAGTGCCCGCAGATGGCTCATGGCAGCAGTCTGGCTGGCAAAACCAAAGTGCCGCTGAATTTCACGGGTCGAGGGCATCACACCGTGTGTGCGTTGATAGTCGCGGAGGAACTCCATCAACTGGGCCTGGCGTTCCGTCAGGTTCTCGTCTTGGCTTCTGTTAAACATAGTGTCGGCGCTGGATAGTGTTCAAACAAACAACCCCGTCCGACAAAGCCAAGCAAGTCATTTCTCTTTTCCCAAACCCGCGCATCATCACCCGCATGAAAGTGCTTCCGCTTTGCATCCTCGGCCTCCTGTTCTCCTGTCCCCGCTTCATGCAGGCTGCGGACCCGTCCGCCAAGGCACCGGCCGCCAGCAGCCAGCCAGCCATCACACCCGGAGCGGCGGATGACAAAGTCAAAGGATCGCTGCCCGCGGACACGAAGGTGCTGGCCAATCGCGCCGCCACCGCGTTCTCAAAACGGGACTGGGCCGGTGCCCGCCGCGCCTACCGGGAAATGCTGGCTCTGGAGCCGGAGAATGCTCTCGCGTGGGCCAATCTCGGCGCTGTGGAACAGCAGGCGAAGGATCGCGCCGCCGCGATCGACTGCTTCGAAGCGAGCGTGCACTTCAACCCGCAGCTCCAGCAGTCATGGATCGCCCTCGGTCTTCTCTACTCGGATCAAGGCGACCGCTACCGCGCCATCTCGTCGTTCAGCCGCGCGATCCACGAAGACCCAACCGATGCGAAGGGCCACAATTATCTGGCCATCGAAGTGAAGGCACTCGGCTGGAATGATGCTGCCATCGCGGAGCTTCAGCGCGCCATCGAATTGAATCCCGACTACGGCCTGGCTCACTTCAACATGGCGGCGATGTATCTTGACCAGAAGCCCCCCGCGCGCATTCTCGCCAAAAAGCACTACGACAAAGCCATCGAACTCGGCGTGGAGAAAGATGAAGTGATCGAGCGCAAGCTGAGTGAGAAGTGACCGCTCAGGCGATCAGTTCCTTCACCACGTGACAGGGCTCGACGCCCACCAGTCGAAAATCCAGGCCTGCCGAGCGGAACACGAGGTGCTCGTGATCGATGCCCAGCTGATGCAGGATCGTCGCGTGCAAATCCGCCACATGCACCTCGTTCTCGACGATGTTGAAGCCCATGTCGTCCGTCGCGCCCAGCGTCACGCCACCTTTGATGCCGCCACCGGCCAGCCACATCGAGAACGCCTGCGGATGATGGTCGCGCCCCTGCGATCGGCCCAGCGCCACACTCGCCTCGACCATCGGAGTGCGGCCAAACTCACCGCCCCACACGACCAGCGTGCTGTCCAGCAGACCGCGCTGCTTGAGGTCCTTGATCAGAGCCGCGCATGCTTGATCGGTTGTAGCGCAATTCTTCTCCACGTTGCCCTTCACGTTGGAGTGAGCATCCCAGCCCTCGTGGTAGATATTGATGAAGCGCACGCCGCGCTCCACCATGCGGCGCGCCAGCAGGCACGCACGCGCGAAGCTTGGCGCCCCGGGATCGCAGCCATACATGTCGATGGTCGCCTTGCTCTCGCCTTTCAAATCCATCAAATCCGGCGCAGAGGACTGGAGTCGATACGCCATCTCGTAGTTGGCGATGCGTGTGGCGATCTCGCTGTCGCCATCCAGCTTCAGGCGCCGCTGATTCATCGCACCGATCAAATCCAGCGTATCCCGCTGCGTTTTGCCGTCCACACCGGGAGGCGAACTCACATTCAAGATCGGATCGCCGCTGTTGCGGAAGCGCGTGCCCGAATACACGGACGGCAGAAAGCCGCTGCTCCAGCAGGCCGCGCCGCCGCTGATCCCTGAGCCCGTGCTCATGACGACAAACGACGGCAGGTTCTGCGTCTCCGCGCCCAGTCCATACGTGATCCACGAACCCATGCTGGGCCGGCCAGGCTGTGAGAAGCCGGTGTTCATGAAAATCTGGGCCGGCGCATGATTGAATTGCGTCGTCTTGCAAGACTTCACGATCGCGATGTCATCCACCACGGTGGCCAGGTGCGGCAGTGTTTCGGACAGTTCCGCGCCACACTGGCCGTGTCTGGAAAACTTGAACTGCGGCCCCAGCACCGCTGCATCCGGGCGGATGAAGGCGTAGCGCTGTCCGCCGATGATCGAAGGCGGCAACGGCTTGCCTTCCAGCTTCGACAAGGCCGGTTTGTGATCGAACATCTCCAGCTGAGATGGTGCGCCTGCCATGAACAGATGGATCACCGCCTTCGCTTTCGCGGGGAAGTGGGCAGGCACCGGGGCATTCGGTCCCCGTGAAGCCCCGAACGCCTCCTCCGCGAGCAGTGAACCCAGGGCCATGCGACCGGTGCCGATGGCGCAATCGTGGAAGAAGTGCCGCCGTGTGATATTGGGACGAACAGTCATGATCAGAAAAGCTGGAGGTCAAAGCCGCCTCTTCTACCAACGTCGCCCGCTGGCATTTCTCGCGACGCGGACTCGTATGCAGGTTCAAGCCAAAACTTCCCTGATCACCTGCCCCTCCACATTCGTGAGGCGGCGCTGGATACCGTTGTGCTCGAAGCTCAGCCGGTCGAAGTCCAGCCCGAGCAGGTGGAGAATCGTCGCATTGAAATGGTAGAGCGGATGCACGTCTTCGATGGCGCGCTGACCGAGTTCGTCCGTGGCGCCATGACTGACGCCGGCCCGCACCCCCGCGCCAGCCAGCCAGCAGGTAAAGCCATCGGGATTGTGATCGCGTCCCTTCGCACCCTTTTGGAAAAAGGGCATGCGCCCAAACTCCGTGCACCACACGATCAGTGTATCCTCCAGCAGGCCGCGTTGCTTCAAGTCGCGAATCAGGGCCGCGGCCGGCTGATCCAGAATGCGTGCGTGAATATCGTATTGCTCCTTCAGCTTGTTATGACCGTCCCAATTCAGCGCGCCGCCACTGGCGTAGGCGCCATTGAAGAGCTGCACGAACCGCACTCCCTTCTCGATCAGCCGCCGCGCCAGGATGCAATTCTTCGCGAAGGCCGCCTTCATCGTGTCCTGTGCATCATCCGCGCCATACATCTTCAGGACATGCGCGGGCTCGGTGCTCAGATCACCGATCGCCGGCACGCTGAGCTGCATGCGCGCAGCGAGTTCATAGCTCGCGATGCGCGCCGCCAGCTTTTGGTCGCCGGGATTCGCAGCCAGGTGACGGGCATTCATCTTTTGCAGCAGCGACCGCGCCGCCCTGTCCGCATCGGCAGAAACCCCGGTTGCCACCAGATGCCGCACGGGATCCTTCGAACTCAGTGTCGTGCCCTGGAAGGCGGCCGGTAGAAAGCCTGGCCCCCAGTTGTTCGAACCGTTCTGCGGCACGCCGCGCGGATCAGGAATCGCCACATAGGCGGGCAGATCCTGGCTCTCACTGCCGAGCGCATACGTCACCCACGACCCAAGCGATGGAAAGCCATCCAGCGTGAATCCCGTGGACAGGAAATTCTCCGCGGGACCGTGCGTGTTGGACTTGCTCGTGAGCGAGTGCACGAACGCGATTTCATCGGTCAGCTCCGCGAGATGCGGAATCATGTCGCTCACCCACTTGCCGGTCTGGCCGCGCGGGCGAAATTCAAACTGCGGCCGCGCGAGATTGCCCGCCGGCCCCTGGAAAGTCACACTCGGCCCGCCCGGCAGAGGCTTGTCGTCCCACTTAATCAGCTCCGGCTTGTAGTCCCACGTCTCCAGCTGGCTCACGGCGCCGGCGCAGAAGATGACAATCACGTTTTTCGCGCGCGGCTCAAAGTGCGGCCGCCGCGGCGCATAGGGCCGGGCAGGGTCAATCACCACCGCATCACTGGGAGCCGCCAGCAGCCCGTCACCATCCAGCAAACTCGCGAGCGCGATCCCGCTCATCGCCGTCCCGCTTTGCGACAGGAAGGCGCGCCGGTCGAGCAGCACGCGACCCGTGCTGGACAGATGCTCGGCTGCGATGGGATTCACGCTCCCCGAAACGAAACGTGTCCCACCGATCAGACACGGATTCGCGCCAATCTCAGGCCCGCAGCGGCCCCCAGCGCCGTGACCCAGTCTATTTTGCCCGCGGCGCATCGTCGGGGTTGCCCGCGGCTGAACACGCTGCAAAATGGCCGCCTTCATGAAAACCTTTGTCATCGCACTGCTCGCCCTCGCCTTCATTCCGTCAATGCCGGCGGCTGATCTCAAAATCGCCGTGGTGGACATGCGGCGCGCTATTTCCGAATACATCAAAGGCAAGGAGCTGATGGACGCTGCGAAAGCCAAGGCGGACAAGTTCATCAAGGAACGCAACGAGCGGCTGCAGAAGCTCAACGAACTCGGCGAAGCCGCCAGCAAGCTGCAAAAGAAAGCCCAGGACTCCGTGCTCTCCGCCGCCGAACGGGCGAAGGCGGGAGCGCAGCTGGAGGCCAAGGCCAAAGAACTGCGCGAGCTCCAGAATGAAGCCCGCAAATTCGAACAGGACGGCACCGGCGATCTGCGCCAGGAAGAAACCGAAGTGCGCTCCAAAATCCTCGGTGTTCTCACCGAGAACGTGAACAAGATCGGCAAAGCCGGCGGCTACAATCTCGTGCTCGATCAAACAGGAGCAAGCCTCGGCGGCATTCCCGTCGCGCTCTTCGTTGATGGACTTCCCGATCTCACGGACGAACTGATCAAAACCGTGAATGCTGGCGCAACACCCGCCAAGACAGAAGAAGTTCAGAAGCCGGCGGGCAAGTAAAGCCAGGGCGCGCGGGCCGGGTCACGGCGCCGCGATATGCACGTTGCCGCTCAGTGTCGCGGCAGGCAGCGTCGGCAAGGCGGACAGTTGGAACACGCCGTCGCCAGTCTTCGTCGTGCTGTCGAACACACCGCTGAAGCTGAGCGGCCGTGTCGTGGGCAAACTCGTCACCGGATGCGGATCGGTGAGCGTGCCCGTGCCGGTGAACAGTCCGGTCGTGCCGTTGATGATCAGCGCCAGCCGCACCGGATTGGTCGCTGCCGGAGGAAACACCGCCACGTTCCTGGCGTCGATCGTGCACACCTGATCGAGCGAAGCAAACTGCGCGGTGCTCTCGATTCCGCCATCCGCAAATGTCGTGCGCGCGGAGGCAAGACCAGGCACGGGTGCAGCCGTGATCCACTTGTGCCCCGTCGTGGCGAGATTCATCAGCGCGAATCCGCCCGCATAAAGTTTGTCGCCGGAAATCACCGGCCCGCCTTTGTTCCAGCTGAGTGCCCCTGTCACCGAACCATCCAAGGCCACGCGCTGGGTGCCAGTCAATGAGCCGTGATTGCTGTATAACAGCGAGTGCGTCAGCACGCTGCCATCCGGCCAGATCGTCGCGCTGCCGCTCAAGGCGAGGCCATCCGGGAGTTTCCCGCTGAAGGTCGTCGAGCCATTCGTTCCAACGACTAGCTGCGTGAAGCCCACGCCTTTGGGTATGGAGGCAAGCCCAGGCACACGGTGCAGTGCATTGAACCTCCCCGCGTAGTGAACGGCAGTCCGCTGCGTTGTCCAGACGTGCCGGCTGCCCGCGATGGTCGTGCCATCTCCGAATACCCCGGTGAACGACTCGCTTCCCGGCACGAAGATCACAGCCAGTGGTTGAGCGCCAAGTCCTTTCGGCTGCACGATGGTGTTGAATGTTGGCGCCCCTCCGATCGCTCCCAGCACGCGACCGGTCAGCGGTGCGGTCACCGCACCGAGCTTCACGCTGCCCGTCACGGTCCCATTGCTCGCGACCGTGAACGCCGCCGTGCCGCCCAGGCCGCCGGTCAATGTCCCCCGCCCCACCAGCGCGCTGAAGCTGCCCACGCTCGCCGCGGGCAACGGCAGAATCTTCAATGGCATCGTCACGGTCGCCGTGCCCGCCGCGTTCGTGGCCTTGATCGTCAGGGTGAAATCACCAGCCACGTTCGGCGTGCCGCTCAGCGTTCCTGTGGCGGCCGTGAACTTCAATCCCGAGGGCACCGGCGAGAGCGAGTAAGTCGTCGGATACTCGCTGGCAGTGATCTGCCAGGAGTAGGGCCGGCTCACCATCCCGACCGCCGGAGCCAGCGGCGCGGTCGCATCGATCACCGGCGTCGAAACCACATCCAGCGCGACCGGCAGCGATGTGACGCTCAGCCCAAGTGCGGTCGAGCTGACGTGACATTCATAATCGGTCTCGTCACTCGGCGTCACGTTCTTCACGGTCAACGAGCTGGTTAGCGTGCCGGTCAATGACGGCCCGGACGTGAGCGGACCGCCGTGTGCGTGCCATGCATAGGCCAGGCCGCTCGCGCTGCTCGGCGTGATCTTCAGCGTGGCCGTGCCGCCGAGCTTGGTTCGCTGCACGGATCCCGCGGTGATCACGATGAGCTTCGCCGTGACGCTCGTTGTCGTGCCGCCGACCAGACAGGAATAGTCGCCGCCGCTGGCGTTGCTCACATCGTTCAGCAGCAATACCGGCGCAGTCGCACCGGTGATCTTCACTCCATTTCGCCGCCACTGATACGTCGTCGGCAAACCCGATGTGCCCACGGCGAACGACACATTCGTGCCGCTGTTGACCAGGCGCGAAACCGGCTGGCTCTCGATTGTGAAAGGCGTCCCCGCAGTCACGCCATCCAGCCAGACCTGCTCCGAGCCAGTGCCCGCCGATGGACCGCGCGCGCACATGAAGTCGATCCGATGCACGCCGGCTGGAACGATCAGAGAGGACTGACGCCACGCCACGGAGCCGCCCCACGACGAGATCGCCACGCCGTCCATCAGCACTGCGAGCGTATCGGAGGAATTAAGTTCTCCGCGCTCCCACCAGCGCAGAGTAACCGGTCCGGTGATCGTGGCACCCAGCGCCGAGCGTTCGTTCGCGCCGAGACCCGTAATGGTCATCGCGTCCACCGCATCATGCGCTTCAGCGCCGGTGAGCTTGCTCCAAAACATCTGCCCCTGCGTGCTCCATTTGCGCACCGAGTCGTCAAGCGCCTGACCGAACCCGCTGGCAAGCGCGAGCGTGACCGCGTTGGTCGTCACCGTGTTGGTGCCATCGCTGATCGTGCACTGATACGACCCCGCGCTGGCAGCGCTCATGCTCGCGATTGGCAGCGTTGCATTCGATCCAACGCTCGTGCCGTTCTTCTTCCAGTCATACGTGAAGGGGCCGGTGCCGGCGACGAGCACGCTGAAGGACACGGCAGCACCCGCCTCCGCCAGAGCGCTTTCCGGCTGGCGCACGATTTGAGGCGCGCCGTTCACACTGAGGCTCGCGGCGGAGCTGATCGCCGACCCAGCACTGTTGCTCACGGTGCACACATAGCTGCCCGCATCGCCGGCCTGAACGCTGGCAATGTTCAGCGTCGCAGCATTCGCACCGCTGATCGGCAGTCCGTTGCGCTGCCAGGCAAAGGCGAGGTTGGGTCCCGTGGCGGACACCGTGAAAGCCGCGCTGTTGCCCGCATTCACACTCAGGCTGGCGGGCTGGGCGGTGATCACCGGAATCGTGATCACCGTGAGCGCCGCCGCATTGCTGGTGGCGCTGCCGGCGGCATTCGACACGATGCACCGGTAGTTGTCTGCATCGCCACCACCGGCCAGCGGAATGATCAGCCGCCCGGTGTTCGCCCCGGCTATCGGCACCATGTTCTTCTGCCACTGATAGCTGAGCTGCTGCCCGGTCGCCGCGATCGTGAACTCGGCGCTCTGACCGGCATTCACCGTCATCGGCGCAGGATCGGCATCGATCACGGGAGCAGCGATCAACGTCAGCGCCGCCTCCGAGCTGGTCACGCTGCCGGCGGTGTTCGTGATCACGCAGCGGTAGCGCCCGGCATCACCGGCACCGACAGGCGAAATGAGATACGTGGAGGCGTTTGCTCCTCCGATATCAGACTGGTCGTGCTGCCATTGAAACTGCAGCGCGGCACCGGCGGCCGCCACGCTGAAACTCACGCTCTGCCCGATGCCGGAGGTGACGGACACGGGCGGCGACAGCAGCACCGGGGCGGTGACAATCGTGAGCGTGGCAGGCAAAGTGGCGATCGCTCCCGCCGCATTGGTGATCGCGCACACGTAGTCGCCCTCATCGGTCGGAGAGATGCTGGCAAAGGCGAGCGTGGCGCCGGTGGCACCCAGCACGGGCAGTCCATCCTTCTGCCACTGATAGCTCAGCCCGCCACCGGCGGCATCCACCGTGAAAGACGCGGCGGAGCCTGCGTTGGCCAGCACGTCCAGCGGCTGTGTATTGATCGTCGGCGGCACGATCACCGTGAGACTGGCTGGGTTTGAATACTTGGTCCCCACGATGTTCGTGACCGCACAGCGATAGTTCCCCGCGTCGGCCGGCATCGCGGAAGGAATGGTGTAATCCGGCCCCGTCTCCCCGGGAATATCCGTGGTGCCATTCTGCCATTGGTAGGTCAGACCCACGCCCGTGGCGCCCACCGTGAAAGTCGCAGGCGATCCCTGCACCACCGATACGGGCAGCGGCTGCGCAGTGATCACGGGAAGGGCGGAGACGGACAGCAGGGCTCCGTTGCTCGTGACCGTGCCTCCTCCCGAAGCGATGACCGCCGTGTAAGTTCCCGCATCCGACGGCTGCGCGGGATCGATCACCAAAGACAATCCGTTCGCGTCCGGCACTGCCACGCCATCACGAAACCACTGCACCGTGGCATGCAGGGCATCCGTGGCCACGGTGAACGTGTGGCTTTGATTCTCGATCAAATTGGCGCCCAGAGGCTGAAGCGTGATCGTCGGCGCAACTGCCGGTGCGCCGCAGAACATCGAGTAAACCGGACTGTCGTTATCCGGACCGGATGCACCCCAGCCAGCCACGAACAAACGATGGTTCCACGGGCTGATGGCCACATCAAACACGGAACTGCGAGTGACCGCGTTGGCATTGCCGCTGAACGTCAGATCGATCGTCCCGTCCGCCATGAGGCGCGCGATGTTCTTCGCCGGGATCGAATTGAACAAGAAGAAGTAGCCGCCAATCAGGAGCGAGCCATCCGAGGCCGCGGCCAGGGACGACACATCATTGTCCGGCACAAACGGGTAGCGCGACCCGTCGATGGTGCCGTCGTCATTCAGCACCAGCAGCTTCGATCGTGCCGTGCTGCCATTGAAGCCCCCGAATGATCCGCCCACGGCCACCTTGCCTCCGGGCAGCGCGGCGACGCTCCGCACCCGTCCCGCCACGCTCGTGCTGGCTCCCGCCTGGCAGCCGTGGCCGATATCGAACGCGCTGTCCACCACGCCCGTGCTGCTCAGGTGCGCCACGCTTTGCCGGAACGGACTCACGCTCGCACCGCGAAACAAGCCGCCGACGAACATCGCGCCATCGGACTGCAACGCGATGCTGTCGATCGATCCGCCGCCCAGCGTCGTGAGTGCCGGATTCGTGAAGGACCCATCGATGCTGCCATTGCTGTTCAAGCGGACGATGTGCTTGCGGGACACGCCGTTGAAGGAGGTGAAGGAGCCTGCCACCAGTATCTGTCCGTCCGGCTGCACGACGATGCACGTCACTGGCGCGGAAGGGCCTGTGCCGGGATTGAAGGTGCTGTCGAGCGAGCCGTCCGCATTCAACCGCGCGATCCGGCTGGCCGTGCCGCCGAGATCGGTGAATGAACCGCCGACCAGCACTTTGCCATCCGGCTGCAGCGCAATGCTCAGCACACCGGCCGAACCAGAGGGCGGTGCGAAAGTGGCATCCAGATAACCTGTGGGACTGAGCCTCGCCAGACCATCGCGAGCAGTGGGACCCACCGATGAGAAGGCGCCCGCGATGAACGCGCCGCCCTCGCCATCAGGCACCACCGTGGTCACGTTGTTGTCGATCCACGCCGCCTCCGTCCACGAGTTGGCATCGTTCCGAAAACTCAGATCGGTTTCGCCGGGTTCATTGATGTAAACGCGCAGCGCTTTGTCGGCACTCATCATCGCGGCACCCGTGACCGAGGTGAAGTTGACGACGAAATACTCGCCTTTGTCCGACACGTCATCCCGCACGATGGGAATGCCGATCACCTTCGCGCCCATCTCACCGGCAGCCCAGTTCAGCGTGCCGGAGGCGGCGGTGAAGTCCAATCCTGTCTTGGCAGTAGACTGGGTGGTGGTCCAGTTCATCGACACCGCACCGCCGGGCCGTGTGCGTTCCACGAACACGGGATGCACACCAGCTCCCTCGTCCGCATAACTCGATGCGTCATTGATCACGACGCGTGAGTTCATGCCGATCTGGATGTCGAGATATTCCGCAGGCGAGGCGCCGCCCTTGGCCACGGGTTTGAAGCTGATGCCCGTCTCCGGATCGGTAAAAGTGGCTCCCACCTGAAGCGGTGAATTGGCAGCATCGGTGTCGTTAGGCCCGTTGAAGTCGATCAACTGCGTGTTCTCGCTGCCGGAAGTCGCCCACACGGCATACATGCCGTTGTTCGTGTAGGTGTTGCTGGTGATCGCGCGGCGGTAGCCCAGCCACCATTCGTTGTCCGTCCGGTTGGCCAGGCGCAGCGCCAGCGGCAGCGCGGCATCATCCGGGTTGGCGCTCTGATGATCGAAGCGCGCCACGCGATAGGTGCCGGGTCCGGTGATGAGCTGCGCGCCGTTCCCGCCCAGCCAGTGCAGGCGCATCTTGCTCCACATATTAAAGTGGTGCGCCAGGCCGGTGCCGTCTCCCATCACGTCCAGCGTGTCGCCATACTCCTCCCAGGATCCAGTGCCGGTGGCGACGCTGCCTGAGGTGCGCACGCGGCTGGCATGCTGCAGGCCGTAATTGTGCCCCAGTTCGTGAGCGATGACAGCCATGTTGCCGTAGCCGTTGATCCAGTTGTTCTTGCCCACGATTTCACCGAGGCCGCCGTAAGTGATGAAGCTGCCGGAGATGTTGCTGAGATCGGAGAAGAACACGGTGATGCAATCGTAATCCGCCAGAGTGTATCCGGCGGTGACCGCTGCGGCCTCCGCATCGGAGTGCAGTTCATCGTTGGCATCGTTCTGCGCGTAGTAGGCGGCAGACTTCGGCATGCGCAGCACGTTCGTGACATCCGGGGAGTCGCTTCCTGACAGCGGAGCCACCGAGACGGAGGTCTTGCCAAACGAGTTCTGCTCGTAGAACGCCTTCACGCCGCTGCTGCCATTGATCAGGTTCACCACATTGGTTTCGGTCATGCTCTGGCTGGTGGCGTCATTGAACGGGCGGCCCGGCTTGTCGGCAAAGTCCACCAGGATGAACAACAGCTTCTTCGCCCCTGTGGTCCAGGCGATATCCGGCTGGCTGATCGGCACGAAACCGTCGGTGCCTTCGCTGCCCTTGGCCGCGACAGGGATCCACGGCTGGGACGCGGCTTCACGCTGCGCCAGCAAGTGCTCCGCCTTCGCCACATGCGCCGCCGTGCACACGCGGACAAAGTGCCGCCCGGTGTCGATGAGATCTGCCGGCGGTGCATCGATGGCCGTCGTGAACGCTCCGTCCCCGGGCGTGATCTTGCCCGACACCAGGCATTGATTCTTCAGCGGACGATCGAACCCCACCCGCTCGCCGGCTTCCACCAGGCGCACCGGGCTGTCGCTCAGCACCAGCGTGCGCCCCAGCGCCACGCCATGGAGGGACGCTTCGGGCACGTTGCCCGACCGGCGCGGTCCGGTCGCGATGGCATCATACTGCCGCGTGCCGATCAATACTTTGTGAAACGGGCCTGCATTGACCGGCCCGCCCGGCCGCGGCGTGGACATCGTCACCGACACACGACCGACCGCGTCCACACGATCCTCGACCAGTGCCAGCACCTCCGCCGGCAGCGTGTAGCGCACTCGAAATGGCATCGCCTCTTTCAGCACCTGAGCCGGCCGCGTGCGCGCCAGTTCGAGCAAATGCTCCGTCCGCGCCCGCGCCAGCTTTTGTCCTTCCTGAAGCAACGCAGCTCCGTGCGCCTCGGTATTCCAGCGCTGAATCCAGGCGCGAAACCGCGCCAGCGGCTCCGCCTGCACCGGCTCCCGGTCGCCCTGCTGCACCGGGCTCGCGGCATCCGCCGGGGGCGCCTGGACCGCGCCCGTCACCACTGGCAAGACCGCCGGCCGGGGAGCACCCGCTGCTTCACCCGCCGGGCTGGTCCGCGGCTGCATCTCCGTCCGCCGGGGAGCCAGCCAGAGCACAACGATGAGTGCTGTGGTCCCGGCAGCAAAGATGGCGCGACGACAGTTGGCGAATTTCACGACCGTCAGTGTTACAGCGCCGGCTCAGATTTGCACGACGGAACTCGGCTATTTTGGCAGGGCAGCGGAGGGCTGCGCGCCCGGTTTCACCACGGCTTCCAGTTGCGTGGGCACGGGCTTGATCGTGGCCTGCACGCGCTGGGCACTGGCTTTGATGCGGGCCAGGATGTCGGCGTGATCCGCGCTGACTTCGAACCGCTCGGATGGATCTTCCACCACGTTGTAGAGCCACGCGGGATCATGCGTCTCGGGCTGGTCCGGGCCGTAACCGGAGCGCGTGATAAAGTGCGCCTTCCACGGGCCCATGCGTGCGGCGTAGAGGTCCACGCCGCGGTAATACAGATACGCCTCCTTCCTCTCCACCGCGCCCTGCCCGAGCAGCAGGGGCGAAATGTCCGTGCCGTCATACTCGCGGTCAGCCGGCAAAGCGCCGCCGGCCAGGTTCACCATCGTGGGCAGCAGGTCCATCGTGCACGCCAGCTCGTGCTGCACGCTGCCGGGCGCGATTTTGCCCGGCCACCACGCGATGCCCGGCACGCGCATGCCGCCTTCCCAGGTCGAGCCTTTGCCTTCCCGCAGCAATCCCGCCGAGCCGCCCGCCTGGTCCATGATCAGCCACGGACCATTGTCGCTGGAGAAAAACACGAGCGTGTCCGTGCCGCGCACGGCTTCCAGCACGCGCCCGACGGAGGCATCCAGCTCTTCCACCACATCTCCATACAATCCGCGTGCGCTCTTCCCTTTGTGTTCGCTGGAGGCAAACAAGGGCACGTGCGGGAACGTGTGCGCGAAGTAGAGGAAGAAGGGTTTGTCCTTCGTGTCGTGGATGAACTTCACGGCTTCGTCGGCGTAGCGTCTGGTCAGCGTGCTCTGATCGGCGGGCTGCTCGACCAGGTCGCGATCGCGATACAGCGGCGCATTCCACCAGGACGGGTCCTGGTCCAGCCGCGCCGTCGCGCGCTTCGGGCTCGCCGGCGTGGCGTTCATGTCATTGCTGTGCGGCAGGCCGAAGTAGTGATCGAAGCCATGGTTCATCGGGTGGCCGTCGGGATTGTTTGCCCAGTTTCCCATGTGCCACTTTCCCACCATCGCCGTGGCATACCCCTTGTCTTTGAGCAGTTCGGGAAGGGTGAGTTCGCCCGCGGGCAGGTGGCCGGTGGATTTCTCCCGCAGCACGCGGAACTGATTGTGGCACATGCCGCTGCGAATGGGATAGCGGCCGGTGATCAAACCCGTGCGGCTCGGCGTGCATACTTCCGAGGCGGAATAGAAGTCGGTGAAGCGCATGCCCTCCGCCGCCATGCGATCGAGGTTCGGCGTGCGAATGCTCGGATGCCCGTAGCAACCGAGATCGCCGTAGCCGAGATCGTCAGCAAAGATGATGACGAAGTTGGGCGGCCGCGCGATGGCGGTCACGCAGAACAGGGAGAGCAGCAAAAGGATCGGGCGCATGCTGCCTTATCGGACGTCGCGCGGGCGGAGTTTCAAGGTTCGTGGCGCTGCCGGGTATTGCTTCCAGCTTCTGGAGCCGTTCCCCAGTCTCCCGGGTGCTGCGCGAGAATCTCGCGCAACG
>WBZU01000942.1_pt1 | contig 23497 bp, 13 predicted proteins | sample 5204311 | NCBI WGS metagenome assembly WBZU01 (sample SAMN12344359, study PRJNA552823) | activated sludge metagenome | biome: Activated sludge suspended growth; feature: Nitrification reactor; material: Wastewater; isolation source: activated sludge from nitrification reactor of wastewater... | reverse complement strand
CGCCCTTTCATCATGCCAATCATCGTGCCGCCGCGTTCAGCGCACCAGCGGAAACGCGCTGCCTGAACGTGCCTAACTATTTTTGAATGCACCCAATTGCGCCCAGTTGTTCCCAGCATGTGCAGCCGTCCGTGAACGGCGCGCCACACTCGGGACAGGATGCAGTCACTTCCCCGGCGGCTGATTCCCCTGCCGTACCTTCGCTAGCCGACATTGTCCACTCCAACCGGTATGGCGATGGCGGCCAGGTGGTGTAATGCTGCGGGCGCCGGGCCGGCGATGAGCCGCTGGCGGATGAGCGCGGCGCACGCTGCCGAGCTGAGCACGGACGTGTCCACCTCGAGATCGTAGATGCCGGGATCGTGCACGGCGGCTTGCCAACGCAGCACGGGTTGCGGCGGCGGTGCGTCGGGCGGCAGGTCGGCGTTCCAGCCCGTGGCGCGCCGCCGCTGCATGATGACCTCGACAGGACAGCGCACGCCCACGAAGAGCGCGGGCAACGCCTCCAGCAGGCCAGCGCACCTGGGCAGAATCCCCAGCGGGCGTGAATAGGCGTCGTGGTGGCCGACATCGACCACGACATTGACACCCAGCCGGCTGTGCGCGGCAATGGAGGCGTAGAGCGCCTGGTAGAGCGTCAACACCATCGGCTCCAGGTCGGGGCGCTCGCCGCCGGGACGCAGGCCAATGCCGGGCTGGTAGCGCGCCGGCGTCATCGCCATGAAGCGGTCCACACCAAGATTCATCCAGAGACCGTCGAACGATGTTTGAATCGCCGCCACAATACTCGATTTGCCGGCGCGTGGTGCACCGTTGAGGATCACGATCTGACCAGGCGCTGACACCGACATCACGTGCGTCCCTCGTCTCGCCGGCTTGATGGGTCAAGCAACTCGCCAAAGTCACAGCCGATGTTGTCGAGCGCTGTTCTCAATTCCGGCGCAAAGGGTGCATGAGGGCCGGCGTACGCCAGCCACCCTGAGCGCCAGAGATTATCTGAGTGATAGGCAAGATAGATGACCTGGCGATCGCTTTTCGCAGCGGTGGCTCCTCGCACCTTACGCGCCAGGAGAACACACTGCACAGCTTCCGGTGGCATGGGTACCGAAGTGATATCCCACGTCCATTCGGTGGCGATACGTGTCCCCATCCGGGTGGAAAAGTTGGCGGGCTTGCTGGCACTCACACTGCGCTGAATCTCGATAATCGTGTTCGGTGGCAGTTGTTGATGGATGTACTTGTCGAGCGCCAGTTTCCAATCCGGCAGACGGTTGGACTCCAACACCCAATAGCCGGCGATGACGCTGGCAACAAATAGCAACGGGATAAGCATGGCAAACAGTTTTCGAATGTATGTCTCCTTCTGCTCGATTCACTCACGCGGCGGCGATCTCACAACAACGGGTTCCAGCGCAGCGAGAGGCCGACGGCCAGCGTCATGAGCAGCGCAGCCAGGCCGGCGAAGCCCGCGCTGACCTCGGTGGTCTCGTAGCGGGTGATGAGATAGGTGGGCAGATTGCGAAAGACGTCGTGAAGCTCGGACGAACTCTCGGCAGAGTAGTATTCGCCGCCGGTCATGTCCGACACGGCGATCAGCGTATCTTCGTCGATGCCGCGCCGCCAGCGGCCGCTGCCGCCCCCACCGCCAACACCAAAATTGCCGCTGCCCATGAAGGGCTCGTAGCCATCGAACTGGCCACAATCCATCGCGCCACCGGCGGCTGTGCCAAAGCCGATGGTGTAGACGCGAATCCCGCGATCCGCGGCCTGCTGCGCGGCGTCGAGCGGCATGGCGCCGGCGTTGCTCGCCCCGTCGGTCAGCAGCACGACGATATTGGGCGTGTAGGCCCCGGCCACGACGGGCGTCACCTGCGGATCGGCGCTGCTGCGCTCGCTGGGCGGCACCGTTGCGTCGACCTCGGCGATGGCGTCGATGGACTTGAGAATCGCGCTGCCGACCGCCGTGCGCCGGCCGGTGAGCAGGCTCTGGATCGTGTCGCGCAGCACCTCCTTGTCGGCGGTGGGCGGATGGACCATCTCGGCAAAACCGGCAAAGGCGACGATACCGATCTGCGTGCCGGGCGGCTGGCTGTCGATGAACTCGCGCGCGGCGTCCTTGGCTGCCTGCAGGCGATTGGGGGCGATATCGGTCGAGCACATGCTGCGCGAGACGTCGATGGCCAGGATGATCGACGTCTGGTTGGTCGGCACGGCCATCACCGCCACCGGCCGCCCCAGCGCCAGGATCAGGCTGAGCACGGCGATCAGCAGCAGGGCAAAGGGCAGGTGCTGCCGCCACAGCGACTGCTTGGGCAAGGCTGCGCGCACCAGCGACAGGCTCGAAAAGCGCACGGTCACGCGCCGCTTGCGGCGCAGCATCCACCAGTACGCCAGCACCAGCAGCGGCAACAGAATCAACAGCAATAGAAACCAGGGCCAAAGCAGGCTCATAGATCACCTCCCAACTCGCGCCACCGCTCCGGCAGCAAAGCGGGTATGCGGGAGAACTTGTCCAACAGGTACCTCATCTTGTCACCTTGCCACCCCATCATCTTGTCATCCCGCCACCCGCTACGGCGCACGCCCCAGCCAGACCATCGCCAGCAAGCCGCCGCTCAACAGAAAGAGCAGCGCGGCACCGGCGAAGAGCGCCGTCACCTCCGTCTTGTCGGGCCGCGTGGTCAACTGCGGCGCCAGGCTCTGGTAGATCGCGCTCAACTCTTCCTCGTCCTGGGCGCTGTAGTATTTGCCGGCAGTCATCTCGGCGACGTTCTGCAACATCTCCTCGTCAAGGCTGGTGAAGTAGGTTAGCCCCTCGATCTCGATTGTTGTGCCGGCGGCGCTGCCCAGGCCGATGGTGTAGATGCGCACGCCGCGATCGGCTGCGGCCTGCGCCGCTTCGTACGGTTCGGGTGGCGCCGTATTCTCGCCGTCGGTAAGCAGCACGATGGCCGCCGATTCATAGCTGCCGGGCGGCACTGGAGCTGGTGTGGGCGTCGGCGTGGGCGTGATGTTGCTGTAGACCGCGCCGCTTGGTTCCGGCGCGGCAAAGATCGTGTTGAGCGAGGCCAGGATGCCCGATGCCAGCGAGGTGCCGCGCTCGGGGCGCAGGCGGTTGAGGGTGGCAAAGATGGCCGCCTGGTCGTTCGTCGGCGGCTGCACGGTGAAGCCGCTCTCGCTGAACGCGACCACGCCGACGCGCACGGTGACCGGCTGGCGCTGCACGAACTCGATGGCCGCGGCACGCGCCGCCTCCATGCGTGTCGGCGCCATGTCCTCCGCCGCCATGCTGCCCGACACGTCAAAGGCGAGGATGACCGTCCCCTCCAGGCGCGGCAGGCTCAGCTCCGCCTGCGGGCGCGCCAGTGCGATGCCCAGCAGGATCAGGCCGAGGAGAAAGAGCACGTACGGCGCGTGGCGCCGCCAGCCCGGCTTCCAGCCCGCACTCGTCTGCACGATGCCTAGCGTTCCATAGCTCGCGACGATCTGCCGGCGCCGGCGCTGCATGCGCACATAGAGCAGCACCAGCAACGGGATCGCCAGCAGGCTCAGCAGCAGGTAGGGCCAGATGAAGGTCATGGGCGTGGTCTCTTCACGCGCGTCTTTTGCTTGCGCTGCAGGGCAAAGTGCACAACGGAGCGCACCAGATCATCCTCGGTCGACAGCGACAGCGGGTCGACGCCCGCGCGTTTGAAGGCCGCCTCCAGTTCCGTTTCCCGCTGCTGCGCCTGCTCGGCATAGGCGCGGCGAAAGCGCTTGTCGCCCGTGTCGACCAAAACCTGCTCGCCAGTCTCGGCATCCTCCAGCACGACCATGCCGACGTCGGGCAATTCGACCTCGCGCGGGTCCCACAGGCGCACGGCCAGCACTTCATGATGCTGGCTGAGCAGCTTGAGCGGGCGCTCCCAGCCCGGCGCGCTGATGAAATCCGACACGAGGAAGATCAGCGAGCGCTGCTTGATGGCGTTGAGCGCGCCGTTGAGCAACTGCGACAGCTCGGTAAAGGGCGCCTGCGGAAGACGGGGCTGCTTCATCAGGTCGTTGATCAGCCGCAGCACCTGGATCTTCCCGCCACGTGCCGGGATGGTCTGCACGACGCGGTCGCCGTAGAGGATGGCGCCCACGCGGTTGCCGTGGCGGGTCAGGATGCGCGCCACGGTGCCCACCAGGTCGATGAGCGCCGTGCGCTTTTCGCGGTCGGCCAGGCCGAAATCCATGGATGGGCTGAGGTCGAGCAGGAACCAGGCGGTCAATTCGCGGTCTTCCACGTACTGCCGCACATAGGGCGTATCCATGCGCGCGGTCACGTTCCAGTCGATGTAGCGGATGTCGTCGCCGGGTTGGTACTCGCGCAGGTCGGCCAGGTCGATGCCGTAGCCGTAAAAGAGCGTGCGGTAGTCGCCCTGTAGCAGGCCGTCCAGCCGGCGGATCACGTGCCAGTCGAGCCGGTAGAGAATGCGCTCCGGCGTCACGTCACCGATCGCGGCAGTCTGGGTAGGCGTGCGCTCAGGCGCCGACACGGAGCTTGCTCTGTTCATGCAGCGGCACCTCGGGCAGCGCGATGCGGCCCAGGATCTGGTTGAGCAGGTCGTCGGCGCTCACGTTGTCGGAGAGCGCCTCGTAGGAGAGCACCAGCCGGTGGCGGATAACGTCGTGCGCCATATCGAGCACATCCTGCGGCAGCGCGTACATGCGCCCGCGCACATAGGCCAGCGCCCGCGCCGTCAGGATCAGGTTGATCGACGCACGCGGGCTGGCGCCAAAGGTGATGTAGTGGTCGAGATTCTTCAATCCCACCGTTTCCGGGTTGCGTGTGGCGTTGACGACCTTCACCGCGTACTCGATGAGCGCCGGGTCGACATAGACCGTGTCGACTTCCTTCTGCAGTTCCATGAGTTGGTCGGTGGTCAGCACCTTCTGCACGGCCTGGAGCGTGCTCGTCATACGCTCGACAATGACGAACTCCTCCGTGGCGCTGGGATAGCCGACCAGCACCTTGAGCATGAAGCGGTCGACCTGCGCCTCGGGCAGGGGATAGGTGCCTTCGGTTTCGATGGGGTTCTGTGTCGCCAGCACGAGGAAGGGCTTTGGCACCGGGTAGGTCTCGCGACCGATCGTCACCTGCCGTTCCTGCATGACCTCGAGCAGCGCGCTCTGCACCTTGGCCGGTGCACGGTTGATCTCGTCGGCCAGCAGCAGGTTGGTGAAGACCGGGCCGAACGAGGTGTTGAAATCGCCCGTCTTCTGATTGTAGATGCGCATGCCCACCAGGTCAGCCGGCACCAGGTCGGGCGTGAATTGGATGCGCTTGAACTCGCCGCCGATCGACTCGGCCAGCGTCTTGATCGCCATGGTCTTGGCCAGCCCCGGCACGCCTTCGACCAGGATGTGGCCACGCGCCAGCAGCGCCACGAGCAGGCTTTCCAGCAAGTGATCCTGCCCGACGATGACCTTCTTCACCTCATACAGAAGGCGTTCCATGGGCAGGTTGTGGCCGGCGTGATTGGGTGATGCCATGCGCGTTCTCCTTGTTCGTGGGCGGCGATCGGCCGGTCGCGGGCCGGTCGCCGGCTAGTAAGGCGGTGTGCCCCCGCCGCCACCGACGGCGATGTTGATCGGCACGGCAAAGCCGATGCCGATGAAGAAACTTTCGTCGGTAGGGTTGGCCAGCCCGGTCACTACGCCGACGACGTGCCCGGCGCGGTTGAGCAGCGGCCCGCCCGAATTGCCGGGATTGACCGCCGCGTCGATCTGGATGAGCCCGTCGAGTTGTTGACCGCCGTCGGGCGGACGGAAAGTACGGTCAAAGCCGGAAATGACCCCGGCACTCATGGAGGCATAGAGCCCCAACGGGTGACCGACCGCATAGGCTTCGTCGCCCACATGCATGGCGCCGGGGTTGCCCAGCACGGCCGGCACCAGCAACCCCGGCAGCGTGGCCGGCTGCAAGAGCGCGATGTCAAGCTCCGGCCGTTCCTCGACGATCTGGGCGATGCTCTCTGTGCCGTCGGCAAAGGTCACGGTAATCGCCAGCGAGTTGGTCACCACATGCAGGCTGGTGAGAATGGTCGCGTTCTGGTCGATCACAACGCCGCTGCCCAGCCCCCTGCCGTGTTCGTCTTCTGCTTCCTCCGCACCGGGCGTCTCCACCTGGATCAGGACGAGCGACGGGCGAATCGCCTGGTAGACGTACGCGGAGTAGGCCGGCAGGGGCGTGATCTCGGCGATCGCTTCGTCGACGGTCTTGTCGACATCGCCAAGGGACAGGGGTGCGGGCGGCGGGAACAGGGCATTGTAGAGCGCCAGCGCAAGCAGCGCGCCGATGGCACCCATCACCACCGGCGCGAGACGGCGCAGAAATGTACGGAACTGCTGCAGGCGGCGTTGCCAGGATGCCGATCGGTTGTCAGATGGTCCGTCTACTTGCATCGCATCAGCACTGATCTCGGGCGGGGGCCTCGCGGCGTGCGGCCATTATAGCACCGGATTCAGGCACAAAAGATGAGAATTTCCTGAAAAACTCAGAGCCTCTCACCGATCCTGCCGAACAGGTCAAATGACCTCACATGCATTCAGATCAGGGAACGTAGGAAATGGCGCGTGCGGTTCACTTTGATACCAGAACGCGGTGGACGCGATGTCATCTTGCAGGGGCAGGTAGCGCGGTTTGCCCTCCAGCGCCGCGCGCCAGCCCAGCGCCTGGATCGTCACGCGCAGGTCGGTCTGGAAGCGGATCGGGTCCATGATGTGCCAGCGATACATGCCAAAACGCTGCTGGCTGCGATAGAGGCCATCCGGCTTGATGACCTGCGGCAGCCCCGAGTACGGGCCGGTGAAGACGCCGTACTGGCCGGGCGGGAACTCGAAATTCCACGCACCGCCGAAGTAGTCCTCCGTGCCCGTGCCGCAGATCGTGGGCCACTCGTCGCCGTCGAGATAGAACTTGATCTCGCCTTCGCCCCACCAGCCCGTGTTGTTGACGCCCCACGCCAGGTAGGTGCCGACATAGTGCCCCTGCCCCGTGATCCCATCGAGTAGCGTATGGACGGTCTGGTAGGGCAGTGGGTTGCTGCGTCGCCACTGCGCGTGGAGATAGGCCGACGTCGCGGGAATCTCGGTCAGCGCGTAGGTGATCTGGTAGTAGAAGCCATTCACCGGCTCGGGCGACAGGTTCTCCACGGTGATGCGTGCCCGCGTGCGGAAGGGCATCTCCCAGTAGCAGTTGAAGCCGCCGGCCGGATTGACCGCCACGGCCAGCGAGGTGATGTTGCAGCGCTCACCCCAACCGTTGGCAAAGAAGTCACCCAGCGGCGTCTCCACCGAGGGCGTCTCCTCGTCGTCCCAATAGCAGCGCAGGACCAGCCGCCGCCACGCCGTCGGGTGCACGGTCAGCCAGATGTGCTGGATCACGCCCGGCCCGTCGATGTGCGCCAGCAGCGCCGTGGCCTTGCCCGGGATGTTGATCGAGGGTGCGAGCTTCCAGCCCTGGCCCAGCTCACGCGCGGCGACGGCGCCCGTGCCTTCCATGGATCGCCCGCCGCCATTCTTGCGCCCGTCCGGGTTCTCGGCGCTGATGGATCGTGTCTCGGCGCTCGACAATTGCGACAGCCCGCCGATGCCCATGTTCAGTCCTGGGAAATGCATAGAGCCTCCTGTGGTAGTGGTAGAAAGGGGTGATGCGTAACGAGTAATGCGTGATGCGTAACGAGTCACACGTCACGAGTCAAGCGTCAATCGTCAGGTGTGACGAGCAGATTTCGGCACATTGCCTGGATCATGGCACCTCACGCATCACGTCTCACGTCTCACGTCTCACGTCTCACGCATTACGCATCACGTTTGACGTTTGACGTTTGACTCGTGACGATTCACGCAACAAGTTCTCCATAGAGCCGTTCCTGTTCGGCCAGCGCGGCCTGGTAGGCGGCGTGGCGCTCGGCGTCCGGTTGCGTGACCCGTGCAATGGCGGGCGGCAGATCGTCCAGTGCCTCTATGTCGCCGAGGGCGCGCAATGCCAGCAAGGCCGTGCCGCGGGCCGAAAGTTCGGTCTCGTGCAGCGCCGCCAGCGGCCGGTTGAGCACGTCGGCCAGGATCTGCTGCCAGGCGGGCGAGCCGGTCAGCGCGCCACCGCTGGCGACGATAGTGCTCTGCGCGCCACCGTCGGGCAGATGGGGCGCCAGCCGGGCATAGATGAGCGCAAAGCGGTAGGCGATGGCTTCGTGCGCGGCCTGGTAGATATCGAGTGGCGTGGTCGACTGCGTGAAGCCTTGCAGCGCGGCCTGCGCGGTGGCGTGCCAGCCTGGCGCGCGCTCGCCGGCAATGAAGGGCAGCATGGCCAGGCCGTGGGCAGCGGGTGAGCGTCCGCCAAGTACCTGATCCAACTCATCCAGCGGCGGCAGGCGCAGCGTCGCCCGCAGCCACACCAGGAGATTGCCGCCCTCGGTGGTGGCGCCGCCGAGCAACCCCTCATTCGCCGTCACGCGGTAGAGCCACAGGCCATCGGGCACTGTGGGCAGGGCGGCGGGAACGACCACTCGCATCGCACCCGTAGTGCCGATGGTCAGCGCGACGCGGCCGTCGCCCACCGCGCCGCTGCCGACGTTGGCCGCCGCACCGTCGCCCACGGCCGGCAGCCAGCGCGCGTCCGCCAACGCGGGCCAGCGTTCCTGCCATTCGGGACGCAACGTCGCCGGCCGCGGCGCCAGATCGACGAGCGGGGGCAGTTGGCTTGCCGTCACCGGCAGGCGCGCCAGCCACGCCGCATCCCAGCGCAGCGTGCGGCGGTCGAGCAGCCCCGACCAGGAGGCGACACTGTAGCTGGTGCACAGGTGGCCCGTCAGCCGCCACAGCGCGTAGTCGCCGATCGCCAGCCAGCGCTCGCTGCGATCCAGCCACTCCGGTCGCTCTCTCTCGATCCACAAAAAGCGCGCCGGCAGGTAGGAGGTATGCAGCAGGCAGCCGGTGCGATCGTGAACATCGCGGGCGCCCTCGCTACCCAGTGCCGTTCGCAGCGTGGCCACCTCTTCACCGCAACCTGGCGCGGCGTAGGTCAGCACCGGCGTGACGGGCGCGCCGCGTGCGTCGATGCCCAGGATGTTGGTGACAAAGGTACAGGCTGCGACGGCTCGCACGCACTCGCCCCGCGCGGCCAATTCCGTCGCCACTGTGTCAATCACGCCGACGACGGCATCGAAGAGCGCGGCCGCATCAAAGGTGATGTCACCCTCCGGCGAAATGTCCGGCGCGCAGATGACCTGTGCACCGAGTCCGTCGACCAGACGCGCACCGGCGTCATAGACCAGCGCCCGCACGGACGACGTCCCAATATCGAGAATCAGCAGATCACGCATCCCCTCACCCTGTCTTCTTGCCATCCGCCTGTAGTATCATGGTGGCACAGCAATTCAGCCTGCGCAAACAGGAGGAAAGACCATGCCCGGCCGCTATTTCGACGACCTGACCGTGGGCGATGTCATCCAGCACAGCCTGGCGCGGACGATCACCGAGATGGACAACGTGCTCTTCACGGCGCTGACCATGAACACGCAGCCGCTCCATCTCAACGAGGATTACGCGCAGAAGCACTCCGAGTTCGGCCGGCGCATCGTCAACGGCATCTTCACGCTCGGACTGGCCGTGGGCATCACCGTGCCGGAACTGACCGAGGGCACGCTGGTCGCCAACCTGGGCTACGAGCGCGTCGTGCATCCGCACCCCATGTTTCACGGCGATACGCTCTACATGACGACGGAGGTCATCGACAAGCGTGACTCGCGCTCGCGGCCGACCCAGGGCATCGTGCGCTTCCAGCACGTCGGGCGCAACCAGGAGGGCGTGGTCGTCATCGAGTTCGAGCGCACGGCGCTGATGAAAAAGAAAGAAAGAGAAGAGTAGCCGCAAAGACGCGAAGGCGCAAAGGGGGGCACGAATAAGAGTTGGAAGGAGATGCACTGCTGCTTCGGCGTTGTGCCTCTCTTGTCTGACCACTGTCCCTCTGCGTCCTCTGCGCTCTCTGTGGTTCAAAAGATAAGGGAGTGAGAATGGCCGCGCAATCTAGGCACTTTCCGCGACGTTCGTTGTTGTTCATGCCGGGCGACAGCCTCAAGAAGATTCAGAAGGCCGCCACGTGGGAGGTCGACACCGTCATCATGGACCTGGAGGATGGCGTGGCGCAGAACCGCAAGGAGGCGGCGCGTACGGTCGTCGGCGAGGCGCTGCTGACGCTGGGCTTTGGCCCGCGCGAGCGGCTGGTGCGCCTCAACCACATCGGCACCGGCCTGCCGCCCACGGAGATCGACGCCACGTGCATGGGCCGGCCCGACGGCTACATCGTGCCCAAGGCCGAGGATGAATCCGACCTGCGCGCCGTCGACCGATTGCTGGACGCGGCCGAGAAACGGCTCGGCCTGCGTGAGGGCGCATTCCGCCTTTTCGCCATGATCGAGACCGCGCTGGGTGTGATGAATCTCAAGGAGATCGCCCGCGCCACGCCGCGGCTGGAGGGGCTGATCTTCGGCGCCGAGGATCTGGCGGGCGACATCGGCGCGGTGCGCACGCGCGCGGCGTGGGAGGTCTTCTACGCGCGCAGCGCCGTGGTGACCGCGGCGGCCGCCTACAACCTGCAAGCGTTCGACATGGTCTTCACCGATTTCAACGACGCCGCCGGGCTGGAAGCGGAGAGCCGCGTAGCGCGCCAGCTTGGCTATACCGGCAAGACCTGCATCCATCCCAACCAGACGCCCGTCGTCAACGCCGTCTTTTCACCCTCGTCTGAGGAAATCGACCGCTCTCAACGGTTGATCGCTGCGTTCGAAGAACAGCAGGCAGCAGGCGCCGGAGCGTTCACCTTTGAAGGAAAGATGGTGGACATGCCCATGCTCGTCGCCGCGCGCAAGGTGCTGGCGCGCGCCAGCCGCTGAATGACAGTTTCCACCTTTCGCCAGCAGGAACATCGCGAATCTCTGCGCCGGCGTTGCTAAAGACTGTGTCGTCGCGCTCAACAGTCAGTTCGCTATGCCGTTGAGCGGTCACCCTATCAGCGCGAATACGAGAAGCACGACATTGAGGATCAGGGCAATCACAGTGTCGATCTTGGCGAGTTTGCGGTTTGGGGCGCCCGGCCAAATCCCAGAGAAGAATACGATGCCTAGCGTTGAGACAAGCGACGCTGCGATGGCAAGCGGTTGCCAGGTGCCGGCGGGGAGCAGGGATCCTGACAGACTCATCGCCGACGCAAGGTAGCCAACCGTGGCCAGAAGCCAGAAGACGAGCGCAATTGCCGCGGATACCCTGTTAGAGAGCGAGGGCAGCAGCCAGGCGCGCACCGGCACAGGCGGCTGACTCTCCGTCTGGCTTATATCCTTGATCAATGCGTACGTCGCCACGCCGTGCGATACGGCCTGGATCAGTAGCACACCAACCAGGAGAAGTTGGCCGATCATGCTTTCACGCCCATCAAATCGCTTGCTACCACGGCCAGCCATTGCTTGACGGCCTCGTCGAGAGTCGTCTCCGGGAGCGGCTGACCCAGTGCCCGCGCAAGTAGCCATAGTGTCTCCGCGCTGGGATTGGGCGCCTCAGCCAGCACGTGGCGGAGCACCGCCTGCACTTCCGTGACGCCGCGCTCCTGCTGCCATTCGGTCACGGCTGCGGCAAAGCTCGCATCGCCGGGATTGGGCACCTCGTCCTGCCAAGGCCCGCCAACGCCGTTGAGCGCGTCGAGCACGCGTGCGCGCCGTTCTGACGAGGCCAGCGGCGCCAACGCTTCCGGCAGGATCGGCGCGCCGACCAGGAAATCCTGTGCGCCGTAGTCGACCGGGAAGGCCAGCGGCGCGTCCACCGGCGTCACCGGCAGCCCGCCGGCAAAGCGCAGCGGCACGATCGGCACGCCCTTGCTCACGGCCAGGTCGATGAGCGCGGTGCTGACCACTTCCACCGGCTGGCGTGCCTGGAGCGCGTGCTTGCCCTCCACGTGAACCAGCAGCGAGTTGTTCTCCGTGCGCGTACGTTCCAGCGCATCGGCCAGCGCCTGGAAGACCGCCTCGGGGCTACCGCGGTCGATGAGCAGCAGCATGTGCGGGTCGAGGAGATTGGGGTGCTGGAAGCAGATGTCGAAGTACGGCCCGACCCACGACTCACCCAGTTCCTGGCGCGCAATCGCCGTGGTGACCGTCCCCTGCACGGCTGAGATGAGCGAGACGAAGAGCACCGATTCCAGGTCCAATTGGTGGTTGGCCAGGTAAAGAACCCCGCGGCCGTGCAATGCGGCAAAGGCGTCGGGGTCGGCGATCTCGACGCGGCGGATGAAGCGCCGCATGAGCGACAGCGTCATGTCCTCGACAAGCGTGCCGCCGGCGTTGGCCCGCTCGCGCCAGAAATGTTGCACCGCGCTCAGGTCCAGGCCCGCAGGTTCAGTTTCGCCGGCGTCGTCGCGCACCAGCCATGTATCGCCGTCACGCCGGACGATCACTTGTGCCCGGTTCAACGGCAGTTTTGGTGACGAGACATCGACCGCCTCGGCATCTTCGCCCCTCGCCGCTCGCTCCTCGCTCCTGACCCAGCTCGGATGAATCTCCCAACGCCGCACCACGTGCTCCTTGATCGCCACAAGCTGTGCGAGACGATCTTGCGCCAGCGACGTCCCCGCCAATTCGGGCGCGTAGATGGTGGCGACGGTGCCGGTCAGCCAGTCACTGGCGGCGACGTCGGCGATGCGCAAGCTGGTCACGCCGTCTGCGTGGCTGGAGAGCGCCATCCCGGGCACATACTGCCTGCCGGCCAGAAACGCGCGCCGCGCCGCCGGTTCGGCCTGCCCCAGCGGTCCCTTGGGGAAGAGCGTCTCCACCAGCTCGAACTCGGCCCAGACCTCGTCGCCGGTGATGATCTGCACGCGGATCATGGGGAAGCGGCGGTCGTCGCCCTGGAAGCCGGCAAAGCGCGCCTCGCAACGCACGCGGCCGGTCACCGGCGTCGGGCCGAAGAAGGTCGCCAAGGGTATCGCCACCGGGTAAGCCGCCACATCGGCCGGGATCTCGGGACTCCAGCGCCAGAGCGCATCGTGGGGAATGCCGTGTGTCGCCGCGTCAAGCAGCCCCTGATTGAGCGCGCCGACCGGCACGCCGCTCGCATCAAGATCGAGCCAGGACGAGGCGCCGCTGCTGCCCATCTGCAGGTCGGTGAGCAGTTGGTAGGCCGGCCCGTGGAAGAGTACGCCGGCCGCGTAGGGGTCCGGTTCGGGCTGCGCGTCGGCGGGAGGCGCCCAGGGCCGATCGGCAAGCTGCCAATGCTCGGTGAGAATGACCTCACCGCTGGCGACCAGCGCGTACCGCGCCCGATCCTCTTCCCACACCAGCAACTGCATGGCGACGGTATCCGCGTTGACGGGCCGGCCCAGCGTCTTTACCTGCTGCGCGCCGCCGGCAAAGCTCAGCCAGCGATGCACGCGCACGTTGCGCAGCCCGACGACCTTGCGCCCCGGCGCGCGCACTTGCGCGCCCGCCGCCAGCCGGTCCACCATCGACATCATCGCCAGCGCCGGCACCGTCCACGTCGGGCAGTGATCGCCCAGCCACGCCTCCCGCGCCGGGTCAAGGAGTTCGTCGCCCGTAGTGATCGAATCAACCACAAAGGCGCCAATACTCGACGCTAACCCCAGATGTTCCTCATACCCCTTTGTGCCTTTGTGTCTTTGTGGTTCAATTTCTTGATCTTCCACGATCCGCATGCCTAGCCGCGTCGCCTCGTAGATGCGCAGGCCATCGACCCACAGCGAGGCGTTGGCCACGGCGTAGTCATCTCCCTTCTCGACGATCTCCAGGTCGACGGTGACGCGCGTCGCCGTGGGCAGCACCTGCCCGCGATACTTCCACGTCATCGCCTCACCGATCCGGATTGGCTCAAAACGTGGGAAGCTCTCTTCCCGCCCCTTGCCCGTTCGGCTGAGTTCACGTCGAGGCCTCGCCCGTTCGGCTGAGCTAGCGTCGAAGCCTCGCCCTTCCTCCAGCATGAAGAACTGAAGCGTCTGGATCATCGCCTCCAGCCCCAGCGAGCCCGGCTGCACCGAGTCGCCCATGAAGTGGCACTTGAAGAACCAATCCTGCGGGTTGACGTCGATCTCGGCGCGCACGCGGCCCATGCCTTGCGCGCCGCCGTCGGGCCAGTAGCCGGAGATACGGTCGAGCAGGAGCAGCATGGGGCCGGGTAGCGCCGGCAGCGTGTTGAAGTAGCGCGGCGGCCGCGGGCGCAACTCACGGCGGAAGTCGCTCGGCTCCGCCAGCCGTGCCCGCAGCGCGTCGGTGACGGGCAGGCCGGCCTGGCTGGCCAGCGCGGCCGCCGGGAAGAAGCCAAAGGTCGTCGTCATGTCGAAGACGAGTTCGTCGCCGACGTAGCATGCCACCTCGAAGCCGACGATGGTCATGGCGCCCAGCCGGCTCAGGCTGGTGTTGCGGACGTGCGTGCGCAGCAGGCCATCCTCGGGGAAGACCTCGCGGTGCTGCGTCGCCGTGCCATCCAGGTTGCGGAAGTAGAGTTCCTCGTCGCTCTGCAGGACGGAGCCCTTGTAGGAGGCGAACCAGCCACACGGTTGCAGCGCCGCCTCGAGCAGCACGGCGTAGGGCATGGTGCGATTGCCGTTCTCGCTGAAATACCAGGCATCGGGCGGGATCTGGTACTCGGCCTCCAATGTGCCGCCGCTGGTGGGGATGCCCTTCGGCGCGTCGATGGCCGTGATGCGGGTCATGAAAAGATAGGGCGGTCCCGGCAGGCGCGGGCAGCGTTCCGGCCCGTCGAAGCGGGCAAAGAGTTCACCGAACGCGTCAGACGGCGCGCCCCACGCACAGGCGGCGATAGAGCGCGAGTCGTAGACGTGGTCGGGCGTGCGCGCATTGCGCTCCGGCACCGGGTCGTACAGTTCCACACCGTCGAGTAGCGACTGGCGGCTCTCCAGCGGGAAGGCAGGCACGAGACGCAGGCCCATGCGCCGGCAGTGGAACGCGGCCAGCCCGTCGACGGTCACCAGCAGGTCGGCATAGAGCGTCGGCGTTGGCCCGTGGATGACCTCCTCCACAAAGACCTCGTAGACGACATGCTTATTGGACGGAATCACCTGGCCGCGGCAGACGAGTTTGTACATCTCGTCCTGCACCGGCTCGAAGCGCCAACCGTCGCGGTCGAGCGTGTAGCCCATCCCGGCCATGTAGAAGGCCATGGTCTGGAGACAGCCCTCGTACATCATTGTCCCCGGCATGCACGGATCGTTCTTGAAATGACCGTGGAAGAACCACTTGTCGGGCGTCAAATGATCGTCGGCGCGCAGATAGCCGCGCTGCCACGGGCCGCCCGTCGGGTCAAAGGTCACTACATCGTTGAAGAACAACATGCGGCCGCGCGCGATAGTTGGCGTGCGCACATGGTTTTCGGCGGCGCGGAACGCCTCGCCAAAACACTCCACCACGCGACCTTCGGAGAACGCGATCACCTGCTCGGCGGTGAACGATCTGCGTTCGCAGTGCACGGCCGGCGGGTCCAGGCGCGGCTCGCTCACGATCTCCGCGGTGCGCGCATCCCAGATGACGCCGTTGGAGTGCGCCAGCTCGTCGTCGGTAAAGAAGCCGGCCTGCCCCTCACGCACGGAGAAGAGCAGGGTGTCGCCGCTCCAGCAGTCATAGTGGAAGAAGAAGATACGCACTGGGCCGTGCTGGGCATAGCCGTCCAGGTGAATCTCGTAGTGCAGCGTGTCGCCCACCTGCGGCAGCTCGGCGCGGAAGGTCACCTCGCAGCCCAGCAGCCGGTAGACGCGCTCGCTCTTGTTGACAAAGTCGGCGCCGAGATAGGAGACCAGCAGCAGATCGGCCTGGCCAGACTCGATGAGCACGCCCACGGGCATGCGCCCATTGTGCAGGTACCAGGCGTCGGGGCCGATGTCGGTCTCCGTCCAGATGGTGCCCTTCTGCCCGACGGCGCCAGCCTCGGCGTCGATGCCCAGCACGCGATCGGCCAGCAGCAGCGGCGGCATGGGCATGCGCACCTGGCGCACGTACTCATCCTGCTGCGCAAAGACCGGCCCCAGCACCTCGGAAATCTTACCCGACGCCACATGTTCCAGTTGCTTGCGATCCAGCGACGGGCCTGGGTAGGTGTCGCGGTTCTGGCGCACGGGGAGGGGCGAGGGGCGAGGGGCGAGGGGCGTTGTCGTGCTCGCCTGCGGGCGCGGTGCGACGGGCGCGGCCGGCGATCTTGGCGGCGCCGCGTGTGCGGGTGATGGCGCAACGGGTGGCTGTTCGGTTTTGGGCGGCGCGACAGGTGCCGGCGGTTGCACCGGCGCAGTGCTCGGCGGTGGCGGCGCTGATAGTGCAGGCGGCTGTGCAACTGGCATGGCTGGCGGTGTAGCCGGCGGCGGCGCTGTCACAGGTGCACTGGGCGCCGATTGATAGAGCGCTGCGATCTGTTCCATCACGCGCGCCTGCTGCGCCAGGAATTGCCGGTGCGCGGCTGAGACCGTGGTGTGGAAAGTAGCCAGGTGCTCCACCATCGGGTCGGGTGCGGCGACTTGTGCCGGCGGCGCGGGCTGTGGCACAGGTTGGGATGCAACTGCCTGAACAACCGGCGCCGGCTGAGCGGGGGGCGGAGGCGGAGCGATCACCGTCGGCGCGGGAATTGGCGTAGTCGGCTGCGCGGGCACGCGGGCTGCCGGCTGAGTTACTTCTGCGACCGGCTGCGGTGCGTTTTGCGGCTGCTGCGGCGCACCGTTCGACGCCGGCGCCAATACGGGCGGCAGCGGCGGCGGCGCTTCCATGCGCTGATAGGTTGATTTCATGTCGGTCAGTTCTCTTGGTGATACGGGTTCTGCCACACGCGCAGGGACTGGCAGGACAACCGGCGGATAGTGGGCCGGGAAGGAGAGCACGCGACGTGGGGCGCTCTCTTGGCTGGTGACCTCTTTGGGCAAGGCCAGCGCGGCGTTGAGCGCCGCATAGTCGACGGCGACGCCGGCCGCCACCAACTGCGCCACAGAATCGACCAGTTGATCGACGCCATGCTGCGGCCGGTCCAGCGCCACGACGAGATGCTCGCGCTCGCCCAGGATGCTGCGAATCCAGCCGCTGCACACGTTGCGCGGCCCGTGCTCGACAAAGATGCGCACGCCGTCCGCCCACGCGGCCTCGACGACGCGCCGGAAGTCGACGCCGGCCGTCGCCTGGTCGGTGAGCGCGTCGGCCACCGACTCGCGGTAGGGCACGTAGGCGCCGCCGCGCGCGTTGGAATAGAAGCGCACGCCGGGTACGGGTCGCGTCGCACGGTGATGGATGGCGCGCCACTCGGCTTCCCAGCTCTTCACCGCCGGGTGATGGGCGATGATCTCGTTGGCGTTTTCCACGCAGCGCTGGCGCCCGATCTTCTCGACGACGCGGCGGCACGCATCGGCCTGCCCCGCCACCAGACAGTCGGCCGGCGCGTTGATCATAGTGAGATAGGCGAATTCCTCGCCCGCCAGCGCGGCCTGTACCTCGGCCACGGGCGCCAGCACGCGCCAGCCGGACCAGACAATCTCGCCGGCGCCGCGATCCTGCCACGCGCGCCGCGCCGCTTGGTATTCGCCGGCAATCTCGCGCGTGTACATGCCCGACGCATCGATCTCGGCAAACATGGCATCCATGTCGTGCCACGCGCCGCTGGCGAACATGGAATTCGTCTCGCCCGACGACACGCCCAGCATCGCAGCCGGCTTGATGCCCAGCCAATCTCGCGTCAACAGCGCGTGCGCCATGGACAGCAACGCGCAGCCCTGCAAAATCTGGAACGGGTCGCTCGTCACCTTTCGCGGCGCCGTGGAGAGCCAATCCTGCGTGCGCGCCAGGCACGGGAATTTGCCGACGACCGCATCGGCCAGGTCGGGCAGCGCCAGCAGCAACTCGCGCCCCATGCCCTGGTAGGCCGCGGCCGCGGGCGTAAAGACAAAGCCCACCTCGCCGGGCATGGGCGCCGGCGACCAGTAGATGCCTTTGGCGAGGGGCGAGGGGCGAGGGGCGAGTTCGGTACCGCCGAGGCGACTGAGCGCGGCGCGGGCAGTGGCTTGCTGCTGCTCGAACGTGATTTCGCCCTGGGCGATGATGACGAGGCGCGCCGGGCCGGCATTTGACTCGACGCCGCGGTCGAGCGCGGCGATCAGCCCGGCCGCATCGTCGCCGGAAAACACGTGGATCGCAATGCTCTCCGCCCTCTGCGTCTTTGCGTCTCTGCGCCTCTGCGTTGAAGCGGCTCCCTGCACGCTATCGCCGTGAAGCGTCACAGAGGCAGTTTGCCCGCCCAGCGCGTCCACCTGCACCTCAACCGCATGCTCGCCCGCGGCCAGCCACGGCTCGGCCGGCAGGAGCAGGCCATCCGCGTCACCGGAAAGGCGCATCCGCTCGCACAGGCAGGCCACCGCTGCGGCAACGTGCAGCAGGCCAGACGCGGCGTGGGCGTGGCCGAAGGAGGCGGTCAGGGAGGGGAGGGAGAGCGAATTGTCAATGGTCAATTGTTGATTGTTGATTGTCAATGTCGCTAGCAGATCGTCGCCGTCGCGGCGGGCGTCCTCGGCGCGTTTGAGCAGAAGCACAACAGCCGCGTCGCCTGGAGTTTGGTGGGCTGGATCGAGCAGCAGGCTTGCGGCGGCCTCGTGTACGGCTTCCACCGACAGATCGACGGCGCCGACGAGCGCGGCATCGATCTCGCCGCGGCGCAGCGCATCGACCGCGATCTCCAGCGCGCGCAGACCGGAGAGTTCTTCGGCGGAGACGGTGTGGCTGGGACCGAGATAGTTCATTTGCGCGTTGATGCGGTTGGCCGGGATGTTGGGCATGGTGCCGATGACGCCCGCCGCTTCCAGGCCGGGGATCAGCGCCGCTTTGGCGGCAGCCATCCACTCGGCGTTGACCGGCTCGCCGGTCGCGTCCCACTGGCTTGCCCATTCGTCCAGCCGCCAGCGCATGGAGTAGCGCGCGATCTCGGCGTCGCAGCCCATGCCGATGTAGACCGAGGTGCGCTCGGCCGGCAGCTCGGGGTGGGCCGCCGCCAATCGGCGCGCCACCTCCAGGATGAGCAGTTGCTGCGGCAGTGTGTGCTTCAGGTCGTTGGGCGGAAAGCGCAGCCCGGCCAAGTTGATGTCGAACGTGTCGGTTGTCGTGCCGCTTTGGCCCTCGATCAAGGCTTGCGCAAAGGCGTCAAAGGTCGCGTAGGGGCCGACGGTGGCCTCGATGCCGACAATGGCGATCGGGGAATTGTTGATTGTTGATTGCAGATTGCTGATTGTTAATGGCTCGGCGGCGAGATTACCCTGCGCTTCATTGACAATTGACCGTTGACCATTGACCGTTGACCGTTGCTCTGAACGCCATTCTTCCACAATCAGATGCGCGTTATTCCCGCCAAACCCAAACGCGCTGATCGCTGCCCGCCGCGGTTCGTCCCCCTGCTGCTCCCACGGCTCCGGCGCCTGCAACAGCCGGAAGGGCGAGCCGGCCAGCGCGGCCAGCGGCGTCTCCACCGGACGCGACGGCGGACGGATACCGGTGCGCAGCGCGCCCAGTACCTTGATCAAACCGGCCGCGCCGGCAGCGGTAATCAGGTGGCCGAGGTTGGCTTTGAGCGAACCGATGGGCACGCCCGCCTGGCCGTGGAAAAGCTGGCCGGCGCTCTCGATCTCCGTGGCGTCGCCCACCGGCGTGCCCGTGGCATGGCATTCGAGCAGCGAAATGTCGCCCGGCGCCAGCCCGGCCGCGGCATAGGCCGCTTCCAGTGCGCGCACCTGACCGGCTGCCGACGGCGAAAGAAAGCCGCCGGCGTTGCCGTCATTCGAAAGCCCGATGCCGCGGATGACGCCCAGAATCGTGTCGCCAGCGGCCACGGCATCGGCCAGCCGCTTGAGCACAACAAAGGCTGCGCCCTCGCCCGGAACCAGGCCGTCGGCGTCGGCGGCAAAGGGACGGCTCTCCCCGCGGCGGCTCATGGCCTGCAGCGCACAAAAACCGATGTGGATGAAGAGATCGTCCGTGCGGTTTACCGCGCCTGCGACCATGACGTCAGCGCGGCCGTCGTGCAGGCGGTCGCACGCCAGCTTGATGGCATAGAGCGACGACGCACAGGCCGCATCGAGCGCAAACGCATCGCCGCCCAGGTTCAACGCCTGCGCGGCGAGATGGGCGGGCAGGCCGGAGGAAAAGCGATTACGCGGGTCGGGCGCGGCCATGCCGGGCGGGCGCGGCACGCCGGCTGCCTGCGCGGCAAACCACGTCGCCTCGGCAAACTGCACCAGCCCGGCGGTCGGGTAGGAAAGGTTGCCCAGGATCAGGCCAGTCCGTGGCGCATCATCGTTCAGTGGCGCGCCCAGACGTGCACTGCGCAGCGCCTCGCGCACACCGTAGAGCGTCCACTGGAAGACGGGATCGAGCGCCCTAATTTCCTCCGCCGGCAGCAGAAACCCGGTCGGGTCGAAACGGTCTGCAAAGCCGCGCACGTAGCCGCCGTGGTCGGACCAGGCATGATCTTGCGTGTAGCTGCCCGGTGCGGCCAGCACGCGCGCCTTGTCGATGCGCCAGGCGTCGTCGGACGCGGGCGCGACCATGCTCCGCCCCTGCATGACGAGATCCCACAGTTCGGCCGGGTCGAGCGCACCGGGGAGCACGCAGGACTGGCCGACGATCGCAATCGGTTCAAAGCGCATCTAGCGGGCGCCTCCGGCGAGCGGGGTCTCGCTCGATACGTACATTTCCAGGCCGCGCACCTCGGCGATGGGCGCGCCGCTCTGCGAGTCGACGAACCAGATGTTGGTGCGCGTGCCGGCCTGGCCGATGGGCTTGCCCTCGACATAGCAGCGCACGGCGCGCCCCGCATCGAGCAGGCCCGGCTCGTACACGGCGAACATCTCGATCGCGGTGGGCAGCGTCAACTGCTGGAGGCGATCATAGCCCCACACCCGCGCCAGTTGCAGCCCGCCGTCGATGAGCGCCGGGTCGGTCGCGTAAGGGGCGAGGGGCGAGGGGCGAGGGGCGTCCCAGCCTGCGGCGCGGCTGCCCTTCAACTCGGCGCTGGCGCCTTGTTCGCCGAGACGGTCGACCTGCTCGATGGTGGCGAAGGCCGGGCCGTGGAAGAGTTGCGCACCGTAGAGATCGGTGCCGGCAATCGACACGTTGGGCCACGCCTGGCTCGCGACGGCCACTTTGTGCGCCGTCTCTGTGCTTGCCGGCGGCTGGCTGATCACCTGGGCTGCAAAGCGCGCCACGCCGTCAGCGTCGTAAAGCGTGGCGTTGAGCGCCGCGCCATCGGCGGCGTCTGGCTCCAGACGAATGCGCAGGCGCGTGGGCTGCTCGGCAAAGGCGGGCAGCGGGATGCCCTTGAGCACGCGCAACTTGCGCAGAAACCGAGTTTCTTCAAGAAACTCGGTTTGTCGGTAGGCGTTGGCCGCACGCAGGAACCACTCCTGCACCATCACCAGCGGCACGACCACGACGCCGTTGACCTGATGGCTGAGCAGGTACGGGTCAGTGGCGGCGCTGAGGACCACGTCATAGGTAGCCGGGTGCGCAGCCTGTGCGGCCTGCGGATCGATGAGCGGCGCGTCCTGCGGCATGCCGCCGATGACGACCTCCACCTCGGACCGGTCGGCTTGCTGCAACTCGGCGGCGAAGTGGCGGGCGCCCGATGCCAGCGGGATGAGCGGCACGCCCATTTCGTCAAACTTAGCCTTGAGCACGGGCGTCACCATGCCGCCTTCCCACGGCCCCCAGCCAATGCTCTTGACGACGCAGCCGGGGTGGGTCTTCGCCAGTTCGTTGGCGACGCGGTTGAGGACTTCGTTGGCCATAGCGTAATCCGACTGGCCGGCGTTTCCCGTGCGTGCCGCCACGGAAGAGAAGAGGCAGATGACGTTCAGCGGATCATGGGCCGTCGCTGCAAGCAACGAACGCAGCCCGCCGATCTTGGTGCCAAAGACGCGCTGGAAATCGTCGGCACTCTTCTCGGCCAGTCGCTTGTCGGCCAGCACGCCGGCGCCGTGGACGATGCCGGTAATCGGTCCCCACTGCGCGCGCACCTGCTCCAGTGCGGCCGCGGTTGCCGCCGGGTCGGTGATGTCGCACGGCAGGTAGATCGCATCAGAACCGGCCTCTTGCAGCGCCTGGAGCGTGCCGCGGATTTCGCGGCCGGCCAGGATGCGATCCGTCGCCGCGCCCAGTTCGCGCGGGGTGAGACGCTCACCGCGTGCCTGCGCGGCTGCCAGCAGAGCCTTTTTCAGCCCGGCGTCGTCCGCGATAGCACGTACCTCGGCCGGTTCCTCTGCCAGTGCCGAACGGCCAAGAAGAGCGATGCGCGGCTGTGCCTGGCGCGCCAGTTCGATCACGGCCGCTGCCGTCACCCCACGCCCGCCGCCGGAGACGACGATCACGGAATCCGCCGCGACGACGGGCGAGCCGCCGCCGGCTGCGCGCTCGGTCGAGACAAACGCGTAGCGCCCGCCATCAGCCGCCAGCCCGATCTCGCGATCGCTGCCGCCGGCCAGCAACTCGCCGGCAAGCCGGTCGGCGATGGCGTCGGGTGATTCACCGGCTGCGGCAATGTCGATGGCGCGCACCACGGCCTGGGGCCATTCCTGCGCCGCGGTCTTGGCCAGCCCGGAGAGGCCGCCGAGCCAGGCGCGATCGCCGTTGGTGGAAGCCAGCCCGAAGTCGCCGCCGGTGGCCTGCACGGTGACAAAGAGGCCGCCTGCCGTCTCAAAGTTGGCGGCCACGGTGGTTGCGAGGTGGAACGCTTCGGCGTTGGCCGCAACCGCGGCATCGACATCGTCCACCGCGCGCAACCCTGCCAGGCAGATGACCGCCTGTGCACCGGCCGGCACATTGTCGGTCACAGTCGCCTGCGCACCGGCCTGCGCCAATTGCGCGGCCAGCCGCGGTGCGATCCCGCCGCCGTCGTCGGAGATGTAGACAGGCGTGCCGTCAACCAGGAAGGGCGGCGTCAGGCCGGGCACCGGACGCGGTGTCATTTCGAGGATGTAGCGGCGGATGGGATCGGGGGAGGAATGTTCAATGGTCAATGGTGAATTGTCAATTGTCAATGAAAGCCCCTCATTGACCGTTGACCGTTGACCATTGACCATTGGCGATTGTGTTTTCGCCAACGTGCTGTCCATGTAGGCGACAATCTCGCCCAGCGTGCGCAGACCGGCCATGACCGTTGTGTCGAACTCCGGCAGCGACGGCACGCGCTCGCGCATGGCGGCCAGGATCTCGACGCGCTTGATGGAATCGATGCCCAGGTCGGTGTCGAGCGCCATGCCCGGCTCCAGCATCTCGGTCGGGTAGCCGGTCTTCTCGGTGACGACGGCCAGCATGGTGGCGTGGAGATCAGGGGCGAGGGACGAGGGGCGAGGGGCGACCTCCGCGGCCTCGTTGACCGTTGACCGTTGACCGTTGACCATTGACAATTGTGTTTTCGCAAGTGTGCTGTCCATGTACGCCACGATCTC
>WBZU01000940.1_pt1 | contig 23506 bp, 17 predicted proteins | sample 5204311 | NCBI WGS metagenome assembly WBZU01 (sample SAMN12344359, study PRJNA552823) | activated sludge metagenome | biome: Activated sludge suspended growth; feature: Nitrification reactor; material: Wastewater; isolation source: activated sludge from nitrification reactor of wastewater... | reverse complement strand
GCTGATCTCTTCGAGCGTGCGCAGCGGCTGCGGCTGGTAGAAGTGGCGCGTGAAGCTGATCTCTTAGCCGATCCGGGTGGCGTCTTCCTTGATCCACGCGTCGGGCGTGTACGGCAGCACCTCGCGACGGATGAAGGCCTCGATGCCGCCGTCTTCGAGCAGCGGCACCTGCTCGGTATCGCGCAGGTCGGCGTCGGGCTCATACTCGACGATGGCGGGCCTGCCGTCCACGGTCGCCTCGTAGAAACCGCGCAGCGGCTCGGCCCTGGCCTTGCCGGGCTTGTGCACCCTGGCGATGACCGGCGGTGCGCTCTCGACGCGCCAGCTCACGGCCTTCAGGATCTGCTTCAGATCGGCGGCGGCGAGTTTGATACCGGCCGCCTTCAGTGCCGTATCCACGCGGTCGCGGAAGGCGTTGTGATCGTCGAAGAGATCCTCACCAAGCAGCACGCGCAGCCGGGTGGCCACGTCCACCAGACGGCCGTCGCGTTCCCAGGTTCTGGCGTCGAGAAGCTTCTTTTTCTGCCGCTCGGGCAGGCCCTTCTTCGTGCCGCCACCCTCATCGTCTTCGCCTTCGGGGTCGTCGCTGCTGCCCCAGTCGGCCAGGCGCTTCTCGAGCGCGGCGGAGACTGCGGCGAAACGGGTGAACAGGTCGTCACCGAACTCCTCGTAGAGCGTGGCGCGCAGGTCCTCGTCGCCGGAGTTGAAGCGCAGCGTTTCGATGGCCTTGAGCGAAAGCTGGCTGTGCAGGCGCAGCGGGCGCTCGACGGTGACCTTCCAGTAGCCGAAGGCGGCATTCGGGAAGATTTTCGACTCGGGCGTTTCCGCGAAGTCGAGGAAGCAGCGGCTGATGCGCTCGATGTCCTCGGGCGAGAGCTCGCAGTTCTTCTTGCCGAGGTTCTTCCTGAGCGGCTTGAACCATTGGCTGGCGTCGATGAGCTGCACCCGGCCCTGGCGGTGCGCGGGCTTGCGGTTGGAGAGCACCCAGATGTAGGTGGCGATGCCGGTGTTGTAGAAGAGGTTGAGCGGCAGCGCCACGATGGCTTCGAGCCAGTCGTTCTCGATCAGCCAGCGGCGGATGTTGCTCTCGCCTTGGCCGGCGTCGCCGGTGAACAGCGAACTGCCGTTGTGCACCTCGGCGATGCGGCTGCCGAGGGCCGACTGACCGTTCATCTTGGACGCCATGTTGGCGAGGAAGAGCATTTGCCCGTCGCTCGAACGCGTGACCAGCGAAAGCTCCTCGCCCTGGTGCATGAGACCTTGAAGCGCGGGTCGCGCATGCCGTCCTTGCCGCCGATGGCTTCCAGATCCTTCTTCCAGCTCTTGCCGTAGGGCGGGTTGGCGAGCATGAAATCGAACTCGCGGGCGGGGAAGGCGTCGTGCGCCAGCGTGGACCACTTGGTCGGTTCGAGGACCGCGTCCATGCGCCGGATGACGCACATCGGCAGGATCACGTCCGGGTACTTGCCGCGCTTGAAGAGATCGCGCAGGACGTCGTCGGCGATGCCCCAGATGAAGGAGACGATTTTGTGATGAGAGGCCTGGTCCATGATGACTTTCGCTCGCGGTCTTTCACCGGCTGCTGCCGGGAGTTGGCTACTTTACCGCATCGGCGGCAGCCTACGGTAGCACCGCGGATCGGCCGAACGTTTCGCTGCGGATCGGGCGTCGTGAGCGGACGACGCGATCGAAGTGAGGCAGGTATCATGCCGCGCGGTACGTGCTGCGCCGGCAGACGACCCGGTTCCACGCCCGTTGAACAGTACGTCCTCACCCGACAGGCATCGAATATAATTCCGGACGGCCCGACGAGACCTCGGATGGCCGCTGTGGTGGGGAGTCAGCCTTGAACGAACATTCGGAGAAAGTGCAGAGCACTGCGTCCCTGTCGCGCAGTTCCCGCCTGGCGATCGCCGTGCTGGTGGCTGGGTCGTTGTTGTGGCTGGCAGGCGACATGGTCAGCCCCGGCATCCTCTCCCTCGGGAAATGGCGGGCACATCACGACCGCTTTCTCGAACTGGTGGGGGCGTATCCGGTCACCGCGGCGCTGCTCCTTTTCCTCTCGCATGTGCTGCTGGCGGCTTTGGCCCTGCCGGGCGCCTCACTGCTGATGCTGGCCGCCGGCTCGGCCTTTGGGCCACTCGCCGGCACACTGATCTGCCTGACGGCGTGCACCGTCGGTGCGACGCTGACGATGCTGGCGGTTCGCCATCTGCTGCGGCCGTGGGTGATGCGCCAATGGGGGGGTCGCCTGACCGACCTCGAGGCACGTTTCTCCCGCGACGGCCCTGCCTACCTGTTCAGCCTGCGCCTGTTGCCGATCGTCCCTTTCGCGCTGGTCAACGCCGCCGCCGGTCTGACCCGCATGACGACCTGGACTTTCTTCTGGATCAGCTTCGTCGGCATGCTCGCCGCAACCTTCGTCTATGTGAATGCCGGCACCCAACTGGCAAGGATCGATGCCGTCGGCGACATCTTGTCGCCCCAGACCCTGATCTCGCTGGCGCTGATTGCACTCCTGCCGTGGGCAGGAAAACTGCTGGTGCACGTGCTGGAGAAGCGCTCGCCGGCGGCTTTGCCGCGCACCCTGGTGTTGTTCAACCACGATTGGGATCGTTTGGGCTTTTCCCGCTGGCAGCAGACGTTTCCCGTCGACAGCGCCGGTTTCGACCTGTTTACGTTTCCCAGCAACAGCCGCCTGGCCTTTTTCGATCTGCAGCGCTTCGTTGACCGGCTGGCGCGCAAGGCCAGCCGCAAGCGCTGGCAGGCGGTGACTTCCAGCCACGAACAGTTCGGTGCGCTGGCCGCGGCGATGCTTGCCGAGCGCATGGGCTGGCCAGGGACGCCGGTGGCCGCGGTGCTCGCCTGCCAGCACAAGCTGCACGCGCGGCAGGTGCTGCAGGCAGTGGCGCCGGAAGCGAACACGCACGGCGAGCTGCTGCCAGCGTGCTACGGCGAACCGATACCCGAAGGCATCGGCTACCCGGTGTTCGTCAAGCCGGTGAAGGCCGCTTTCTCGATCCTCGCGCGCCAGGTGGGCAGTCGCGACGAGCTGTCTAAAATGACCCGCTTCGGTGCCTGGGAACGGTGGGTGATCCGCCATCTGGTCGAACCCTTCGAGCGGATCGTCGCCGAGCGTCTGCCGCAAGCCGGCAGCGCACATCGGCTGATGCTCGAAGCACCGGCCAGCGGACGGCAATACAACCTTGATGGTTATGTCTTCGCCGGCGAGCTGCGCGCGCTCGGTTTCGTCGAGTCGGTGATGTATCCGGGCACGCAGAGCTTCATGCGTTTCGTCTATCCCTGCACGCTGCCGGCGTTCGTGCGCGAGCGGGCGGTTGGTGTCGCGCGGCGATTCCTGCATGCCGTGGGCTTCACGCACGGCCTGTTCAACATGGAGTTCTTCTACGACGACGCACTCGATCGTTTGACGGTGATCGAGTTCAATCCGCGCATGGCGGCACAGTTTTCCGATCTCTATCTGCGCGTCGACGGGGTCGACCTGCATCGCGTCGCGCTGGCACTCGCGCACGGCAACGACCCGCAGTTTCTGCCGCGTGCCGAGCCGGTCGCCGGCGTGGCGGCGAGTTTCGTCTATCGTAGTTTCGATCCGGCGGCGGCATCGCCGTCCATGCCGAACCGGCGACAGCAGCACGAACTGGCGCAGCAGTTTCCCGACGCCATGCTCTTTTGCTTCGCCAAGACGCCAGGGCAGATCGCCCGCGATTTCAGGTGGCTGGGCTCCTACCGTTACGGCATCGTGCACCTGGGCGGGAACGACGCGCACGATCTGCGCGCCCGCTGTGAAGCGGCCAGCCGCTTGCTCGACTGGTCGCTGCCCTACGCCGATGCACACGCCGAGCCGGCCGGCGATCCCTCGCGGCCCTTGCCCGCGTTATCCCTGGAGAGCAGCCGATGAGACTCCTGCAGGTCGCGCCGGAAGCACCGGAAAACGCGGCGGCGATCCGCGCCGAGCTGCTCGCCGGCCTGAGTGCAGCGCCGGCGACGATCGCTCCGAAGTACCTCTACGACGCACTTGGCTCGCGGCTTTTTGCGGCGATCACCGAACTGCCCGAATACTACCCGACGCGCACCGAAGCGGCGATCTTCGCCGAACATCAGGACGCCATGGCGGCCGCTCTCGGCCCGGTGGCAACGCTGGTCGACCTCGGCGCCGGCAACTGCGAGAAAGCCGCCCGCCTGTTCGCGGCGCTGCGCGTGCGCCGCTACGTGGCAGTCGACATCTCGCTGCACTATCTGCGCGAGTCGCTCGGGAACCTGCAGCAGAAGCATCCGGCGATCGAGATGCTGGGTGTCGGCCTCGATTTTTCGCAGTCGCTGCGCCTGCCGGCCGAGGTCGGCACGGAACCGCGCACGCTGTTCTATCCGGGTTCGAGCATCGGCAATTTCACGCCCGCCGAGGCACTGGCTTTCCTGCGCCAGGCGCACGCCGAATGTCGCGGCGGCTCGCTGCTGATCGGCGTCGATCTCGTCAAACCGGTCGATGTCCTCGAAGCAGCCTACGACGACCCTCTGGGCGTCACCGCGGCGTTCAACCGCAACCTGCTCCGGCACCTGAACCGGCTCGCCGGCACCGATTTCGACATCGCCGACTGGCGCCATGTCGCCTTCTTCAACGGTCGCGAGTCGCGCATCGAAATGCATCTGCAAGCACGGCGCGACACGACGGTGCGCTGGGCCGGCGGCGAACGACGCTTCGCGGCGGCCGAGCGTATCCATACCGAGAATTCGTACAAGTGGCGCAGCGAGGGTTTTGCGGCTCTGCTCGAAACCGCCGGCTTTTCGAGACTCCGCCATTGGTGCGATGCGCGCGGCTGGTTCGCGGTTTTTGCCGCGCAGGCGTGAGGCGATGGCCAGGCCACGACAGACGACTGGACGATCAGATGGTGCAACTGCGAAAACCGTTGTGCAGATCGTTGCGCTCGGGCGTGAAATAGTTGCGATAGCAAGGATGCGCCAGGCGCGGCGAGGTCGCCCGGCTGGCGCCGCGCAGCACGTAGCGGTCGCCGAACCAGGGCGCCGAATAGTCGCGATAGGGATGGGCAGCGAAGCCAGGGTAGGCCAGAAAGCGGCTGGCCGTCCATTCCCAGACCTGACCCCAACGGAAATCCGGCCGGCTCAGCGCCGCCATTTCCCACTCCGCTTCACTCGGCAGACGGCGGCCAGCCCAGCGGCACCATGCTTCGGCTTCGTTCCAGGCGAGATGCGTTGCCGGCATGTCGAGCGTCAGGTCCTGCCACTGTCCGAAGACGCGCTGCTGCCACTGGCCGGCGTGCCGGCGCAGGTAACGCGGCACGGTGGCGCCGGTTTCTTCGACGAAGGGAAGGTAACGCCGCCAACTGACGACTTCGCTGTCGATGGCGAATGTCGGCATGGCCAGCACATGCGGCGCAAGTTCGTTGTCGAAGGCGAATCCGTCGCCGTTCCAGCCGAGCGTCCACTGCCCGGCTGGAAGCACGAGCGGACGCGCTGCCGGCAACGGGACAGCCGCTGCCAGCAGCACATCGGACAGCGGAATGTCCAGCGCCTGCGCCATGTAGATGCCGGCTTCGCCGTGCATGTCCTCGTGGAACAGCACCAGACGGAAGAAGTACAGCGCCGCGTCGGTCTCTGGCGTGGTCGCGAGCAGCGACAGCGTTTCCGCCAGACTCTCGGCAAGATAGGCACGCGTCGCAGCGAGGTCGGGCAGGTCGAGTTGCCAGCGCGTCGTGTGCGCGACGCGGCTCGAGTGGTACAGCGCGTCGGCTTGCGGCAAACGCCCGACGGGACGTTCATGTTCCGGGTCGCAGGCGGTTCCGCACGCGCGCTGCGGGTTGCGGGCAATCCAGTAGTCCTGGAACCAGCCGACGTGCCCTGCTTCCCAGCGCGGCGGATTGAGCTGCGGCGAACAGGGAACGCGCAGCGAATCGCCGAGCGCTGCGGCATAGGCGTCGAGCAGCGCCAGCGTGCGTGCGCGGCTGGCATGCAGCGCCGTGGCAAGGAATTCGCGGCCACCGCGGCGGGCGGTTTCAGCAATGCCGGTAGTCATGTCTGTGTTCATCGGCGAGGTGCAGGCAATGACCAGGATTGTAGCCGGAAGGCATCTTGCAAGGGAGGGAAACGGTCATGACTTTCATGATCGGAGGTACCTGGAAAAGTCATGACCGTTAGCATGCCGCAACTGGTGATCGTCAGTCCGGCGCTGCGCGAGGCCAACAACGGCAACTGGCAGACGGCCCGCCGCTGGCAGCGGCATCTGGCCGGCGCGTACCGCGTGCGCATCGTCCGGGACTGGCCGGACGCGCTGGCTGCCGACGACGCGGCGATGATCGCACTGCATGCACGCCGCTCGGCGGCGGCGATCGCCCTCTGGAGCACACTGCATCCGCAGCACGGGCTGGCGGTGGTCCTCACCGGCACCGACCTCTATCGCGACATCCTGACCGATGCCGAGGCGCAGCGCTCGCTGGTGCTGGCGCAGTCACTGATCGTACTGCAGGAACGTGCGCCGCAGGCGCTGCCGGAAGCGCTACGCGACAAGGCGCGGGTGATCTTCCAATCAACCACCGAACGCCGGATGCTGACCAAATCGCGGCGGCATCTGCGCGTGCTCATGGTCGGACACCTGCGCGACGAGAAGTCTCCCCGGACGCTGTTCGCCGCCGCCCGCCGGCTCGCCGACCAGCCCGGACTCTTTATTGATCACATTGGCGAGCCGCTCGACCCGGCACTCGGTGAGGAAGCGCGAGCGACGATGGCGAGCGTTGCCAACTATCGCTGGTTCGGCGGCCTGCCACACGAGACCGTGCGCCGGCACATCCAGCGTGCGCACCTACTGGTTCACGCCAGCCGCATGGAAGGCGGCGCGCACGTGATCATGGAGGCGGCGGCAAGCGGCACGCCGGTGCTCGCCTCAGCCGTCGACGGCAACATCGGTATGCTCGGGGCCGATTACGCCGGCTACTTTCCGTGCGGCGACGCCGGGACGCTAGCGGCGCTGCTGCTGCGCTGCCGCGAAGCCGTCGGCGCAGCGGGCGCCGATGAGGCGCCCGGCGGGAATCTCCTGTGGCAATTGGAGGCGCAGTGCCGGGAGCGAGCGCGGCTGTTCACGCCAGCGCGCGAGCGCGCCGAGTTGCACCGAATGGTCGATGAATTGCTGGCCGGCGACCCCGGTGGAACCCACTGATCGGGTCAGCCAAGCAGTTGCCCCGCTTGGTGAAGCAAGCGCCTGCCGCGAATCAGTTCGCTACGAGGAAAACGGCAGGCAAGCAGGCTGACCACCGGGGCGCTTTTTACCTCCACTTTCGGAAGCACGATCTCGACCGCGACCTCGCCGGCTCCTTCGGGCACGAGCACGTTCATCTGGTCGAGCCGCAACTTCGTCATGCCGATCCGAAGGTAGTCGGGGCCGTGCGTGAGCACCTCCTGCACACGCCCGATGAGCCCTTCAAGGGTCTCGCCAGTACCCGGAAACGCGGCGAGAGCGCGCTCGTTCTCGGAGAGTTTCCGCTCCACGTCCTCGATCTTCTGTCGCCCGCCGGCACCCTCCTCTTCCAGCATCGCCTCCAGCCCGACACGCTGGCCCTTCAGGATCATCAGCCGCGCCTGCAACATCGATCGTTGCGCCTTGAGATCCTGGCGCTGCATATCCACCGATGTGATCTGTTGCAGGACCTCGGTGAGCAGGAACTTGAAGGCACGGCGCCGGATCTCGAGGCGTGCATCGTGCTCGCAGCCGCTCGGCAGGACCACTTTCTTGTCGGCAAACGAAACGCAGGTCTGCGCCACTTCGTGCCTGACCACTCCTCCTTCAGCCGCCATGCCAAAGCCTGTCGCCTCGCGACACAGGAAGCGCAGCGTTGCCCACACGTGTTCGGCCCCCGGCGTGGCCTCGAAAAAGTCCCGAACCGCCCGGCTGCGGCTGAAAATCTCGGGGATGTCCCGCGCAGTGGCGAAAAGGGCGCGTAATGTCGGATTTTCGGCCCATACCGTCGCACTCGCTTCGATGGCGGGGGGAATTTTCGCCTCGATCTCGCGGCAGTAGAGCACCGCCTGCTCGACCGCAGGGAAGAGCTTGCGGCGGTAGCCGGGAACGAGCTTCAAGCGTGGATTGATGATGCGTACGATCTGTTCGATGCGCTGCTCGATGATCGCAGGGGCAACCGTGGAACCGATCGCCTCGTCGTTGCCGCCGAAAAGCCAGTCAAGAATCCCCATCTGCACTCCCTGCGGTTGACGTGCCAGCCAAGCCAGCAAACGTTCCAGTCAACGGTCATCAGGCGGGTTGTCGCAGGCCCGTACGCCGGATGTCCGTGCGCACCGGAGAGGGCCACGTATATTTGATTGCCCGCATGCCTTGCCTGGAGGGTTTTTGACCAGATTGCCCTGGAAACGCCCTTTTCGCCGTTGTCTGGCAAGGCAGTGACGACGATACAGCCAGGGCAGGGCGTTTCCGGAAACTCGCGACCCATGGGCGCTGGCCGCGAGTGGTGACAGAATGGCTACAGACTTCTTCAGCCGCCGCGCTCGTGCATCCAGCTCGCCACCTTCGGAGCGAGGACCTTTTGCGCCAGGCCACCGGTGTAGATCCCGATGTGGCCGGTGGCAATGGCAAACTCGGTGTAGTCCTTGCTGCCGACATGCTTACCGAGAGCAACGGTGCACGGCGGTGGCACGATGTGATCCTTTTCGGCGAAGATGTTGAGAATCGGCATCGTGAGATCCTTCAGATCCACCTTGCGACCGCCGACCTCGAGGGTGCCCTTGACGAGTTTGTTCCCTTTCAGGTAGTCACGGATGAACTCCTTGAACATCTGGCCGACGGCGTCGGGGCCGCCAAAAAGCCACTTCTCCATGCGCAGGAAGTTCTGTAACGCCAGACGGTCATCGAGAATATCGACCACGTCGGCGTACTTGCCGTAGTTCAGGATGAACGGCGAAGCCATCATGAACGACTCGTTCAGTACGGTAGCCGGCACATTGCCATGTACGGCAACCATTTTCTCGACGTCGGCATCGGCACCCATGGTGAACATCAAGCCTTCGTGCGGCTTGTGATTTGCCCGATAGGCATCGAAATCAATCGGCGACACGGTCAGGACCAGGTGACTGATCTTGTCCGGATTGAGCGTCGCGTAGGTGGTTGACATGGCGCCACCCTGACAGATACCCAGCAGGGCAATCTTGTCGACACCATGGTACTTGCGAATGAATTCCACCGTATCGTCGAAGTAGCCGTTGATGTAGTCGTCGAGCGTGCGGTACTTGTCTACCTGACGCGGGTAGCCCCAGTCGTTGAGGTAAACGTCGATTCCCTGGTTCAACAAATTACGGACCAGCGAGCGGTCGGGTTGCAGGTCGGCCACCTCGTAACCATTGATCAGCGGCGGCATGATCATCAGCGGCGTCTTCATGATTTTCGATTGCTCGACCAGCGGATGATAATGGTAGACCTTGATGCCATCCTGTTCAAAGATGATGTCTTTTGGCGTGCTGCCAATATCGATGTCGTCGTCGGTCAGATTGGTGAGGTTGCTGATGCCCTTGGTGAGCTTCTCGTTCAGAGTTGCGGCTTCAGCCACGAGGTCAGCGGGAAGAATCTGGATGGGGAAAGAAAACATGGGTAGCACCCTCCTAAAGGTCTTATTAGCTTGTAAACCCGATCAGAACAACATTCAGACTTCGGCTCACTCGCTCTTGGCACGCGCTGCCGCGGCGACCTTGCGAGGCGCGATGCTGCCCCTGGTTGCGCTTTGGGCGGCCGACGGCAGTGCCTTTTTGAGCGCCCGGACCTCTTTCTTGAGTTCGTGGATCACCTGGTAGGTTTCGTCCAGTTCGCTGCGCGTGGGCATGTCCAGATTACGGAAGATGTCTTCGACTACTGCGCGTTGTGCCAGCTTGAATTGCTGCTGGGCTTTCGTGAACGCGTTTTGCGTATCGAGGAACTCCTGCGTATTGAATGTCACCAGCAGCGATTTGTCGGCCGTACGATACCAGAGGCCCATCAACTGGCGCAGTGAGGTGATCTTCTCCCCCTTGGCAGCCACTTTTCCGAGTTCTTCCACGGTCGCCTCGACGGCCTTGGACAAGGCCTCGGCAAACGACGTGTGAAAATTGAGACTGCTCTTGCGCAGATCAACCACGGTATCGACCAGCCGCAACAACTTGGCGTTCTTCTCACGGGAAGCGCCAAACAGCGGAATCTGACCGACACCCGCCAGTGCACTGGCGTCGCCTTCCATCGACAACAGGCGATTGAGTCCGGCCGTGCCGCCGAGCACCGCTTCGCCGATGTGCCCGGATGAAGCAGCCTGCATCAGAAAGGACAACCAGGGACCCATGGCATCAGGCAAGTCCTTGCTGAAAGTTCCACTCAGATTACCGATGTGCGAACCCATGCCAAAACTGCGCTCAAGCATGGCCGTCGATTCCTTGGCCCACTGCTCGGCAAAACCCTTGAGGTCGGGACGCCAATCCTTGTTGGCTTCGAGATTGGGCGCCACGACCTTCATGGACTTGAAAAAGAAATCCATGACGCGGTTCATCGCGCCCTGGCTGCTCGTTATACGGTCCATCAGCAAGCGTGCCGCTTCGTTGGTACTTTTGTTGGCGGCTTCAACACCTTTCTTCACCGCTTCGACGGGGCTTTCGTTGCCGCCTGGGAGATTCTGCAGCAGCGAGGACCAGTCACTCCACATGCGCTTCTGCGACTCGGCCCAAGCGTTCACGACGCTGCTCATTTGCTCATTCGGATCCTTGTTTTCCACTCCTGTGATCTCCTTTCAGTGTGTCGGACACGCCTACCGCCACGGTAGGCGGATGCCCTGCGGTAGGCGGGGTGCACTCTACAACAAAACTGCGGCCGTCTGGTGACGGCCGCGATCATGCAGCTTGACTGGCCTGGTCATGGAATCAGGCCAGAGCCACCACGGCATCTGCCTTATGCTTTGCCTCACCCTGCTCATTGGCACAGGTCAACTCGAGGCGAACACATTTTTCGCCACCCTGCTCCAGTTTTTCGACCACCTTGCCGGTGCACACCAGGCGCTCGCCAACCTGGGTGATGGCCGTAAAGCGCACCCCGAAACTGCGGATCGCTTCCTGCGGTACCCATTGGGTCAGCATGCGACCCAGGTAAGCCATGCCCAGCATGCCGTGCGCGAAAACGTCGGGTATTCCTTTCGAGCGCACATAATCCTGGTCAAGATGCAGAGGATGGTGGTCGCCAGAACCCGTGGCATACAGGGCAAGGGTCAGACGAGACACCGGCTCGGTGGTCAACGAAGGAATCTCGTCGCCAACCTTGAGCGCATCAAAATTCGCTGTTGTCATGGACTTTCCCCTATCCCCGAATAACCATCACAGAGTGCACATCGCACACCAGTTCGCCCAGCCGGCGCACCTTGACATCCTTGACGACAAACTGCAGAGCGCCATTCTTCTTGTCGTAAATGTCGGTGATTTCGCCATCGAAAGTCAGCGTATCGCCAGAATAGACCGGCTGGTGGTAAACGAACGATTGCTCGCCATGCAGCATCTTGCCGAGGTCACAGCCCATGGTTTCAAGGTAATCAAAGGGGTGCTCCTTGTCCATGTCCATGCAGAAGAAGAAGGTCGGTGGCGCCAGAACGCCCGGAAGACCGGCCTTTTTCGCGGCTTCCTCGTCGAAATAGATCGGGTTCGTTTCGCCTGTCGCCTTGGCGAACCACTTCAATTGCCACGCCGTCAAATGGACGGAATGCTGCGGCACTTTCATGCCGATGTGTTTCTTGTCGATCAACATCTGTTTCACTCCTGGACCACCCCGGAAACCGGGGTGGAAACGCTGTTTGACGACTTGTTCAGATAATTTCCAGAGCGATTGCGGTGGCTTCGCCGCCGCCGGCGCAGAGGCCCGCGATGCCGCGCTTGAGACCACGCGCCTTGAGCGCGTAGAGCAGCGTCACCAGAATCCGTGAACCCGTCGCACCGATCGGATGGCCCAGCGCACAGGCGCCACCATTGACATTGACCTTGTCGTGCGGCAGTTTGAGGTCACGCATCGAAGCCATGGTCACCGCTGCAAACGCCTCGTTGATTTCCCAGAGATCGACGTCCTCGGCCTGCCAGCCAAGCTTTTTCAACAGCTTCTCGAAAGCAAAGACCGGCGCCGTGGTAAACCATGAAGGATCATGCGCAAAGGTCGAGTGGCCGACAATTCGCGCCAGGGGTTGGATGCCGGCACTCCTGGCGTCCGATTCGCGCATCAGGACAAATGCCGCAGCCCCATCGGAAATCGACGACGAGTTGGCCGGCGTGACCGCACCGTCCCGCTTGAATACCGGCTTGAGTTTGGCGATCTTTGAAACGTCGCACTTCATCGGTGTCTCATCGAGGGCGACCACTTCCTCTCCCTTGCGGCTGGTAATGGTCACCGGTGCGATCTCGTCCTTGAAGACCCCCGAGGTGACTGCGTTCTGTGCGCGGGTCACGGATTCAACGGCGAAGGCATCCATCTCTGCACGAGAAAAGGCGTACTTGTCGACGCACAGTTCGGCGAATACTCCCATCGGCTTGCCTTGCTCGTACGCATCCTCAAGGCCATCGAGGAACATGTGGTCATGCAGCACCCCATTTCCCAGCCGGTAACCCGAGCGTGCGGTGGTCAGCACGTGCGGCGCATTGGTCATCGACTCCATGCCGCCAGCCACGGCGATGTTGATCGAACCAGCCAGTAACTCGTCATGAGCGATCATGACCGATTTCTGGGCAGAACTACACATCTTGGTCAGGGTGGTGCAAGGCACCGACTTCGGCAGACCGGCGCCCAGAACCGCCTGGCGCGCAGGCGCCTGCCGCACCCCTGCCATCAGGCAGCAGCCCATCAGCGCCTCGTCGATCTCCTCGACCTTGACGCCGGCCTGCTCGACAGCGGCCTTGATCGCGACGGCGCCGAGTTGCGGCGCGGTCACACCCGCAAACTGACCCTGGAAAGCGCCCACGGGGGTACGCTTCGCACCTACGATGACAACGGATTCACTCATACGACACTCCTTGATTGCAACGGATGTTGCCAGATTGAAGTTTGCTGCTGACCGGGAATTACTTGGGCGCCATCCGGATGGCGCCGTCAAGGCGGATCACTTCACCGTTCAGATAGCCATTCTCACAGATATGTCTGACCAGCCCGGCGTATTCAGCGGGTTTGCCGAGGCGCGACGGGAACGGGACCATTTTGCCCAGCGAATCCTGCGCGGCCTGCGGCAGGCCCTTGAGCATCGGCGTTTCGAAAATGCCCGGAGCAATCGTCACCACCCGGATGCCATGCGCCGCAAGTTCGCGCGCCACGGGCAGGGTCAGGCCGATCACCCCTGCCTTCGACGAAGCATAGGCAGCCTGACCAATCTGACCATCGTAACCCGCGACGGAAGCGGTATTGACGATCACGCCGCGTTCGCCCCCCTCGTTCGGGTCGTTCTTGCTCATCGCCTCGGCGGCCAGACGAATCATGTTGAAGGTGCCGACCAGATTGATGCTGACCACGCGCGCGAAGGTTGCCAGGTCATGTGGGCCATCACGGCCAAGCACTTTCTTCGGCGGTGCAACACCGGCACAGTTCACCAGTCCGTGCAACGCTCCGAATTCGTTCACGGCCAGATCGATGGCGGCGCGTGCGCTGGCCTCATCGGTCACGTCGGTCTTGGCAAAGCGCGCGTTCGCGCCGAGTTGCGCAGCCTGCGCCTCGCCCGCACCGGCGTCGACATCAACGATCACCACCTTTGCACCCGCGTTGACCAGGACGCTCGCCGTTTCCGCTCCGAGTCCGGAGCCTGCACCCGTTACCACAAAAACACTGCCACTGATTTGCATTTTAACTCCCAAAAAAATATCGCGACATCACGTAATGTCGCTCTCCTGGACTGTGCCGACGGCGCTTATGCATGCCTCGTCACAGCAAAACAGAACCTCATGGCGCTTCGAAAACCCTTTTGATGGGACGAGTGCCTGACTTCAGAAGGTTGCCCGGAAACCACACCCGTACAGCCAACCGCTGTACCTACCAGCTCCCTGGTGCCTGGCGCATGACGCATGACGCCTGGCCGTAGGCGAGCAATCCTGCCATTGTCGAATGCAGACTGCTGCCGAGTCAAGTCTTTGACGCAGCGCAGCAGCAAGGGCCACATGATGTCCGTGCGACAAGCGCTCCTTGCCAGAGATCGAGGGTCCGCTGTCACCGCTTCTGTTGACCTGGATCAGGGCCGCGTCCGCGCGATGCTTTAAGATATGGCTCACTTGGGCGCTGCGCCGCCCTATGCTGAAGATTGTCTCAGCATTCAACGGAGAACATACATGGTCGAAACGTTCAACCCATCCCAGGAAGCTGCCATGGCAACGACGGCGCCCCCTCCTCCCGAAGAGAGCGGTACCGTCAAACCCCCCGCCAAACCCCGCGCCGCGCGTCGAAAAAAACCCACCGCGAACCGGATCACTGCGCCGGTGCTTGCCGAAACCGCAGCACCGAGCACTACCACGGCCACGCTTCCCGCAACCACTCCGGCAGTAGCGGCCATTCCGGCAGCAGCGACCACGTCTGCGGCCGCCGAACCGCAGCCGCGGACAGGGTTCTCTCGCCGCCTGGGGGATCGCCATTTGCTGGATTCAGACGCTCTGGAAAACATTGATCGGATGACCAATGTGGCGCTTGGTCAGTTGAGCGGAGGAGTTTCGCCGGCGTCTCTGGCGATGGCCTATCTCGACTGGACGGTGCATCTGGCGGCCTCGCCCGGCAAGCAGTTTCAACTGGCGGCCAAGGCAACCCGCAAGGCGATGCGCCTGGGTGCCTATGCCCTGTCATCGGCAATCACGGGTAACGCCGAGCCAACCATCAAACCGCTTCCCGGCGACCATCGCTTCGATCATCCGGGCTGGCAGCGTTTTCCATACAACGTGATCTATCAGGGCTTCCTGCTCAATCAACAGTGGTGGCACAACGCGACCACCGGCATTCGTGGCGTTTCCAAGCATGGTGAAGCCGCCGTATGGTTCACCGCCAAACAGATCCTCGACATGACTGCACCGTGCAACGTCCCCTACCTGAACCCGGAAATCGTTGAAACCACGATCAACGAGCGGGGCGCGAATCTGGCACGGGGTGCCCAGTTCTATGGTGAGGACGCGCGTCGCGCGCTGCGCGACGAGAAGCCGGCCGGAATCGAGGCCTTCAAGGTCGGAGAAAATCTCGCCATCACTCCGGGCAAGGTCGTCTTTCGTAACCTGCTGATCGAGCTGATTCAATACTCACCGACCACCGAGACCGTCCAGCGCGAGCCGGTTCTGCTGCAGTCGGCGTGGATGATGAAGTACTACATTCTCGACCTGTCGCCGCACAATTCACTGGTCAAGTACCTCGTCGATCAAGGCCATACGGTATTCATGATTTCCTGGCTCAATCCGGGTGCGGAACACCGCAACCTGGGAATGGAGGACTACCGCAAGCAAGGAACGCTGGCCGCCATCAACGCCATTTCGGACATCCTGCCGGGTCGCCGAATCCACGCGGCGGGTTACTGCCTGGGTGGAATCCTGCTGACCATTGCCGCCGCGGCGATGGCTCGCGACGGAGATGACCGTCTGGCCAGCGTCACCCTGTTCACCACCATGACCGACTTCACCGACGTTGGAGAAATCAACGTCTTCATGGATGCCAGCGAAGTGACCTTGCTTGAAGACATGATGTGGCAGAAAGGTTACCTGGGGCACAAGCAGGTTTCGGGCGGCTTCCAGTTGCTCAAATCCGCCGACCTGATCTGGTCGAAGATGGTACGGGAGTACTACCTTGGGCAACGCGAACCGATGTTCGATCTGATGGCCTGGAACGCCGATGGTACGCGCATGCCCTATCGCCAGCACTCCGAGGTTCTGCGTCGTCTCTACGTGGACAACCAACTGTTTCAGGGCAAGTACCTGGTCGACGGGCGCGCCATCTCGATCAGCAACATCCATGTGCCAATATTTGCCGTCGCCGCCGGAGCCGACCACGTTGCACCGTGGCACTCGGTATACAAGCTGCACCTGCAAAGCGACGCGACCGAGCTGACTTTCGTTCTCACCAGTGGTGGCCATAACGTGGGCATCGTCAATGAGCCGGGGCGCCCGCGTCGATCCTACCAGCTCAGTGTGTGCCGGGAGGGAGAACGCTTCCTGGATGCTGCAACCTGGAAGGAAAAGACGCCGTCTTATCAGGGGTCGTGGTGGCCGGCATGGCAACAATGGCTGCAGCGGCACTCCTCCGGCAGTGAAGCATCGCCCCCGATGGGCGCGCCGGACAAGGGCTATGTCCCGCTTTGCGACGCACCGGGAACCTACATCTATCAGGTTTGAGGGTCATCATGGCCCGTGTCATTCCCTGCCTGATAGGCATCCCGCATCGTCCGCTTTAGCGTCTTGCCGGCTGCGTTGCGCGGAAAGTCGTCCATGATCTGCAGCGCATGCAGGCGCTGGTAACGGGCGTCCACGCGCTCGTTGATCCAGGCACGCAGTTCGCTGGCACTGGTTGCTGCTCCGTCGCGGAGCAGCACCGCGGCAACCGGCGTCTCGCCCCATTTTTCATGCGCCACGCCGAATACGGCCACTTCCCTGATCGCCGGGTGACGTGCCGCGACCTCTTCGATGTCCCTCGGGTAGATCTTGACGCCACCGCTGTCGATCATGTCTTTCTTGCGGTCAACCAGATAGAGATAACCCTCTTCATCGACATGGCCCAGATCGCCAGTAAACAGCCAGCCGTCGCGGATCGCCTGCGCAGTCAGGTCGGGGCGGCCGTAATAGCCGGTCATCAGCGACGGCCCGCGCCCGACGATCTCGCCGACCTCTCCGGGCAATGCGTCGCTGCCGTCGTCCCGAACGATGCGCATCTCGAAAAAACAGGGCGGGGAGCCGACCGAACCGGCTTTGCGAACTGACTGCGTCTTGTCGAGAATGGTCCAGAAACCTTCGGTCAGTCCATAGAGTTCGTAAAAGCGGTCAGGCAAGAGGCGATTGAGCAGGTCCTTCTGTTCCTGATAAAGCGGCGCGCCCAGTGAAAGGATCATTTGCAGTGAAGAAAGCCGTTCAGCGGAGAAATTCGGCGCGTTGAGCACGGCAATGATCTGTGCCGGCACCATCATGGTATGCGTGACGCGCTCGCGGGCGATGATCTCGATCGCCTCTTCCGGATCGAACTGGCGCTGCAGGACGTAACGCGCCCCCAGATAGAAGCAGGGCATCATGGTCACGAAAGCACCATTGAAGACGATCGCACCGGTGTGCAGCACCACCGATTCGGGGCTCATCCGCCATGCCGAGGCGAACAGAGTGCAATACATCGAGCGCACGAAATGAGTGTGCATGATTCCCTTCGGAAGACCCGTCGTGCCGCTCGTGTACATTACATTGAACAAATCATCCGGTCCGACCGGTACCGGTTCGCAATCTCCCACGGAAGCGTTCCCGAACGAGGCTGCAGCGTAATCGGCATAACCGGCGGTCGGGCCGTCGATCATCAGCACGTGTTCAGCCGTCAGCCCCGGCAACTCGTCGCGGATCTGATCGACGACCGGCGCCATCGAGCGATTGGTGATCAGACAGACGGCACCTGCATCACGCAGCAGACTGGCCAGACCGGAAGCCATCAACAGCGGGCTCAGGGGAACCAGCACCGCACCGATCGACGGCACCGCCCAGTAAATTTCGAGCAGTTCCCGGCAGTTGCTCAAGACCGTCGCCACCCGCTCACCTTTGCGCACCCCAAGCGATGACAGCAGGCGGGCGCAACGCTCGACGCGCGCCTCGAATTCCCGCCAGCTCAGACGTTCCTGCCCGATCACGACGGCCACCTGCTCCGCTCGGAACCTCGAGTGATGTTTGATCAGTGTCGCAAGTTGCAGCATTTTTCTTACCCTCCAAAAAACCTGCGCCACGTAAGGCCAATCGCGTTGTCTTTCCCGAAGTGATCCGGGGCGTTCATCGCCAGCATCCTATCGCAGCGCAACAAAATGTTACTATATAGCTCAACTTTGCCGATTCGTACAAGCCCTTGCGCAAACCCTGGCACGGGTTCGACGAAGGGTCGCAAAACCTCCTCCGGAAAACCATTCAGGCTTGATTATGGGGGGAACTGCAGCGGCTTGGAAAATAATCCTCGTGAACCGCAAAGCGGGTGAACAAATCCTCTGCAGAGGAGTAAAATGTACATTGTGCGGTGCAGAAAAACACTTGACTGCAGCCGTCGCGCGAGGGCCGGAGTGCATGCTGTCGGGTCCGGCCTGGCGAACGTCCGACAGGTTCGACCACGATGGCTGTGTGCATTGGTTTCGGGAAGGAATCACCGGTGTCCGTCCTTCTGGCGGAGCCCAGCCAGAATCGGAGCCAGGATAATGGCGGGTCGCTCACTGTGGGCTGGCCTGTTTTGACTGACGTGATGACGTTAATTTGGAGGTTGTAAAATGAATGCTCTGCTAAGGGAAATGCCTGATTTCACCACGAGTTGGTGGAGGTATACGCTGGCCATGATGCGCGCCACGAATCGCGAAGTCAGCGAGTTTAACGACAATCTCTTCATTGCCGCTCACATCGCCATGACAGCGGCCCGTGACAACCCGTTGAGCATGATGGAGACCTTCGAGATCCTCGAACACAACGTCGCCATGGGGCGCAAGGGCCTGGCCGGGATGCAGGCAAAACTGGTCGACTATTCCTTCGACCAGGTCGAAGAAGGGACGCGCGCCTTCCTGAACAGCATTCTCAATTCGGAAGGAGAAAAACTCAGCGGCTATATGCGCCGCGAAGCCGAAATCATGGAGGCGGTCTCCAATTTCAATGAGCAGATCGAGGCCATTGGCGATGAGTTCGGCTTCCATTTCAACACCTCGAATTACAAGCTGGTGCATGAAACAGGCGCCTTCGAGCTCTATCAGGTCCTGCCGCTGAAGAAGGGTGTCGAGGTGCGCAAGGATCTCAAGCCGGTCATCCTCGTCCCGCCGTACATGCTCGGCGTTCATATCCTGTCGTTCCTGCCCTTCGAGAACAAGAGCTACAGCCACTCGTTCGCCAACGAAGGCATCCCGACCTATGTCCGTGTCGTCAAGGACATCATGACCAATGAGAATGTCCAGAAGATGACCCCGGAACAGGACTGCGAACAGACGCGTGAGCTCTGCGCCAAGGTCATGGAACTCAATAGCGGCAAGAAAGTCACGCTCAATGGAACCTGCCAGGGCGGTTACATTTCCCTGATGAACATTCTGTCGGGAAAACTGAAGGATGTCTGCGACGCCCTGATCACCAACGTGACCCCGGTCGACGGGACCTACAGTGATGCCATCAGCGGCATGCCGACGATGCACCACGACTTCATCACCACGACCTTGCCGAGCGGCAACAAGGTGGCCAACGGCTACCTGCTGAGCCTGGGGATGCGTTTCGTCGCCATCGACCGGGAAACCCCGCTGGTCAAGGTGCTCGATCAGGCTTCGCTGCAGCGCGCCACCGACCTCAACCCCGGCAAGACGCCGGCTGCCCTCTTCCGCTGGCTGCTCAAGGAACGTGTACACCTGCCGCTGGCGATCGCCAACATGAGTTCGCACACCTTCCAGGATCCGATTGCCGATGACGGCACCTTGCCAGTGCAACTCTTTGACCAGCCGCTGAACATCAAGAACCTGGTCGATCTCAATGTGCCCTGGTATCAGAACTATGCGATCAAGGACGACCTGGTGACACCACCGTGTGCCACCGCCGGCAACAAGTTCCTTGAAGGCTGGAATGGCCTCGAGTCGGTCGCCTTCTTCGGAGGTCACGTGGCCATCCTGACCAGCCCCTATGCCAAGAAAGCACCCGTCACCGGCACCTTCAAGGACGCCAACGGCAAGGATTCCCGCGGTCCGGTGAAATTCCAGATGGACATCTCGTGATCCCAAAACTGCGTTGACAACAAGTGGCGCCGCGACCTGCACACCTGCCGTTAAGGCCGGCAGGGCTTGCCACCCGCCGCTTCCAAGGGTAACTTGTCAGACGGCGCCCAGCCAGGCGCCGTCAGTTTGAGAGTATCCCTGCTTTCGGTTTCGTCCAACCTGCGGAGACGCCAGTCCCGCTCAGAGTACCCAGGAGAACCTGTGCCTCGTCCAGGTTCTCGAATCCATCCCTATTGAGCCCGGAGATCTTCTTTATGACCTACGTCAACATTACGTCCGAAGTGCGCGGAAAAGTCGGCCTGATCACTCTCAACCGCCCGAAGCAACTGAATGCCCTGAACGATGACCTGATGGACGAACTCGGCAATGCGCTCAGCGGCTTTGAAGCCGACGAGAACATCGGGGCAATTGTCATCACTGGCTCGGACAAGGCCTTCGCGGCCGGTGCCGACATCACCGTGATGCAGTCACTTTCATACATGCAGGCGTACAAGGGCGACTTCATCACGCGCAACTGGGATACCCTCAAGAGCTGCCGCAAACCGGTCATCGCCGCCGTCGCCGGCTATGCCCTGGGCGGCGGTTGCGAATTGGCGATGATGTGCGACATCATCCTGGCGGCCGACACCGCCCAGTTTGGTCAACCTGAAATTCGCCTCGGGATTCTGCCCGGAGCGGGGGGAACGCAGCGCCTGCCACGCGCGGTTTCCAAGGCCAAGGCCATGGAAATGTGCCTGACCGCGCGCACCATCGACGCTGTCGAGGCCGAACGCGCCGGGCTGGTGTCGCGTGTCGTCCCGGCCGACAAGCTTCTCGATGAGGCGATGTCGGCCGCCACCAGAATCGCCGGTTTCTCGTTGCCGGTGGTGATGATGATCAAGGAATGCATCAATCGCTCCTATGAAAGCTCGCTGTCGGAGGGCCTGCTCTTCGAACGCCGCACTTTCCACTCGGCTTTTGCTCTCGACGATCAGAAAGAAGGCATGGCCGCATTCGTCGAGAAACGCAAGCCTTCCTTCAGCCACCGCTGACCCCTCCCGATCGAGGACCCCGCCCGGCCGTCGGTGCGGGGCCGGCACTCAACAGCAGGCCAGATCGACGGCGTTGTGAATCATGATCTGGTCTACCCACGCCTTGGCGTAAACCGTGTGATAGCTATTCGAACAGGCAGCCACCTCGAGGGTCAGCGTCACCGTACGGTTGGCAAAACGTTCCAGGTCGATCGCCGCCTGGCGCAGCCATTCGGTTTCCTGGTGAACCATGCCGATGGCGGTCACCTCGTCAACCACCTGTCCATCGATCAGAACCCGGAAACTTGCGCTGGTGTAATCGTTGACCCCGGCGTTGAGATCCAGTCGCCGCACGTAGCTGAGTTCAGGCTGTTCACCCAGCTTGATCCGCCGTGAAATCGACTGTGCCCGCGCGCCAAGGGCACCACGGTCGCCTGACGAAGCGTGGCCGTAAAGCATCGAGCCACCCCGAAAGGCGCGCGGGTCGTCAAGCAGCAGTTCCCATCCAGCGCCTTCCCAGCCGGATGTTTTGAGCATCGCTTCGGGGACGGCCGAGGCCGACCGCTGCGACAAGCCTTTCAAGGCTCCGGCCGCTTCCAGTGCCGTCGAAATGATGCCCGGAACGTCGATGCCGAGCGGCGCCCTGCTATCCGACCGGCGACTGCTAGTACCCGGCTTGAGCAGGCCTGCCGCTTCCAGCGAGGCCGAAATGATGCCATGCACATCGAGGCCGAATGGCCGGCCGGCCCCGGAACGCGGCTCCTGCGTACCGGGGGCATCGTCCTCCGGCCGGGTTTTATGCGTGGCCTCTTCTTTGCAGGTACGCTGACCCAAGTCGATCGTGCCGGCCCTCCCGGCCGCCGACGCACGGGCAGATCGCCCGGCTTCCTGCCCAGACGTGGCCGGGTCACGCGCACTGGCCGGCTGCTCGGCAAGCAGTCCCCAGAAGTCGGCAATCCGGTGGGTCGAAGAAATTCCGACGGCGTTGAAGAAGGGAGCTGCCGTGCCACACTGATGGGGCTCGGCGCCCGGATCCAGGGCAGCACCGTGAGTCATGCCGGTGACCGTATAGGACTCGATCAGCTCATTGCCATCGGGCCCCTGCCAGACCCGGCGCGGGTAGCCATCGACCATCATCTGGATCGTCGGTTGCAGGTCGAGGCCGTGGATGTCCGCCCATTGCTTGATGGTTTCTTCGGCGTTGACCGGCTTGACGGCAGTGTCGGCATCGCCATGCCAGACTGATACCTTCGGCCAGGGTCCCGGGTGCGGCGATGCTGCTCGCACCAGTTCACCCCACTCCCTGGGCGAACGCGAACGCCCCTGAAAGATGCTTTCGAGGCCCTCCCGCAAACCTTTGGCGGTACGGTAAGGCACCCCGGCAATCACCGCACCGCCCGCGAACACCTCCGGATAGGTCGCCAGCATCACATTGGTCATCGCTCCACCAGAGGATGTCCCGGTGACGTAGACCCGCTGGCGATCCAGGCCATGATCGCTGAGCATCCGATCGACCATCTGTTTGATCGACAGGGGTTCACCCTTTTCGCGGTCATTGTCTTCCGGCTTGAACCAGTTGAAACAACGCAAGGGATTATTGTTCCAGTGCTGCTGCGGGAACAACACCGCAAAACCGTAACGGTCGGCCAGGGTGGACCAGCCGCTCCCCTTGTTATACGAAGCCGCACTCTGCGTACAGCCATGCAGTACGACCACCAACGGCGCGTTCGCCGGCAAGCGTTCGGGAACATGGCAGTACATCCGCAATTCGCCGGGATTGGACCCGAAAGCGGTGACTTCGAGCAAGCGGTTCTCTTGCGAATCGACCTGCTCCGACCAGGCTTGCACTGCGGTCAACGCCGACAGGAGTTTCTCCCAGCGACTTCCGTGCGGCGTCTTTGCCGCGAGTTCTGCCATCTTCTTGATGGCGGCCACGTGATGGCCCAGTTTGTTCAACATTGGCATACTCCTGTTAGTACTCCTGTCATCGGACAAGGTGGTCAACAGACCGATCTCGATCAACTTTCGGACCGGCAAGAAAACGGTGTGAAGGAGGCCCGGATCGACCACTCCACCACGTTGGGGATCAAGCCAGGCCGGCGGAACAGCGTCCGGGGCCAGGCCATAGGTATGACTGATCACGGCGCGCCGGCCTTGCCAGCAAGCGCTGAATTGCAGCGCAGCGACCGGGCAGCCGCGGTTGATCTGGACGCCGAACAGCTCGCTGGCAACGATCGATCGTGTCTCCTCGGCGCAAGCCAGTTCCAGCAGACCAGCGAGCGCTTCACCAAAGGACAGTCCATCCAGGCGGATCAAAAATTCGGGACGCTGCTCGACTTCTGCAGTGACCATCGCCGGACCGAAAAGCACTCGCGGTGCATTGCCGCCCGCGGCAACCGGGTTCGCTCGCAGATCGGCATAACAACGAATGGCCTCAAGAGTCTGCGACTGTTGTGGTGCCGCCATGGCCCCGATCAGCAGGTGCGCAGCATATTGTGGGCTTGCCGGTGGCGAGCCGCGTCCCCGCGGTCCAGGAGCGACCAATCCCCCGGTGACCATCAAGGTGAC